>Ga0209023_10007671_pt1 | contig 10996 bp, 8 predicted proteins | sample LakOneMetagenome_FD_187468 | JGI IMG/M metagenome (GOLD analysis project Ga0209023, IMG submission 187468) | Freshwater and sediment microbial communities from Lake Erie, Canada (SPAdes) (version 2) | ecosystem: Environmental > Aquatic > Freshwater > Lentic | place: Lake Erie, Canada | collected...
GACTTCCCGGATGGACACGATGGCCCGCCGCTCCTCGCCGAATTCCCCCAGGATCTCCCCTTCGGCGGAGACGATCCGCAGCGGGATCTTGGGCTGGTAGTCGGTCAGCGCCTCGAGCGAGGGGAGGGTTGGCCACAGGAGCGCCAGGACGAACGCCCCCAGCAGGGCGCCGACCACGGCCAGACCCAGGGCGACCGAGACGAGGTAGAGTGACCAGCGCTTTAGCACGGGGGAATAAAACTTGCGCTCAAGGGCGGATTCGTTGCAGACGTGCCGCAGGGCACGCAACTTGCTGAACCATCCGACCAAGACAAATTGACAAGGCTCATACTTGCTGCCAGAGTTTAATGTAGTTTGTCAGCATTTGGCCCTGCCCAGCCATGCTCGCTGAAAAATTCACAACCGTCACCGACTTCTTCAAAACCAAGTCCCCATCGCTGATCGGGGTCGATATCGCATCGACCTCGATCAAGCTGATCGAGCTGACGCAGACGGGCAAGGGCACGTTCCGTCTCGAGCGTTATGCGATCGAGCCGCTGCCCAAGGATACGGTCACCGACGGCAACATCGCCAACCTCGACCAGGTGAGCGACGCGCTGAAGCGCGGCTGGAAGCGACTCGGCAGCCGGAACCGCAATATTGCCATGGCGCTGCCCGCGGCGATGGTCATCACCAAGAAGATCATCGTACCGTCCGGGCAGAAGGAAGAGGAGCTGGAGCTTACCGTCGAGGCGGAGGCCAACCAGTACATCCCGTTCGCGCTCGACGAGGTCAACCTCGATTTCCAGATCCTGGGCCCCGCGCCCAACAACCCCGACGAAGTCGAGGTGCTGATCGCCGCCTCCCGCAAGGAGAAGGTCGAGGATCGCGTGGCCATCGCCGAAGCTGCCGGGCTGAAGCCGCGGGTGATGGACGTCGAGTCGTACGCCACGCAGGAGGTGTTCAGCCTGATCGCGCCGTCGCTGCCCGCGAACGGCCGCGACCAGAACATCGCGCTGGTCGACATCGGCGCCCATGTGACGCACTTTTATGTGTTGCGGAACAACCAGTTCCTGTTCTCCCGTGACCAGGCGTTCGGCGGCAACCAGCTGACGCAGGACATCCAGCGCGCCTTCAACCTCTCGCCGGAGGAAGCCGAGTCGGCCAAGAAGAATCAGGGCCTCCCGGAGAACTACGACAGCGACGTTCTGCAACCGTTCATGGAAACGCTCGCGCTGGAGATCACGCGGGCGCTGCAGTTCTTCTTCACCTCGACGTCGCACAACCAGGTCGACCAGGTGGTGCTGGCCGGCGGCTGCGCTGCGCTACCCGGCATCGACGAGCTGGTGGCCAAGCGCGCCGGCGTCGCCACCGTCGTTGCCAACCCGTTCGCCTCGATGCAGGCATCCGAGCGCATCCGTCCGCGGCAGCTCGCCCAGGATGCCCCGATGCTGCTGATCGCCACCGGTCTCGCGCTCCGGAGCTTCGAGTAATGGCGTCCGTCCGCATCAACCTGCTGCCGCACCGGGAGCAGAAGCGCCAGGCACGGCAGCGCCAGTTCATCTCGCTCATCATCTCGCTGGTCGTGCTCGGGCTGGCCGTGGTCGCCCTCGTCCACGGCTTCCTGTCGGCCCAGATCGACAACCAGAAGGACCGCAACAGCCTCCTCAAGAAGGAGATTGCGAAGCTCGACGAGCAGATCAAGGAGATCGACCGGCTGCGCGACCAGATCCAGGCGGTGATCGCGCGCAAGCAGGTGGTCGAGACGCTCCAGGCCAACCGCAGCGAGGCCGTCCACCTGCTGGACCAGCTCGTGCGCCAGCTCCCGGACGGCATCTACCTCAAGAACGTGCGCCAGGCGGGTACGAAAGTGACGATTTCCGGCTATGCCCAGTCCAATGCCCGGGTCTCGACGCTGATGCGCAACATCGAATCGTCGCCCTGGCTCGAGAAGCCTGAGCTCATCGAGATCAAGCTGGTGCCCGCCCCGGGCGCCCCGAAGGGGACGGACCTCAAGATCAACGAGTTCACGCTCACCTTCATGGTGAAGCGCGCGGCGCCGACCGAGGTCAAGGGTCCCGCCGCGCCAGCCGCGCCGGGCAAGGCCGCGCCGCCGGCGGCGCCGGCGAAGACGAAGGCTGCAGCCCCTGTCCGCGAGAGGCTCGCATGACGCTCGACGATCTTCGCAACCTGAACATCAGGGACGTCGGCAACTGGCCGCTGCTGCCGCGCCTGCTGATGCTGATCGGCGTCTTCGTCGCGATCGTCCTCGCGGGCTTCCTGCTCGACTGGAAGGACCAGTGGGACATGCTCGACGCGGCCAGGAACGAGGAAGGCAAGCTCAAGACGCAGTACGCGGAGAAGAAGGCCAAGGCCATCAACTTCGAGCTCTACGTGCAGCAACTCTCCGAGGTCGAGCAGTCGTTCGGCGCGCTGGTCAAGCAGCTGCCGAACCGCTCCGAGATCGACGCGCTCCTGACCGACATCAACCAGGCCGGTCTCGGGCGCGGCCTGCAGTTCGAGCTCTTCAAGCCGGCGGCGCAGGAGAAGATGGCCGAGTTCTACGCCGAGCTCCCGATCAAGATCCGCATCACGGGCACGTACCACGACATGGGCGCTTTCGCGAGCGACGTCGCGCAGCTGCCGCGCATCGTCACGCTCAACGACGTCAACATCGCCAACGACAAGGGCATCCTGTCGATGGACGCCGAGGCCAAGACCTTCCGCTACCTGGACGAGGACGAGATCGCGAAGCAGCGGGCGGCCGCCAAGGCCAAGGAAAAGGGCAAGGGCAAGAAATGATCGCCCGCGCCGCATGCATCGCCCTCGTCGGCGCCGCGCTGCTCGCCGGCTGCGGCGGCGAGAGTCACCAGGACCTCCGCACGTGGATGAGCGAGCAGGGCAAGGGCGCGCGCGGCAAGCTCGAGCCGCTGCCGCAGATCAAGCCTTACGACCCGTTCGCGTACAACGCCTTCGACCTGCCCGACCCGTTCAAGCCGCGCAAAATCGAGCCGACCAAGGGCGCGTCGAAGCTCGCTCCCGACCTCACCCGGCGCCGGGAGCCGCTCGAGGCCTATCCGATCGAATCCCTCAACATGGTGGGGACGCTCGAGAAGAACAAAACCATTTATGCGCTGGTGCGCACGCCGGACCGCGACGTCTACCAGGTGAAGGCGGGCAACTATCTCGGCCAGAACTACGGTGTCGTCACGAACATCGGTGAGGGCGAGATCAAGCTCAAGGAGCTGATCCAGGACGGCGCCGGTGACTGGACCGAACGGTCGAGCACGCTGCAGCTGCAGACCGACGCAAGACCACAGGAGCGGAGACGATGAGCGCGTTTTTGGGGACCTACACGAGTCGCGCGGCATGGCCGGCGCGACCAAGGCTGCCGGCCGCCGTGCTCGGCCTCTTCGCCATGCTGCTCGCGTGGCTCACCGCCGGCGCGGCGCTCGCCCAGACGGCCAACAGCCTCGACGGCGTCACGGTCTCGCGCGCGAGTTCCGGCCGCGTGGTGGTCCGCTTCCAGCTCAAGAACCCGCCGGCCAATCCGCCCGCCAGCTTCTCGATCAACAATCCGCCGCGCATCGCGCTCGATTTCCTCGACACGGCCAACGGGCTCAACGCCACGCAGCGCGCGGTCGACGAGGCGGGCCTGCGCAGCTTCAACGTCATCCAGGCGGGCAACCGCACGCGCGTCGTCTTCAACCTCAACCGCCCGCAGTCGTTCGACACCAGCGTGGACGGCAACACCGTCATCGTCACGCTGAACGACCAGGAGACGGCCAAGCCCGGCACCGAGACGGTCCAGCGCTTCGCCGAGGCGAAGGCGGGCGAGACGCAGCACTCGCTGCGCGACATCGATTTCCGCCGTGGCAAGAACGGCGAAGGCCGGCTGGTCGTCGACCTGTCCGACAGCTCCACCGGCATCGACATCCGGCAGCAGGGGCGCACGCTGGTCGTCGAGTTCCTCAAGACGTCCGTGCCGCGCAACCTCGAGCGGCGCATCGACGTGGCCGACTTCGGCACGCCCGTGCTCACCGTCGACACGTTCCCGCAGGGCGCCAACGCGCGGATGATCATCGAGCCCAAAGGCCTGTGGGAGCACTCCGCCTACCAGACCGACAATCGCTTCATCCTGGAGGTGAAGCCGATCCTCGAGGACCCGAACAAGCTGGTGCAGGGCACGCGCGGCGGCTACAAGGGCGAGAAGCTGTCGCTCAACTTCCAGAACGTGGAAGTGCGCGCGGTGCTGCAGGTGATCGCGGACTTCACGGGCCTCAACATCATCACCAGCGACACGGTGCAGGGCAACCTGACGCTGCGCCTGAAGGACATCCCCTGGGACCAGGCGCTCGACATCATCCTGCAGACGAAGGGCCTCGACATGCGCAAGAACGGCAATGTCGTGCTCATCGCGCCGCGGGAGGAGCTGGCGCTGAAGGAGAAGCAGCAGCTCGAGAACGCGATCCAGATCGGCGAGCTCGAGCCGCTCATCTCGGAATCGTTCCAGCTCAACTACATCAAGGCGCAGGACATCCTGAACCTCATCACCAGCAACAAGCAGCAGCAGTACGGCGCGGGTGCGGGGCAGACGGCGACGACGGGCGGCCAGGGCTCGATCATCAGCAAGCGCGGCGTGGCGATCATCGATCCGCGCTCCAACATCCTGTTCGTGACGGATACGGCGTCGCGCCTGGAGGAGGTTCGCAAGATCATCCGCCAGATCGACACACCCATCCGGCAGGTGCTGATCGAGGCGCGCATCGTGATCGCGGGTGACCGCTTCAGCCAGCAGCTCGGCGTGCGCTTCGGCCAGCAGACGGGCTTCACGTTCCTCAACGGCAAGTATGCCGCCGGCTCCAGCGGCTCGCTCGCCACGCAGCCGGTGGTCAGCACCAGCGGCCAGACGCTGATCCGCGAGACCCGCACGCAGACGCCGTTCGAACTGGCGTCGGGCATCGCCTCGGCGGGCTACTCCGACAGTCCCCAGCTCAACGTCAACCTGCCGGTGGTCAGCGCCGCCGGGCAGCTCGCGCTCACCCTCATCAACCTGGGCAGCGGCAACCTCATCAACCTCGAGCTCTCCGCACTGGAAGCCGACGGACGCGGCAAGGTGGTGTCGAGCCCGCGCGTAGTGACCGGCGACAACCAGAAGGCCGGCATCGAGCAGGGCACCGAGATCCCCTACGTCACGCCCGGCAGCAACAATTCGCCGGCCACGGTGCAGTTCAAGAAGGCCGTGCTGCGCCTCGACGTGACGCCGCAGATCACGGCCGACGGCCGCATCGTCATGCAGGTCGAGATCCGCAAGGACTCCGTCGGCCAGTACGTGCCGGTGCAGGGCGGCGGGCAGGTGCCTTCGATCGACACCAAGAACGTCGTCACGCAGATCCAGGTGAACAACGGCGACACCGCGGTCATCGGCGGCATCTACGAGGAGACGATCCGCAACGACGTCACCCAGGTGCCCTGGCTCGGCAACCTGCCGATCCTGGGCTACCTCTTCAAGCAGACGGGCAACAGCAGTGAAAAAACCGAGCTGCTGATCTTCCTCACGCCGCGCATCGTGAAGGACACGGTAACATCGGTGCGGTGAGCGATGCCCCCGGCGGCGAACCTGCCGCCCTGCCTTCCGTTGCCCCGGTGCCGCTTCGCCGGGGCAATTTGTTTCTGGTCGGCCTGCCTGGAGCAGGCAAGACCACGCTCGGCCGCCAACTGGCGCGGCGCCTGAACCTGCGCTTCGTCGACGCCGACACCGAGCTCGAGCGCCGCCTCGGCGTGTCGATCCCGACGATCTTCGAAATCGAAGGCGAGGCCGGGTTCCGGGATCGCGAGGAGGCGACGATCGACGATCTCACGCGGCTGTCCGCGATCCTCCTGTCGACCGGCGGGGGCGCCGTGCTGCGCCCGGACAACCGCGAGCGACTGCGCCGCAACGGGACGGTCGTCTACCTGCATGCCGAGCCTTCGACGCTCTGGTCCCGCGTGCGCCACAACCGCAATCGACCGCTCCTGCAGACCGCCGATCCGCTCGCGCGCCTCGCGGAGCTGTATGCGCAGCGCGACGTGCTGTACCGCGAGACGGCCGACCACGTCGTCGAGTCCGAGCGCAGCGAGGTGATGCGCCTCGTGCGCACCTTCGAATCCGGACATGAGACCCGCGATGAACGCTGAACTTAAGACGCTCGACGTCGCGCTCGCCGAGCGCAGCTACCCGATCCGCATCGGGCCGGGGGCCATGCGCGAGGCCGGCCGCGTCGTCGCCGCAGCCGGCGCCACCACGGCAATCGTGGTGACCAACGCCACGGTCGCGGCGCATTGGCTCGTGCCCTTGCGGGCGTCGCTCGCGGACGCGGGCCTACGCGTCGAGGCGATCATGATTCCCGACGGCGAGACGCACAAGAACTGGCAGACGCTCTACGACGTGGTCACGCGCCTCCTGGAACTCAAGGCCGAGCGGCGGACGATGATCGTCGCGCTCGGCGGCGGCGTGGTCGGCGACATCGCGGGCTTCGCCGCCGCCATCTACCAGCGCGGCATGCCTTTCGTGCAGGTGCCGACCACGCTGCTCGCGCAGGTTGACTCCTCCGTCGGCGGCAAGACCGGCATCAACCATCCGCTCGGCAAGAACATGATCGGCGCCTTCTACCAGCCGCGGGCCGTGCTGATCGACACCGACTGCCTCGCGACCCTGCCGCCGCGTGAGCTTGCGGCGGGCCTGGCCGAGGTCATCAAGTACGGCGCGATCCGCGACGCGGCGTTCTTCGCGTGGCTGGAGGCGAACATCGGGAGGCTGGTGACCGGCGACGCCGCAGAGCTGACGGAGGCGATCCTCGTGAGCTGCCGCGTGAAGGCCGCGATCGTCGGCGCCGACGAGCGCGAGGAGGGCGAGCGGGCACTGCTCAACCTCGGGCACACGTTCGGTCACGCGATCGAGAGCGGCCTGGGCTATGGCCAGTGGCTGCACGGGGAGGCCGTCGCCGCCGGCATGGTCATCGCGGCCCAAGTCTCCCGTCGCATGGGCCGCATCGACGCGGCGTCGGTCGAACGCGTCCGGGCGCTGGTGGCGCGGGCCAACCTGCCCACCGCGGCCCCGGCGCTCGGCTTCGAGCGCTGGATGTCCCTCATGTCGCGCGACAAGAAGGTCCGCGCCGGGGCGATACGTTACGTGCTGCTGAACGCGATCGGCGATGCGTTCATCACCGCGGACGTACCGGCCGACGTGCTGTCCGCGTCCCTGCCGTAACGAAAACGGCGGCTCGTCGCCGCCGTTCCCGCCTCGTTCCGCGCCCGTTGCGCGGGAAATCCCGCTCCCTGCACCGGCGAAGGAACGGCGTCCGCGCGGACTGCCGTCCCTCGCCCGCCGCCGTCAGGGCGCGGCCGGATCGCAGGTGATCGTGCGCACCAGGACCTGCTGTGTCGTGCTCGAGTCCTTGACCGTGATCTGAACAGTTTGCGCGATTCCCGCGAGCCCGGTGACGGCGAAGCCGCTGCCGGAGGCCGGGATGGTGCTCGGCGTGATCAGGCCCACCGTGCCCGGCACCGCGAACGTCGCGTTGTACGGCGGCGTGCCGCCGGTGACCACGAAGTTCGAGACCGTGGCCTGCGCACCGCAGACCGCGGGCTTGTAGGTGTAGCCGGAACCAGGCTGCACGTCCATCGCGGGCGACGTCGAGCCGGTCGGACACGAGATCGTGGCGATCTGCTGCAGCTGCGGCGTGCTGGCATCCGTCACCGTGATGTTGGTCGTGAGCGCGGTGTCGCGCAGTCCGGTGACCGTGAAGCCCTGGCCCGAGGCCGCGAGCGTGCTCGGCGTGATGACCGCGCCCGTGCCGCCCGACGCGAAGAAGACGTTGTACGGCGGCGTGCCGCCGGTGACCACGAAATTGGACGTCTTGCCCACGCAGGTGCTCGGCAGGTAGTTGTAGTTGCCCGGCGCGACGACGAGCGCCGAAGCGGCCGGCGGCGGCGTGATGCCGGAACAGTCGATCGTCACGGTGCCCGATTGGCGCGGGCTCGACGAGTCGAACAGGGTGACCGTCGTCTGCGCCGGCGAGCTGATGCCGCTCACGGTGACCGCGGCGCCCGCTGCGATGTTGTTCTGCGGGGCAAGCGTGGGTGAGGTCGAGCTGGTGGTCGAGGTGATCACCGCCGAGTACGGCGCGGTGCCGCCCGTGCCGATGAACTGGAACGTGTTGGCGGGGACGCAATTGACCTTGGCGATGGCGCCCGGCGTCACCGTCAGCGCGGTCGGCGTGACCGGCGGCGCCGAGGTGCCGAGCTGGTTGGTGACCGTCGGGTACGAACCCGCCGGGATCGTGAGCCCGGTGGCATCCGTGATCACGTACGTGAGGTTGATGAAGCAGGAGCCGTTGGTGGTGGTGACGAACGCGCCGCCACTCTTCGTCACCGGCACCCCGGTGAGCGTGACCGTGCCGGGGAAGTTGACGCCCACCTGGTACGGCGGCGTGCCGCCGAAGATGTAGTTGGTCACCGGGACGCCGGTGCTGCAATGCTGGTTGTCCGGACCCGTGATCGTGGTGTTGCCGACCGGCAGCACGGCCAGCGTCTGCCCGCCCACCGTGATCTGCTGGATCACGAAAGTGCCCGTGACCTGGTTGCCCGTGGTGACGTCGGTGGCGCGCACGAGGCCGGTCTGCGTGGGCGTGTCAGCGGGGACGGACAGCACCACGCGTGCGTTGCCGTTGACGTCGGACGTGGTGGTGAGGGTGGAGACCAACGGCTGCGCCGGATTGGTCGAGACGATGGAGTAATTGCCCTGCACCACGTCGAAGCGCACCGCACGTCCCGGGAGCCCGCTGCCGCCGGCGCCCGTGACCTTGACCAGCGCGGTGCCCGTGGAGCCCGAGCACAAAGTGTTGTCCGCGACCTGGCACGCCGGGTTTGGATTGGAGGTGACCGTGACACCGCTCGGCAGGAGCGGTGCCGGGATGACGTTGGCCGCGGCCGTGACCACCGACGACGCCGAGTCCTGGACCGTGATGGCCACGGCCTTGGATTCCGTGACGTTGTTGGCGGCGAGCACGATGGTGTCGCCGGACACGTTGGTGGCGATGGGCAGCGTGGTGCCGTCGCTGGAGAATGCGCGGTAGGGGGTGACGCCGCCCGACACGGTGATCGTCGACGGGGTGCCGGGGTAGACGGTGACCGCGGCCGGCAGCACCGTCAGCGGCGGGATGACCGGCGGCGGCGGCGTGTACGGATTGTTGGGGGCGCCGCTACCGCCGCCGCAACCTGCGAGGAGCAAGATTCCGGCGATGCCGAAGAGCGCGAACGCTGCGCGCAGCCATGCCGTCAAATGCCCTTTGATCATGGTACCCGTCCTGATGATGATGTCCTAAAAGTCGCTCGGCGGCTTACGTTTTTGAACGTTGCAACAAGCATATAGCCGATTTTGTTCAGATTAAAGCCTAAGTGCATTACCGACGCAAGCTTTTCCCTCCGGCGGGAACGGCCGCCGGTCGGCCGGTGTTGCACGTCGCGCCGCCGCTCGGCCCGACCGTCGTTGCCGCATTGCAGCATCGCGGGTAACATGGAAAGGTTTCGGCCCGCTTTTCGCAATTTGGGCAAATGCGGGCCAATTCCGGCCGCGGCAGGCCGTCCAACCGACGATCGAGGACATGGTGGAACAGGATCAACGCGCAGCGATGTGGCCGCCGAAGGGCCAGGGCCTGTACGACCCGGCGAACGAGCACGACGCCTGTGGCCTGGGGTTCATCGCCAACATCAAGGGGCGCAAGAGCCACGCCATCATCCGCCACGCGCTCGACATCCTGGACAACCTGACGCACCGCGGCGCCACCGGCGCCGATCCGCTCCAGGGTGACGGCGCCGGCATCCTGATCCAGCTCCCGGACGCCTTCCTGCGCCGGGCCTGCGGCAAGCTGGGCATCACGCTGCCCGCCATCGGCCAGTACGGCGTGGGGATGGTGTTCCTGCCGCAGGAGCCTGCGTCGCGCATGGCGTGCGAGCAGGAAATCGAGCGCGCGATCGAGGCCGAGGGCCAGGTGCTGCTCGGCTGGCGCGACGTGCCGACCGACAACAGCGGCCTGTCCATGCGCACCAAGGAGGTCGAGCCGGTCATCCGCCAGGTGTTCGTCGGGCGCGGCGCGCGCGACGTGGACCAGGACGCGCTGGAGCGCAAGCTGTACGTGATCCGCAAGCGGTCGGGCCACGCGATCCAGTCGCTCCGCCTGCGCCATGGCAAGGAGTTCTACGTGCCGTCGATGTCGACGCGCACGATCGCCTACAAGGGCATGCTGCTCGCGCACCAGGTGGGCGAGTTCTACACCGACCTCTCCGACGAGTCGATGGTGAGCGCGCTCGCGATGGTCCACCAGCGCTTCTCGACCAACACGTTCCCGACCTGGGACCTCGCGCACCCGTTCCGCTTCGTGTGCCACAACGGCGAGATCAACACGCTCCGCGGCAACTTCAACTGGGTGCGGGCGCGCGAAGGCGCCATCGCGTCGAAGGTGCTGGGCGAGGACCTGCCCAAGCTGTGGCCGCTGATCTACGACGGCCAGTCCGACTCCGCGTCGTTCGACAACGCGCTCGAGCTGCTCGTGATGGGCGGCTACCCGCTGTCGCACGCGATGATGATGATGATCCCGGAGGCGTGGGCCGGCAATCCGCTGATGGACGAGGACCGCCGCGCGTTCTACGAATACCACGCCGCGCTGATGGAGCCGTGGGACGGCCCCGCGGCGATGGCGTTCACCGACGGCCGCCAGATCGGCGCCACGCTCGACCGCAACGGGCTGCGTCCCGCGCGCTTCATCGTCACCGACGACGACTACATCGTGATGGCCTCCGAGGTCGGGGTGCTCGACATCCCGGAGTCGAAGATCGTCAAGAAGTGGCGCCTGCAGCCCGGCAAGATGCTGCTGGTGGACCTGGAGGAAGGGCGCATCGTCGACGACGACGAGCTGAAGCGCACGCTCGCCACGCAGAAGCCGTACCGCGAGTGGATCGACGCGTGCCGGATGCGCCT
>Ga0209023_10007672_pt1 | contig 10996 bp, 11 predicted proteins | sample LakOneMetagenome_FD_187468 | JGI IMG/M metagenome (GOLD analysis project Ga0209023, IMG submission 187468) | Freshwater and sediment microbial communities from Lake Erie, Canada (SPAdes) (version 2) | ecosystem: Environmental > Aquatic > Freshwater > Lentic | place: Lake Erie, Canada...
TTCAGCGAAAAGCTGTATGCGTGGGCGGGCGCGCCGACCGCGTGCGCGGGCGACGGGTCAGCGCTTCCCGAGATAGGTCGCGATGACGCGTTCGTCGTGCAACAGGTCCTCCGCCGGGCCTTTCAGGCTCAGCTCGCCCGTTTCCAGCACGTAGCCATAGTCGGCCGTCTGCAACGCAGCGCGCGCGTTTTGCTCAATGAGCAGCACCGAAAGTCCGGTTTGCCGCAACGTGGAAATGGTCGCGAGGATGTCGCGCGTGATGAGTGGTGCGAGGCCGAGGCTCGGTTCGTCAAGCAGCAGCAGCTTCGGTTTGGCCATCAGCGCCCGACCCACCGCGAGCATTTGCCGCTCGCCGCCCGACAATGTGCCCGCGAGCTGCGGCTGGCGCTCCTTGAGTCGCGGGAACAGCGCGAACACCTCCTCCAGCGTGGTCATCAGCGCGGCGCGCGATTCGCCAGAGCGTCGGCGCGAAAAACCGCCGAGCTCAAGGTTTTCGAGCACTGTCATTTCGGCAAACAGCTCGCGCCGTTCCGGCACCAGCGAAATGCCCATGCGTACCAGCGCTTCGGTGTCGCGCCCGTCAATGCGCTCACCGGCAAAACGCACCTGGCCATGCGACGGCAACAGGCCCATGATCGCGCCCAGCAGCGTGGTCTTGCCGGCGCCATTGGGGCCGATAACGGCGGCGATTTGTCCGGTCGGTACCGACAGCGATACGCCACGCACGGCCTCGACCTGACCATAGGCGACGTGGAGATCGGAAACGTCGAGAAGGAGTTCAGACATCTCAGGCTCCCAGGTACGCTTCGCGCACCGCAGGGTCGGCCTGAACCGCTTCCGGCAAGCCCTGCGCGAGTTTCTGGCCAAAGTTCAGCACCACGAGACGATCCACGAGTCCCATCACGAAATCCATATCGTGCTCGACCAGCAACACCGTCATGCCCTCGCTTTTGAGCGTCTTGATCAGGCCCGCGAGCTGTTCTTTTTCTGCGAAGCGCAGCCCGGCCGCCGGTTCGTCGAGCAGCAGCAGGATCGGGTCCGACGCCAGCGCGCGCGCAATCTCGACGATGCGCTGCTTGCCCAACGGCAGGCTACTCGCCGCGTCATGCGCGTGCTCGGCCAGACCCACGCGCTCAAGCTGGCGCATGGCTTCAGCCAGCGCCGCCGCCTCGTCATCCTTGTTCAGCCGCAATGCCGACGCCATGATGCCCTTGCTTCCGCGCAGATAGGCACCGAGCGCGACGTTTTCGACAACTGTCATGGTTGCCACCAGCTTGACGTGCTGAAAGGTGCGACCCAGACCCAGTTTTGCAATGGCGCTGGGCGACTCGCCGGTCAGCTCATGCCCCATGAATTTGATCGATCCCGAGGTCACATCGAGCGCGCCCGAGATCAGGTTGAAGCAGGTGCTTTTTCCGGCGCCATTAGGGCCGATCAGGCCGACGACCTCGCGCGCTTTCACATCAAAGCTGACATCGTTGACCGCCACCAGCCCGCCAAAGGTCTTGCGTGCGGTATTGACCTCAAGCACCGGCGTCGCGTCCGGTGGCATGGTCCGGTGCTGCAGGCGATCCGCCGCCGCCGGTAGCACGCGTTTCGGCGACGGCACGAAGCGCTGAAGGTAGGGAATCAGGCCGTCACGCGCATATTGCAGCAGCAGCACCAGCAGAATGCCAAACACAATGATCTCGAATTGTCCGGCCTCGCCAATGAGCTTCGGCAGCAGATCCTGCAGCCAGGTCTTGAGCAAGGTAATCAGCGTCGCGCCAAGCACGGCGCCCCACACGCTGGTGGCGCCGCCGACCACCGCCATGAACAGATATTCAATGCCCTGATTGATGCCAAACGGTGTCGGGTTTACGAAGCGCTGCAAGTGCGCGTACAGCCAGCCGGACAGACAGGCGAGCACTGCCGCAATAACGAACACGGCCGTCTTCATGCGGCCCGGATGCACGCCAAAGGCCTCGACCATCGTCGTCCCCTGCTTCAACGCGCGAATGGCGCGGCCCGGACGCGAATCCAGCAGGTTGGCAGCGGCCCAAAGCGCGCCCAGAACCACGAGCCAGATGAAATAGTAGAACTCGCCCTCTTTTTCCAGTGTGAAGCCGAACAGCGAAACGGCGGGCACGCCGGTAATGCCCGTGAAGCCGCCGAAGCTTTCGATATTGCCCATCAGGAAATACAGCGAAATGCCCCAGGCAATGGTCGCGAGCGGCAGGTAATGCCCACCCATCGACAGCGTGATCATGCCGATTACATAGCCAACGACCAGCGTGATCGCGATGGCGATGACCAGCGTCAGCCAGGGCGAAAATCCATATTGCGTGGTCAGCACAGCCGTGGTGTAAGCACCGAGCCCGACGAACGCGGCCTGACCAAAACTTGTCTGCCCGGCGACACCGGTCAGCAGCACCAGGCCCAGCGCAACCAGACTGTAGAGGCCGATGTAATTGAGCAGCGTGACGTAGAACGCCGGCGCAAACGTCGGCGCCGCAGCGATCACGGCGACCGCGATGGCCACCAGAACACGAGGCTTCATGTCATTCCTCCTCGTGGTGCGTCGTATTGAATGAACGCCACAGCAGTACGGGAATGATCAGCGTGAAAACGATGACCTCTTTGTAGGCGCTGGCCCAGAACGACGAAAACGCTTCAACCAAACCGACAAAGATCGCCCCGGCCGCGGCAATCGGATAGCTTGCGAGCCCGCCGACAATCGCACCGACAAAGCCCTTGAGACCGACCAGGAAACCGGAGTCGTAATACACCGTAGTGATCGGGCCAATCAGCAGTCCGGATACCGCGCCAATGGCGGCGGCCAGCGTAATGCTCAGGCTGCCCGCGAAATTCGGGCTGATGCCAACCAGCCGCGCGCCGGTACGGTTGGCGGCTGTCGCGCGAAGCGCCTTGCCAAACAGCGTGTACTTGAAAAACGCGGCCATGACGACGACCAGCACAGCCGTGAACCCATAAACCAGCAGACTTTGCCCGGACACATTGATGCTCCCGAGTTCAAAGCTTGCGCTGGTGAAAGCGGACGTACGCGCACCCTCCGCACCGAAGAACAGCAGACCCAGCCCAGTCAGCACAAAATGCACGGCGACGGAAACGATCAGCAGCGTAAGCACCGGGGCCGTTGCCACCGGCTGAAACGCCAGACGGTAAATTGCCGGACCCATTGCGGTGACCGCAATGACGGTAGCCAGCACCTGAAATGCAAACCCCGCCTGCAGGGCAAACACGGCCCAAACCAGTCCGGCGGCGAGCACACACGGCAGCGCGCTGCCCGCAATCGCCCGCAGAATGCGACGAGGTTCCCTGCGGTGGGCAATCGTGTCGGCGAACGCAACCGTAGCGCCCAACGCCAGTAACAACCAGACCGTGCCCGGCAATTTGTTTTGCTCGAACGCGGCGAGCGTCAGTACAGTGAACGCAACGAATTCGCCTTGCGGTACAAAAATGACGCGCGTCACGGCGAACACAAGTACCAGCGCCAAAGCCAGCAAACAGTAAATGGCGCCGTTAGTCAGGCCATCCTGAGCCAGCAATGCGGCGATCGAAAAGTCCATGTCGGGCTTTCAGCACGCTGCGACCGGCAGGCCGAGGTGCGATGGAATCATCCAGAGAACAGTAATCAGATCACAACGAAAAAGCGGACCGAATACCCGATCCGCCTTTTCGAACCACATTAGCCAGCGACTACTTGGTCGCCAGCGCCCATTTACCATCCTTGATCGTAAACATCGTACGACCGCGGTTGTCGAGTCCATTGTGCTCGGTCGCCGACATATTGAAGACGCCGTGTACGCCGACTACTTCCTTGGTGTTTTCGAGCGCGTTGCGAAGCGCAGCACGGAACTCCTTGGTACCCGGTTTGGCTACCTTCAGCGCTTCAGGCACAGCCTTGTCCAGCACCAGATAGGAGTCCCATGCATGGCCGCCAAACGTCGTGCGCGGGCCGAACTTCGCTTCGTACTGCGTGATGTAATCCTTGGCGACTTTCTTGATCGGGTTGCTGTCGGGCAATTGCTCATAAGCCAGCATCGGGCCGGCGGGCAGGAAGGAACCGTTGCCGTCCTTGCCAACCACGCGCAGGAAGTCAGAGTTGCCGACGCCATGCGTCTGGTAGATACGTCCCTTGTAGCCGCGTGCGAGCAGCTCTTTGTGCGGCGTCGCTGCCGGCGTTCCGGAACCGACAATCAGGATTGCCTGGGGATTGGCTGCGATGAGCTTCAGCACCTGCCCCATTGTGCTGGCGTCGGTGCGGCTGAAACGCTCCACCGGTTCCATCTTGATGCCTGCCGTTGCCGCCGAGCGGCGCATTTCCACCAGCCAGCCTTCGCCGTAGGCATCGTTGTAGCCGATGAAGCCGAGCGAGCTGATGCCCGCAGCTTTGGCGTGTACAGCGATTGCGTCAGCCATCAGCGAATCGTGCTGCGAAACCTTGAATACCCACTTGGTCTTCGGATTGGCGATGTCGACAATACGCGCCGAGCCGCCGAGGGAAATGTTGGGGGTCTCGCCGTCGGCCACGACATCGATCATCGCCATAGCGTTTGGCGTCGTCGTGGAGCCAATAACCACGTCGACCTTGTCTTCGGTAATCAGCTTCTTGGTATTGGTGACTGCCTTGGTTGTGTCCGATGCATCATCGAGCACGATGTAGGTCACATCAAGTCCGCCGATCTTCTTCGGCATCAAGTCAACCGTGTTTTTCTCGGGGATACCGAGTGACGCTGCTGGCCCGGTCAGCGAGAGCGTGAGCCCGATTTTGAGTTGCGCGTGAGCGGCCGATACCGCGAACGTCGCTGCGATTGCAGCGCAAAGAATCCGAACCATGCAAGCCTCCTTTTTGATTTGCGAATCGATAACCGTTTATTTAGTTATCGCTTATAAGCAATTGTCTACCAAATCCACCGCAATTGACAGCGCTTTTTTGAGCGGCGAGGCTCGCGTTACGGCATCTGCCTGATCACGGATCGTTCAAAACCAAGTGTAATACGCTCAAAAAACAAAACCGACCAAGTGGTCGGTTTTATTCAGGAAACGAGGGTTTTTACTTCTTCAGACTGTCACGAATCTCGCGCAACAGCAGCACATCTTCCGGTGTCGGCGCTGGCGCCGGCGCAGGTTCGGCCTTTTTCATGCTGTTCATGGCCTTGACCATCATGAAAATGATCCACGCCAGAATGATGAAGTTGATCAGGACGGTAACGAAGTTGCCCCAGGCGAACGTAGCGATGCCCGCCTTCTTGAGATCGGCGAGCGCCGTCAACTTGTTGGGGTTGTCGCCCAGCACAATGAGCATGTTGGAGAAATCCAGGCCACCAAAGATTTTTCCGACGACGGGCATGATGAGATCACCCACGATCGAATCCACGATCTTGCCAAACGCGCCGCCGATGATCACACCGACCGCCAGATCCATCACATTGCCCTTGAGGGCAAAGGTTTTGAATTCGTCCATCATTGACATATTCAGTTTCCTCCACACACGTTAAGTTGCACGCAGCTAAATTGCCGCGTCCCCGGTTTCTCCGGTACGAATGCGGACGACCTGCTCCACACTCGACACGAAAATCTTGCCGTCACCGATCTTTCCGGTGCGCGCGGCCTTGATGATCGCCTCAACTACCCGCTCAACGTCCTGATCGGCCACGATAAGCTCCACTTTGGTTTTGGGCAGGAAGTCGACAACGTATTCGGCGCCGCGATAAAGCTCGGTGTGACCACGCTGGCGGCCAAAACCCTTGACTTCCGTCACGGTGAGCCCGGTGATCCCTGCTTCGGCAAGGCCCTCGCGAACCTCGTCCAGCTTGAACGGTTTGATGATGGCTTCTATCTTCTTCATGCGGTCTCCTCTATCGCGCTTTAATGGCAACTCGTTGATCGCAGTATGCCAGACGATTGACGGATGGCGAAGTATGCCGGGGTTCGGCGTTCGCCGGGACAACCACCGACAAGAGAAGACAAATCCTAGGGCGCGTCAGGCAACACGGCCGTAACCTCAATCTCGACTTTTGCCCGCGATTCGACAAGACGAGAAACTTCGACGCAACTCATGGTCGCGAAATTGCGTCCCATGACCTCTCGATACGCAGCGCCAAGTTCTTTGAGACGTGCCACGTATTCGTCCCGGTCAACGATGTACCAGGTCATGCGGACGATGTTCTGCGGGCCTGCATGCGCTTCTTTCAACACCGCCACAACGTTCTGCAACGCCTGTTTTGTCTGGGCGATGAAGTCGTCCGATTCAAACTCCTGAGCGCCGTTCCACCCGATCTGGCCTCCAACAAAGATCATTTCGCCACGGGCCGCGATGCCGTTGGCGTACCCCCTGGGCGGAAGCCATTCGGCTGGCTGAAGCAATCTCATGTTGCGGACTCCATGTTACGCAGACGATGGCGCTGCAGTTTTCCGGTCTCGGTGCGCGGCAGGGCAGTCAGAAACTGGATTTCGCGCGGATACTTGTAGGGCGCAAGCCGTTCCTTTACGTAAGCCTGCAGAACGCTTGCCGTTTCCTCGTCGCCCGCCGATCCGGACCTGAGAACGACGAATGCCTTGACGATCATGCCGCGCTCGGCGTCGGGTTTCCCGATAACTGCACACTCAGCGACATCGGGATGTTGCGACAGGCAGTTTTCCACTTCCGGTCCCGCCACGTTGTAGCCAGCCGTGATGATCATGTCGTCATCGCGCGCCTGATAGTAGAAATACCCGTCCTCGTCCATCATGAAGATGTCGCCGGGGTAGTTCCAGCCATCGCGCACATATTTTCGTTGTCGCGGATCGTCAAGATATTTGCATCCCGTTGGCCCGATGACCGCCAGCTTGCCGACCGTGCCTGGCGGCAACGGACGCCCTGAATCGTCGACGACCTGCGCGCGGTATCCGGGGACCGCCTTGCCGATCGCGCCCTTGCGAACCTCGGCGCCAGCGCTTGAGATGAAGATGTGAAACATTTCGGTTGCCCCGATGCCGTCGAGCATCTCGATCCCCGTCGCTGACCGCCACAGCTCACGCGTCGAATCCGGCAATCCTTCGCCTGCGCTAACGCAGATCCGCAGGGACGGAACGCCGATCTGCTGTGCATAGGGTGCCATGCGGCGATAGAAAGTTGGTGCCGTATAACAAATAGTGGCGCCAACATTATTGATGGTCTGCACCACCAGCTCGGGCGAATACGGCCCGTCAGGAAAATACACACTGGCACCCGCCCACATCGGAAACAGCAATAGACCACCCAGACCGAACGTAAAGGCAAGCGGCGGCGAGCCGATCACGATGTCTTCGGGTGTTGCCTTCAGCACATGCCGGGGCCACGTGTGGCACGCAGCCATCAAATCCCGATGCGTATGCAACGCCGCTTTAGGGGTACCGGTCGTGCCGCTGGTGAACGCCATGACCGCTACGTCGTCAGCATCCATCGTCGTTAACGGGCAGTCAGTGCTGTGACTCCGGGCCAGCGCAGCCACGTCATCGAATAGCGCGATCCGGGTCAACGTCGGACACTGGGCCTGCGCCAGCAGCAGCTCGTCACGCAGCGCGTTCGCACACAGCGCGTGACTGATTTGCCCCTTGTGGATGATGTCTGTCAGCTCGCGAGCGCGCAGCAGTGGCATCGTCGCAACGGCAATGAGCCCTACTTTCACCGTAGCCAGCCACGCGATCGCCATCGCGATGCTGTTACCGCCACGTAGCAACACACGATTGCCCGGCACAAGCTTCAGGTCCTCCAGCAACACACGTGCCTGCCGATTCACGTGGTCCAGCACCTGCGCGTAGGTCAGCGTCTGCCACGCGTCTCGCAGCAGAACTCGGTCGCCGGCGCCATTGGCCACATGCCGGTCAAGCAACTCCACGACAGCATTCATGCGGTCCGGAAACTTTAGTTCCGGAAGTTCAAATATCAGACGCGGCATCTCGTCCGCTGTCGGCATGCGTTCGTGCACAAAGCGGTCAACCTGCATGGCGTCAGTTCCCTTCAAATTCCGGCTTCTGTTTCGCTGCAAATGCATGAAACGCACGATGAAAATCCTGTGTCTGCATGCAGATCGCCTGCGCTTGCGCCTCTGCCTCAATGGCCATGTCGATGGTCATTGACCACTCCTGATGCAGCATGGTCTTGGTCATCCCGTGCGCAAAGTTCGGTCCTGCGACCAGCAACTCAGCGAGCACCTGCGCCGCGCCGTTCAAGGCATCCGATGGATGCACGGCATTGAAAAATCCCCATGCAAATCCTTCATCGGCGGTCATTGAGCGGCCGGTGAACAGAAGTTCCGCCGCCCGCCCCTGCCCTATCACGCGTGGCAGCAATGCGCATGCGCCCATATCCGCGCCTGCGAGCCCGACGCGAGTGAACAGGAACGCCGTTTTCGCGTTCGGCGTACCCAGCCGCATGTCGCTTGCCAAGGCCATCATTGCGCCAGCGCCAGCGCAAATGCCGTCCACCGCCGCGATCACAGGTTGCGGGCAGGTTTTGATCGCCTTAACCAGATCGCCCGTCATGCGCGTGAACGCGAGCAACTCCGGCATCGTCATCCTGGTGAGCGGACCGATGATTTCGTGAACGTCACCGCCCGAGCAAAAGTTGCCGCCTTCGCCCGAAATGATCACCGCCTTGATGTCGGTAGCGTAGACAAAGTCACGAAACAGATTGCGCAACTCCGCATAGGAGTCAAACGTCAACGGATTCTTGCGTTCGGGCCGATTGAGCGTGACGTGCGCTATGCGTCGGTCGCCCTCACCCGTCACCGAAAAGCGGAAGTGCTTAGCTTCAAAATCCGCCAGCGGGCGAAATCCGCTCGCCATGGGGTTGCCGGGATTCATGGCGTTACCTCGTTTGTGTTCATATGTTGCTTCACCTTTCCAAGCAGCTTGTGCAGCGTGGTAACTTCGCGCTCGGAGAGGCCGCCAAGCGCATCGACGATCCAGCCTTCGTGCACAGCAGCCATTGCTGCGAACGCCTTGCGCCCTGCCTCAGTCAACCGGATACATAGCGCACGCCGGTCATTCACCACGGCAGTGCGCTCAACGAGACCTTCTGCCTCAAGTTGATCCGTGATACCGGTAACGTTGCCGCCCGTCACCATCATGCGTCGGGACAGCTCATTCATCTTGAGGCCTTCTGGCGAACGTTCCAGTTGCGCCATGAGGTCAAAGCGCGGCAACGTTGTCTCGAATTGCTCGCGCAAGCGGCCGCGTACACGTTGCTCAATCAACTGCGTGCAGGTCAGCATACGCAGCCACAAACGCAGCGCATCGTGATGGTCCTCGTGAGCCCGGGCTTCGATGTCCATCACATCACCTCCCCACCCGAAACCGAAATCGCCTGCCCATTGATCGCCTCACTGCCGGGACTGACGAGCCACAGCACCGTATTCGCGACCTGCTCAGGCGTTACCAGCTTCGCCTGCGGATTGCTAGCCGCCAGTTCAGCGCGTACAGCTACAGCATCGCGTCCTGTCTTTGCAACGATATTTGCCACGGCATCCGCAACAATGTCGGTGTCGGTATAGCCAGGGCATACCGCGTTCACGGTCACGCCTTTCTTCGCCCACTCAAGGGCCAACGCGCGCGTGAGGCCAAGTACGCCGTGCTTGGCAGCGCAATACGCTGTCACGTAGGCATAACCCGTCAATGCGGCAGTACTCGCGACGTTGACTACACGCTTGCTGCGCCCGTCAACGCGCAGCTGCAAGTCCTGCGCAAAAGCCTGTGTGCAGAGCCAGACACCTTTCAGATTGGTGTTCACGACGCGCTCGAACTGCTCGTAGCTCGTCTTCGCGAACGGCGCGCTCTCGGCAATTCCTGCGTTGTTAATCAGAATGTCGATAGCGCCGAACGATTCGCGTGCTGTTGTGAATGCACGTGTCACGGACGTCTCACTGGCGACATCAACGGTTGTCGACGCAGCTTCCAGTCCCTGTGAATTCAAGGACTCGCGGGCAGCGTTCAATCGCGCCTCGTCACGCCCCATGATCGACACGCGCGCGCCAGCCTGCGCGAGCGAAGTGGCAATGGCTAGACCGATCCCACGTGAACCGCCCGTTACCACGGCATGCAGATCGTGCAAGGGTTTCATCGTCATTGCTCCAGCTGCTTCGCAGCAACTTCGGCAGCGCTGAGCCCCGTAAGAGAGGCGGCAACGGCCTTCTCTTTCGCCAGATTACGATAGAGCTGGTCGCGCCCGCTCAAATATTGCTTCGACCAGTCGATGGCGATGCTGCCAAGTTTTGCGGCTTCGTGCAGGGTCCACGCGGCGTCGGCCAGATGCGGGCGTGCGACCGCGCACAAGTCTGCGCGACCGGCCGCGATGATGCTGTTTACGTGATCGGCCTCGCTGATCGCGCCCACCGCGATCGCACGAATACCGACCTCGTTGCGAATGCGGTCCGCGAACGGCGTCTGATACATGCGGCCATAGACCGGTTTGGCGTCGCGCGTCGTCTGCCCTGACGAAACATCGATGAAATCCGCGCCTGCTTCCTTGAACAGTCGCGCGACGACGATCGCATCGTCCGCCGTGTTGCCGCCCGGCGCCCAATCATGCGCAGAGATTCGCACGCTCATCGGCAAGTGCTCCGGCCAAACCGCGCGCATCGCACGGAACACCTCCAGCGGGTAGCGGCAACGCGCTTCGATACTGCCTCCATATTTGTCGGTGCGCACATTGGTAAGCGGACAGATAAAGCTTGAGAGCAGATAGCCGTGCGCGCAGTGCAGTTCCAGCCAGTCAAAACCTGCTTTAGCCGCACGCTGCGTCGACGCTACGAACTGCGCGGTCACTTCGCGCATGTCGTCCGTCGTCATCGCTTTCGGAACCTGATTCTGCGGCCCGAACGCAATCGCACTCGCAGCCAGTAGCGGCCAGTTACCCTGCGCCATCGGCTCGTCCGTGATCTCCCAACCGAGTTGTGTCGATCCCTTCGGGCCGCTGTGCCCGATCTGCATACCGATCTTCGCGTGAGTCGACGCATGCACAAAATCGACGACG
>Ga0209023_10007673_pt1 | contig 10995 bp, 9 predicted proteins | sample LakOneMetagenome_FD_187468 | JGI IMG/M metagenome (GOLD analysis project Ga0209023, IMG submission 187468) | Freshwater and sediment microbial communities from Lake Erie, Canada (SPAdes) (version 2) | ecosystem: Environmental > Aquatic > Freshwater > Lentic | place: Lake Erie, Canada | collected...
GCCGGAACTGACCAAGCGCCTGCTCGACATCGGCCTGACCGGCGTCGCGTTCGAAACCGTGGAACTGCCCAACGGCGACCTGCCGCTGCTGGCGCCGATGTCGATCATCGCCGGCAAGATCGGCGTGCAGGTCGGCACCCACCTCCTGCACCAGCCCATGGGCGGCAAGGGCAAGCTGCTCGGCGGCCTGCCGTCGACCGAGCGCGGCAATGTCGTGGTGTTCGGCGCGGGACAGGCGGGCAGTGCCTCGGCGGCGCTGGCCGCGGCCGGCGGTGCCAACGTCACCGTGTTCGAGATGCGCCAGGACCGCATGGAGGAAGCGATGCGGCTCGGCAACAACGTCACCGCGCTGTATCCGTACCACGATGTGGTCGCGCGCAAGGTCGCCGAGGCCGACCTCGTCATCGGCGCGGTGCTGATCACCGGCGCCAAGGCCCCGCACGTGATGACGCGCGAAATGCTGCGCGACATGGAGGACGGCTCCGTCGTGGTCGACATCGCCATCGACCAGGGCGGCTGCTTCGAGACCTCGCGTCCGACCACCTGGAAAGACCCGACCTACGTGGAAGAGGGCGTGATCCACTTCTGCGTGACCAACATGCCGGGCGCGGTGCCGCAGACTTCCTCACAGGCGATCTGCGCGGCGATCCTGCCCTGGGTCAACAAGCTCGCCTCCGGCGACACGCCCGGTAACAGCTGGCGCGACAACGCCGCGCTGGTGAAGGGCATCAACGTCGAAGCCGGGAAAATCGTGCATCCGGCGCTGCAGGGCATGAAACTTTGAAGTAAGATCAATGCCCTAGGGGATTTTTTTAAGGTAAACCTGCACGGTGGCACGCCCGCTCCAGGATTCGACCCGCAGCAAGCGCAACCGCGCCGGGGACAAGTCGCCTCCCGCGCCCGGGCGTCTGTCGCGCCTGCGCCAGCACCGTCTGTGGCGCGACGTCGCCATGATTCCGGTCGTGTGCCTGGTGCTGTTCCTCATCGCCAGCCTGCTGACCTACTCGTCGGCCGATCCCGGCTGGTCGCAGTCGGGCGGGGTGACGACCAGCCTGCACAACTGGGGCGGGCGCATCGGCGCCTGGCTCGCCGACGTGCTGTTGTACCTGACCGGCTACGTGGCCTACCTGCTGCCGATCGTGCTCGGCGTGGTCGCATGGATCGCGCTGTTCGGCATGGACAGCGACGGCGATGGCGACGCGGACCTCGGCCCGGCGTTCCGGCTGGTCGGCATCGTCGGCTTCCTCGTCTCCGCGACCGGGCTGCTGGCGCTGCGCTTCGGCAATGCAGTGGATTTCTCCGCCGGCAGCGGCGGCATCCTCGGCCGACTGGTGGGGAATTCGCTGTACCGCGGCTTCGGCCCGGTCGGCGGAAATCTATTCCTGCTCGCGTTGCTGCTGGTGTCGATCACCCTCGCCACCGGCCTGTCGTGGCTGGCGGTGATGGACTGGATCGGCAAGCAGGTGCTCGCGTTGCCGGCACGGTTCCGGCAAAAGACCCAGCAAGCGGTCGAATGGCACGACGCGCGCGAGATGCGGGTCGAACGCGAGGAAACCCGGCGCGTCGACACCGAACTGCGCGCAAGGCGCACGCCGGTGAAGATCGAACCGCCCGCACCGCCGGCAGTGGAGAAGAGCGACCGCGCCAAGCGCGAGCAGCAGATCCCGCTGTTCCACGTCGGCGATGGTTCCGGCATCCCGCCGCTGGCGCTGCTCGACGATCCCAAGCCGCAGGCCAAGGGTTACGACGAGGACACGCTGGAAACGCTGTCGCGGCAGATCGAATTCAAGCTCAAGGATTTCCGCATCGACGCGCAGGTGGTCGGCGCCTATCCGGGGCCGGTGATCACCCGTTTCGAACTGGAACCGGCGCCGGGCGTGAAGGTCAGCCAGATCAGTTCGCTGGACAAGGACATCGCGCGCGGCCTGTCGGTGAAATCGGTGCGCGTGGTCGACGTGATCCCGGGCAAGTCGGTGGTCGGCCTGGAAACGCCGAACACGCATCGCGAAATGATCTTCCTCAGCGAACTGCTGCGCTCGAAGGAGTACGACAAGTCCGGAAGCCCGCTGACGCTGGCGCTGGGCAAGGACATCGCCGGACGCCCGACCGTCGCCGACCTTTCGCGCATGCCGCACCTGCTGGTCGCCGGCACCACCGGCTCAGGCAAGTCGGTCGCGGTCAACGCGATGGTGCTGAGCCTGCTGTACAAGGCCTCGCCGGCCGACGTGCGCATGCTGATGATCGACCCGAAGATGCTGGAACTCAGCGTCTACCAGGGCATCCCGCACCTGCTCGCGCCGGTCGTGACCGACATGAAGGAGGCCGCGAACGGACTGCGCTGGTGCGTGGCGGAAATGGAACGCCGTTACAAGCTGATGAGCATCCTCGGCGTGCGCAACCTGTCCGGCTTCAACAAGAAGGTGAAGGACGCGCAGGACGCCGGGCAGCCGTTGCTCGATCCGTTGTTCAAGCCGAACGCGGACCTCGGCGAGGCACCGCGCCAGTTGGAACCGCTGCCGTACATCGTCGTGTTCATCGACGAATTCGCCGACATGATGATGATCGTCGGCAAGAAGGTCGAAGAACTCATCGCGCGGCTGGCGCAGAAGTCGCGCGCCGCCGGCATGCACCTGATCCTGGCCACGCAGCGTCCGTCGGTGGACGTCATCACCGGCCTGATCAAGGCGAATATCCCGACGCGCATCGCGTTCCAGGTTTCCAGCAAGATCGATTCGCGCACCATCCTCGACCAGAGCGGCGCGGAAACGCTGCTCGGCAACGGCGACATGCTGTACCTGCCGCCCGGCACGGCGGTGCCCGAGCGCATCCATGGCGCCTTCGTCAGCGACGAGGAAGTACACCGCGTGGTCGAGCACCTCAAGCAGTCGAGCAGCGGCCCGGACTACATCGAAGGCGTGCTCGAGGAAGTGCAGCCGATGGGCGAGGGCGTGGTGGTCGGCGCGACCGGCCTGCCGGAAACTTCGTCGTCGGGCGACGAATCCGACCCGCTGTACGACGAGGCGGTGCGCATCGTCACCGAGACCCGGCGCGCGTCGATTTCCGGCGTGCAGCGGCGCCTCAAGATCGGCTACAACCGCGCCGCGCGCCTGATCGAGGCGATGGAAGCCGCGGGCGTGGTGACGCCACCCGAACACAATGGCGACCGCAGCGTGCTCGCACCGCCGCCGCCGCGCGACTGAACCAGGATCTATTCCCTCTCCCCTCGTGGGAGAGGGTGGCGCGAAGCGCCGGGAGAGGGCGCTGAACGGCTGAGGGGCGCTATTCAGCTTTTCTTTCGCACACTGCGCCCATGCATACACGGAGCACTTCGATGCGCCTTTCCACCTTGCTCGGTTTCGCCGCGATCATCGTCGCCACCGCCGCCCACGCCGGCGCGCGAGACGACCTCGACGCCTTCACCCACGGGCTGAAGGGACTGCAGGGCGGTTTCGCGCAGACCGTTTACGACAGCAACGGCGCGAAGAAGGAATATTCCACCGGTCGCGTGTCGCTCTCGGCGCCGCGCCTGTTCCGCTGGGAATACGTGAAGCCGTATCCGCAGCTGATCGTCGCCGACGGCAAGACCGTGTGGGTCTACGACCCGGACCTGAAGCAGGTCACGCGCCGCGCGCAGGGCGCCGCCGAAGGCAACAGCCCGCTCGCCGCGCTGGTCGATCCTGCGCGGCTCGACAAGGATTACGTCGTGGCCGACGCCGGCGCCGACGGCGGGCTCGAGTGGCTGACGCTGACCCCGCGCGATAAGGACAACGCCAGCTTCGAATCGGCACGCCTGGGCTTCGATCGCAACGGCCTGAACCGGATGGCGTTCACCGACTTGCTCGGCCAGCGCACCGAAATCGTGTTCGCGAAATGGCAGCGGAACCCGGCCTTCGCCAGCGGCACCTTCACCTACGTCCCGGCGAAGGGCGTGGACGTGGTTGGCGGCGACGGCTGATTCGCAGCGGCCGCGACCGCGGCTTGCTATCGTCGTCACGCATTCCACCGCCGATCCATCCGCTTGGCCAGACGCAAACCCGACTTCGACGACAACGACCTGCTGGGCGCGGATCGCGATGCGCTGCGCCCGCTCGCCGAGCGCATGCGTCCGCGCGACCTGGACGAGATGGTCGGACAGCGCCGGCTGCTGGCGCCGGGTGCCGCGCTGCGTCGTTCGATCGAATCCGGCCACGTGCATTCGATGGTGCTGTGGGGCCCGCCGGGCTGCGGCAAGACCACGCTCGCGCTGCTGCTGGCGAAGTACGCGGACGCCGATTTCCGCGCGATTTCCGCCGTGCTTTCCGGCTTGCCGGAAGTGCGGCAGGTGCTGGCGGAGGCCGCGCACCGCTTCGCCGAAGGCCGGCGCACGGTGTTGTTCGTGGACGAGGTTCACCGCTTCAACAAGGCGCAGCAGGATGCGTTCCTGCCGCACATCGAGCGCGGCACGATCCTGTTTGTCGGCGCGACGACAGAGAATCCATCGTTCGAACTGAATTCCGCGCTGTTGTCGCGCTGCCGCGTGCACGTGATGGAAGCGGCGACCGCCGACGACATCGCGACGACGCTGCGACGCGCGCTCGACGACAGCGAACGTGGACTCGACGAACGCGACCTGCATATCGACAACGAGCAACTGCTGCTGATTGCGCGCGCCGCCGACGGCGACGTGCGCCGCGGCCTGACCTTCCTCGAGATCGCCGCCGACCTGGCGGGGGAGGGCGGCACGATCACGGACGCTACCCTGGAGCAGGTCCTCGCCGATCGCAGCCGCCGTTTCGACAAGGGCGGCGAACAGTTCTACGACCAGATCTCGGCGTTGCACAAATGCGTGCGCAGCTCGAATCCGGACGCGGCTTTGTACTGGCTGGCGCGCATGCTCGACGGCGGCTGCGACCCGATCTACCTCGCGCGGCGACTGACGCGGATGGCGGTCGAGGACATCGGCCTTGCCGATCCGCGCGCGCTGCAGATGGCAATCGAGGCTTGGGACGCCTACGACCGGCTCGGATCGCCCGAGGGCGAACTCGCGCTGGCGCAACTGGCGATCTACCTCGCCAGCACGGCGAAATCCAATGCCGCGTACAAGGCCTTCGGCGAGGCGAAACGCGACGTGGCCGAATACGGCACGCAGGACGTGCCGATGCATATCCGCAACGCACCGACGAAGCTGATGAAGCAACTCGGCTACGGCAGCGGCTACCAGTACGACCACGACGTCGCCGGCGGCGTGGCGCTGGACCAGTCCGGATTCCCCGATGCCATGGGCGAACGCGTGTACTTCCAGCCGACCGAGGCCGGCATGGAAGCGCGGCTCAAGGAAAAACTGGATCGGTTGCGGACTGCGAGGACCGAGGCACTCAAACGCGGCAAGCCGTGAATCCGTGCTTCAGCGCTTCGACAGTGGCGCTGGCGGCGACGGATTCCGCTTCCTCGGCCTGATCGATTCCACGAACAGGAATCCACGAAGCCAGTGCGGCGCAATCCGGAATCCGTCCGGGCTGACGAGATCGCGTCCAGCCAGGCGCCAGCCACGCCATTCGCCAAAGAGCGCGGCTTCGTTGTAGACGACCCGGCGGTAGTGCTCATCGGAGGTTTCGGCCAGGCAATGGAAACAGGTAGGCATCTCGGACTCCGACTATCTGATTGGGTCAATCTATAATTTACATAAGAGGCATTATGCGAAGTAACTAATATTGACTCTGGACCAGAGTCCAAGGTTTACGCTTGGTCTACTCCAGCCGATTGAAGGGTTTTCCAATGCGCATCGGGCATCTGGCCGACAAGGCCGGCGTGGCGGTCGATACCGTCCGCTACTACGAACGCCAGGGACTATTGCCGGAACCGGCGCGGCGACCCTCCGGTTACCGCGATTACGGCGACGACGAGTTGCAACGGTTGCGTTTCGTGCGTCGCTGCAAGGCGCTGGGCTTCACCCTGGAGGAAACCCGCGAGCTGCTGCGCCTGAACGCGGATCCGGCTGCGGATCGCGCCGAAGTCCGGGCATTGACCGAACGCCGGCTGGCCGACGTGGACGCGAAGCTGCGCGAGCTGCAGGTCCTGCGCGATTCTCTGGCCGAGCTGGCGACGTCGTGCTCCGGGCACGGATCGCTGGAGGGCTGCCCGATCATCCATCGCGTGCTGGGCACGGTCGCGGAGGGTTCGGCATGAACGAACACGCCAGCCACGACCATTCGCATTCCACCACGCAGTCATCCGCCTGCTGTCATCAGGCTCATGAAGCACATGCGGAAACACATTCGCACCACGCCGCGCATGGCGGGCATGGCGACACGCCGTTGCGCATCGCCGCACAGGCGACCCTGCATTGCCTCACCGGCTGCGTGATTGGTGAAATCGCGGGCCTGCTGATCGGCGTGAGCCTCGGGCTCGCCGCATGGCAGACCGTGGTACTGGCGACGACCTTGTCCTATGCGAGCGGATTCAGCCTCGGCCTGTGGCCGCTGGTGAAGCGCGGCATGGGCGTGGCGCGCGCATTCCGCACCATCTGGATCGGCGAAGCGGTTTCGATCGGCGTGATGGAAATCGCGATGAACGTGGTCGATTACCTGTCCGGCGGCATGGGGGTGAAATCGGTGTTCGCCGCGCAGTTCTGGACCAGTTTCGCGCTGGCCGCCCCCGCGGGCTTCCTTGCTGCCTGGCCAGTCAATTGGTGGCTGTTGCGCAAGCAGATCAAGGCGCCTTGCCATTGAACGCGCCATTCGATCCCGCGCGACGTCGTTTCGTCACCAGCACGCTGGCCATCGCCGGTGCGGCCGCCCTGCCCCGCGGCCTGTTCGCGCAAAACGCGAACGCGACGCAGGTGGTTCCCGAATTGCGCGGCACCGATTTCGTGCTCGACGTCGGCGCATTGCCGGTGAACCTCAGCGGTCGGCGCGCATGGGCGAAAACCGTGAACGGCACGCTGCCGGCGCCGACTTTGCGCTGGCGCGAAGGCGACACGGTCACGCTGCGGGTGAACAACAGCCTGCATGAGTCCACTGCGCTGCATTGGCACGGCATCCTGCTGCCGGCGGACATGGACGGCGTGCCGGGACTGAGTTTCCACGGCATCGAACCGGGCGGCAGCTACCTCTATCGTTTTCCAGTGCAACAAGCCGGGACGTATTGGTACCACGCGCATTCCAGCCTGCAGGAAGCGCAGGGCGTGTACGGCGCCATCGTCATCGATCCACGCGAACCCGACGGCATCGCCGCCGACCGCGAGCACGTCGTGCTGCTCTCGGACTGGAGCGACGAGGATCCGCACGCGATCCAGCGCAAATTGCTGATCGAATCCGACATCTACAATCGCCACCGCCGCACCGTGGGCGACCTGCTGCGCGATGCGAAGCGCGATGGCTGGCCCGCGACCCGCGCCGATCGCGCGATGTGGGGCCGCATGCGCATGAGCCCGACCGACCTGGCCGACGTCGGCGCGCCGACCTACACCTATCTCGTGAATGGTTCAGCGCCGGATGCGAACTGGACCGCGCTGTTCGCGCGCGGCGAACGGGTGCGGCTGCGCTTCGTCAACGGCTCGGCGATGACTTACTTCGACGTGCGCATCCCCGGGCTGAAGATGACCGTGGTCGCCGCCGACGGCCAGCGCGTGCATCCGGTGACGGTGGACGAATTCCGGATCGCGGTCGCGGAAACGTTGGACGTGATCGTCGAACCGCAGGACCAGCCGTACACGATCTTCGCCCAGGCGACGGATCGCGGCGGTTACGCGCGCGCGACCCTGGCGCCGCGATACGGATTGTCCGCACCGGTTCCAGCTCTCGACCCGCGGCCGCTGCTGACCATGGCCGACATGGGCATGGACCACGGTGCGGGCCACGACATGTCGAAGATGGGCCACGACATGCCCGGGATGGATCACGGCATGGCGGACATGCCGGGCATGGCACACGACAAACCGGCGGTGAAAAGTCCGTGGATCGACATGCACGCAACGAATCCATCGAAGACGCAGGACGATCCCGGCGTCGGACTGCGCGGCAACGGCAGGCGCGTGCTCACCCTCGCCGACCTGCGCAGCGATTTCGCCGACCCCGACGGCCGCGAACCGGGGCGCACGCTCGAATTGCGGCTCACCGGCAGCATGGAACGCTACGCATGGGGCTTCGACAGCGTGCCGTATTCGGAGTCGCAACCGCTGCGCTTCGACTACGGCGAACGCCTGCGCATCGTGCTGGTGAACGACACGATGATGGAACACCCGATCCACCTGCACGGGATGTGGAGCGACATCGAGGACGAGGACGGCGAATTCCGCGTGCGCCGCCACACCGTGACCGTGCCACCAGGACATTCGCGCAGCTATCGCGTGCGCGCCGACGCACTCGGCCGCTGGGCCTACCACTGCCACATGCTGCTGCACATGGAACTGGGCATGTTCCGCGAAGTGCGGGTGGATGCATGAAGCGCATCCTCGCCCTCGTCTGCCTGCTCGCGATCGCTTCCCCGCTCGCTTTCGCGCAAGACGCCGATCATTCGCGGCATTCGATGCCGCCCATGCAGCACGAAGGCCACGACATGTCGCAGATGCAGGACTTGTCGGATATGCCCGGCATGAGCGCGGAGGAACACGCGCGGATGCTGCAGGGCCAGGTGCAGCCGTCCCCCTCGCCCGCCCTGCCGCCGCCGACGGCCGAAGATCGCGCGCACGCCTTCCCCGACCTCGGCGGCATGGACATGCGTGGCCACATGGACGACGACCCGTTCATCGCCACGCTCGCGTTCGACCGATTCGAAATCTTCAGCGACCACGGCTCGAACGCGCTGGATTGGGAACTGCGCGGATGGGCCGGGCATCGTCGCGACCGCTTCGAATGGCGCAGTCGCGGCGAACGCAGCGAGGGCAACTTGCGCGATGGCGAACTCGAACTGCTGTGGTCGCACGCCACCGGCCCATGGTGGAACCGCACGCTCGGGGTTCGCCATGACTTCGGCGCCGGCGAACATCGCGACTGGCTGGCGCTGGGCGTCGAGGGCATGGCGCCATACAAGATCGACCTCGCCGCGACCCTCTACGCCGGCGAAAGCGGGCTTGGCGCACGCATCGAGGGCAGCTACGACCTGCTGCTCAGCCAACGCCTCGTGCTGCAGCCCCGGCTGGAAGCCAGCGGCTACACCGGGCACGACGCACCTCGCGATTCGCTCGAGGCCGGGCTGCGGCTGCGCTACGAATTCAGCCGCCAATTCGCGCCCTACGTCGGTTATGCCTGGTCCACGGGAGGCGACGAGAGTGGCGGGCACTGGGTCGCGGGCATCCGCGGCTGGTTCTGAATCGCAAAAAAAGAAACGCCCGCTTGCGCGGGCGTTTCGATTTGGCGTCCCCACGGGGATTCGAACCCCGGTCGCTACCGTGAAAGGGTAATGTCCTAGGCCTCTAGACGATGGGGACTGAACGGGTATTCCAGCATTGGATATTGGTGGAGCCAGCCGGGATCGAACCGGCGACCTCCTGCATGCCATGCAGGCGCTCTCCCAGCTGAGCTATGGCCCCACGGCTGGAAAGCGCGGAATTTTAACGATGCACGTTCGGGAGCGTCAAGCGAATTTCCGCCGGCGCATCCGCCAGCGGCCGCAACCGCGCGACGCCGTGGCCCTGTTCGGCGAGGTAATCCAGCCATTTGCCGAGGAAGGTGTTCATCCGCAGGCGGTGGCGGATCAGGGTGTCCGACGGCGGATACATGCCGATGGCGTCCTGCCAGCGCCGGCCGACGTGGCAATGCGTGGCCTCCGCCTGCCGCGCGTCGCGGTACAGGCGCACGAAGGCCGACGGATCCGGCGCGCCCGTTGCGGCATCGACCATCGCGTAGGTCAGGCGCAGCTCGCTGGTGAAGCGATGCTGTTCGAGTACGTCCAGGCGCAGATCGAGGCCATCGCCGATCGAGGACGCGTAACTGCCGACGGCGAGTTCGCCCGGCGCGAGCAGGCGCACCAGCTTGCGATGGTTCTCCGCATACAGGGCCATCAGCCAGCCGAAACGACCGAGCCTGGGAATTTGCGTGGCACGTGCGAGCACCTGGGCCATGGCCCGATCCTACGCGCCAAAACGCGTCGCGGGCAGCATTGACGGAATCGCGCTTCGGGGCTAATTTGGGATTCCCGGCCCGCGCATCGCGCGGGCTTTTTCGTTCCCGAGCCGGATCGTCGCGGCTTCAGAACATCTCGCGGTTGATGCCCAGCGATTCCAGCACGCGGCTCGCGATTTCCTCGATCGATGCATGCGTGGTGCTCAGCACCGGGATGCGCTCGAGCTGGAACATCGCCTCGGCCTGCGCCACCTCGCGGCGGCAGGTCTCGAGCTGCGAATAGCGCGAATTCGGCCGCCGTTCCTGGCGAATCTGCTGCAATCGTTCCGGATCGATGGTCAGGCCGAACAGCTTGCGCCGGAACGGTTTCAGCTTCGCCGGCAAATGATCGGAATCGAGGTCGTCGTCGGTCAGCGGGTAGTTCGCCGCGCGGATGCCGTAGTGCAACGCCAGGTACACGCAGGTCGGGGTCTTGCCTGCGCGCGACACGCCGACCAGGATCAGGTCGGCCTCGGCGTAGTCCAGGCGCATGCCGTCGTCGTGGGTCAGCGCGTAATTCATCGCGTTGATGCGGCGGTGGTAGGTGTCGAAATCGACGATGCCGTGCGCCTGCCCGACCTGCGGCATGCGCTTCTGCCCGAGTTCCTGCTCCATCGGCGCGATGAAGGGCGCGAACACGTCCAGCACCAGCGCGCCGCTTTCGGCCAAGGCCTGGGTCAGCTCCGCATCCACGCAGGAACTGACGATCACCGGGCGCAAACCCGCGGCCGTGCCCGCGTCGCGGATACGGCCTGCCACGTTGCGGGCCTTGTCCACGGTATCCACGAACGGGATGCGGTCGGTGGCGAAACGGGTGCCGGTGAACTGGGTCAGGATGCTGTGGCCGATGGTCTCGGCGGTGATGCCGGTGCCGTCGGACACGTAGAACACCGGGCGCGCTGCGGTCATGGCGGGT
>Ga0209023_10007674_pt1 | contig 10995 bp, 7 predicted proteins | sample LakOneMetagenome_FD_187468 | JGI IMG/M metagenome (GOLD analysis project Ga0209023, IMG submission 187468) | Freshwater and sediment microbial communities from Lake Erie, Canada (SPAdes) (version 2) | ecosystem: Environmental > Aquatic > Freshwater > Lentic | place: Lake Erie, Canada | collected...
CAATTCAAAATTGGCGTTTAGCAATGAATTGGTTTACGATTCAGTTCGATGATCGATTAAAAGATCATTTATAAAAAATGGAACTTACACAAAATAATTTACAGGCTCCAGGTCCATACTTAAGCACATTACGGAACGCTTTACGTTGTAATGGATTGAGGGCTTTAACCAATTCCCCATTTTTGTATTTGTTATAGTGATCTAGATCTTCATCAGGCACTTCAATCTCATAATCTTTTGCTTCAATCACTAATGATGGTTCAAAGTAATCTACGAGATTTTCAATGACAGCCTTATTACTCAGAATATTTGTCAGAGCATCTGCACGTTTCCGATTAGATGACTTATCTGCCTTGCTTTGTAGAAACAGTGTTGCTTCTTCAGGAACTTCATTTGTTTTTTTACAAAAATCGATCCACAATTCTCCGACTTTTGATTGCGCAATATTCACCGTACCTATGCAGAAAGTGTAATCACCTCCCGCCCCAGTTTCTTTAGTGCACATTACATCGACTTTATCGGTCTTTGAAAATTTAGCTGAAACATCTTCTGCAGAGTCATAGTATGCAATAGCACTCTTTGAATCTTTAAAATGTTTGCTCGAAACTATCTTTAACGGCTCAGACAGAGTGATTGTAGGATGTGCATGACGCTCAGTCGCCATGACTTTTTTCCACAACTCTTTCGTTTCAATATCAATTAAGTGGCTATGTGTAGGCAGATGACTCATTGGCTGTGCCATAAGCTCATCAGTAGCTATAACATCGCCTATCTCTTCTTGTAATGCTTTTTGTTCACGCAGAGCCCGTAATGTTTCCTCTTTCTCTTGAGTCCTTTTGAGCTGTGCTTGCTTAAACTGTTCAATAGCATCCTTAAAGTTTTGATCTTTTGCTAAGAAGTCATTTAACTCTACAATGTTGTCACGCTTACTCATCCCAGATATCGGGTGGACTTCAATGCTAACATCAATAGTCAGATCTGCATCCCTACTAGCCTTCCACCACAGGTCTTGTTTTTTGACAAAATCAAGGAAACTTAATTGATTTTCATGGGGCTTATAAAACCCTTTTAACATGCCATTGATTCCGCTAAGTGTAAATCGAAAATCCCCCTCACTTGCTGCCTCAAGTTGGATATAAACTTTGCCGTTTTCGGGATAAATCGTAAAGGGCGTCTCAACCTTACTTGTATAAATACTAATCTGAGGAGCTTCTTTTACAATAGCACCCTTACATTCAAATGCCTCTATAAAGCGAGAATTATCAATATAGCGTACACTTGGATCTTCCATTCCTTCTATGCTCAAGGCTGTATTTAGCCAGGATAAAGTAGGATCCATTGAAGCCACATCATCCACAGCCAAGTCTATATCGTATAGATCTGCGATTAATTTCAATGCAGTAAAGTTGTCACACTGAATGACTGTTGGATCTTCAATATCAGATGGGAAATAAGCATTAGAAGAATCAGGTTGTGGTACTTCAGGATGGAAGCAATCATTAAAACTAACTTTCAAGTTTGTTTTATCTACTAGAATCTTTTCATCATCCAAGTTTCCATGTTGAAAGCCATGCTCATGAAATTTTTTCAGAGAATGCAATAACTGAAGTGAAAGTTCATTTTTTTCATCCTCAGTTAAGCCCTCAATAACCGTTGACCAAGCTTCACCCTTTACCATTTCAGTTACTAGATACACACATGCTGTGCTAGTTGATAAACCAAAATCAATAATCTTAGGAAGGTATGGCAAATTGAGAGCCTGCGTCATTTTAAGTTCTTCAAAGAATCGCTTAAAACAACTCTTTTGATAAGTTGTCATTGCAGATGCAACTTTACCCATCCATGTTTTGACTAACATGTTGCCTGATGCATAGAGTGTAAAATTTTGGTTAGCATCAATAGGCGCGCCAAATATCGGGTAACTGATATAGGTATTTGTCTGATTTAAATATGGATTCAGTACATCTGCATCAAGTTCATAACTAACTTGTTCAGCAGGTTTTTGAGCTAAGAAATCTTGGAATACTGCACATGCATTATCATATTTCCCTGTCAAAGCTCGTGTTAAAATACGCTCTAACCAGTGGTTCTGATCTCGCTCCTCAAGACTAAATTTTTTCAATGAACGTGGGCTCAGTCGAGCATTCTTCCAAATATGAAGGATTAACTGCCCTAACCAATACACATCCTTTTGTGCAGCTGTCAGCGCAAGATTCGGAAGATGAGCTGTTGTATTCAAAAATGGGAGTTCGTTAGCCAGTTCAGGGTCAATTTTCGAGGGCTGTATTTGATCATTTGCTGCCGAAAAATTGGATAGCAATATCTCCTTTTTATAAGAGATCCACACACTATGATCACCCACATCACCATGAGTAATTCCCATTTGATGTAGGTGATTAAATTTACCAAGCAAAATCTGGAATAAATCCAATTTCTCAGATTCAGACATTTTCTCAGCATAAGCGCCGATGAATTCGTTGACTCGATAGCTGTTCTCAGGCAACTCATACAACTCATTATATTTTGATGTCATGTCATCAAGACTTGGGTTTGTAATCGGGTGCAAACAACTTTGATAAAGATCAGGCTTTTCTGTTTTAATTTTTTGGAAAACCCGGCGCTCATTGCAGATCAAGTTGAATCGATGTTGAGGCTGACTCATTCTTGAGTTACTCAACTTGAATTCATTAAAATCCCAACAACGCATTAAAGATTTTTCACCAACGATGGTCAATGAATGCGCTTTATACTCGCTATAAATCTTTTTAGGATGCGGTAAGATCAAGTCACCTCGTTCATGATTATTAATAATCAAAGAGCGTGGTTGAATTTGGTCAGGCGCAAAAATTTCATCAATAATGGCGTGATATTCTTTTTTAATATCATATATGCGACCATCACGTTCCAGATGCTTGCGGAACATATTATTAAAATTCTTCTGTTGAGCTAATTGTATAAACTCATCTATCGAAAGAATGTGCTCTAAATCTTCTGGAGGCAGGCGCGAATAATCTGCTTTACCACACATGACAACAAAGTGAGAAACACTTTGGTAATGAAATGTAATGCCCTTAGCTTTCTTTTCTGAAACTTTATCCTTTAGTTTATTAACTATAATTTGCATTTTTTTTACATTTTTAGCTACAGGGCATGAATCTTGCTCTTTATTACCTACGTACCATTTTCCTGCAACTTTTGTAATTTCCTTACCGTTCCAGTCTTTGAATTCAATGACCAAAATGTTTGCATGAGTAATAATTAGGAGATCATATTCAAATTTCTCAGAACTACCTTTCGCTACTGCTTTTTTTCCATTTTTATGCATAAATTCAAAACCAGCATATGCTCGCCAGTTTTTAGTTTTTTCGCCACGATCAAAGACCTTTTTAATCTTATCAATTGCTTTGAGTTCGTGCTCGTATATACCTGTCTCTGGATATGTAACTTTCATATTAAAAGATTCTTTATTTAAAATGTCTTGCTTTTGCACATACAACAAATAAGCGTCAAAAATGATGCTAAATTTTTATTAACATAAAGTAATGCTATATGTACGGTGTCTTTTAGAAAAAATACTTAGCGTAAGAATTTAGTTTTTTCAGGTTGATGGTTAGTTTGGCCAAATAAGCCCTCCGAAGGTTTTTTATATTCAGTTTAGGATTGTATTTAAAATAAAGTCTGCCAAATATTTTGGTGTAAAACCTGAGTCTTCTAGCACGATCATCATTTAGATGATCTAACTCAATCATTCGTTTAAGCAAAACGTATTTCACTTAACGGTTCATAATGTGACTTATATTACATTTAATTTTTGAGTATTCAAAATTATTTTATTGAATTATAAGAAAAAAACTTAAGGAATTCCTTAAAATTTGATGACAATGGTCATATCTCTAATCACTAAAAAGACCAAAAATAGATATCTACCCATATCTCTCGGACAAATTAACTCTATTTTATAAAAGTATCAATAAATTCATTAGGTTCATGAACCAAAAATTTATAATTATTTTTTTATTTATATAAGTTATTGAAAATAATAAATAAAATTAATAAAAGTTTTATTAACTAGACTTCAGGTGAACATAAGACAATTAGAATATCTAAGACTGTAGCCTACACAATACTGTTTGTAGCCACAGCTGAGTCATGGCGTATAAAGATGAATATGAAGTTGCACGCTTACTTACAGGAAAAAGCTTTAAACAATCGATTGAAACCCAGTTTGGTCAAGGTTTACGTTTAACCTATCACTTAGCACCGCCAGCTTTGGGTGCTCATGGCACCATACGTAAACGTGCTTTCGGATATTGGATGCGTATTCCGATGATGATTCTTGCTCGACTACAGTGGCTCAGAGAAACTTTCCTTGATCCATTTGCTTTACAGCAAGAACGTCAAAAAGAACATGCTTGGCGTGATCGTTATATTGCATTTGTGAAAGCCATTAGTGCTGCACCTGAAAGTTATGACCTATCTGTTGCTGAGCAAATCGCTCAATTACCAGCAGATGTACGTGGTTTTGGTCATGTCAAAATACAAGCGATGGATGCAGCGATACAGCGTTGGGATGAGCTTTCATTGAGTCTTCGTAGAGAAAGTTGAGATGAGGAAGATTTATCATGTAAATCCTCTCCCTAGCCCTCTCCTTTTAAAGGAGAGGGAACTTCCATTGTAAATAAATGTTCAGCACAACTCGACTTTCGCAAGAAGCCTAATCATTCTCTCTTTCTTTGATACTAAGCGTATAATATTGCGTATGGTTTATTATTTAAGTCTGCTATGAAAAATCCGTTTTCTGACAACGCCCAAATTAGTGTAGTTTCTACTTTCTCTGAACTTGTAAATTCCAAATTTCAAGGAGAAATGAATGCACTTTGCTGGCATAGAGATTTGATTGGTGATTTTAAAGAAATTGTAGCTAAACTTGAATTAAAAGAGAATATTACAGAAATTTCTATTGAAGATCTTTTAACGTTAAAACTTTCAGAACATGGTAATTTAGCAAAGGAAATTATTCTAAACGATATTCAGCTCTTAACTAATTTCGGTGCATCTCCAACGCTTAATTTACTAAAATGTTATGAGCGTGATGACGAGCTAGACTTTATTTCAACAGATGTATACTCGTTTCATATTGATCGCTCACCGATTCAAACAGATACTTTCTTATGTACCTATCACGGTGCTACAAGTGATATCGTGCCTAATGATCAGGTTGAACAAAAAATTTTGATTCCAGAAATTAAAGAAAAACTTAAAGAACTACATGATGGGCCAGAAGCAGAATTTGAAAATTTCTTAGAAGATTATTTCTTTGATTTGCATTATCAAGCTAAACCCAACGCAAAACCAGTGAATTTAGGCTTAGGGCATCTTTGGCGACTGGCAGTAGATCATCCAACGCAACAGGTCTTACCCTGTGTACATCGAGCGCCTGTTGAAAAGGATGGTGAGTATAGATTACTGTTGATTTGTTAAAAAATTTATTCCCTATAAAGAAGTTGATTTAAGCGACTTCAACTTCACCTACCTGATGATAAGCACGATTAAAATAAACCAGACCATGTTCATGCTGGCTTTGTCGAATTGCCACAATACGACAAATAAAAATTGTATGCGTTCCAACCGCTTGAATTTGATCTATCGCACAATCAAAATTCACCAAAGCATCCTTTAAAACAGGTGCGCCAGTTTTTAACTCTGTCCAAACACCGTGTTTAAACCGTTGTTCTGAATTCATTTTAGAAGAAAATACATTTGAAATATTTTCATGCTGTGAACTTAAAACATTCACCGTTAAAATTTTATTTTCTACAAAATATTCATGTGATCTAGAAGCTTTATTCATACAGACCAATAATGTCGGCGGTGTGTCCGTGACACTACACACAGCGGATGCAGTAAATCCATGACGACCTGATACCCCTGCTGTGGTCACCACATTGACTGCACTTGTTAACAAAGACATTGCATTTTTAAAGTCTGTTGCTTCAATCATCACTTTGTTCCTAAGTTCCTATATGAAACTATACATATTTCTGTATTTTTATATTCCACACGATTTCGTTTCGCAGGCATATTTTGAGAATGAATGGAGTAGAAAAGATATACCCGTTTGGGAGTCAGGGTTACTTGTTTGATTATGAATAGGATTCAATCAAAAAGGTAACCCTTTATACATCACTACTTGGCTGAGTATGTTTGCTGAATCACTAAGCCGATAGTTCTTTACGGATGATTTCTGCACCTGCACTTAAAGCATTGAGTTTAGCTCTTGCTACGTCACGAGCTAAAGGCGCCATACCACAGTTAGTCGATGGATAAAGCTTATCAGCATCGACAAATTGAAGTGCTTTTCGTAGCGTATCTGCAACTTCTTCTGCTGTTTCAATGGTATTGGTTGCCACATCAATAGCGCCAACCATGACTTTTTTACCGCGAATCAGTTCAATCAGATCCATTGGTACACGAGAGTTTTGACATTCGAGTGAGATAATATCGATCTTGGATTTCTGTAATTTAGGAAAAGCTTCTTCATATTGACGCCATTCTGATCCTAAAGTTTTTTTCCAATCGGTATTGGCTTTGATGCCATAGCCATAGCAAATGTGCACCGCAGTTTCACATTTCAGACCTTCAAGAGCTCGCTCTAAGGTCGCAACTCCCCAATCATTCACTTCATCAAAGAACACATTAAATGCAGGCTCATCAAATTGGATAATATCCACACCAGCAGCTTCTAACTCTCTCGCTTCTTGATTGAGAATTTTGGCAAATTCCCAAGCCAGTTTTTCACGACTTTTGTAGTGACCATCATACAGCGTGTCAATCATGGTCATCGGGCCAGGCAACGCCCACTTAATCAGCTGATTGGTTTGCTGACGTAAAAACTTAGCATCTTCGACAAATACAGGTTTTTGACGAGAAACAGCACCGACAACTGAGGGCACACTTGCATCATAGCGATTACGAATTCGAACTGTTTCACGTTTCTCAAAGTCTACGCCATCAAGATGCTCAATAAATGTAGTCACAAAATGTTGGCGGGTTTGCTCGCCATCACTGACAATATCAACCCCTGCATGTTGCTGTTCTTGTAATGATAAACGTAAAGCGTCTTGTTTCGCTTCAATTAATGCTTCACCCTCTAATTTCCAAGGTGACCAAAGCTTCTCTGGCTCTGCAAGCCAAGATGGTTTAGGTAAACTGCCAGCTGTTGATGTTGGTAATAAAATTGCCATTTTAAATCTTCTATCTCTATTATCTATTTCAGGTAAATTAAGCAGCGTTACTGTTTACGGTGTAATTCGCAGCCCATTGCTCAAGGATGTTTTGATAAGGCTTGATAAAGTTCTCTTCAGTCCATTTACCTTGTTTTACTGCCAATTGACCACGTTCAACACGGTCATAAACGATTCGTGTTAATGAGTAATCTGGATACTCCAAACTCGCTTGATAAACTTGTGCTGCTGATGAATTTGCATTGTAAATTTCAGGACGATAAATTTTTTGGAATGTTTCCATGGTACTAATCGCACTGATCAGCTCAAAGTCGCTGTAATCATGCAGTAAATCACCTGCAAAATAGAATGCTAAAGGTGCAACGCTACCTTTTGGCATGAAAAAGCGAACCTGTAAGCCCATTTTATGGAAATACTCATCGGTACGAGAGTATTCATCTTGTTTATACTCCACACCTAGAACAGGATGCTCATTGGCAGTGCGATGATATTTTTTAGCCGTTGAAACACTCAAACAAATCACAGGTTGTTGATTAAACTCAGCTTTAAAAGTTTCTGAATTCACAAGGTATTGATAAAGCTTGCCATGTAAATCACCAAAACCTTCAGGTGCATACGAAGTCGAGCTCGCTTGATTGTGCTCTTTTAACACCACACTGAAATCATAGTCACGTACATAAGATGAGAAGCTATTTCCAATCATGCCTTCGATACGTTGATTGGTGTGATGATCTGTAATTGTGCTTTTCAGCATTTCAATAATCGGGAAAGCTTGACCATTGCCTTCAATATCTAAATTTGCAGAAATAATATCGATTTCAAGTGAATAGCGATCACCATTTGGGTTATCTGATTGTGCTAATGCATTGAAACGATTATTGATCATTCGGAGCGTATTGCGTAGGTTCTGTTCACGACTTTCACCACGAGCCAAGTTGGCAAAGTTAGTTGTTAGGCGTGTGTTCTCAGCTGGTTGATAGTTTTCATCAAAACGTATGCGTTTAATTGAACATGCGAACTCTGTACTCATGGCGATCTCTACCCTATTTTCTGCAATAAAACCGAAATTTCTTGATGTAGAGATTTATACTCGAATCAATACATGAATAAAAATGATTTTATCTAACACTAAGATGAGTAAAATTCACTTTTGACAATTCTGTTGTATTTATTCAAAATAAAAAGCAGAAATTTAGCTACAATATTTTTAGCTAATTTAGTCATTATTTTGTTTTAAATTATTGAAAATATTATATTAATTTTAATATTAAGATGACTACAAATACATTAACAAGGAAATTGATAAGCAATAAATATATCTTTAAATAGAATTATCGTGACTATAGAAAGTAGCAATTCAAATGCACAATTTAAATACTAAGCAAAGGAGTATGCATGTTTGTGGACGTCTTGTAAGAGGAAATTCCCACTGTGAAATAACAACCATAGTTAAGATCATAAAGCTTGTAATATCACAAATAATGAAAATAACTCATGTTATTCTTAAATAAAAATCAATACATTCATCTTTTGGCTTTTTTCAAATCGTTGAAATATTCAATTAAGTTTTAAACCTTATCGCTATATTCAACTAACTCAAATGTCGCAACTGACTCTTTTTTTAGTTCATCGCAAACGTCTGTTGTGTATTTTTAATGAATCAATGTCAAGATTCAAAATGAGTATGAAGTTTAAAATTTATGAACTCTAAAATTATTGTATTTTTAGCTTCAAAAGTATCTCATCACGAAGTTTTTCATTTGAACATTTATTTGACAAGGTATAGTTAGTTAATGAAGCAACCTCGTCAGCAGGATAATTTTGAATATTACTATTCTGAATAATGAAATAAAAGGATTCTATAATATGATCCACAAGTTCTGCCGAATAAAAAGGCTCTTTAATAATTCGAAGCAATGCTTTGAAAGCGTCATTCAAAGAGTGATATAAAAGACCATATTTTGAAATTTGATAATTTAATCCATATTTATAAATGTTTTGCTCATAGCAATATGAATTATTAATATCTGTATTACATAGATGCTCACCCCACATTGCTACTTTATAGGCCAAAAGATAATTATTTGTTTCAGCATATAAATTGCTTGCTTCATATAATAGTTCAGCTTTGCTTGGATGAGCATTCCAGCCTATCAACCATGTATGCAATGCACTTGAATGATTTCCTTGAATTTTATATGTATCACCTAAATATCGATATGCAAGATATTCTTCATTTTTATCATTAGAAATATTTGAAAGGTCTATTCTTATTTTAAACCACTCTATGGCTTTTATATAGTCGCCGTGGCTGAAGTATGATGTAGCACAATAGTGTGCATACCTTGCTTTAAAAGATGATGAATCCTTTTCCCTATTAAATGCATTTTCTAAAACTAGCGCATCATCTAAATATTTATTTGGATTTTTATTTCGATCACCAAAATGTCCAGTTTGAACAAAATAATCTCCCTCAATAGTCACGGAGCTCACATTGTTATTATTCGCAACGATAGACTCATGTAAGACCCCAACCCAATGCCCAATAGTATTCTTAATTAGGTTTCTTTTAAAGTGATAGAAACCATGATCATGAGCACTTCTATATTTTATTTCATAAATATCTGCTGTTAATTCAGGTAATCTTAGCTCACCATTGAATCGATCATCAGCATCGAAGAATAAAATATAATCACTTTTATCTGCACAGCGTTTTAAAGCAAGGTTTCTGTTGTATTCAAAATCTATCCACTCGTCACTATAAATTTCATACTTAAGCTGATTTGAGTCGAAATAGTTCTTCATTACAGAAATAGTATCGTCACTCGAACCCGTATCGCAAATAATAAATAATGATATATCAATATATTTTCTTATATTATCAAAGGCTTCTACAATAATTTCACTTTCATTTTTAACAATCATGTTTAAACAAATATTAGGCATATGTTCAATATTACGCATTTGTAACATCCTTTATTTTCAAAATGACCTAAAACCAAAACTGTCTAAGCTAAGTTAGACAGTTTTGTATAACACAATCTAAATGAATAGGTTAAAAATTCATAGTCCATGACAATTGCGCTGTACGAGGCGATCCGAGGAACAAATAATCATCCCCGAAGAAACTGCCTGTATCACGCCAGTATTTTTTATTGAATAAGTTATCAACGTTGAATCGAAGCGTATTGTCATTACCATAAGCACGGAAATTATAAGCAGCCCCTGCATCAAATAAGGTATAACCTTCTACTTTGGCAGTGCCTGATTTATTTGCATATTTGCTACTGCTGTACTGTATACCTGCCAATAAACGCAATCCATCCACTTGTGGTAATTGATAAGACAAATGACTGGTAAAACGTAGCTTTGGAACATTTTGAGTTTGGTGATCTTCATATTCAGCGGTCTGAATATCTGTTAGCCGTGAACGAATCAATGCCAATGTAGATGTCATATCTAAATTTTGAGTTAAACGACCTTGTAAACCCAATTCTAGACCAAGGTTATGCTGTTCACCTTCAGATAAGAAATAATTATCAGCATTGGTGTACTGATTATCTTGTTTTAAATCAAACAATGCAGCCGTAAATAACATTGCTTGCCACTGTTGTTTAATACCCAATTCATATTGGGTTGAATGTATAGGAGCTAAAGTTGCATAAGCATTCCCTTCAATCCCTTTATCTGGATTGCCATAGGCAAACCACGGCGCCTGACCACCATCACTCAAACCTTTGGCATAAGAAGC
>Ga0209023_10007676_pt1 | contig 10992 bp, 8 predicted proteins | sample LakOneMetagenome_FD_187468 | JGI IMG/M metagenome (GOLD analysis project Ga0209023, IMG submission 187468) | Freshwater and sediment microbial communities from Lake Erie, Canada (SPAdes) (version 2) | ecosystem: Environmental > Aquatic > Freshwater > Lentic | place: Lake Erie, Canada | collected...
CGAGGATCGACGCTCCGGGCGCCCGGGACGCCAGCTGCCGGACGAGCTCGACGCGGTCGACGCTCTGCCAGAGCCCGACGATCCCCGCGAGCGATCGCACCTTGTTGGTCTGCAGGCGACCGAGGAAGTGCCACGTCGGGGCGACGACGGCGGGGTGCGGCCGGTCGCCCTGTTCGCCCGCCGGGTCACGAGCGCGATCGCTGCGGAGCGCCGCGTCCTTGGCCACGAGCTCCTGCGCGTAGTTCTCGCCGAGATCGTGGAGGCCGGCAGCCAGCGCGACGCGGGCGACCTCGGGACCGAACGCCTTCGTCACTGCCAGCACGCGCACCGCGTCCGGGTCGCCACCGGCGCCACGGATGCGCGCGCGGATGTCGTCCAGGTTGGCGCGGACGTCAGCGATCGTCGCGGTGCGACCCGCTGGTTCGAGCTCGGGGTTGAGGTCGGGGTTCATGGCCGGTGCCGCAGGCGGTCGGTCCCACGCCGCGCGGCGCCACGAGCGTTGGCGCCGGCCATGGTGCCCCGCTACTTCAGGAAGGACGGGACGTCGAAGTCGTCATCGTCATCGTCGCCGAGATCGACGGGGGCGTCGGGGGTCGCGAACACGTCACGCACGGGCGTGAGGTCCTCGGCGCGGGCCCGGGGCGGCGCAGCTGCAGGGGCCGCGGCGGCGGGAGCCGCACCGCGCTCGCCGTCCCAGCGGTCGAAGCCGGCGGCGATGACGGTGACCCGCACCTCGTCGCCCATCTCGTCATCGATGACGGTGCCGAAGATGATGTTGGCGTCAGGATGGGCGACGCCGTGGATGACCTCGGCCGCCTCGTTGACCTCGAACAGCCCGAGGTCGCTGCCACCGGCGATGGTCAGCAGGATGCCCCGGGCGCCTTCGATCGAGGCTTCGAGCAGCGGGCTGCTGATGGCGCCGCGAGCCGCGTTGAGCGCACGGCCCTCACCCGAGCCGTAGCCAATGCCCATCAGGGCGGAGCCGGCATCGCTCATGATCATCTTGACGTCGGCGAAGTCGGTGTTGATGAGGCCGGGGGTCGTGATCAGGTCGGTGATGCCCTGCACGCCCTGCAGCAGGACCTCGTCGGCCATCTTGAACGCGTTGAGCACCGAGGTCTTGTCGTTCGAGACGGTGAGCAGTCGATCGTTCGGGATGACGATCTGGGTGTCGACCTTCTCCTTCAGCTTCTGGATGCCCTGCTCGGCCTGCACGGCGCGGCGGCGGCCCTCGAAGCCGAACGGGCGGGTCACGACACCGATGGTGAGCGCACCCATGTTCTTGGAGATCTCGGCGATGACCGGCGCCGCACCGGTGCCGGTGCCGCCGCCCTTGCCGGCGGTGATGAACACCATGTCGGCGCCCTTGAGCACCTCTTCGAGCTCTTCCTTGTGCTCCTCGGCGGCCTCGCGGCCGACCTCGGGGTCGCTGCCGGCGCCCAGCCCGCGAGTGAGCTCACGACCGATGTCGAGCTTGACGTCGGCGTCGCTCATGAGCAGCGCCTGCGCATCGGTGTTGACCGCGATGAACTCGACGCCCTTGAGGCCGGCGTCGATCATGCGGTTGACGGCGTTGCAGCCGCCCCCGCCGACGCCGACGACTTTGATCACGGCGAGGTAGTTCTGGGGGTTGCCGGCCATTTTGTCTGGTACCTCCGCAAGGGGATTCGGTGAAGCGGGCTCCGGTGCCGCAACAGGGGTGGAGCCGAGGTGATCGGTGCTCGTGGGAGCGGGTGCTGGACCTGCTGGTTCCGGCTGGTGGTCCCGGACCGGATCCGGGTCCCGGGCCACCACCGGTTCGGGTGCTGGTTCCGGTTCTGGAACTGGCTCTGGAACTGGGGCTGCTGCCGGCATCTGGACGGGTTCAGTGTTGTCCACAATGGCCGGTTCCGGGGTGATGGTCGACTCGACCGGCTCGGGGGGCACGGGCGGAGCCGTCTCGTCCGCCGTCGGCGGTGCGGCCTTCGGGGCGGCGGCCTTCCTCGGCGCCGCCTTCTTCCGCGCTCGCTTCGCCGGCTTCGGCTTCACCACCGGGGACGCCGGGACGGGATCGCCGGACACCGCGACATCGGCATCTGCCACCGGGGCCGGCGGTGGGGGTGGCGGGGGCGGCGGCGGTGCCGCGGCCGGGCCGGACGGACGAACCGGGTCATCGACGTTCCCTGTCGCACCCGTCGGGGTGGACACGGTCTGGTCGCGCCGGAGCGATTCCGGGTCGAAGAGGCGTTCGTCGTCGGGCATCAGGTCGTCAGGTTCAGGGGAGCTCTCGGGATGGAACCCCAGCAGGCCGATGACACCCGGGCGCCAGGTGGCGCGAGCGGATGAGACAACGGGTCCCCTGAGATGCCGGAAGGCCGGGCACCGGCGGTGGTGCTCGGCCTCACTCTCAACCAGAGGTTGACCCTTTGCTTGAACCTGGGCTCAACCTCTGCTATGGGATGACAGGCTAAACGCACGCTCGGTCTCGGGTCAACACGGGCGCGTCGGGCACGCGCACGTCCACCGTTGCCAGGCAGTGCAGGTCGACCTGCCCGAACACCGTCTGCAGGCTCTGGATCTTGGCCGGCAGCTGATCGACGGGGCCGAGGTGCACGATCCCGGCCGGGCGCACGGTCAGGTCCACGCTGGAACCCTCCACCGACCGGACCGCTCCCACCCGGCTGCGCAGCCCCGGCGTGAGCGCCTGCGCAACGGTCAGCGCATCGCGCACCGCAGGGTCGAGCTGCTGGCCCGGAGCCACTGGCGCAACCCCTTCCACCACCGGGAGCTCGGTGGGCGCGGTTGCCAGCGGAGCCAGCACGCGCCGGTCCGCGTCGACCAGCACCCAGGACGGGGCGGCGGTTCCCGGCACCACCAAGGCCGCGACGGGGGCGCGCTCGGTGACGCGCAGCTCGACCGTTCCCTTCCAGCTCCGCTCGGCCACGGCGTCGCGCACCCACGGCAACTCGCGCATGCTCGCCTCGGCCCGGGCCAGATCGAGATCAGTCAGCCGGTCCCCGATCCGGATGCCGGCCGCCTGGCGCAAGGCGTTGGCGTCGGTCTGCTGGTTGCCGCTGACGGTGACCGTGTCGACATCCAGCGCCGCGGTGCGCGTGACGCCGTAGAGCGCGGCCAGAACGCTCACGACGAGTGCCACGACCAGCAGCCGGCGGCGCAGCCGATGACGGCGCTCACCGTGCACGGCTTGGCGCCGCGCCTCGATGCGAGGGTCGATCGGCTCGTCGTCCTCCGCGGCGGCGCGGCGCCGCGGGTCCAGGGGGGTCAGGATGCTCATCGGGCCTCGCCCTGCAGATCGATCGCCCCGCCATCGCGCGGGTCGGCGAACGGCGCGAAGCCGACCATCCGCGTCTCGGGTTCCAGCACGACGCCGGATGCCACGAACACCCGCGTGCGGACCTCGGCCATCAGGGCGTGCACGTCGTCGGCGAGTCCGCCCTCGTCGGCCTGGATGAAGTTCGCGTGCTTGGTGGAGACCGAGGCCGAGCCGACCCGCAGGCCCTTCAGCCCGGCGCCGTCGATCAGCTGGCCGGCTGACGACCCGTCCGGGTTGGTGAACACCGATCCGGCGTTGGGCCCCCCTGGTTGGTTCTCGCGGCGCCAGCGGACGATCTCCGCGAGCGTCGCCTCGGACGCGGTGCGGTCCCCCGGGGCGAGATGAATGGCAGCCGCCACCACCAGCTGATGCGCCCCGAGGTTCGACGAGCGGTACCGGAGTTCGAGCGCAGCGGGTGACACCTCTTCATCGTGACCCGTGCGCAGGTCGAGGACGCGGACCCTGTCGAGCGTCGCCGCCATGTCCGAGCCGTGGCCGCCGGCGTTCATCCGCACGGCGCCACCGATGGATCCCGGCACACCCACCGCCCACTCGAAGCCCGTCAGCCCGGCCGCGACCGTGCGCCGAGCGACCACCGGGAGGCTCGCTGCTCCCCCGGCGCGCACCGCGGTGCCGTCGATCTGCACCTGCGCGAACGCGTCACCCAGGACGACCGCGAGACCGGGGAAGCCCCGATCGGTCACGAGGAGGTTCGAGCCCTTGCCGACCACGAGCACGGGGATCCCCGTCTCGGCGACGGCCCGGGCGACCGCGCGCAGGTCGTCCTCGCCCTCGAGGCGGGCGAACAACGCCGCGCGGCCACCGACCCGGTAGGTGGTCAGCGCCCCGATCGCGACGTCGGGCACGGCGCGATCGCCCAGGATCGCGGCGGTGCGCGCCACCGCCTCGTTGTCGGCCGGCCCCGTCATGGCGACGGCACCGGCGGCGACACCGGAGGCGCCAACCGGGCGAGCACCTCATCGGGCAACGTCGTGAGATCGCCCGCGCCGAGGGTCAGGCAGAGATCGCCAGAGCGCAGCTCACGCACCAGGAAGCTGACGATGTCGGCGCGGTGCGGTAGGTAGACGACACGCTGCCACGGATGCGCGTCGAGCACGGCCTGCACGATCAGCTTGCCCGAGATGCCCGGACGCGGTTGCTCGCCCGCGGCGTAGATGTCGGTGATCACCAGGACGTCGGCCCGCCGGAACGCCTCCCCGAAGGTGTCCCAGAGCGACTCGGTGCGGCTGTAGCGGTGCGGCTGGAAGACCGCGACCACGCGGCGCCAGGCGCCGTCGGCGGCGGCGTCGAGCGCGACCTCGATCTCGCTCGGGAGGTGCGCGTAGTCGTCGATGAAGACGATGCCGTTCACCTCACCGCGAGGGTGGAAGCGACGGGCGACACCGCCGAAGCGCGCGAGCGCCCGCGCGCACGCATCGAAGGGTGCGCCGAGCTCCAGGGCGGTCACTGCGGCCGCGGCGCCGTTCATCGCGTTGTGCCGGCCGGCCATCGGCACCTCGAGGGGGCCGAGGCGCTCGGCGCCCTTCCACAGCACGAAGCGGCCGCCCCGCCGGTCGAGCTCGAGGTCGGTCAACCGGTAGTCCGCGTCGGCGGTCGTTCCGTAGCCGACGCACCCGATGCTCTGCCCCAGGGACCAGGCCAGCTCGTCGTCGGCACAGACGATGCGCGGTCCGTCGGTCTCGGCGAGGAACCGGGCGAACGCGTCGCGGAGGCGTTCGAAGCCGCCCCAGTACTCGAGGTGGTCGGCTTCGAGGTTGGTGACGATCGCCGCACGGCGCGGGATGGTGAGGAACGTGCCGTCGCTCTCGTCCGCCTCGATGACGAACCACTCTCCCCCACCCCAGGCGGCACCGGTGGCGAGCTCGGTCACGTCGCCGCCGATGATGAACGACGGCTCGAGGCCGGCCTCGATGAGGATCATCGCCAGCATCGACGACGTGGTGGTCTTGCCGTGCGTGCCCGCCACGGCGATCGCCGACCGGGTGGCGGCGATGGCCGCCAACGTCTGGGCCCGGCTCGCGACGCGCAGACCGCGCTCGGCGGCGGCCACGACCTCGGGGTTCGTGTCGGGGATCGCGGTCGACCGGGTGATGATCTCGACGTCGGCACCGACGTTGCCGGCGTCGTGCCCGATCGTGACGTCGACGCCCAGCCCGCGGAGCCGTTCGAACGCCTTGGACGTCTTGAGGTCGCTCCCCGACACCTGGTGCCCCATCGCGGCCAGCACGGTGGCGATCGCGCTCATGCCGGACCCGCCCACGCCGACGATGTGGACGCGACGCGGGACCGACAGGTCCACCGGGCCCGGGACGCCGGAGGCCGGGCGCGGATCCGAGGTGGGCTCAGGCATGGCGGGCGTGCTCCTCGACGAGGCCGGCGACCCGCTCGGCCGCGTCGCGGTGGCCGATGGTGCGGGCCGCCTCGCCCATCGCGGCGCGGCGCGCCGGATCGGCCAGCAGCGGCGTGAGCTCGTGCTCGAGACGGTCGGCATCGAGCTCGTCATCCGGCACACGGATGCCACCGCCGACCGCGACGAGGGCTTCGGCGTTGTAGGTCTGGTGGTCCTTCGTGGCGATCGGCAGGGGGACGAGGACCGCGGGGAGCCCGACGACGGCGAGCTCGGCCACCGTCGCGCCGCCGGCTCGGCTCACGACGACATCGCTGGCGGCGAGGAGCTGGTCCATCTGATCTTCGTAGCGCACCGCCTGGTACACGAGCCCGTCGGCGGGCATCGTCGGCAGCGCCGCCGCCACAGTCTCCCAGTCACGGGTCCCGATCACGTGGCGCACGGCGAGATCGGAGCGGTCGGCCCACCGGACCACGAGCTCGCGCACCGCATCGTTCACGCGCCGCGAGCCCAGCGAGCCGGTGAAGACCCCCACGACGGTGCGGTCCGGCGGCAGCCCGAGCTGCTGGCGGGCACCGGCGCGATCGCGCTCCCGCTCGATCGCGAGCACCTCGGCGCGCACGGGGTTGCCCGTGACGACCGTCTTGCCGGGCGGGAGATCCGAGTCCGCGAACGGCACGGCGCACGCCTTGGCGAACCGGGCGCCCAACCGATCGGCCGCCCCGACGCGGGCGTCACGGGCGACGACGACGAGCGGGATCCGCAACAGGACACCCGCGACGATCGCCGGCACGGCTGCGTACCCGCCGAGGAGCACGATCACGCGCGGCCGGCGGCGACGGATGACGCCGAAGCCCCGCACGACGCCGCGCACGATCCCGATGATCGCCTTGAGCGCGGCCAAGCTCACCTTCCGCTCGACCCCGCGGCCGGGCAGGGCCACGAGCTCGAAGCCGGCCTCGGGCACCAGCGTCGTCTCGATGCGCCCGACGCTGCCCAGGAAGAAGATGGACTCCACGGCGTGCCCGTGCGCGACGAGCGCCCGGGCGATCGCGATGCCGGGCACGACGTGACCGCCGGTGCCGCCCGCCGCGATGCACGCGAACGGCGCAACCTCGTGGGGCGGTTCCGCCCGCGGCGTGCCGGTCGCCATCAGCGCGTCTGGCGGGCGACGTTCAACAGCATGCCGGCCGCCGCCATGCCGACCACGAGCGACGAGCCACCGAAGGACACGAACGGCAGGGGCACCCCCATGACCGGGAGCGCACCGACGGCCTGGCCGATGTTGAAGAAGGCCTGGGCGAGGAACCACGTCGTGATCCCGGTGGCGAGCAGCATGCCGAACCGATCGGGGGCCCGCATCGCGACTCGCACGCCGGCGACCCCGAGCGCGATGAACAGGGCGATCACGAGCAGCGCGCCGATGAACCCGGTCTCCTCCGCGATCACCGAGAAGATGAAGTCCGTCGGCGCCTCGGGCAGGTAGCCCCACTTCGACCGGCCCTGGCCCAACCCGGTGCCGGTCACCCCACCGGTGGCGACCGCGGTCTGCGCCTCGATCGGCTGGTAGCCGATCCCCTGCGCGTCCTGCCACGGATCCATGAACGCCGAGATGCGCCGGAACCGCCACGGGAACAGCACGGCGAAGGCGACGCCGGCGGCGACGCCCATGCCGAGGATGCCGGCGATCCAGCGGAACGGGGCGCCGCCGACGAAGAGCATGCCCACCATGATGAAGAAGATGATCGTGGTGGTGCCGAGGTTCGGCTGCGCCATGATCAACGCCGCGGTGACGACGAAGGTCAGGACCACGGGGATCACCGTGAGGCGGGCATCGTCCATCCACTTGGCGCGCCGCGACAGCAGGTCGGCCCAGAAGATGATCAGCACCAGCTTCGCGAACTCCGACGGCTGGATGCTGAACTGCCCGACCCCCAACCACCGGGTGGCGCCGTTGGACTTCACCCCGACGTGGGGCACGAGGACCAGGAAGAGCAGGCCGAGCACGGCCAACAGGAGGTAGCCGCTGTGACGGCTCCACTTCCGGTAGTCGCGGCGCATCGTGAGCACCATCGCCACGCTGCCGACGCCGAACCAGATGAACTGGCGGATGAACTGGTACCACGGCGAGCCGTAGTCCTCGAGGGCGGTCACGGACGAGGCCGACAGGATCATGGCCAACCCGATGAGGTTGAGCACCATGATCAACGAGAGGATCGTGACGAAGCTCTTGGACCGGCGACCAGGGGGTCGAGCGCCGCGCAGGCGCCGCCCCTTCGGGGCCCCGTCGTCGGCGAACGGCTCGGACAGGTCCAGCACGGGGCCACCCACGAAGGCGGTGACGCGGCCGGCTCCGGGCTCGGTGCGGGTGCGCGTGCGGATGCGTGTCCGGGTGCCGCCCACCTTTGCCCGGGTCTTCGCTGGGGTCCCAGTCGGGGTCTTCGCTGGGGTCTTCGCTGGGGTCTTCGCTGGGGTCCCAGTCGGGGTCTTGGCTGGGGTCTTCGCGGAGGTCTGCGCCGGGCTCTTCGATCGCGAGCGCCGCGACGGGTTCGCGCGGTCACGCGTGGGTGCGCTCATGCCGGCGCTCCGACGTCCACGCGGATCCCGAGCAGCCCGACCCCGGGCACCGACGCACGACCCTCGACGAGGGTTCGCCAGTGCTCGCGATCAGCGCTTCCGAGCGCCGCGTCCAGGTGGTCCACGCCGCTCGATTCTGCTCGCCCGCGCCGCTCGCACGAGGGATGGTCTGCTGCCCCGCGCAGGGTGACGCGCGGGGTCGCGCGCTGGGTGACCGCCGGGCTCAATCGACCGCTCCGGGGATCGAGACGAAGTCGGCGTAGTAGAGGCCGAGTGCCAGCGCGGTGAGCAGGCCGGTGAGCAGGCCCGCCAGGATCCAGAAGCGGATGACGACCGTGGTCTCGGGCCACCCGAGCTGCTCGAAGTGGTGGTGGATCGGTGCCATGCGGAAGATGCGCCGGCCGCCGAACAACCGGAAGGACGCCACCTGCAGGATCACCGACACGGTTTCCATCACGAAGAGCCCACCCACGATCGGGAGCAGCAGCCAGGTGTTCGTCGTGATCGCCAGGCACGCGAGCCCCGCGCCGATCGCGAGCGATCCCGTGTCGCCCATGAAGATCCTCGCGGGCGCAGCGTTCCACCAGAGGAAGCCGGTGCACGAACCGAGCATCGCCGCCGCGATCACGGCGAGGTCGAGCGCGTGGGGCGTGGCGTAGATGTCCGGGTGCCGGAACGACCAGAAGCCGATGACCACGAACGCGGCGAACGGGAAGATGGCCGAGCCGGCCGCCAGCCCGTCCATGCCGTCGCTGAGGTTGACCGCGTTCGTCGCCGCCAGGATCGTGAGCGCACAGAGCACGAACCACACGGGGGTGGGGAGCTCGATGCCGGGAACGTCGAAGCGGGTGAAGGACAGCGTCTTGTGCTGCTCGGTGAAGTTGCCCAGCAGGAGCGGGAAGCCGATCGCGACGGCAAGGAGCCCGACGCTCTTGGCCCGCTTGCTGAGACCGAGGTTGCGCTCGTTGCGCACCTTGATGAAGTCGTCGAGGAAGCCGACCAGGGCGGCACCCATGATCGCCATCACCGTGAAGATGCCGGTGCGCGTGAAGATGACCCCGGGCTTGTCGAGCACCTTCAGCAGCAGATCGCTCATGACGTACGCGAGGAAGAGCGCCAGCACGATGGCGATGCCGCCCATGGTCGGCGTCCCGGCCTTCACCTGGTGGCTGCCGGGCAGGTCCTCGTGGATGGGTTGGCCGATCTTGCGACGCGTCAGGGCGTCGATCAGGAACTTCGTGCCGAAGAGCGAGATGGACAGCCCGAGGGCGGCGGAGATGAGGAGCCGGATCACGCGTCGGGTCCTGCAGGCTCGGAGGGCGCGGTTGCCGCGAGCAGCGCGCGGAGCGCGTCGCGTGCCACCTCCCGGTCGTCGAACGGCGTCACGGTGTCGCCGACGGTCTGGGTCGTCTCGTGGCCCTTCCCCGCGAGCACGACGACGTCGCCGGGGCCCGCCCCGGCGAGCGTCAGGGCGACCGCGGCGCGGCGATCGGGTTCGATGAGCAGAGCGGTGGCCAGAGGCGTGGGCACGCGGCGGAATCCTTGCTGGACGGCGTCGATGATGTCCGCCGTCGCTTCGTGGCGGGAGTTGTCCTCGGTCAGGACTACTCGGTGCGCCAGACGGGCGGCAACCTCACCCATCGCCGGGCGCTTGGTGCGATCGCGGTCACCGCCGCACCCGAACATGACGTGAACACGGTGCTCACCTGCGACTTCGCGGGCGGCGACCAACACGTGTTCGAGCGCGTCGGGGGTGTGCGCGAAGTCGACCAGCACGCGGAAGTCCTGGCCCTCGTCGATGGCTTCGAAGCGACCCGGAACCGTGATCGGCCGGCTCAGACCGGCGGCGATCACCGCAGGGTCGAGGCCGAGCGCGCGTGCCGTCTCGGCCGCAGCCAGCGCGTTGCTGACGTTGAAGCGGCCGCCGATCGGGAGGGCCACGCCGTGGCCACGCCAGCGGAACGTGCTGCCCGACGCCCCGACGCGCAGCGCCTCTGCGTCGGCCAGCCCGTACCCGATCGTCGGCACCGTCGCGGCATCCCGCAGGAGACGTCCGTACGGGTCGTCCAGGTTCACGATGGCCTGCGCCGTGAGCTCGGGGGTGAAGAGGCGCGCCTTCGCCTCGAAGTACGACTCCATCGTGTCGTGGAAGTCCAGGTGGTCGCGGCTGAGGTTCGTGAACACGGCGGCCGAGAACCAGGTCGCGTCGACACGGTGCAGGGCAAGCGCGTGGGACGACACCTCCATGGCGATCGTGTCCACGCCCTCGCCCCGACGGGCCGCGAGCCAGCGCTGCAGGTCCGGCGCCTCCGGTGTCGTGCGGGCACCGCTGAGCGTGCCGAGCACCTCGGCGCGGCGCTGGGCCTCGACGAACACGTTGCGCAGCAGGAACGTGGTCGTGGTCTTGCCGTTGGTGCCGGTGACGCCGACGACGGTCATGGCTCGCGACGGTGCCCCGCTCACCGCCGCCGATGCCCGGGCCATCGCGACGCGCAGGTCCGCGGGACGCAGCTGCGGGACCGCCACCTCGGCGGCGAGCGTCAGCGCGTGGTCCACCAGCAACGCGTGGGCGCCGTGGGCGACCGCGGCGGCGGCGTAGTCGTGCCCGTCCGCGTGCTCCCCTCGCACACAGCAGAACAGCGATCCCGGTTCCACGGCCCGCGAGTCGAAGTCGACCCGCGAGATGTCGACCCGCGAGATGTCGACCCGCGAGATGTCGACCTGCGAGACGTGA
>Ga0209023_10007677_pt1 | contig 10991 bp, 9 predicted proteins | sample LakOneMetagenome_FD_187468 | JGI IMG/M metagenome (GOLD analysis project Ga0209023, IMG submission 187468) | Freshwater and sediment microbial communities from Lake Erie, Canada (SPAdes) (version 2) | ecosystem: Environmental > Aquatic > Freshwater > Lentic | place: Lake Erie, Canada | collected...
CGCGCTGGCTGACCGCTCCGCGCAGCCAGCCCTCTAGCATCGATAGTTCAACCCCGTAGATCAGCGACAAGACCACTGCTCCAAACGCGCAGGCCCCGAGGCCGCGCAACCAGCCCATGAAGATGTCCCTGGTTCCTCCGAACAACAGCAAGCATGCCATGAGGGGCGCCAGCGCGAGCAGGATGCCGGCCGCCAGTCGGATCAGTGCAAGCGGGCCGATCGTGCCAGTCAGGAAGGCCACCCGGCCCCAGGCGAACCCGGTCTGATCGGCGAGCGCAACGCCGCGGGCCGAGTCTCCGAGATCTGCCGAGCCGGTGATCCCCCCGGTAAGCCGTCCCGTTCCGAATGCCGTCAGCGAAATCAGCCCCTGATCGAGATTATCGAGCCTTTGGTTGAGATCGCCCCGGCTACCGGGCAGACCCGAAGCCGCGCCGACACTCCCGGCAATCCCCGAAGGCCCTTGCAGCACCGCCTGATAGGCCACGGTTCGCCAGGCCGGCCAACTGGTGGCGAGGGTCAGGACGATGCTCACCTTGAGCATTTCGCCAACCACATCGCGCCCGCTCGGGGCTTCACCGAACATCAGCCGGACGCCAAACAGCGCCACGAACAGGGTCAAGGCCGCGAGCAGCAGTGACGCGACGGGCGAATTGGGATCGGCCAGCGCGCCAAAGCCATAGGCCCCGATCGTCTGCGCCTGGCAATCGATCTGGCCCAGCACTCCGCCGAGGAAATGACCGCCGGTCTGGATCGCAGCGCAGCTCATGCTGCGGCCCCGAGCAGCTGCGCCATCCAGGCGGTGGGGTCGAGCCCGTTCTTGGCCGACAATTCATCGAACAACCGCACCGTTGCCTCGCGTCCCGACAGGATCGTCAGGAGGTCCTTTTCGCCCGACAGATTGAGCCTTGCGACCACACTGTCATTGCCGTGCTTGATCAGGAAGCAATGCGAATTGTCAGGCAAGGTGCGGATCAGTTCGAACTCGTGCGGGGTCAGCCCGAAACCATCGACGTAGTCTTCCGCCCGCGCTTTGGGATTGATCATGAAGATCTGGGTCGCGGCCTGCTCGACGATTGCGCTCGCGATCCGGCTTTCGAGCGCATCCTGCGCGCTTTGCGTGGCAAACCCGACGATCCCGTTGCGCTTGCGGATGGTCTTTTCCCAGTCCTTGATCCGGCGGACAAAGACATCGTCGTCGAGCGCCTTCCAGCCCTCGTCGACCACAATGATCGATGGCGTGCCGTCGAGCCGGTCTTCGACCCGGTGGAAGAAGTACATGAGCGCCGGGGTGCGCACGGTGGGATCATCGAGCAGCGCGGTCATATCGAAGCCAACCGTCGCGGCCGAGAGATCGGTCAGGTCCTCCTCGTTGTCGAACAGCCAGGCGCGTTCGCCCTCGCCCCACCACGGCCGCATCCGCGCGTAGAGGTCGCCAGCCATCGGCCGAGTGTGACCGCGCAGCAGCTCGACCAGATGGCGCAGGCGCCGGTGAGGACGCAGCGCGCCGAAGTTCGCCTCGACCGCATCCTTGATGAGTTCGAGCTCGCTCGCATCAGCCGAACCAGCCAGCAGCGCCAGCCAATCGAACAGGAACTGCCGGTTGGTCGGGGTGTCGTCGAGGTGCAGCGGATTGAGCCCGGAAGGCGAGCCCGGCCGCAGCCGGTCGTATTGCCCGCCGATCGCGCGAATGAAGAGCTCGGCGCCGCGATCCTTGTCGAAGAACACGATTCTCGGCGCGAACTTGCGGGCCTGGGCCAGGAGGAAGTTGAGCACCACCGTCTTGCCCGAGCCCGAAGGCCCGATAACCGTGAAATTGCCAAGATCGTTCTGGTGGAAACTGAAGAAATAAGGGCCCGCCGCGGTGGTCTCGAACAGGGTAACCGCGTCGCCCCAGTGATTGCCGCGCGGCCGGCCAACGGGGAAATTGTGCAGGCTGGCAAGCCCGGCAAAATTGGCGGTCGAAACCAGGGCTTTCCTCGCGATGTAGCGGAAGTTCCCCGGAAACTGCGCCCAGAACGCGGGCTCGACGGCGATGTCTTCGCGCACCGCGACGATCCCGAGATCGGCAAGCGCGGCGATGACTTCGGCCACATGTCCGTTAAGTGCTTCGAGACTCTCGGCATGCACCGCGATCGTAGTGTGATGTTCGCCAAACCCGGCGCGTCCGGCAGCGACGTCGTCTTTTGCCTGGGTCAGTTCGCTTCTGAGCGACAGCGCCTCGTCCTCGGCCGAGCGCATGCGCCGCAGCACCAGGTTCATGCGGCCGAGCGCCTCGGCGCGCTCGACGAAGGCGAAGCTTTGCGACACCGTGATCTCGAACGGCATCCGGTAGAGTTCGTCGAACATGCCCGGCAGCGTCTCGCCGGGATAGTCCTTGATCGAGACCATCGCGCCAAATTTGCGCGTCAAATCGCCGGCTGCGCCGAGCTCAAAAGCGTCGGCGCCAAAGCTGGCCCGTCTGAACGGGAGGTGATGGCCGATGTCACCATGCGGCAAACCAACCGGACGCATCTCTGCATTGTAGAGGTAGGACAGGAACTCGAGCGGTTCGCTGCGATAGCCATCCTCGCCAGCATAGACCGATAGCAGCCGCGGTGAATAGGCGCCCAGCGCCGCGATCATCGCTTCGCTCGCTGCGCCCAGGGCGCGCCTTTCTGCTGCCACGCTTGCGGCCCGGTCGGTGACCGTCCGCGCGAGCAACCCGCTGAACCGGTCGAGCAGGCCTACCCGGCCCCGCATCGGGCGCCGGACAATCGTCAGGAACAGTTCGTTGACGTACATCTCGCGCGCCGCCAGCCGCTCGCGCCAACGAGCGTCAAGGTGGCGGGAGAATTCGTCGGCAAAGCGCGCCTCGAGCGCGACTTCGGCCTTGCGCCGAATGACATGATGGTAGATCGCAAAGCGCGAGGAACCGACAGACTTGAGCATCGCGTCGCGCAGCTCAGCGCGGTAATTGAGCTCATCGGTGTCCGCGGTTTCGAACAACAGACCGCCGAGCCGGATGGTCTGGATCAGAAAGCCGTCGCGCGTCTCGATCGTCACGTCGTCGACGTGCCGCGCGTAGGGCAAGTGCTTGCCCGCGGCGACCTCGCGCTCGATCATGCGCGGGTCATTGGTCAGGGCCGGTAGGAGTTGCATCCCCACAACCGATAATTCTTGACCCGCGGGCAGCGGCTGACCCGGGAAATCCAAAGATCGAATAAGCGCGGTTCGCGCAGACACGCGAGCATTCCGGCGACGTGGACCACTGCTGCGACCGCAATCGCCCAGAAGCTCTTGAAGATCAGGAACAGCTCGGCGGCCAGCACCGCGTTGAAGATGAAGTAGGTGTAGGTGACGCCTGCAAACATCTGCGGCCGCGCGAGCGCCACGAACAGTGTACTGCGATTGAGCCTGGATGACATTTGCGTCGCCCGCCTATCCGCCAGCGGCCGAACGAATTCCGGCCACGATGCTGGCCGCACCAAACAGCACGAAACAGCCCAGGATAACGATCGCGCCGCGCCGCCAGTCGATCCGGCCGGTGAGCATCATGAAGCCAACCGAAGCCACAGCGATTACCGCCGCGACCGTGGCAACCGTGCCGAGCAGGGTGCCCTGCAACCAATTGAGCGCACCGATGATCACGCCCGAGCCCTCGGGGTCAGGCGCGACCATGGCATATGCCGCGCTCGGCAGCGCCAGAAGCGAGAAGAAAGCCAGACCTGAACTGAATAGCCGAAGCCTCAAGATTTTCCTCCCTCCAGAGAATCAGAGTGCGCCAGCAGAACTTGGCATGTTCGGGAATGGCTGACCATAGTCATCGCGGATCAGGGGGCAGGAATCGGGTGGGTACCAAGGCGTGGTTGCATTCTAGGGTTTGGCGCGCGATCATCCGGGCTTGATGCTGCTTCACTCCGCCCTTGACCAGGCCTCGGCCCCGAACACTGCACCGCCAGACTCCGTTGCCGCGGCGCACTGGGCCGAGCAGCTGCTGCTCGGCCCGCTTGGCACTTCGCTGGCCGTAATCGCCGTGGCCTGGTTCGGTTTTGCCCTCCTCGCGGGAAGGTTCTCGCTCAGGCGCGGGGGATTGCTGGCGCTGGGGTGTTTTGTGCTGTTTGGCGCGCCTAGCCTGGCACGGGCGCTGATTGGGTTGGCGCACTCCAGTAACGGCTCCGCCACCACTTTGCCGCCGCAACAGATCACCGTACCGCCTCCGCCCGTCGCTGCCATTCCGGCCCCGTTCGATCCCTACGCCGGGGCATCGGTTCCAAACGCTGGAAATTGATCAGGTCGCCGAGCTGAGCGACCCGGGCGAGTCAGCGCGCATCCAATCAGCCTGGGGCTATGCAATGCTCTCGCATCGGCATAGCTTGTGCCGGAGCAAGACAGCGGCGCCGGACCACAGGTTCAACCACAGGTTGTCTGGCGCGTGAACGGAGGAGATGATCCGATGGCCGTTTCAGACCATGTCGATTTTGCCGACTTCATGGCGGGGGTCAAACGCCGCAATCCACACCAGGATGAATTCGTCCAGGCCGTGCAGGAAGTTGCCGAGGACATTTTCGGCTTTATCGCGGACAAGGAAGATTACCACCGTCAGCAAATCCTGCGCCGCATTGCCGAACCCGACCGGGTGGTTTCATTCCGTGTCTGCTGGGAAGATGATCAGGGCAATGTGCGCGTCCAGCGCGGCTGGCGGGTGCAGAACAACAATGCGATCGGTCCGTACAAGGGCGGGATCCGGTTCCACCCCAGCGTCACCGAGAGTGTCCTCAAGTTTCTCGCCTTCGAACAGACCTTCAAGAACGCACTGACGGGCTTGCCAATGGGCGGCGGCAAGGGAGGCTCGAATTTCAACCCCAAAGGCAAGAGCGTGCGCGAAATCATGCGGTTCTGCCAAAGTTTCATGACTGAACTCTACCGCCATATCGGTGCGGATATCGACGTTCCTGCTGGCGACATTGGCGTCGGCGGACGCGAGATCGGCTTCATGTTCGGTCAGTACAAGCGCATCACCGGCGAGTTTACCGGAGTGCTGACCGGTAAAGGGCTTGAATGGGGTGGTTCGCTGATCCGCACCGAGGCGACCGGCTACGGCGCGGTCTATTTCCTCGCCTCCATGCTCGCGACCAAGGGACAGGATCTGACCGGCAAGACTGCGGTGATCTCCGGCTCGGGCAATGTTGCGACCCATGCGGCCGAGAAGATCGTCCAGCTCGGCGGCAAGGTGCTGACCCTGTCGGACTCGGGCGGCTATATCCACGATCCCGATGGAATTGGGCAGGAGAAGATCGACTGGGTCAAAGCGCACAAGACCCATCGGCGCGGCCGGATCGAGGACTATTGCGCTGAGTTCAAAGGGGCCAGTTTCGTTGCAGGCAAGACCCCATGGCACGTTCCGTGCGATGTCGCGCTCCCATGCGCCACGCAGAACGAACTGCTCGGCGATGATGCCAAAGCCCTGGTTGCAGGCGGCTGCGTGGCGGTGGCCGAGGGGGCAAACATGCCGACCGATCTTGCCGGGGTGCACGTGTTCAAGCAGGCCAAATTGCTCTTCGCACCGGGCAAGGCCGCCAATGCCGGCGGTGTCGCCGTATCGGGGTTGGAGATGAGCCAGAATTCAGGTCGCCGGGCCTGGAAGGAGGAAGAACTCCAGCAAATGCTCAAGGACATCATGGCAGGCATCCACACCAGCTGCCAAACTTACGGTGATCAGGGGGGCGGCTATACCGACTATGTCAGAGGCGCGAACATAGCCGGATTCAAGAAAGTCGCCGATGCGATGCTGGCGTTCGGGGTAGTCTGAGCTGATGGCGCAAGAACCCCGCAAATTGTCAGTGCAGGCGGTGCATCTGGTCCGCACGGCGACGCAGACCAACCTTACGCTCAGCCAGATGGCCGACCAGAAGGCGAGCATCCTGATGGGCGCAACCTTTGTCGTCTTCACCATTGCGGTGGGGCAGGCGCGCACCGGCGCGGTTCCTTTGACCCTGCTGGTGCTGGCGGGCTTTGCTTTCCTCTCGGCAATGTGCGCGGTGGCAGCGATCCTGCCTTCCATTGCGACCAAGACGATCAGCGGCATACAGCCCAACCTGTTGTTCTTTGGCACCTTCACCCAGCTCAGCGAAGACGAGTTCGCCGACCGCGTGCTCGCTGAACTCGGCGATGATGAACGTATCTACCGCGCGATGCTGCGCGATATCCACCAGAACGGAATGGTACTCCAGCACAAGAAGTACCGTCTGCTGCGGGCGGCTTATTTGTTATTTCTAACCGGGTTGATCTGCTCTTTCGCCATCTTCCTGCTCGAGAGCCGCGCCTTGTTCGGCGCGGTCCACACCTGAGCTAGCGCACGCCCAGGGCAGCTGCCTGTTCGCGCAGCTGCGCCGCCTGGCCCGGGTTTGCTGCCATCGCGCTCGCCAGGGCTTTGCGCGCAAGATCAGGCTGCTCGAGCGTCATGCGGCTGCGGATCAGCATGATCCAGCCGTCGACATTATTTGGATCGGCCTTGAGCTTGGCTTCGAGCCGGGCGACCATGCCCTCGGCCATGCCGCGCTGTTCAGACGGGCGCAGCGCCGAGGCGCGGTTGATGTCTTCGGCGCTCGGTCCGGGCAGCGCAGGTGCGGGTAACGGAAGCTGCGCGGCAGGTTGCCGCACCGCGGCCAGCTGTCCGGCCACAGCGATATGGTTGATCTTGGCAGCCTGCGTAATCGTGCGGCGCAGATCCGCTTCCCACGCCGCGCCCGGCGGCGTATCGGCAAGCAGCGCCAGCCAGCTGTCGATCGCGCCCTGGTGATCCCCGGTCAAATCCTGCTTCACGGCGAGAAAGTAGCGTGCGCGCGGGTCTTTCGGATCGAGCGTAACTGCGCGTTCGAAATCGGCAGCGGCGGCAGCGGGCATCGGATCGTGTGCGCTGGCCATGACCCGCGCCTCGCCGCGCCCTGAGAACAGCGAGGCCTGCTGCGGAGCAAGTTTTACTGCCGCATCATAAGCGGCGACGGCCTCATCAAAACGGCCGGTTTCGAAATAGGCCCCGGCAAGCGCCGACCAGGCCCCGCTGTCTTCGGGAGCGCCACGCGTGCGTGCTTCCAGCGCCGCCAGCGGATCACCGTTATCGCTGGTCAGCGCGGCGGTTGGATCGCCTGCGGTGCCAGTCGAGCCGGCATGACGTCTGAGCGAAGCGCCGATCGCAAAACCGGCCACCAGGATCGCTACGAGCAAGACCCAGGTACTGACACGCCAGCGTCCGGTCTGTCCTTCTGTCATAGGTTTGCTCAACTTCATCCCTGGCTGCAGCCTCAGGCTTGCTGCCATTGGCGCAATCGTTAGGCTCCGGTGTGGATTAGCCGCTTCGATTATGCAACACTTGGACCGCAGACGGGGGTCTGTGGGACATCCCCCGGGGAGAACCAGTGGCGGATCGCGTTCGCATTGCCATCGTCGGGTCCGGGCCGGCCGGACTGAGCGCGGCGACGCGTGCGGCGGAGTTGGGACTGAGCCATGTCCTGCTCGAGAAGACCTCGCATCTGTCCGACACAATCTACAAATACCAGAAGGGCAAGCATGTCATGGCGACGCCCGCCGCGCTGGTGCTGCGCTCGGACCTGCCGTTCGATGCCGGCAAGCGCGAGACCGTGCTCGGTGCCTGGGACCGGCAGGCGGAGATGCAGGGCGTCTGCGTGCAATACGGTGCCGAAGTGCAAAGTATTGCTGGCAGCGCAGGCAATTTCACAATTACCCTCAAGAATGGCAGCGAAGTCCTTGCTGAAACTGTAATTCTGGCAATCGGTACCCAGGGCAATCCCAACCTCGTGCGTTGTCCGATGGGAGATGGTGCGGCGGTGCAGTACCAGCTCGACGACCCTGCAGAATATAACGACGAGCACATTTTCGTGATCGGCGGCGGCGATGCCGGGATCGAGAATGCACTGGGGCTGGCTGCGGATCCGGCTCAGGGTAATGTGGTAAGCCTGGTCAACCGTTCGGCCGATTTCGCCACCGCCAAGGACGCCAACGTGAAGGCACTGTTCGCCGCGCGTGATGCCGGGCGGATGACGATCCATCTCGAAACCACCACCTCGCGGATCGACAAGGGCGAAGTCGCGCTGGATACCCGTGACGGCGAAGTCATCGTCCGCTGTGACCGGGTCATTGCGCGAATGGGTTCGGCCCCGCCACGCGCCTTTGTCGAGGCTTGCGGGATCGAATTCAGTGGTCCCGATCGGCTCGCGCTACCAGTGCTCTCCCCATCGTTCGAATGCTCGGTTCCCGGTATTCACGTGATCGGCGCACTGGCAGGCTATCCGCTGATCAAGCATTGTCTGAACCAGGGCTACGATGTCGTTGAATACATCAGTGGAAACCGAAGCCTGAAGCCTGCTGACGAGCCGATCCTCGCCGCCAAATTTGCCTCGCTGCCTGGCAAACGCTCGGTTGACGAATGGCTGACATTGCTGCGCAGCCAGATCGAAATTTTCCGCGAAGTTTCCCCGCTTCAACTCCGCGAACTGATGCTCGACAGCACCGCGCGAAGCTTTGCGCCGGGTGAGACGCTGTTTGTGCGCAATGACACTGGCTCGTCATTATTCGCGCTGGCCGAAGGTTCGGTGCTGGTTGAAATCGACAAGGACGATCCCGCCAAGGTTGTCCCGATCGAACAGGGCCAGATCGTTGGCGAGGTCGGGCTGATTTCCGGACGTCGGCGCGGGGCAACGGTGCGCGCGTTGGGGCCAGTGGTGGCGGTTGAATTGTCGCGCACCGCTGCGCTCAAGCTGATCGCCACTGTCCCTGCGGCCGGGCGCGCCATTGCGCGGGTTTCGATCGAGCGACAGCTGCTCCAGCTGTTCGGCTCGGGCCTGACCCGTGAGGATGTCGCCGAAGTTGTCGAACTGGCCGAAGTGCAGACCATTCGGGCAGGAGATGTGGTGCTCACGGAAGGTGAGACCGGCAACGACATCTACGTCATCCGGCGCGGATCGATGATCGTCGAAAAGACGATTGGCGGCAAGCAGGTGTTCCTCAATTATCTACCCGCCGGGAGTTACGTCGGCGAAATGGCCCTCCTCGATGGCACTCCGCGGGTTGCCACGGTCAAGGCGGCAGTGCGGTCCGAAGTGATCCGGTTGCCTGGTGATGCGTTTGCCCGATTGTTCGAGCGTAAGCCCGAGCTGCGCCGCAAGGCGCTGGCTGACATGGCCGCACGGCGCGACATCAACGCCTTTATCGAAGGCCGCAAGGACCAGTTCTCGGGCTCGGTCGACATGTATTCGCAGACCGCGCAGTTCCTGGTCGACAACGGTCTGGGCGAAGCGACCGACGTGCTGCTGATCGACGAGACGCTCTGCATCGGCTGCGACAACTGCGAAAAAGCCTGCGCCGACAGCCACGACGGACTGACCCGGCTCGATCGCGAGGCCGGACGGACTTACGCCCACCTTCACGTGCCCACATCCTGCCGCCACTGTGAACACCCGCACTGCATGGCCGACTGTCCGCCCAATGCGATCAAACGCGGTCCCGATGGTGAAGTCGTGATCGACGACACCTGCATTGGCTGCGGCAATTGCCAGCGCAATTGCCCATATGGGGTGATCCGGATGGACAGCGTTCCGCCACCAAAGCCGCCGCTGCTGTCGTGGCTGCTGTTTGGCGCTGGTCCCGGGCCAGGCGAGCCTTCCCACGCCTGGCGCAAGGAGAACGCGAAAGGCGCCGAGCAGCCCAAGAAGGCGATCAAATGTGACATGTGCTCGGGGATCGAAGGCGGCCCGGCCTGCGTGCGTGCCTGCCCAACCGGCGCCGCGATCAGGGTTGCTCCTGAAGCCTTCCTTTCGGTGGCACGGCTGGCGAAAAACGACTGATGGCCAGCAGTCCGCGCCCTTCCCGCTCAGGCGCCGCACAAACCGGGCGCCAACTCAGCAGCGATCACGAAGGTTTCCTGCGCCATCGCAACTTCCGCTGGCTCAAGCGCGCAAGCGCTCTGTGCCTTGTCGCCATTCTCGCTTACGCACTGATCGATGTGCAGCCCCGCCCGAACGGCGGAACCTGGCTCGGGTACGCGCTCGGCACCATCGGGCTCTTGCTGATCGTCTGGCTCTCGCTGCTTGGCGTACGCAAACGAACGATGACGCGCGGGGCCTGGTCACTCAAGGCCTGGACCTCGGCGCACGTCTACCTTGGCCTCGCGCTGATTGTGATTGCCACACTGCACACCGGCTTTGAATTTGGCTGGAACGTGCACACGCTTGCCTATGCCTTGATGTTGCTGGTGATCGCCTCGGGCCTGTTTGGCGTTATCGCCTATTCGGTGCTGCCCGCGGCGCTCAGCAACAACCGCGAAGAGATGACCCAGCCACAAATGGTCGAAGCACTTGGCGCAGTCGATCGCCAGCTGCAAAGCGCCGCGCAGCCGCTTGACCCTCGCTGGGCCGGGCAGGTCCTCGCCGCGCTCGGTGAAGGCGCATTTACCGGCGGATTGTGGCAACGCCTGATCGGGACCAGGCAAGGCGGCGCGACCATGCGAGCAATCGACGCCTTCAACAGTGCCAGCGCTGAAGAGGCCGACGATCCAACCCTGGTCCGCGTCGAAGCGTTGCTCCAGAGACGCGCAGCTCAGCTCGCCCGGATGCGGCGGCATATGCGGCTCAAGGCGCTGCTCGAAGTCTGGCTCTACGTCCATGTTCCGGCGACTTTCGCTTTGCTTGCCGCACTGACCGCACACGTCATCAGCGTGTTCTACTACTGGTAGCCGGGGACAAGCGGGGCATGATCTTTCGGCTCAGAACCACCCAGACCACCGCGCAGGGACGCGAGATCGTACGGGACCGCGAGCTCAGTGAGGACCGCATCACGATCGGTCGTTCGGCCGAAAACACCCTGCACCTGCCCGATCTTGCCCTTGATCCGCATCACGCTCTGATCGAGGTCACCGAAAGCGGCAGGATCGCGATCAAGGCATATGGTGCAACCGGATTTGTGCTCGATGGCAGGAAGGTCAGCGAAGGTACGATCGA
>Ga0209023_10007678_pt1 | contig 10991 bp, 12 predicted proteins | sample LakOneMetagenome_FD_187468 | JGI IMG/M metagenome (GOLD analysis project Ga0209023, IMG submission 187468) | Freshwater and sediment microbial communities from Lake Erie, Canada (SPAdes) (version 2) | ecosystem: Environmental > Aquatic > Freshwater > Lentic | place: Lake Erie, Canada...
CCTCGCCCTCGAGGCTGAGCAGCACCTCCTGCCACCAGTCGGAGAACATCCCGGAGTGGATGCCGTTCTGCGCCGGCCACTGGGCGTTGCCCTGGCGGAAGCGGCGGTCCTTCAACAGCGCCGCCCCCTCGTTGTAGCGCAGCACGGCCCAGCCGTACGACGTCTCGACGTACCAGTCCTCCTCGCGGGCGCGGCGCACCTCCTCGGAGGTGACGTCGAACGCCGGGTCGGCGAGCGGCAGGAAGCGAGCCATCAGGCGTCCCCACCCCGGACCATCCGCACCTCCCAGGCGCCGAGCCCGGCATACCACTCCCGGGCCCCGTCGGCGACGAACCCGTTGCGCTCATAGAAGGCGCGGGCGCGGGCGTTGTCCTCGAGCACCCACAGGCTGGCGGGCTTCTCGCCGACGACGGCGTCGAGCAGTGCCTGGGCGACGCCGGAGCCGTACCAGTACTCGCGCACATAGACGGCATAGAGCTCGTCGGGCACGCGTGGCTCGGGGTCGCGCGACGGGCCGGCGACGGCGAAGCCGATGATCTCGCCGTCGGCCTCGGCGAGGATGCGCGGCGGGCCGGACTCCAGGTGTCGCTGCCACGCCTCGAGCCACCTGCCGACGTCGGCCAGGCGCGCGGCCAGGAGGGTCGGGTCGGCGATGTCGGCATAGGCCTCGCGCCAGCAGTTGCGATGCATCGCAGCACCGGCGGCGGCGTCGGCGGGGACGGCGTTGCGCAGGGTCACCGTGTAGTCGCTCATGGTCACCCCAGCATCGTCCACACGGCCAGGCCGGCGATCACCAGACCCGAGACGACGCCGGTGACGACGTGACCGCGCGGGCTGGTGACGAACCGGCCGAGGGCGGCGCCGCCGCCGGCCAGGGTCAGCTGCCAGGACGCCGAGGCCGCGAAGGCCGCGACGACGAAGGCCACGCCTTCGACCGGAGTTGACACCAGGCCGTGGTTGCCGAGGACGACGGCGGCGAAGTAGACGATCGTGGCCGGGTTCACCGCGGTGAGACCGAGGAAGAGGAAGTACGCCGACCGCGGGGTCATCGGCCTCGCGTCACGCCGCTGCTCGGGGGTGGAGCGCAGGGTCTGGCGCACCGTGAGGGCGGCGACGCCGAGCAGCACGATCCCGGAGACGATCCTGAGGGGCTCGGCGATCGGGGCGATGGCTGCCGACAGCGCCGCGCCGCCGAGGATGGCGGCCGTGGCATAGATCCCGTCGATGCTGGCCACGCCCAGGGCCGCCGCCGCCCCGACGCGGAACGACGTACGCGCCGTCAGGGTGACCAGGAACGCAGCGATCGCCCCGACAGGGATCGCGATGGCCCAGCCGGTGACGAGTCCGGAGAGCACCACCTCGAGCACGGAGGGATTCTGACAGGCACGAGGCTCGAGCGCGCGGCAGATTCCCCGGCGTGGCTACTCTGGCCGGCATGCGCCTCACCAAGTTCGGCCATGCGTGTGTGCGGATCGAGCAGGACGGCCAGGCCCTGGTGCTCGACCCCGGGATGTTCACCGACCCCGGTGCGGTCGACGGGGCGACGGCGATCCTGGTGACCCACCTGCACCCGGACCACCTGGACCTCGGCAACCTGCGCGCCTGCGAGGCGCCGATCTTCACCACCGACGAGGTGGCCGGCGAGATCCGCGCCCAGGCCCCGGACGTCGCGGAGCGGGTCACCGTGGTCTCCCCGGGCGACGAGTTCGACGTCGGGCTGCCGGTCCGGGCCGTCGGAGAGCTGCACGCGGTCATCCACCCGGACCTCCCGCGGGTCCACAACAGCGGCTATCTGATCCAGGCCGGTGACACCAGCGTCTTCCACCCCGGCGACGCGCTGACGCCGCCCGACCTGCCCGTCGACGTACTCCTCGTCGTCGTCTCCGCGCCCTGGATGCGCGCAGCCGAGGCCGTCGACTTCGCCCGACTCGTCGGGGCGCCCCGCAACGTCGCGATCCACGACCGGGTCTACTCCGACGCCGGGCTCGCCATCGTCGATGGCCATCTCACCCGCCTGCTGCCCGACTCGCAGGCCTATGTCCGCCTGCCCGACGGCGCCGACCTGGGCTGAGGGGGAGGGTTCACCGGGCAAACCTGGTGAACGGTCGCCACTGGTCCCCCGCACCCCCCACAATGAGCCCCATGCGTGCAGGTCTCGTGGTGATGTCGGCGTCCCTGGCTGCCGGGGCGGCCCTGCTGGTGGTGCCGCCGATCGCGGCCCAGCCGGCCGATAGGCCCGGTACGCCGGCCAAGGGGCCGGTGATCCACACCATCGGTGGCTGCCAGATCTTCCCTGCGGACAACCCCTGGAACACCCCGGTGGACGGCCTCCCGGTCGCCGGCAACTCCGACGCGATCATCAACCGGCAGGCCAAGGGCAGCGCCATCCACCTCGACCTCGGCACCACCGAGAGCTTCTATGGCATGCCGGTGACTGTCGTGAAGCAGACCCAGTCACTGTTCCGCCTGCGCTTCGGCGTCGAGGGCGAGAACTACGGCGACGAGAGCGACAAGGGGCCCGTGCCGATCCCGCGAACGGCGCACATCGAGGGCTGGCGCAAGTCCCGGCCCAACCCTCCGAGCGGTGACCGGCACGTCGTCGTGGTCCGCCGGGGGACGTGCGACCTGACCGAGCTCTACAAGGCCAAGCGGATGAAGAACACGTCGGGTCGGTTCACCGGGTGGCGCGCGTCGTCGGCCGCCCACTGGGACCTGTCGTCCAACGCGCTGCGTCCGAAGTTCTGGACCTCCGCCGACGCCGCCGGGCTGCCGATCCTGCCCGGACTGCTCGACTACGACGAGGCCGCCTCCGGCTCCATCACGCACGCCCTTCGGTTCACGCTGCCGGTCGCCCGCAACGCGTTCACCGCGCCGGCCCGCCACTGCGGCAGCACGAGCGGCAAGAATCTCCCGGCCTATGGCATGCGCTTCCGCCTCAAGGCCGGGTTCAACGAGAACAACTACACCGGCGCTGCCAAGGCCGTGGTCGTCGCGATGAAGCAGTACGGCCTGATGTACGCCGACCAGGGCTCGGCCATGTACGTCACGGGGATCACCGACCCGCGCTGGTCCGGCGTGCTCGACCAGTTCCGCGCCCACCCCATCGACGGTTCCCAGTTCGAGGTCGTCGACCCAGGGCCGATCACCGTCTGTCGCTGACCCCGCGGGTCAGGCGCCGGCGAGCGAGTCGCGGACGGGGACGAACTTGGCCTGCGCCTCGGCGAGCTCGGCCTCGGGCTGCGAGTCGGCGACGATGCCGCAGCCGGCGAAGAGCCGCACGGTCGGGCCGGCCAGCTCGGCCGAGCGAAGCGCGATCGCCCACTCGCCGTCGCCGCTGGCGTCCATCCAGCCGACCGGGCCGGCGTAGCGGCCGCGGTCCATGCCCTCGATCTCGTCGATGAGGGCGGTGGCGACGGGGGTGGGTGTTCCGCCGACGGCTGCCGACGGGTGGAGTGCGGAGGCGAGCGCCAGCGACGAGCCGGTGGCCGCGTCGTGCACCACACCGGCCACGTCGGTGGCCAGGTGCATGACGTTGGGCAGGTGGAGCACGAACGGCACCTCGGGCACGTTCATCGACGAGCAGTAGGGGTCGAGCGCGTCGGCCACCGAGCGGACGGCGTACTCGTGCTCCTCGAGGTCCTTCGAAGACCGGGCGAGGTGGCCGGCGAGGGCGAGGTCGTGGTCGTCGTCGCCAGTACGGCGGATCGTCCCGGCCAGCACGCGCGACGTGAGCAGACCGCGCTCCCGGCGGACGAGCATCTCGGGCGTCGCGCCGAACAGGCCGTCGACGTGGAAGGTCCAGCAGGAGGGGTATTCGACGGACAGTCGGCCGAGCGGCCAGCGCACGTCGATGGGGGCGGAGGCGGTGGCGACCAGGTCACGGGCGAGCACGACCTTCTCCAGCTCGCCGGCACCGATCCGGGCGACCGCCTCGGCGACCACGGACATCCACTGCTCGCCGTTGAGAGCACCGTCGCCGAAGACCACCTCGGCCGGCGGCTCGGGCGGGTCCGTGGCGGCGATATCGGGGACGGCCTCGGCGGAGCTGCCGATGGTGGTCACCCAGACCCGGTCGCCGCGGCGACCCACGATGACCCGCGGAATGAGCAGCACGGAGTCGCCGGGCTCGTCGGCGAAGGCGAACGAGCCGAAGGCGACCAGCCCGGTGCCCGGCTCCATCACCTCGTCGCGGACCTCGGCGCGGCCGACGATCTCGGTCCACCACTTGTCGGCGTCGGCGAAGCGGGTCGCCGAGCGGGTGCGCAGCTGGGCTGCCACACCCCAGCCCACCAGGCCCTCACCGCGACGCAGCCAGGTGACCGGCTGGTCGCGGGGGAGCAGCGCCGTCAGCGGGACCTCGCGAGGGAGGTCGACCGGGACGGTGGCGACGACGAGGCGGGTCACCGGCCATTCGGCCGCCTGCGAGGTCGTCACGAGCCCGAAGAATACGCGGGGTCGCCCAGCGGACACACATCGCCACGGCCCCGGCAGGGCCGTGGCGAGGTCCCCGCCACTACGACCAGTAGACGACGACCTTGTCCCCGATGTGGACCTGGGAGAACAGCCACTTGATCCCGTCGTAGTCGCGGATGTTCACACAGCCGTGGGAGGCGCCGTTGTAGCCGACGGTCGCGAAGTCCGACGAGTAGTGCACCGCTTGGCCCCCGGAGAAGAACATCGAGAAAGGCATCGACGACCCATAGAGGCGAGACACGTGGTCGGCGTCCATGCTGAGGACGCTGAAGAGGCCCTCGCGCGTCGGGGTGTTGCTGATCGTGGACCCGAACCGCGCGTCGAGGGTGGAGACGACGTGACCGTCGATGACCCAGCGCAGCGTGCGGCTGGTCTTGTCGATGCAGAGCACGCGGCCGGTGAGGCAGCGGGCGTCGAGGGCGCCCGGCGTGGGTTCGATGTTGTACATCGCCTCGTGGGTCGGAGCGCTGGTCATCCCGACCAGGCGGTCCATCGTCCTCCGGTCGACCGAGCCGGTCACGGGGATCTCGCGCTTCGCCTGGAAGCCCTTGATCGCCTTGACCGTCGCGGCGTCATAGGTCCCGGTGACATCGCCGTAGTACCAGGCGATCTCCTTGAGGCGGGCCTGGAGGGCGCGCACCTTGTCGCCCTCGTCCCCCCGCTCGAGCAACAGCACCGGCGCCGGTGGCTCGGTCGCGGTCGGGCTCGGCGTGTCCGGGGAGGGCGTCGCCGACGGCGTCGGGGAGCCGCTGTCGGACGGCGTGGCCGACGGGGTGGGCTCGGCAGCGGCCGAGCGTTCGCCGTGTCCCGAGGCGACCAGGCCGACATATCCGCCGCCGACTACGGCGCCGAGGGCCAGCGCGGTCACGAGCAGGCCCTTGAGAAGCGTCTTGAGCAGCGTCATCGTTTTTCCCTCCGGGGAAGTAGAGGTCCCCACTAGTGTCAATGGATGTGATGCGGCAACCGCGCATTTCGTTGCAGCGGGTTTCCCCGCCGTAGGCTTCGGGGCGTGGCCCGCGCTGACCTGGACAAGCAACCGCACGACGTACGCCGCATGTTCGACGCGGTGGCCAGGCGCTACGACGTGACCAACGACGTGCTCTCCCTCGGTCAGGACCGCCAGTGGCGCCGTGCGGTGATCGAGGCGGTCGCTCCCCAGGTGGGTGAGCGTGTGCTCGACCTCGCGGCCGGCACCGGTACGTCGAGCCAGCCGTTCGCCGACCGCGGTGCCACCGTCGTGCCCTGCGACTTCTCGCTGGGGATGCTGCGGGTCGGCAAGCAGGCGCGCCCGGCCCTCCCGTTCACCGCCGAGATCGGCACCAGGCTGCCGTTCGCGGACGACACGTTCGACGCGGTGACGATCTCCTTCGGGCTGCGCAACATCGTGGACCCGCTGGCCGGCCTGACCGAGATGCGACGGGTGACCCGACCGGGTGGCCGCATCGTGGTGTGCGAGTTCAGCCACCCGAGCAACAGGCCGTTCCGCACGGTCTACCTCGAGTACCTCATGCGCGCGCTGCCGCCGATCGCGAAGGCGGTGTCCTCGGCCCCGGACGCCTACGTCTATCTCGCCGAGTCGATCCGGGCGTGGCCCGACCAGGCCGGGCTGGCCGCGATGATCGGCGAGGCGGGATGGTCCGGCGTGCAGTGGCGCAACCTCTCCGGCGGCATCGTCGCCCTCCACCGCGCGACCGCCTGACCGGCCATGGAGAGGACCTGGCAGACGCTACGCGCAGGTAGTTTTCACGAGCCGACCGGCGTGATGGTGTCCACGTCGGCATGCCCCGCTTGGCGAGGCCCTGCCCACAGTGCAGGATGGTTGCCGGGGACCCCTAGACTGTCCCGGGCGTGTCTCGTGAAGCCATTCACAAGGCAGGTCTTCCGAGGCGCCTCGGCCGGGGGTTGCGCGGGTCCCCGCCGAGCACAGCACAGCTAGGGAAGGACAGGGATGGAGCTCTACACGCCGATCCTGGCCTTGGTGATCCTGGCGGCCGGATTCGCGGTCTTCTCCGTGATCATGAGCGCCGTCGTGGGGCCCAAGCGCTACAACAAGGCGAGGCTCGACTCCTACGAGTGCGGCATCGAGGCGACCCCCCAGCCGATGGGCGGGGGACGGTTCCCGGTGAAGTACTACATCACCGCGATGCTGTTCATCGTCTTCGACATCGAGATCATCTTCCTCTACCCCTGGGCCGTGCAGTTCGATGCGCTGGGCCGCTTCGGGCTGGTGGAGATGTTCGTCTTCATCGTGACCGTCTTCATCGCCTACGCCTATGTCTGGCGTCGCGGCGGCCTGGACTGGGACTGACAGCCGACGCCCGTGACCCCCTCCCACCAGCTCGCCACCGCGACCGACGCGAAGGAAGGCCCCTCCCATGGGTGTTGAGGAAAAGCTGCCGAGCGGCGTACTCCTGACGACCGTCGAAGGCGTTGCCGGCTACATGCGCAAGGCGTCCTTCTGGCCCGCCACCTTCGGCCTGGCCTGCTGCGCCATCGAGATGATGACGACCGGCGGCCCCAAGTACGACCTGGCCCGCTTCGGCATGGAGGTCTTCCGCGCGAGCCCCCGCCAGGCCGACCTGATGATCGTCGCCGGTCGGGTGAGCCAGAAGATGGCCCCCGTCCTGCGTCAGATCTATGACCAGATGCCCAACCCCAAGTGGGTGCTCGCCATGGGCGTCTGCGCCAGCTCGGGCGGCATGTTCAACAACTACGCCATCGTGCAGGGCGTCGACCACGTCGTCCCGGTCGACATCTACCTCCCCGGCTGCCCCCCGCGCCCCGAGATGCTGATCGACGCGATCGTCAAGCTCCACGCCCAGGTGCAGTCGATGAAGCTGGGCGCTCACCGCGTCGCCGAGGTCGAGGAGCTCGAGACCGCCGCGCTCAAGGCGCTGCCCACCTCCGACATGAAGGGGCTGCTGCGGTGACCGACGAGAGCACCAGCACGGGAGGCACCCAGGACCCGGCCACCGACCTGGTCGCGAGCGACGCCATGGTCGACAAGGCCGTCGGCGTCCGCACCGGCATGTTCGGCGTCAAGGACACCGGTGACACGAGCGGCTACGGCGGCCTGGTCGCGCCGGTCGTCATGCCGGGCGCCAGCCAGCGCCCGTTCGGCGGCTGGTACGACGAGGTGACCCAAGCGCTCGAGTCGCGCTTGCACGAGACCGAGATCGAGCCGGCCCTGGAGCGCGTCGTCGTCGACCGCGGCGAGATCACCTTCCACGTGCGCCGGGAGGACCTGCCGGCGGTGGCGCGGCTCCTGCGGGATGACGAGCGGCTGCGCTTCGAGCTGTGCACGGGCGTGAACGGCGTTCATTACCCCGACGACGCCGGCCGTGAGCTGCACGCGGTCTATCACCTGCTGTCGATGACCCACAACCGCCGCGTGCGGGTGGAGGTCACCTGCCCCGACAGCGACCCGCACATCCCATCGGTGGTGGACACCTACCCCACCAACGACTGGCACGAGCGGGAGACCTGGGACATGTTCGGGATCATCTTCGACGGTCACCCGGCGCTGACCCGGATCCTGATGCCGGACGACTGGCCCGGTCACCCGCAGCGCAAGGACTACCCCCTCGGCGGCATCCCCGTCGAATACAAGGGCGGCAGCGTGCCGCCGCCGGACCAGCGGAGGTCCTACAACTGATGTCGACAAGCTCAACGAACGAACCCGGCGCTGCCTCGAACGGACCCGGTGCCGCGACCCAAGACCCCTACGCCGGCAGCGCCGAGACCTCGCAGGGCAAGGTCTTCACGGTGACCGGCCAGGACTGGGACTCGGTGACCGACGCCCTCGGCGAGCACGTCGAGGAGCGCATCGTCGTCAACATGGGCCCCCAGCACCCGTCCACCCACGGCGTGCTGCGGCTGATCCTCGAGCTCGAGGGCGAGACGGTGACCGAGGCCCGCGCGGGCATCGGCTACCTTCACACGGGCATCGAGAAGAACATGGAGTACCGCTCCTGGGTGCAGGGCGTCACCTACTGCACCCGGATGGACTACCTCGCCCCGTTCTTCAACGAGGCGACCTACGTGCTGGGCGTCGAGCGGCTGCTCGGCATCGAGGACGAGATCCCCGAGAAGGCCTCGGTCATGCGGGTCCTGCTCATGGAGCTCAACCGCATCTCGTCCCACCTGGTCGCGATCGCGACCGGCGGCATGGAGATCGGTGCCCTCACGGTCATGACGATCGGGTTCCGTGAGCGCGAGCTCGTGCTCGACCTGTTCGAGCTCATCACGGGGCTGCGGATGAACCACGCGTTCTTCCGGCCCGGCGGTGTCGCCCAGGACCTGCCCCCGGGGGCGCTCGACGAGATCCGCGACTTCGTGGCACTGATGAAGAAGCGCCTTCCGGAGTACGCCGACCTGTGCAACGCCAACCCGATCTTCAAGGCCCGGCTGGTGGATGTCGGCTACCTCGACCTCGCTGGCTGCCTCGCCCTGGGGATCACCGGCCCGGTGCTCCGCAGCACCGGCTACCCGTGGGACCTGCGCAAGACCCAGCCCTACTGCGGCTATGAGGACTACGACTTCGACGTGCAGACGTGGGACACCTCGGACGCCTATGGCCGCTTCCGGCTGCGCGTCAACGAGATGTGGGAGTCGCTGCGGATCATCGAGCAGGCCGCCAACCGGCTGGCCGACCTCGAGGGTGCCCCGGTCATGGTCGCCGACAAGAAGATCGCCTGGCCGAGCCAGCTGGCGATCGGCTCCGACGGCATGGGCAACAGCCTCGACCACATCAAGCACATCATGGGCGAGTCCATGGAGGCGCTGATCCACCACTTCAAGCTCGTGACGGAGGGCTTCCGGGTGCCGCCCGGGCAGGCCTACGTCCCGGTGGAGGCGCCGCGCGGCGAGCTCGGGGCCCACGTGGTGTCCAACGGGGGCACCCGCCCCTACCGCGTCCACTTCAGGGACCCGTCGTTCACGAACCTGCAGGGGACGTCGGTGATGTCCGAGGGAGGCATGGTGGCCGACGTGATCGTGGCGATCGCGTCGCTGGACCCGGTGATGGGTGGAGTTGACCGATGAGCATCGACCAGAAGACCTACGAGGAGCTGGAGCAGATCGCGGCCCGCTACCCGCAGCCGCGTTCGGGTCTGCTCCCGATGCTCCACCTCGTGCAGAGCGTCGAGGGCCGCGTCACGCCCGACGGCATCGAGGCGTGCGCCGAGATCCTCGGCATCTCCGCCGCGCAGGTCAGCGGCGTCGCGACCTTCTACACGATGTACAAGCGCCGCCCGGTCGGCGACTACCACGTCGGCGTGTGCACCAACACGCTGTGCGCGGTGATGGGTGGCGACGCGATCTTCGAGCGCCTCAAGGACCACCTCGACATCGGCAACGACGAGACGACCCCGGATGACGGCGATGGCAAGACGATCACGCTCGAGCACATCGAGTGCAACGCGGCCTGCGACTACGCGCCCGTGGTGATGGTCAACTGGGAGTTCATGGACAACCAGACCCCCGAGTCGGCCGTCGATCTCGTCGACGACCTGCGCGAGGGCAAGGAGGTCCGCTCCACGCGTGGCCCCAAGATCGTGACCTGGCGCGAGGCCGAGCGGGTGCTCGCCGGGTTCAACGACGGCCTGGCCGACGAGGGGCCCGCAGCGGGCCCGGCGTCGCTGGTCGGACTCTCGATCGCCCGCGACCAGGGCTGGACCGCTCCGGAGGCAGCCAAGTGACCGACACCCTGACCCCTGTCCTGACCGACAACTGGGACGCCGAGCGTTCCTGGACGCTGAGCAGCTATGAAGGCCGCGGCGGCTACGGCGCCCTCAAGAAGGCGCTCGGGATGAGCCAGGACGACGTGATCGCCGCCGTCAAGGAGTCTGGTCTCCGCGGCCGCGGAGGCGCGGGGTTCCCGACGGGCATGAAGTGGAGCTTCATCCCGCAGGACAACCCCAACCCCAAGTACCTCGTCGTCAACGCGGACGAGTCCGAGCCGGGCACCTGCAAGGACGTTCCGCTCATGATGGCCAGCCCGCACACCCTCATCGAGGGCGTGATCATCTCGAGCTACGCCATCCGAGCGCACCACGCGTTCATCTATGTCCGCGGTGAAGTGCTCCACGTCATCCGGCGCCTCCAGGCCGCCGTCGCCGAGGCCTACGCCGCCGGCCACCTGGGCAACGACATCCACGGCTCCGGCTACGACCTCGAGCTGGTCGTCCACGCGGGCGCCGGGGCCTACATCTGCGGTGAGGAGACCGCGCTCCTCGACTCGCTCGAGGGCCGCCGCGGGCAACCGCGCCTGCGCCCGCCGTTCCCGGCCGTGGCCGGTCTCTACGCCAGCCCCACAGTGATCAACAACGTCGAGTCGATCTCGTCGGTGCCGAGCATCATCGCCAACGGCGCCTCGTGGTTCGCGGCGATGGGCACCGAGAGGTCCAAGGGCTTCGGGATCTTCTCGCTCTCCGGCCACGTCACCAACCCGGGCCAGTACGAAGCGCCGCTCGGCATCACCCTGCGCCAGCTGATCGAGCTGGCCGGCGGGATCCGCG
>Ga0209023_10007679_pt1 | contig 10991 bp, 12 predicted proteins | sample LakOneMetagenome_FD_187468 | JGI IMG/M metagenome (GOLD analysis project Ga0209023, IMG submission 187468) | Freshwater and sediment microbial communities from Lake Erie, Canada (SPAdes) (version 2) | ecosystem: Environmental > Aquatic > Freshwater > Lentic | place: Lake Erie, Canada...
CGGCTATAGGCCGCTAATCACCACTGTTCCCGCTCTAATTCGTGTTTAGCAATGACAAACACCATCATCGACGAGTCGTTCAGCGGCTGACCCAGCCTGACGAACGGTGATTCAGAGGCTTCAGCCCGAGCGGACCTGTCCACGACGAGTAGCCGCGCGCTTGTTGCGCATCAGCGTGGCGTGAGCGTCCGTGCGGGCTTCCGCGACGATCTGGTCGCGCACTTTCGGGTCGCTCAAGTCGCGCAGCTGTGTGGATCGCGGTCCCGTGCGCTCGATCTTCCCGTGCGTCGACGTGATCATGGCGCCAGCCTATGGCCTCGGCCGCCGCAAGCGACTCGGCTTCAAGGCGTCACACGTCAAAGCGTATGCGGGCGCCTGCCCTCATCGAGGGTCTTACGCACCTCAACACTCGTCCTTCAACGTTCCCTCCCACGAAACGCCTGTCCCGGTCGAAGGCTTCATGTATCCACCCAGCCACACACAAAGAAAGAAGCCCAATATGTCCGAGATCGTCAGATTTGAAGACCCACCCATGCTCCACTTCGGAAAGCATCGGGGTAAGTCCGCGGCCGAGGTGATGGCCACCGACCCAAAATGGGTGCAGTACATGCTCGCCCAGCCTGGGTTCCAGGAGAAAAACCCGACGCTCGTTCAGTTCTTCGTGAACGGCAGCGTTGCCGGCCTGGGCGGCAGCGACATCGAGCCCGCCGAGACCCCTGAGCACAACGCCCTCCAGGCCAAGTTCACCCAGGACGCCTACTGCCTCGCAGCCGTTGCGATGTTCTCTGCGGGACAGAAGATCAGTACCGCCGCGGAAGTGCACGCGGACAGCAAGATCCAAGTTGGAATCGCATTGACTGAACGATTGCTGTCCTTCCACCCGGCAATCGCAGATAGGTCTTTCGAGGAAAATGCGTGGGACGTGCAATTTGATTTCACGAGTGCACACAGTGAACTGGACACGTCGCATGAACCCGTTTGTTCGTGCACATCGCTCCCGTTGCCGAATTTTCCCGAGGGGAAGGAATACCACCCGGATCACCGAGATGATCGACTGATCTACGAAACCCGCGTACGCATCAACAAGAACCGTCTAAAACCGAAGCTAAGGGATGGCGATGCATCGCCGCACGATGGGGAAAGTCGATTCGCTGCATTCACCCGAGCGACGGAGCATGAGGTTGCATGTATACGGTCATCAATGACTTACTTTAACGTTTGGTCAGGATCCTTGGACTCTGAGATAGTTCATAGAAAGTCGCTGCGATTTGGTCTCGAATTGAAACCAAGTATTGGAGATGACTTTCCCGCTGTACTGCGACAGGTGCATCGCTACAAAAGCCAAAGAGCCGGACAGCACAACGACCGCACAGCCGTGGTCGTCGGCGAGTTCCGGTCTGCGAGCGTTCCCTGGCATCTCGTGAAGAAGCAGTTCTGGGAGTCCGGAGTGCTGCTCGTGAAGGAGGCCGAGCTGGATGCGCTCGTCGAGCAGCACGCCCAAGAGTGGGGCATCGACCGCAGTGCTCCGGAGGCTGACTTCACGGTCAGCTTCACTGATCAGTTGTAGCAGCACCGGCCGAAGCGCTAGGTCGTGTGGCATGAGGTGAGCGCTCTGGCCGAAAGGCCCGTGGCGCGCACCCCGTGAACCGAGCCGCGCACCCTACCCATCGTCAGAATCCCACAGAAAGGTCCCAACATGCCGCTATCCGCTCTCTACCTCGGCGAACGCATCGAGTCGTGCAATATGACCACTGGCGAATGGGCTGAGCTCAAGCGCAACTACCGGACCTCGGGCCTTGTCATGGCGTGCGGTCAAGCAGGCGTCCCGAAGACCAGCACCCTCGGAACACAGTTCTTCGCCCACAAAAGCAACACCGACTGCCGCCTCCACGAAGGTGGTCCGGAGTCGACGGAGCATCTGGCGACCAAAGCAGCAGTTGCCCGCGCGGCACGCGAGATTGGTTGGGATGCGGTCATCGAATTCCCGGCCGCAGACCGTGCCTGGATTGCCGACGTCCTCGTCACCAACGGCGAGCGAATAATCGCCATTGAGGCGCAGTGGTCGGCGCAGTCTCAGGCCGACTTCGAGCGACGCCAGGCGAGGTACGAAGCCGTCGGGATCGAGTGCTTCTGGCTCACCGCCGCCGTCAACAAATACAACGCATCAACCGTCCCTCACCACGCACTCTCGGGCAGTGTTGGAAACCTGCGCGTCTGGTTGCCCTCCCTGACCGACCTCAACCTGGACCTCGGCGAGGGCATCAAGGCGATCCTCCAGGGAGAGATCGTGCCGGTTGCCGAATTCGTGGCCACGTGCGCCGCCATCAAAACACAGATGTCCAAGTGCTGGAAGTGCGACCGTTGGATGTCGCTATGGACCGTCACAGAACTTGATCTGGAGTCGCGCTGCGGAGGCGATACGACCCTCAAATGGTCGATGCCGTGGGTACCGTGGGCGCTACAGCGGCACGAACAAGCGCTCGAGGCGACGATCCGGCAAGCGATCCAGATTAGCGACCTGCCTGCGCCGATCGCGCTGCGGAGCAGGCGCAGTACGATCGCTGATCGCACCTACCTAGCGATGAATTGCCCCTCGTGCGGAGCCGTGCAGGGCGACGGGCGGCTGGCCTGGCGTCGGGACGCCGACGAGTATGCCGTCCCGCTCGGCGCCGGGGCGCGGTTGCCGTTCAACGATGCCGTTCGTGCGCGGCCCCATCTCTGCCGCGACTTTGGCCGAGGACGGTGTTCTCAGGAGTCCTCGACGGCCGCCGGCTATCCAGCGATCTTCCTGTATCCGCCTGCGAGCGAATACGTGTCGGCGGAACGCTTCGGGATCGACCTCCCTGAGCTTCCGCCGCGGGGATCAAGACGCCGGACGCGTTGGAACTGACCAGGCGCCGGCATGTCACGTGGGTATAACCGCTGAAACCCAGGTGACATGGGCGCTGGACGGTCAGTGCGCTGTTGTCCAAATAAAGTGTCGCCCGCGCTCCCAACCCCCTTTTTCAACTCAGCCTCATCTCACTTCAAGGGGGCGGTTTTTTACCCCCGATAATCGCACTTATCACTACTATTGGACGTATCGCAAACGTGCCTAACGGTCGGTGGGAAACCGTCGGAAGCGACAGTTGCGGCGCTCGGGGTTCCGCTCATGTTCGCGACCTATGCATCGGCGCTGAGGTACACGTCTCCAGCTGGCCGGCAGAACGATCTGGGCACAGACGCTCGCAGGCCGCCTCACCCGCAACTGGAGCTATAGATGCGTCGCCAAAGTCGCCATGTCGGGGGTGCCTGCCATGCTGGTCACGTTCAGCAGTCTGCTGGCGTAAATCGAATGGGGTATGCCATGGACGAGATCAAGCGCGAATTCGAAGTCGTAGTTCCAGACGGACTTTCTGAGGCTGAAGAGGCGGCGCTAATTGAGGCTGAGACTGAGCGACAGCTTGACAAGCTCCTCGGGGATTTCGGCCCGTTCTAATGAAAGCGTCAGGTGCGGTACCGCCGACACCGAATGCTCGCGTTCGCATGTTCGCGTCCTCGGTTGCTGACTACGAGGCCATGAGTGAGATATTTCCCCTTTCTGCATCGATCGTCATCGGCGGCCAGACGAGAGACCCAGCGGACTACTGGCGGCACGTGATGCACCTGGCACTCCTGCGGAAGTTCTTCTGCGGTGCCGACCAGCTCAATCTCACCAGAGTCATCGACAGCATGGTCGACCTCATCGTCGATGAGCAGCCGAATCAACGTGATCATTTTGCTGGGCTGCGCGACGGTGTCCGCGACTTGGCGAAACGCACCCACACGATTTATAACGTGGACGGCGAAGCGCCGAGGGGCGAAGCCGGCGTTGCGATCGATGATCTTTACGGTCGACACCTGCACGGGGATTACGATCGTTGGGTGCGGACTCAGTCGACACCGGCCGTATTCACCGAGATGGCGTTGACTTCGTGGTGCGGGGACGCGCAGCATGCGTTGCGCCTGGTATTACAGTCGCTCGAGCTCGGACTGGAACAGGGTTCGATGATTCTCCACTAAGATTTTTTCGCAGATCGCCAAGCCCACGCTTCGACCATGAGTGGCGCTCATCTCGTTCGTGCACCCGCGCTACCTTTGGTACGAAGGCGGCCTTCTCGTGTTCTAACCGCCGGCCAGACTTGTCACCTACGGAGGGATGCCACCGGTTTTTGATAAAGTTATCAGCGTGCGGCGGGTCGAGGTCGCACTAATGCAGCGATTCTCGACGGCACACCAGGTAGAAGCGTGCGAGTTCGGTGCCACGATGAATGAACTCCTTGAGCTGCTTGGTGTCCGTCTGCTGGCGCTTCAGGCCTGGATGAGCGGGCAGACCACCGCCGTCTGCCCGAGCATGGCACGGTCGTCTACCGCGCGGATCTGGCCCGGTTTCTTGCCGGCCTCCCCGGTGTTGATTGACGGAGAATACTGCGGGCGATATTCATAAAATGAATACGAATCAATAGACATTCATAGGCTCATGGGCTGTCGTGTCGACTCGCGGGTTCTACTCCGGCGGTCGATCTCCAGAGGATTAATACGACCAGAGACATTCGTGAGCGAGCGTCAGACCGTCTCGCCTCGCTTGAGAAGGTTGCCCATCGCTTGATCTTGCGCCACGAAGATGCGCATGATGTTCTCTGCCAGATTCTCTTGCTGCTCACTCGTCAGGGACACCCAATCAGGCCTCTGACCACCGGTAGCAGCAGCTTGTTGGTTAGCGAGGCAGCGTGCTGTCTCATCGACGAGGTTCACTCGAAAGGTTGGCCACTCTTCGCGCCATATTGATGTGGACATCGTCTTCTCCGGGATTCCCTTGTATTCCCGGTCCATGTTCATGCGCCGGTGCCGGTGTTCGTGTCAGATGCCGGTTCATCGGCTCTCATGTATGCGACGGTTTGATACCCAGCGGCTGGTTTGGCCCGAGTCGACGGCGGACCTGGCAATGCCGCCAGCGTCTCCATGCTGACCCCGGTTCGAACATTCACATGGGCCCATTGGCCCGATTCTGCCGTGATCGCGGTCAGCTGACGATGGAATTGCCCTTCCTGCTGGAGCGTTACGTCCCAACCTTTCACCACTTGCTCGTGCACCCACTCCACGTACAGTGCATAGACGAATGCCGCGAGCACGACGGGCAAGACGAAATCCTGGCTCTGCCAGAACTTTCGGACATTGGAGTGGATGTAAACGTTGTGATTCTTCGCTCGATGCACGGTCACGCTCCGGGGGATCGATGGCCTCAGCACCGGCCGCATGGCCTCTTTGTCCTGGCCATCGCGACAGCACGGGATCAGGATGAGGGCATCGGCCTTGACGGCGTAGCGGAACATCGTGGTCGAAAGTCCGGAGTGTCTGACTGCCAGCATGCTGCGCTGAGTCTTTGCGTCGATGGACGGTGCGATGATCGTAAGGACCTGTCTTTGGTTGATCACCGCGGGTAGTGGATGGCCGAAATACTCTTGAAAAGCGGCTTCCAGGTCGAGGTAAAGGGGACGGCGCGCGGCGACCTCGATGAGCTCCGCCCGGTCGAGTTTCTGGATCGAGTACAGGTAACTGAACAGCTGAGCAACTATCTCTGGCGCAGTAGGCACGACCTTGAGCTCAAGGATCTCGATGGTCCCTGTCGTATGGATTGCGAGGAGATCCAGGCGCTCGTCGTCGGCCGTGACGACCTGCTTGCCGATGATCAACAGATCTGGTCCCAGAGTGGACGGGTGAGCCACTAAATGGTTCTCTAGCAGCGCCTCGAACCGGAACGCAGCCTTCACCAGGTGGTTGAAGTTTGGCTGGCATTCGCCGTGTCGACGATTCGGTTAGGCAGTCGACAGCCAGGGAGGATCCTTGCGTCGAATAGATGGGGACGCTCGGCTCCTTGCAACCGAGGGGAAAGAAAGGCGGGGGTGGTGCTGGGAGCAGGGGTCGCATATTGCATAATTCGTGACTGTACCGGGAGTCGGGGCATTATTCCCGGAACAGATTCTGCTCATGATCGTCACGTTCTCGTCTACGAGTAGAAGCGCAGTTCTTGCGGCGTTTCGCGCACGATGCCACTTGAGTGCGACTGCGCAATACCGGTTTCACGGCGGCAATGAGGAGCTCGCATCGCGGAAGACTCAGCGGTCGTATTGGTCAGCATCCCGCTGAGCACGGCGGTCTGCCGTCAGGGTCAAATCTCAGGCTCCTGTTCGCGTTGCCGAGTGACGGGCTTGGCGTCGTCGAACAATTCTGGGTGCTTAAGCCGCCGCTCACGTTGCTCGGGCGCCATTGCTTGGTTCGCAGTCTGCGCGTCGGGGGAGACAGCCGGCAATGCCAATCGGCGGTTGCGCTCGCTGATCCGGCGCCACTTCTCGGTGACGTCGTTGGCTTCCTTGTCTGCATCCTGCGTCGTTGGTTTCGCCAGTACGATGTCGATCTCGCTGAACGCCGCGGAGGTCAGCCGGGGGCTTTCCTGCACAGTCTGGGCCATGCTCGAAGTCGAATCTGACGGGTCGTCCCTTGGGGTGGGCGCGGAAACCGTTTGCTCGGGCGGTGGAGACGCCTGGATGTGTATGTCTCGCTCAGGAGCACGGAGCTTGGTTTCTAGGTAAGCATTGCTCGCGATGTGGGCCTCAGCATTTGCATGTTCTTGGACCTCGAGTAGCGCGATCCGTATGCGTTCCTTGAGGGACAGCTCTCCCAGTGCCGGCGCTACGACGGGAGTCGGCGGCATGGGCGCGCGGGAGTCACCATGCTGAGACTTTCCATTGGCGGCGGCGACGCGGTGCGCCCGCTGTCGCGTCTCCCTAACACTGGAAGATTTCGCGAGGCGTGACAGCTCGCTGAGATCACCGCGGACCGTGGCCTCAACCGCGGCGTCAGGATCCTCGGCATACGCGAGGAAGAAGTGAGCCGCCGCTTGATCGTCAGCTTGCGCTAGGCGCTCCTTCCGGGCCAGTCGCTCCACGGTGGCCTGTGCCGCGGTTATCTCGTCAGCCGTGGGTACGGGGCGGAGCTTCGGGGTGCCCGCGCGCAGTGGCTGGGGCCGACGTTCGCGCTCCTGACCGGAAGCGATGGCTCCGAGCTGCTGGATGGCGCTCTCGAACGCGTAGTGGTCCCCGAGCGTTGTGCCGCGGACTGGTGTCTTCATCTCGTCGAGACGATAGGACAGCGCGTGCGTCTCGCCGGGCTTTCCAGCGCGAGCGACGCGGTGGTTTACCGTCACGTCGTGCTCGGACATGACCTCGATGAAGGTGTCGAGGTTGATACAGCGATCATCGTCCATCGCGTCTTCGAAAGCGCCACGGATGATGTCGTGGTTTGAGATCTCACCCTTCGTGGCCATGCGCCGATCGCGCGTCTTGCGTTTCTCGGCTTTCTGTTCCTTTACCGAGGGGAGCTTCTGTTCGACGCCGTACTCGGCACCGTGATGGGCTATGAACTGGTCGGTCCGCTCGCGAAGACGGTTAATGTCAGTGAGGGCGCCTGACATCTTTCGTCCGGCTTCCCAGACTTGGCCGTCAACTTCCATCTGCTCGACGACGACCGCGTTTTGCACTACATGAACGTGAAACTTGGCCCGGCCGGATGATCCGCCAGGTGATCCGCCGGATGATCCGCCGGGTGTTGCCTCACCCAGGCCATCGGCCTGTCCAACGAGCTTCATTTGAACGCCCGGATAGAGCCGAGTCATCATCGCTGTGACGAACTCAAACGCCAGCCGCACCTGCTCCGGATCATCTGGATTCACCTCATCGAGGCCGAAGCTCACGATGACGTGCACAGCTTGAATCTCGTCGACATAGCCTTCGCCCTCATGACGGACATGGGTCGCTGAAGTGCTCCCTCCTGCAACCGCCCAGTACTTTCGTCCGTTTGGCCGCGCGCGTCGGACGTGCGTTGCGACCTCGCCAGGCTCTGGCAGCTGGTACTTCGCTGGAACCTTCCGCTTGGCTCCTTGCTTGCCATACACGCGGCGCACTGCGGCGAATTCTCGCTCGGCTGTGGGCACGCGGCAGCGGATGCCCTCCGAGTAAAGAACACGCGGCTCCGTACCGCCGGCTTTCTCCTTCTCGGTGTATCGCAGCAGACGCGCTGCGACCCCCGTCTTACCGATCACAACGACTGGAATGGGAGCACCGCCAATACCTTCGCGTCACGCTCGGCATCCGCTGCCATCTGCCTGCGGATCTCGGCTAACGTGCGATCGATGCCGTGCAGGGCGTCGGCATCGACCTTGCCTGTAGCGTTGGCAACTTTTGCGATCTGGTTCCAGTTGTGGCCGATGAAGTGGATCTCGCGCGTGCGCTCGTTGTAGCTCTTGGTGACCTGGCGTACTGCGTCACGGACGTCCGCGAGCAGGGCTTCGTTGACAGCACCGACGGGGATCTGAGCTTTCCCGGACTGATACGTCGTGCTGCTCTGGAGCGCAGAGACCATTCTGATGATTTCACGAATGGCGTCGGGCCCTGATGCTGCGCCGAGCTCGGCTTGAAGGAGCGCAAGATTGCCTGCGTCTTTCGCCGTCATCCTCACGGTGACGACGACGTCCTTAATCGGGCGAGACGAGCTGCGCTCGTTCGCCCTCTCACTCGCAGCCGTGCTGCGGCTCCCGGCAGAAGACTCCTCGTCCACCTCATGGGTGTCTACCTCGTGCGTCGTCGGGCGCTTGTGGCTCTTCGCTGCGCTCATAGCCTGCGCCCTCCGTGATGTTTGTCACCTAGCCTGTTTCGCGTCCGGACCTCCGCTTCTTCGAAGCTTGGGTCCGTGCTCAACAGCCTAGGTGACAAACACCTGGCAAGCAATCCGACCGAAATCATTCTCGCTGCGCTCCATGATTCGGTCGGACCGGGCAGTCCCTCTCGCTCCGCTCGACGGTCTGCCCTTTGCATGCGGGGGCGCTGCCCACTCGACCCCGATCAAGACGGGCGCTGCCCCTCTCGATACTCAACCCGTGCGGGAGGGCGTTGCCCTCCCGAGACGCTGCCTGAGACGACGAAGCCCCGCGCACCTGAACGGTGATGCGGGGCTTCGTCGCCTCAGGCAGCCTTTACAGACCGAGCTTGGCTCGGAGCGTCTGGAGCCGCTGGCTTTCGCTCATGTCGTCCGTTACGGCCTCGACGTCGTACTTCGCGTACAAGTCGTTTACCAGTTCCATTCGCTGCCGATCGCGGTTCGCGATCACCTTCGCGCGGAGCAGACCCATCCGCTTTTCAGCTTCGGCGAAGAGCTGCTCATCGGTCTTCGGCGCTTTGCGCCGGGGCTCGACCTTCGTCGCCCAGGGGCCCCCCTGCGTCGCAGTGGCGGTGCTGTGGAAGTCATTCATCAGAGATCCGTTTCTATGCTCATTGTGATGGCCGGCTTTTTCAGGGGCCGGGTAACGGGGCGATCAGGCGTGGTCGCCCTTCGTTGGTGGATCAGCTGCGGGCTTCCATGCGGCGCCGGTTCTCGGCCATGCGCGCTTCCCGCTGAGCAGGGTTTGCGAATTCCGTCATGAAACGTGATTCCAACTTGTCGAACACTGCAGCGTGCCTCAGGTAAAGGTAGGGGTATTCTTCGCGAACGGTGTGTGCACTTCGCTCACCCACAAATACTTCGAGCTTGAGCCGATCCAACAGCGGTGGCATGAATCCTTCACGCGTGCTCAACGCGTCGATCTCGCGGCGCCACTCGTATCCCATGGAAGCGAACACTTCCTCATCCGGGTAGCGGTACTTGCCTTTCGCCTGCTCGGTGGGAGATTCGTGCGTGAGGTAACGCACAGCTCGTGCGAAGGAGTGCGTGTCGCCCTTTTGCCCAATGACCGGACGCACGAGCGCTAACGACACATTTAACATGTTCGCCACGGTTTGGAAAGTCCGCCCCTCGCTCAATGCGAGCACGACGTGAGAATGTGTGCGCACGTCGGGGTCCTTGTCGTGCACGATCCCGGCGTAGCGCACAACGTTCGGGCGGTCGAGCGCATGGGCGATCGAATCTCGAGTCAGTGTCTGCGAGGCCACTCGAAAACGACGGAACCGTTTAGGCTGGACTCCCGCTAGGCCCACGCGGTGCTGCCTCTCATCGGAGGGAATGCCCATCAGCGCACCTCTTCCGAAGTGCTGCGATACTCTCGCGAGATTAGCCAGTCATCCACGGCTTCGGGGCGATATCGAACGCTCTTGCCCGTGCGAATGAACGCCGGGCCTGTGCCAGTGATGCGCTTTTCGCTGAGCGTGCGCTGAGTCAGCCCGAGACGCGCAGCGAGCGTGGCGGGGGTGATGAGCGAGTCAAGCAGTGACGTGCTGACAGGGCTGATGAGAGAGTCGAGCATCGATGTGCTCACGGGGGTGCAGGTACGCATAGAGGATCCTTGGATGGACCCTCAGATGCTGCACGCTCTATCTCTAAGGAAGTTTTTCGGTAATGAAATACCGAGCGGGAGATCGTTCTCCCTGCGGCGCTAATTTGCCGACTTTTAGTTGCAGTCGGTAGCGATGGTGCTTCGCCGCTTTCGTCTATGTGTTTGTCCCATCACAATACACGTCTGTGCACATTCCGCCAAGAGCAATAGGCATTTTGCTGCTAAACCTCCCGCACGGTTATTCACTAAGCTCACATTTGTAGCAGCTTGCACACACCACGGGAGGGGCCACATGGGCAGCGTTCATGCTTACGAAACGCAGGCTGGGCGGCTATTCGAGGTCCGTTACCGCAAGCCCGATGGCAAGACCGCCCGCAAGGCCGGCTTCAAACTCAAACGCGACGCACAGGCGTACGTCGGCGCCATCGAGGTGTCGAAGCTCAAGGGGGCCTACATCGCTCCGAGCGACGGCCTATCGACCGTCAGCATCCTTGGAGCGGACTGGCTTGCGGCGCACCAGGCCACAGTCAAACCGTCGACGTTCCACTCCGATGAGTCGGCCTGGCGCATCCATGTTGAGCCGAAGTGGGGCGCCCGCGCCGTCGGCTCGATCCGTCACACGGAAGTGCAGACCTGGATCTCGAAGCTGGCC
>Ga0209023_10007680_pt1 | contig 10990 bp, 7 predicted proteins | sample LakOneMetagenome_FD_187468 | JGI IMG/M metagenome (GOLD analysis project Ga0209023, IMG submission 187468) | Freshwater and sediment microbial communities from Lake Erie, Canada (SPAdes) (version 2) | ecosystem: Environmental > Aquatic > Freshwater > Lentic | place: Lake Erie, Canada | collected...
AATGTAAACCATTGATATTGTGCGGCAATCATTCCGATTATATTCGAAAGGGAGATCAGTGATCGGGCCTGGTACAAGTCATGTGGGACGTGCAGCAATTGTTTCGCCGCTACAATGGCGACCTGAAGCGCTATTTGCGCCGCCGCGGATCCTCTGCCGAGACCGCTGCGGATCTCACGCAGGAGACATTTCTCCGGCTTCTGACGGCGTCGCCGCTTGGTCCTGTCGATAATGTGCAGGCCTACATTTTCCGCACGGCGAATAATCTTTCGATCGATCTGGCCCGCCGTCAGCGCCTGGTGCCGTTTCTGGACAACGGAGAGGAAGTTCTCGGGCAGCTTGTTGATGAAGCACCGTCACCCGAACGCGTGGTGGTGTCACGGCAGGAACTCGCGATCCTGCAAGCCGCGCTTAATCAGGTGCCGCAGACGCCGCGCAGCGTCTTTCTGGCGCGGCTGGATGGGCGGACCTTTGAGGACATCGGCCGCTCTGTCGGCATCCCGACCCAGACCGCATTCAGCCAGATGGTCAGGGTCATGATGCATCTGAGGGCCGCTCTGGATCAGGCCCGAGCATAATTTCTGAGAATAAATTTCTGATCCTCTCAGATATCTCGCACTTTAGATCGTCTCCAGATATTGAGAGCTGTCTGTGCGGGGCGAGCGGTGCCGCCCATGTGGAGGGTTGCGGCCTGTGGGCAATCATTCGGAATGGACCGACGAGCCGGGCAAGGATCTGGACCCTGTTTCGCGCGAAGCCGTGACGTGGTTTGCGGCCATGCACGCGGATGAGGTCACGGCATCGACGCGCTCGGCCTTTCGCGCGTGGCTTCGGCGTGATGTTCGCCATCAGACGGCCTATGCGGATATTGAGCGTATCTGGTCAGCGGCTTCGGATTTGCCCACGGTCAAGTCACATCGCCGGGCGTCGCGTTTGGCGTTGACGCGCCGCGCGCTGGGCAAGGCCGCGATTGCAGCGGCCATCGGCGGAGGCAGCTGGCTTGCCTATCAGCAATATTTTCTCGGCGATTATCGCACAGGGGCGGGCGAACGCCGCGCCATCAAGCTACCGGACAATTCGAATGTGGAACTGGCGGGCGCGACTGCCGTGTCGCTCGATTTCAGCCCTCAACTCCGTCTGGTCACCCTGCACAAGGGCGAAGCGTTTTTCTCCACCACGCAGGACAAGGCCCGGCCGTTTGTGGTCGATGCGGGCGCGGGCCGCATCATGGCATCAGGCGCAGCGTTCAATATCGACTATGTGGCCGACGACGATGTGCATGTGACGGTGCTGGAGAATGCAGCCGATATCCGTCTCGGCCTCGCGGATGTTCGCGTGAGTGCAGGGCGGCAGGTCAACTATAGCCGCAAGACCATAGGCGCCCCGAATGTCGTCGATCCGATGGAGGCGCTGGCATGGCGTGAGGGGCGTCTGGTTTTCGTCTCCGCGCCGTTCGGGCGGGTCGTTGCCTCTCTCAATCGCTGGCGCAGCGGAAAGTTTGTGATCGTGAGTCCGTCGCTCATGGAGCGGCCGGTGACGCTGATCGTCAATCTCAAGACGATCGATGATGTTCCGGATGTCCTGCGCGACAGCTTGCCGATCCGTCTTGTGAACGTCACGCCCTATGTGACGTTCATCATGGCGACATGATCGCCGAAAAAATTTCGAGCTGCGTCATAAAACGCGGAAGACGCTTCGTCTGATCCAGTAGGGCAGGTCGAAAGGTGATCGCCCTTTTGCTGGAGGGGCGACTGTGCGTTTGAACAATTCTCAACGAGCGACGCGGCTGATCGTGCTGTTGGGCTCGACGTCGATTGCAAGCGTTTGCCTGCAACCGTCGCTGGCAGTGGCTCAATCATTTGCACCCGCAGGCGTGAGCAATTCCCGCGCCATTACCTTTGCGATTCCGCCGCAGCCTTTGTCGAGCGCCATTGTTGCATTCTCCCGCGCCGCTGGCGTGAGTGTCGGGTTCGACGGTGCGGTTCCGCGAGAGGTGAGCACCAACGGTGTTTCCGGCGCGATGACACCAAATGCTGCACTGAATCGTCTGCTCGCCGGGACGGGCCTTTCAGCCAGATTCAACAGCGCATCCAGCATCACGCTGTACCGGCCGGGCAGCGCTGGCGCGGTGGGGCCTGTTCCGGACGGCACAACTCTTCTTGATACGCTCGATGTATCAGGTGCAGGCGTTAAGCCTGAAGTCCAGCCGTACCAGACGCCAGGCGCGACCAGCTACATCTCGCAGGAAACCATCGAACGCTTCCGCGGCTCCAGCCCCGCCGACATATTTCGCGGCACGCCCGGCGTGATGTCGGGTGAGCCGCGCAATGGTGCGGGTTCAATCGACGTCAATATTCGCGGCATGCAGGGCATGGGTCGCGTCGCGGTGACGATCGACGGTGCCGAAAACGGTCTTAGCGTTTATCAAGGCTATCAGGGCGTCTCGAACCGAACCTTTGTCGATCCCGATCTGCTGGCCGGTGCCGATATTCGCAAAGGATCGGATGCAAGCTCACGCGGCATCGCCGGCACGGTGGCGATGCGTACACTCAGCGCTGACGACGTGGTGAAGCCCGGCGAAAAGTGGGGCGTCTGGGTCAAGACCGGGTTCGGCACCAACACGGCCACGCCACGGCCCGGCGATCGTGGCGGGTATGCCTGGCCTGGCAATGTTTATGTCAGCACACCAGATCCGAAGCCTGTGCCCACCGCCACCGCAACTGGTCTTGATCGGCCCAATTGGCTGGTTCCCACCAGCGGCTCCTTCAGCGCCGTCGCGGCGGTCAAGGAAGCCAATTATGATCTGCTCTGGGGTTACGCTTTCCGGAAGCAAGGCAACTACTTCGCCGGAAAAAATGGTCCGGGCGCGGGCGTGATTGACACGGGTCCCGCAGTCTACTGTCAGTTGAGCGGTACTTGCTATCCCATTGGCCATGCTCTGTCGCTTTCCAACGTGTATCGCAACACGGGTCTCAGCAGCTATCGTACTGGCGAACAGGTTCTCAACACGCAACTCGAAACGGAATCGTATCTCGCCAAGGCCACCGTACGCGACGTAGAAAACGGGCAAAGCCTTCAGGTCGGCTACAACGGCTATCGCAGCACGTCCGGCGACATGATCGCCTCGCTTTTCGGAAGCCCGATGGCCCAGTCCGTGCAGCAGTGGCAGCAGAATACTACAAAGGTCGATACGGGAACGGCGCGCTATCGCTGGAAGCCCGAGGAGAACGGGCTTGTCGACCTCAAGGCGAATTTCTGGGTGACGAGCCTCACCATGCGCACGCCGCCGCGCGGCAGCATTACCGGCGGTGCCGCGAGGCCTGAGGATTTCGGGCTTCCTTACACCTACTTTCCGGGCAGCGGCAGTACGATGTGGGGAGGCGATGTCAGCAACAAATCTCACGTCTCGCTGGATCAATTCGGCGTGCTTAATCTTGAGTATGGCTTGTCCTACATCAACGAGGCGACCAGTCCGCTGCCGTTTTCCGATCAGTTGAATCTCAACATTCCGACCCGCAACGGCACCCGTCAGGAAACCGGCGGATTCGGGAAGGTGGCCTACAAGCCGGTGGACTGGCTGACGCTGAACGGCGGCCTGCGTTATTCGCGCTATTCGTCCCTTGATCGTAGCATCATCACCAATAATCCACTCAGCGTTAATCCGACGCCATCCCGCGAAAGCGATGGCTTCAGTCCTTCCGCCGGTGTCGTGTTGGAGCCGCTCAAGGGTACGCAGTTCTATGCGAACTACTCCAGCGCCTTGCGTATGCCGACTCTTTTCGAGTCGGTTGCGGCTTACACCCTGATCCCCAATCCCAATATAAATCCCGAGCGCTCGCGCAATTGGGAGGCTGGCGTCAATCTTATCAAGGACAATCTGTTCGCCTCGAACGACAAGGCGATGTTGAAGTTCGGTTACTTCAACTGGGATGTGAAGGATTATGTGGCGCGGGTCAGCATTACGGGGGCCGATTCCTTCGGTAATCCATGGACTGGCCTTCAGGTGCGCAACATCGACCGCGCCCGCTTCGAAGGATTGGAGCTTTCCGGACGATACGAGAACAACGGATTCACCGCGGACTTGGCAGCGAATTACTATCTCAACGTCACATACTGTCCGACCGCCGCGACGTGCTCGAATTCGACACTGTCGGGTGACTACGCGACCAACCAGGTTCCGCCGCAGTATTCGGCCAATCTCACCGTATCGCAAAAATTGCTGAGTGATGCGCTCACGGTCGGTGGCCGTGTGAGCTATGTGGGGCCACGTTCTTTTGGACATGGCGTGGTACAGTATGGAGCGGCGGCGATCGTCGCGCCGATCATCTGGCAGCCCTATTGGATGTTCGACGCCTTCACCGAATACAAGCTGTCGGAGGACATCACACTGTGGGCGACCGTTGAGAATATCGCCGACACATACTATGTCGATCCGCTCAGCCTTGTGCAGCAGCCGGGTCCCGGACGGACCGCACGTCTTGGCGTGACCGGAAAATTCGGGGGAAGCGAGCCGGCGTCTTACGCCTCGTTGGCAAGTCTGTTCAGCCCGTCGCCACGCGGTAGAAACTGGACGGGTTTCTACGCCGGCCTGAATTCGGCTTATAATTTTGCAGAGATGAGGGGAGCAGCGACCGCGCTGGACGGATCGGCTATGCTCTATTCTTCGACCGAAGCGCCGCATCAGGATATCAGGGCGCTCTCGTTCGGTCTTCAGGCTGGTTACGATTACCAGTTCAGCAACCGTGTCGTTGCCGGTATTGCGGCCGATATCGCCAAATCCGAGATTTCCGGGTCGCAGTTCACTTTGGCGAATGAAGGTTCGACCGCTGTGAACACCAACAACCTGTTTAGGCAGCGCGCATTCGAAGCCGTCCGAAAGACCGACATTGACTGGATTGCGACGGTGCGTGGCCGTCTGGGTTATTCATTCAATGACCGGATGATGCTCTACGTCACCGGTGGCGCAGCTTTCCTGCGGCAGAATGAGGATCGCACGCAGTATGTTACAGCCAATCCGCCCACATCGACCAATGTCGCGTTCACGGAAAGCGCATCGTTGACCCGCGCAGGTTATGTTCTCGGCGGCGGCGGCGAATTTCATGTGAGCGGAAACTGGTTCGTGAACGGAGAATTCCTGCTGGCGCAGTTCAGCGAGAAGGACGTCTTGTTCCCGAAAGCGAAAGCGGGAGTCATGGCTGCGAATAATTTCAGCTTCCCAAGACTGTCTGAAACCACGAACGGCCGAAAGCTGACCAGCAAGCTGGACATCCCGATGGTCAAGGTCGGTGTGAATTACAGGTTCTGACGACAGAATCCTTGCGCAGTTGAGGCTGCGACGTTGCAGGCCCGATGACAGCGAACATTGTCATTCACCAATGAGTGTTGCCGCTATTTCGGGATCGCGCTCCGGAAGGGCTTCATCATTTTGCTCAATGTCGGGCTAATCGCGCTGATTTCCGCGAAATGAATCTTTGACAGTCTTTGCAGTCGCTTCTCGCCTTCCCTGGTCAATTTGACCAAAGCCCTCCGGCCGTCCTCGCTGTCCACCACGCGACGCAGAAGGCCCAGCTTTGTCATTCTGTCCACCAGTTCGACAGCCGTGTGGTGACGAATCAGCAGAAATTTTGCCAGTTCACCAATCGAGACGAGGTTCTGGGTTGAGAAGCCTTTGATAATAAGAAGCGCTTGATGCTGTTGGGAGGAGAGGCCTTCCTTTTGAGCAGCCGCTTCGCTGAAAGCCTGGAATTTTCGAAGCTCAAACCGAAACTGAGCGAGCGCCTTGTAGTCTACAGCCGGAGCTTTGATCGGCGATGCTGGCTTCGCATCACCGGGGCGCGCTGCTGGTTGCGGCGACTTTCGCTTCGAAGAAATCATTCCATTGTCCCGCGCTTGCGCGCATTCGTTGGCAGAGCAATTGCCCTGCCGGAGGCCCGAATATCGGCCACCATGTCCCAGAGTCGCAAGGGCTTTTCCCGGTCGATGGCTTGAGCAGAGACGTTGAGAGCAGGGGCCGGGAACGCCGGAATTCTAATCGCAGGAGGAACTCAGCAGGCTCAGAAGGATGACTTGCAACGCCAGGGGGATTTTCGTGCTTTTCCGGCGTACCGACTTTTCGAGGGCTTCTGTCAATTCGGTCTTGGTCAGCTTCCCCGCGGCGAATTTTCCTTCAAGCTCACGCCACATCGCCGAGAGCGACCGGCCGGAATGCAGAACGGGTTGAATGGTTACGCCGCGCGATGCAGCCCATTTGACGATTTCATCGGCCGTCTGTGGACCGCAATTACGGGCGAGCTGCAGACGTTTCATCGTAATTTTGCGAAGCAGCGCAGCCGGAGGGATCCATGGGCCGTGTGGCGGAGTTTCTTCCGTGAGTTCCGGGGCCAGCAGCTTCAGGACATTCAGGGCGCGGCCGCTCAGTTGAAGGGTGTGCTTCTCCGGCGCACTGGCGGCGGAGATGGCGTTGCTGTTGACATGATGCGTGGCTGCTTCTCTCGTTGCCAACAGGCGAGTATCGGTCACGAACGTTGAGTTCGTCTGTCGCCTCACCGGCGCGATGTCGCGTGCGAGAGATGGGGCGGCTTTGCCCTTCAGGCTCATTTGTATTCGCAATACCGCAAGTTGCGGATCATCGATCGTCCTCATGGCTTGAATAGCTCATCGATACAGGTTCAAGGAATTCGCCGTCCGTTGGCGATTTCTGTCGCGGTGCAGCATCAATCTTAATCATATCGTATACCGATATATTGACATCATAACGCAGGATCTCATGCGACGAAAGTGACATTGACACCCAAGTATATCGTAAGGCGATATGAATGCTCACGCATGATGGCACGTCAGCCGAGATCGTGAGGACGCTACACTCGAAACGAATGGTTGCAGATCGCGTTCGCGCTTCTGCGAAATTTCCATTGTTCGCCGGGTGCCTTGATTGGCTGACAGAAAGTTGTGTGTCTCAACAATAAAATTCCTTCCGGGAGGATTACTGGCGATGAAGAAAATCTTTGATGAGCAAGCATTTGACCTTTCCGTATCGCGCCGCTCCCTCTTGCGTGCAGGCGCAGGGCTGGCTGGTGGCGCGATGCTTCCGGGTGGCTTTATCACGCAGGGATTCGCTGCGGGACAATCACCGATCGGTACATGGCCGGCTGGATCATCCGGCAGCACGATCACTTTCGGTGCGGCAGTACCGCGCACCGGCACCTATGCCGTGCAGGGCGAAGACGAGCTCAAGGGCTGGGAGCTCGCGGTCGAGCACATCAACCAGGGCCATGAACTGGTCAAGAAAATCTCGCCGAAGACCAGCAAAGGTATCCTGGGCAAGGAAGTGAAGCTTGTGGTTGCCGACAGCGGCGCCAAGCCGAACATCGCGGTACAGGCACAGCAGCGCTTCATCACCGAGAACAAGGTTGTGCTGATGACTGGCTCGACTTCATCGGCCGTGGCGGTTGCGCTGAACAAGCTGGCTCAGCGCGAAAAGGTGATGTACGTCGCCGGCATTTCCGGTTCGAACGACACGACTGGCAAGGATTGCGTCCGTTATGGTTTCCGCCAGAATTTCTTCGGACAAACCGCTGCGGCGGCGCTCGGTCCGCAGCTTGTGAAGGTGTTCGGCAAGGACAAGAAGGCGGCTTACCTCACACCGGATTACACCTACGGCCACACCGTGACGAAATCGATGCAGGATTTCCTTGCAACGGCGGGCTGGACCACGGTGACCAATCAGGTTTCGCCGCTCGGTGCGCCTGATTACTCGTCCTATCTGCTGAATGTCGCCAACTCCGGCGCTGACGTTCTGATCAACGTCAACTGGGGCCACGATGCCGTTCTCTCCACCCAGCAGGCCAAGCAGTTCGGCATCTTCGACAAGATGAAGCTTGCCGTTCCGTATCAGATTCCGTTCCTGGCGCGCGAGGTCGGCAGCGGTCTGCTGGCCGGTGTTTACTGCGCCACCGAATATTGGTGGACGATGGAGGACAAGTATCCGTTGGCCAAGATGTTCAACGACGCGTTCCGCACGAAGTATGGCTATAACCCCGAGTGGGGCGCGGAGAATGCCTACATCAGCTTCGTGCACTGGGCTCGCATGGCTGAAGAAGCCAGGACCTTCTATCCGCCGGACATCATCAAGACCTATGAGAAGGGCGAGAAGATTCAGTCACTGGTTGGCGAAGTCTATTACCGTCCCGAAGATCACCAGTGTGTTCGTCCCGTCATTATCGTCAAGGGCAAGAAGTCTTCCGACATGAAAAACAAGGAAGACTTCTACGATATCGTCGAAATTATTTCGGGCGAAGGACTGATGCAGAAGCCGGATGCTTTCGGCTGCAATCTCGGCGAGTACACCTGAGGTTCGCGAGTAGGTGAATGCCGGCACCTGCTGCAAATTGGCGGCGGGTGCCGGTTTCGGATGTCACGAACAATATTCCATGAGCGTTGATGCCGGCCTGCAAGCCGCGGCCGGCGGCGCTTGCAACAAGACATTTTGCGGACTGAAAACGAGTGATCAATTGGCCAAATTTCATCTCGCAGTTGTTCAACGGGCTGGTGCTCGGCGCGCTGCTTGCGTTGATTTCGTCGGGGCTGACAATCATCTACGGCACCCTTGGCGTTCTGAACCTTGCGCACGGCGCGATGTTCATGCTCGGCGGCTATGCGGGGTACGTGGCCTTTACCTATACCGGCTCCTTCATCGTCGCGGTTTTGTGCGGCTCGCTGTTCGTGATGATCACCGGCTTGGTGATTGAAAGAGTGGTCATCCGGTATTTTTATGGGCGGCCCGACGAGGACCAGCTGCTGGTCACATTCGGTATCGGTATCTGCATTGTTGAACTGGTGCGCCTCTTCTTCGGGAGTCTCTCGCTGACCGTGCCTGCGCCAGCCATCTTCAGCGGTATTACCTCGCTTGGCTTCATGTACTACCCGACTTACCGCCTGGCGCTGGTCGGGATCATCATCGTGGCGCTTTTGGCGCTGTATCTTGTGCTCTATCGCACGCGCCTCGGGATGATCGTCCGGGCTGGCATCGAAGATTCCGTCATGGTGTCGACGCTCGGAATCAATGTCTACCGCGTGTTCATGGTCGTGTTCGGTATTGGCGCCATGGCCGCGGGTTTCGCGGGAATCGTCAATGCTCCCGTCGTGTCGCTGACGCCTGACATGGGCGAGGCGATCCTGGTGCAGACCTTTGTCGTGATCGTCATCGGCGGTGTCGGCTCGTTTCCGGGCGCCATTCTTGGCGGCCTGATCGCTGGCGAGATCATCAGCATCACCTCAATGATCAATCCAGGTTACGCCTACGTCATGCTGTTCGCGGCAATGACGCTCGTCCTGGTGTTGCGGCCGCACGGGCTGTTTGGCTCGCAAAGCCGGGCATAGGAACGGTTCATCCATGATTAAGCAACGCCCCTTTCTCATCGAGACGCTGACGGCTATTGGCCTGATCATCGCTCCTTTCATATTGCCGCATCTGGGTTTCGCGCCGAACACCGTTAATCGCATTCTGGTGTGGGGCCTGTTCGGCATCGGCTTCGACATCCTGTTCGGCTTCACCGGGCTTCTGTCCTTCGGCCAGTCGGCGCTCTACGGCACCGGCGGCTTTGTCGCAGCCTATCTTCTGACTATTGCCGGATTCCCTCATGTGGTGACGGCGCTGTTTATCGGGATGATCGCGGCAGCGGTGGTTGGCTATCTTGTCGGTTTGATTGCGCTGCGCAGCACCGGCATTTACTTCGCCATGATCACGGTGGCGATCGCCGAAGTGTTCTTCTTCGTCGAGTTCAATCCGCTGTCGGAGTGGACCGGTGGTGAGAACGGCTTGCCGGGCGTGCCGAGCCCCACGTTCGATCTCGGCTTCACCACATTCCATTTCTCCAGCGGCTGGCCGCTCTATGGCTTCCTGGCGTTCTGGTATTTTGTCGGCATCGTTCTGGGCCTGCGGATCGTGCGGTCTCCGGTCGGCGCCGTGTTACGGGCGATCCGCGATAATCCGCTACGTGCGGCTGCGGTCGGTCACAACGTTCATGGATACAAGCTCACGGCGTTTGTCGTTGCTGCGGCCTATGCCGGCTTCGCCGGCGGTCTGCTTGGCGTGATGCAGGCGTTCATGCCGCCGGATGCCTTCATGTTCGACACGTCGGCGCAGCTCGTGATGATGACCGCGATCGGCGGCACCGGCACGTTGTTCGGCCCATTGCTCGGCGCGACAGTGTGGCTGTTCCTGCAGGATTTCCTGCAGGCGGCGCTCGGGCTCGGTGCCGCGTGGAAGCTGGTGCTGGGCGTCATCTTTGTGCTGCTGGTCTGCTTTCTACGCCGCGGCATCATCGGCGGCATCAAGGATCTCTACGATCTGATTTTCGTGCGTCGTTCGGCACCCGAGCCGAAGGAGGACGAGCCTGTTCCCGGCATGACGGCCGAACAGGAGCAGCAGATTGCGGAAGCCGAAATCGCGCGCGAGCCGGTCGCAGAGCCAATGCCGCCGCGGCATCGCAAACTGGATGGCTATGCCGGTCCGATCCTGCAGGCATCCGGCCTGACCAAGCGCTACGGCGGTCTTGTCGCTAACAGCGACATCAACTTCACGGTGAATCACGGGGAGTTGCGTGGCATCATCGGTCCCAACGGCGCCGGAAAATCGACATTTTTCAAGATGCTGACCTGCGAGGTCGTGCCGACCTCAGGCACGATCGTGTTTGAAGGTCAGGACATCACCGGCAAGACAGTGACCGATGTGTGCCAGCTCGGCCTGACCAAGAGTTATCAAGTCAATCAGTTGTTCTCGCGGCTCACGGTTCGAGAGAACGTGATCATCGCTGTTCTGGCGGAATTGCGCGGCAAGTTCCGGCTCGTCGGGATCGCGCCCGCGATGCGAGGGGTGCCCCAGATCGAGGTGTCGTTCGATATCGACGCGAACGGGATCATCCACGTCGCCGCCAAGGACACCGGCACCGGCAACGAGCAGCAGATCAAGATCGAAGGCGGCTCGGGCCTG
>Ga0209023_10007682_pt1 | contig 10987 bp, 13 predicted proteins | sample LakOneMetagenome_FD_187468 | JGI IMG/M metagenome (GOLD analysis project Ga0209023, IMG submission 187468) | Freshwater and sediment microbial communities from Lake Erie, Canada (SPAdes) (version 2) | ecosystem: Environmental > Aquatic > Freshwater > Lentic | place: Lake Erie, Canada...
TGTGCGCGAGACATGCGATGCGTTGAAGGTGCGACAGGCGATTGAGGAGGCGCGATGACCGACCATCTGACGGTGTCCGTGTACGGCATCACCGCTCGAGGCCACCACGGCGTCTTTCCCGGTGAGCGGGCACGCGGCCAACGATTCGTGGTTGACCTGGACATGGTGATCGGCGACACGGCCTCGGTTGAATCCGACCAGCTCGATGACACCGTCGACTATGCCCAGGTGTCGGCGATCGTCGTGCGGTTGATCGAAGGCGACCCCGTCGACTTGATCGAGCGACTCGCCGGAATGATCGCCGACGCGGTGCTTGCCGACGACCGTGTGAGCGAAGTGCTGGTGCGCGTGCGAAAGCCCGAGGCGGAGCTTCCGATCGTGGCCGGTGAGGCCTCGGTGACCCTCAGGAGAGTCCGCTGAGGTACTGGCTGGGGCTCGGCGCAAATGTCGGCGATACCGTCGGCGCACTTCGTGGCGCCCTTCAGGAACTCGCCGGCGCGGGCATCGTCGTCGAGCACGTCAGTTCGGCCTATCGCACGGCTCCGCGCGATGACACCGATCAGCCGGACTTCATGAACGCCGCCGCCCAGGTGCGCTGCGATGTGCCGCCGCCTGGGCTCCTCGCTGTGCTCAAGGACATTGAAGTGCGCCTCGGCAGGACGACAACCCGGCGCTTCGGTCCGCGCACCATCGACATCGACATCCTGCTGTGGTCCGGGGGGACGTGGCAGGACCCGCACCTGCAGGTCCCGCATCCGCGACTGCATGAGCGCCGCTTCGCACTGGTGCCACTGGTCGAGCTCGCCCCGGATCTCGCCATGCCCGACGGCATGCGACTTGACGAGCTCTCGGAGCGCCTCGCGGACGATCCGGATCAGTCGGTGGACGTGGTCGGCGACGTCGCGTTGTGGCCGGTGCCCCCGGCGCCGTGAAGTCGCGAGGCGAGCGCTTGGTACATCGCCCCCATTCGCGGGGTGGTCGGTTCCACGTCGACGCGCCAGCCATGCGCCACAAGGGCGTCGCGGGTGACCGGTCCCACGGCGGTCACGAGCACCGAGGGGTGGGGATGGGGAACGTCCAGACCGCTTCGCTCCATCGCAGCCATCAACCCGTTCACCGCGTTCGCGCTCGTAAACGTGATGGCGTCGATTGCGCCGTCGTGCGCCATCTGCGCCAGTCGAGTCGCCGGCTGCGCGTCGTCGGGCAGGTCGATGGCGTACGGGTGGATCGTGTGGACCGCGGCACCGGCCGCTCGCACCACAGGGACGATGGGATCCGCCCCCGGCCCGCTGCAGATCACCACGATCGTGCGGTCGGCGACGGGCATCGTGTCGAACAGGAGTCGCAGACCGGCGCTGCTTGGAGGGTCGGCCAACAGGTCGACACGCACGCCGAGTCGTCGGAGCGTGTTTCTGGCCTTCGATCCACGCGCCACGACGGTTGCGCCCTCGAACATGGCGCGCATCGCGGACTCACGACCGGATCGCTCGGCGACCGCCAGGGAATGGCGCGCTCCGATACCGGTCATCACGACCACGATGTCCGGTGCCGCCGCGATCGCCGTTTGGAGTTGGGGATCCACCACCTCGTCGGTGGCCGGCTGGTCGCAATCGATGCTCGAGCCGATGACCGGAACGCCACCGAGTGCCCGCACGATCGATGCCTGTTCCTCCGCCCGCCGCGCCGCGGTGATGCCGATGGTGGCTCCGTTCATGGCGCAACTTTAGCCGGGACGCCCTGCGCAGACCGACCGGGTGACAGGGTCCGCTAGACTTTGCACATTCGCGCCTCCTGATCCCGGGGGCGCGCTTTTCATGGTCCGGGGAGGGCGCGTGTCGCACGCGGACGAACTTGAGGAATATGACGCAGAGCTGGAACTTCAGCTCAAGCGCGAGTACAACGACGTGTTCCCACTGTTTCGCTACTGCGTGATGACGCAGGAGGCGACCTACCTGTGCAACGCCATCAGTCGCGAGCTGGTGCCCGACGTCCCGTTCCCGCTGTTTCACCTGACCATGGACGACGTGTGGGTGTGGGACAAGAACCGCCCCACGCGAATCATTCCGCGTGTCGACGTGCACACCAGTCAGGACCTGTTTGTCGAGACGCTGAAGACCGACGGCGATCTGCCGGATCTTGTGCGCGGCGACGGGGGTGAGCGCTGATGCTGCTTGCCATCGACGTCGGCAACACCCAGACGGCGGCAGGGGTCTTCCAGGGCGAGAAGCTGCTGCACCAGTGGCGCACCTCCACGATTCGCACCGCAACCCTGGATGAGCTTGCCGCCGAACATGACGCCATGCTGCGACTGCGTGGTGCGAGTCTCGGCGACGTCGACCACATGGTGGTCGCATCGGTCGTTCCGTCGCTGACAACGGGCTACAGGGATCTGTCGCAGCGCTATATGGACGCGCCCGCCTTGGTCATCGGCCCAGGGGTCAAGACCGGCATGCCCATCACGATCGACAACCCCCACGAGGTGGGCGCCGACCGCATCGTCAACGCGGTGGCGGCACACAGCCACTTCGGCGGGGCGTGCATCGTCGTCGACTTCGGCACGGCCACGAACTTCGATTGCGTGTCGGCCGCCGGTGAATATGTCGGCGGTGCAATTGCACCGGGGATCGAAGTTTCCATGGAGGCCCTTGCCGGTCGCGCGGCACGACTGCTTCGCATCGAACTCGTCGACCCGGGCGCGGCGATTGGGCGCTCCACCGTCGGTGCCCTGCAGTCGGGCATCCTCTACGGCACGGTCGCGATGGTCGACGGCATGTGCGAACGGCTGAAGGCGGAGCTCGACCCTGCTGCGGTGGTTGTGGCGACCGGCGGTCTCTCCGGCCTGATCGTGCCGCTGTCGAAGCAGATCGAGGAATACGAGCCCACACTCACCCTCGACGGACTGCGGATGATCCATGACATGAACACGGCCCCTGGGCGGGGTCGCTGATGCGAAAGCGCATGAACCGCTCGTTCGCCACCCGCCTGGACGGATGGGATCTGCCCGAGCGGGAGGGTCGTTGGCCGCTTGCCGAGCCATTTGTCATCGGCCCGCTCACCATTCCCAACCGCGTCGTCCAACCACCGCTCGCGGGCATCGCGAACTGGGCGTACCGCGCCCAGTCGCGCCGACACGGCGTGGGGCTCGCCGTGTCCGAGATGGTGTCCTCGCACGGCATCGTCCATGACAACGTGCGAACCAACGACATGCTCGACACCACCCGCGACGACGGGCTGATCAGCATCCAGCTGTTTGGGGCGAACCCGGCCGTGATGGCCGATGCGGCACGTCGCGCGGCCGATCGCGGCGCAGACCTGCTCGACATCAACATGGGCTGCCCGGTGAAGAAGGTCTGCAAGACCGGCGCCGGTGCTGCGCTGCTGACCGACCCGCAGGCGGGTGCCCGCATGGTGGAGGCGGTGGTCGGTGCGGTGGACATCCCGGTGACGGTCAAGATGCGCCGCGGGATGACCCCTGCGACGGCCGCGCCAATCGACGCGGCGCGCAGGTTCATCGACGCCGGCGCGGCCGCCATCTTCTTCCATCCGCGCACGGCCAGCGAGGAGTACACCGGGCGTGCCGACCACACGTTCACGGCGGAACTCGTCGCTGCGGTCGACGTGCCGGTGATCGCGAGCGGCGACATCGACACGCCGCTCGAAGCGCTTCGGATCGTGGAGGAGGTGGGCGCCGCCGCAGTCGCGATCGGGCGTCCAGCCTTCGGAAACCCCTGGTTGTTCCATGAAGTGCTTCGCGGCGAGCGGAGCGCTCCGACCGATCTGACTGCCGTGGTCGACGAGATCGCGCGGTTTGGCGCGGATGTGCGCGAGGCGCTCGGCGAAAGCCGCGGTTGTGCCTACATGCGCAAGTTCTACCCCTGGTATCTGGCCGGGTTCGATGTACCTGGCGTCGAGCGTGAATCGCTGCTCACAGCGCCCTCACTTGACGCCGCGATTGCCATTCTTCGGCAACTCGCAACACAGGACGCCTTGCAACCGGCATCCTGATTCGACTACCTTACGGCGCCGTCCCCGGCGTGAATCGTCCGAGAAAGGTGGATATGGAGCGCGAAGTCGTCCTCACCGAAGAGGGTTTCCACAGGCTCAAAGAGGAAATCGAATATCTCTCGACGATTAAGCGTCGCGAGGTCGCTGCACGGATCAAGGAAGCCCGTGAATTCGGGGATATCTCCGAGAACTCCGAGTACGACGATGCGAAGAACGAGCAGGCTCAGGTCGAAGCTCGGATCCTCGGTCTGGAACAGCAGCTTCGCAACGCGCGAGTGGTCGATGCGGAACACGTTTCGACCGAGTCGGTGTCGATTGGCGCGAAGGTCACACTGAAAGACCTCGCGACCAAGAAGAACACCGAGTACGCCCTTGTCGGTTCCGCCGAAGCTGATCCTCGTGCCCACAAGCTGTCGTCGGAGAGCCCGCTCGGCAAGGCCGTGATCGGCAAGAAGAAGGGCGAGAAGATCACGGTCACCACACCGCGTGGGGCCATCGAATACCAGGTCATGAAGATTCAGACAGGCGGTTGAGTGTTCGCCGGGGTGACCTGGCATCGCCAATGACTGTGGATCCGGACATTCGTGAGATTGCGGCGACCAGCCGTGCGTGGCCGTTCGAAGAGGCCCGCAAGCTGGTCGCCCGGCTGGACACCGACGCTGGCCGCGGCGATCGTCCCGTGCTGTTCGAAACCGGCTACGGCCCGTCCGGGCTGCCGCATATCGGGACGTTTCAGGAGGTTGCGCGCACCACGATGGTGCGTCACGCCTTCCAGACCCTGTCGGATGTGCCGACCCGGCTGCTGTGCTTCTCAGACGATATGGACGGCCTGCGCAAGGTCCCCGACAACGTCCCCAATCAACAGATGCTCACCGAGCACTTGGGCAAGCCGCTGACGGCGATCCCCGATCCCTTCGGCAAGTTCGAGAGCTTCGCCCACCACAACAACGCCATGCTGCGTGACTTCCTCGACCACTACGGGTTCGAGTACGAGTTCGCAAGCAGTACCGAGTACTACCGCTCAGGCCGGTTCGACCAGGCTCTGCTTCGCATGCTCGAGTGCTTCGACGAGGTGATGGCGGTGATGCTGCCGTCCCTTCGCGAAGAGCGCGCATCCACGTACTCACCGTTTCTGCCCATTCACCCGACCACCGGCGTGGTCATGCAGGTGCCGATCGACGAGATTCGCCGCGACAGCGGGACACTCGTCTGGACCGACCCGGAGTCGGGTGAGCGTTTCGAGACCCCGGTCACGGGTGGGCAGTGCAAGTTGCAGTGGAAGCCGGACTGGGCGATGCGCTGGTACGCCCTGGGCGTGGACTACGAGATGAGCGGCAAGGACCTGATCGATTCCGTTCGCCTTGCGAGCGACATCGTCACGATCCTCGGCGGCCGTCCGCCGGAGAACCTGACCTACGAGCTCTTCCTCGACGAAGAGGGCGGCAAGATCAGCAAGTCCAAGGGCAATGGCTTGACCATCGACGAGTGGCTTCGCTACGCCAGTCCCGAGAGCCTTGCCTTGTTCTTGTACAACAAGCCGCGCGAAGCCAAGCGTCTGTACTTCGAGGTCATCCCGCGCCAGGTGGACGACTATCTGTCGCACCTCGAGGGATATGGTCGCCAGGATCCGGTCAAACGCCTGTCGAACCCGGTGTGGCACATTCACGGCGGCAACCCGCCGGCCCCGGAGGCGATGGGCGGCGGCGGGCGCACGCCCGTGTCGTTTGCGCTGCTGCTCAACTTGGTCTCGGTGGCCAACACCGACGATCGGGACCGCCTGTGGACGTTCTTGCAGCGCTACGCGCCGGGGGTGTCGCCGCAGACCCATCCGCGGCTTGACGCGCTCGTCGGCTATGCGCTTCGCTACTTCGTCGACCACGTCCGGCCCACCCGCCGCTTCCGTGCGCCGGATGAGGTGGAGATCGCGGCGCTTCGCACGCTCGACGCGGCGCTCGCGACGGTACCTGAGGATGCCTCCGGCGACGACCTCCAAACACTCGTGTATGACGTCGGACGTTCGATCGAGCGCTACCAGGACCCGAATGCCAAGGGCGCGACCCCGGAGCGTCCCGGTGTGGCGCTCAGCTGGTTCAACATGCTGTACCAGGTGCTGCTCGGCGCCGAGCGCGGTCCGCGCTTTGGACCATTCATCGCCCTGTACGGCGTCGACGCAACGCGCGCCCTGATCGCTCGCGCCGTGTCCGGCGAGCTCGCAGCGGGGTGAGTCCGCGTCCGGATGTCGTCGTCCGCGACGCGGCGGGCGCGGACGCTCCCGCGATCGCCGGGATCTACAACCACTACATCCGCGAGACGACGATCACCTTCGAAGTTGACGAGGTCTCGTCGGCGGATATCGCGGCGCGCATCGACAAAGTTCAGGCCGACCGGTACCCGTGGCTTGTCGCACTGATCGCGGGCCGCGTTGTGGGGTATGCGTACGCCGGCGCGTTCAGCGGCAGATGCGCATACGCGCACACCGCCGAGGTCAGCGTCTATCTGGACTCCACTGCGGGCGGACATGGCATCGGGACGGCGCTGTACGGCGAACTGTTTGCCCGGATCCGCCACCGTGGCGTCCACGCGGTGATCGGTGTGATCGCACTGCCGAACCCCGCCAGTGTCGCGCTTCACGAGAAATTCGGCATGCTGAAGGTGGCGCACATGCCCGAGGTGGGGTGGAAGTTCGGGTCATGGATCGACGTCGGCTACTGGCAGGTGAACCTCGACGGTGGGTCCGTTTCGCCCTGAGCCGTGAATTCCGCTACACTCCGCGGCCGATTCGAATTCGAGGAGCGTTTCATTGGGTAGGCAGAAGACCGAGCAGCGCAAGGGTGGCAAGCGTCCGGCGGCTCCGGCACCGCGCAAGCGGCGTCCGCAGTTGGCTGCGGAGGAGATCGACTGGAAGAATTTCCCGTCACTTCGCCGCTTCTTGTCGGAGCGCGGCAAGATTCGTTCGCGCCGCATCACGGGTCTGTCCCGCCGTCAGCAGCAGCAGCTTGCGAAGGCTGTGAAGCGCGCGCGGACCATGGGGCTGTTCCCGTATCCGGATCAGGAGCGCAAGCACCGCGAGCGCTAATGCGCGGTGCGTGCCGGCGGTGCGTGCCGGTTACGGCGCGCGTCGCAGGTTGTTTGCGTCGACGTCCCACTGACGTCGACGCGCTCACCCGGATGAATTGGCAAGGTCGCCGACGTCGTATGGAATACGGCCCGACGATGACTCGTGTCCAGGGGGAGGCCTTGAGGTGAGTGACTCGCGAATGCGACGGATCGTCGTCGTCGCCGCTGCGCTGGCCCCCGGCCTCGCATGTACGGCGGCAGGGTATGCGGCCTCCCCGGCCCGACCGAAGGACGGCCGCTCTCAGGACCAGACCGAGCTGCCACGGCGAACGTTCGCCATCCGCGGCCCAGCGATCCCTGCGGCCCAGCTCCTCAGCGTCCCGGCATCCAGGCGTCTACTTGTCGCCTTGCGGGCGCGTGCCACTCCGAAGTCATGTCGCTACCGCGACATCGACTTCGTGGTTCGACTTGCCGATCGCTACCTGCTTGCCGGTGTGCCGGTTGGTCGACGCATGGCCGTCAGTCGCACCGTGCGTGTGAACGCCTGGTGGTATTCACACCGCACGACCGGCGCGCAGCGGGGGTTGACCATCCGCGATCCTGACGGTGTCCTGTCGACCTACTGGGAGTGTCGCGGGTTCGCGGTGAATCCGGTGGCGACGACCGGCCGCTGGCTCGGGATGAACAACGACATCACGGTCGTCCAGATGGCCAAGGCACTTGAGCCGATGGGCGCGATCCGCAGTGCTTCGGGGATTCGGTACCGCGCCTGGGAGTACTACGACATCCCGGAGCGCCCGGGGGTGATCAAGCCCGGGACGTCGGGCATGGCTCAGGGGCGGGTGTCTCAAATCTTCGCCCAGGCCTACACCGCGACCGGCGATCGCCGCTACCTGGACGCGACGACGGATGCCTTGCGTGCCTTCACCATCTCGGTGCGCGGTGGCGGGGTCCGGTCACTCGTGGCGTATCCGCAGGGCACGACCCCTGCGCCCTGGTTCGTGGAGCGGGCATTTCCAGGCTCCAACCCCTGGCGGGGTGCGGCGCTCAACGGATTCATGGCCGCCATCTTGAACCTGAACGGCACTGCGAACGAACTTCGCAAGCCGCCGCCGGGCGGTGTCATCGATCCCGCCGCGACCAAGGCGAAGTTGCTTGCGGCGAATCTGGCCACGCAGGGCACCCGGAGTCTGCTGCGCTACCTGCCGCTGCACGACTCGGGGTCGTGGTCGTACTACGGGATGCTCCCGGCCGGGCACCCGTGGCGCACCTATCTGGCGCCGTTCAACTACCACTGCTACCACATCAGCTTGTTGCGTCAGCTCAACAACCGCTACCCGGGGCAGGGCTTCGACGCCTGGCAAGTCAAGTGGACCAAGTACGTCACCCAGCGCGGTGAGGTGTGCCCGGCCGCGTAAACGGCGCCGTTCGTCCAGCACGGCGAGAGACACCGACTTCTCAGGATGCCCGCTCATGCACCGGCGGCACGGACATTCGTTCCTCCAGCTGCCGGTGGACTCGCAGGCATCGGGCATGAGGTGTAACGTCCTGCGCCGATGTCGAATCCCCCGGCAACTGATCACGCAGGCGCTGACGCACACCGACGTGGAATGGGGGCGTTGACCCTCGGCGCCCTTGGTGTGGTGTTCGGTGACATCGGAACGAGCCCGCTGTATGCGATGCACGAGGTCTTCGGCGGCGCGCATCCGTTCACCCCGGACCCGGACCGCATTTACGGTGTGCTGTCGCTGGTGTTCTGGTCGCTCATGATCATCGTGACGATCAAGTACGTGCTGTTCATCATGCGCGCCGACAACAACGGCGAGGGCGGCATCATGGCCCTGATCTCGCTGATCCAGCGAAGCGCGGTCGGTCGCGCCGGCATCGGAAGCGCGCTCGTATTGATGGGCATCTTCGGCGCATCGCTCTTTTACGGGGACGGCATGATCACGCCGGCCATCTCGGTGCTGTCCGCCGTGGAGGGACTCACCGTCGCCGCACCGGCACTCGAGTCATGGATCGTCCCGGCGGCCCTTGTGATCCTGACGCTGCTGTTCATGGTGCAGCGCCACGGCACCGGCAAGGTGGGCGCCATCTTCGGGCCGGTCATGCTCTTGTGGTTCAGCGTGCTCGGAATTCTCGGCGCAATCAAGGTGGTCGACAACCCGGGAATGCTGCGGATCGTGTCGCCCACCTACGGGGTCAAGTTCTTCATCGACAACGGTGGATCGGGCTTCCTCGCCCTTGCCTCCGTGGTCCTCGCGGTGACCGGCGCCGAGGCGCTCTATGCGGACATGGGGCACTTCGGCCGCGCGCCGATCACGCGTGCCTGGCTCCTGATCGCGCTCCCGGCATTGCTGCTCAACTACATGGGGCAGGGCGCGCTGCTCATCGCGCACCCCGAGGCGGTCGACAACCCGTTCTACCGGATGGCCCCGGAATGGGCGCAGATCCCGATGGTGTTCCTTGCGACCGCGGCCGCGGTGATCGCGTCACAAGCGGTGATCAGCGGTGCGTTCTCGGTGACCCGCCAAGCGGTGCAGCTCGGGTTTCTCCCGCGCCTGACGATGCGCCACACCTCCGACACGGAGGAGGGGCAGATCTATGTGCCACTGGTGAACTGGGGACTGTTCGTCGCGATCGTTGCGTTGGTGCTCGGGTTTCGTTCGTCGTCGCACCTTGCATCGGCGTACGGCATCGCCGTCACGGCGACGCTCGCCATCGACACGATCCTTGCGTTCGTCGTCGTCCGCGTCGTGTGGAAGAAGCCGAAGTGGCTTGCCATCACGGGTGCTGCGGCCTTCCTGTTCGTCGACCTCGGGTTCTTTGCCGCCAACACCACCAAGATCCTGCACGGCGGTTGGTTCCCGATCGCGATGGCGCTCATCGCCTTCACCTTGCTTTCGACATGGCGGAAGGGTCGGCGCATTGCGCTGAAGAAGATGGCCGAGGAGGATGTCGTCACCGGTGACTTCTTCCAGCGCCTTGCGATGGATCCGCCTCATCGAGTGCCCGGAACGGCCGTGTATTTGACGGCCCTGAGCGACGGCATGCCACGGCCGCTCGTGTTCAACCTGACGCACAATCACATTCTCCACGAGCACGTGATCTTGTTCACGACGATCACCCGGGCCATCCCGATCGTGACCGACGAGAAGCGTCTGACGATCACGGAGCTTGGGCATGGCATCGTCCGTATCGTCGCGGGCTACGGATTCATGCAGCAGCCGGACGTTCCGGAGGCCTTGAAGCTCGCACGCGACCGGGGCAAGCTGCCGATCGACGCCGACGGCGCATCGTATTTCCTCAGCAGCACGAACCTGACCGTGTCCGACGGACCGGGCATGTGGAAGTGGCGCAAGCGCCTGTTCGCGCTCATGAGCCGCAACTCCATGCACGCGGCCCAGTTCATGCGTGTGCCCAAGGGTCAGCTGATCGAGATCGGAACACCGATCGACATCTGATTCGGTCGTGTGGGTCGATCCCGTCTGAGGCGTGTGACCTGTTTTCGATGGGCGACGTGCGATGGCGAGGCTCAAGCGGGTGAAACGCACAGGCGTGCTGTGTGCGTTGGTGCGGTCCGAGGCCCGTGACGTGCGGGGACCTCGGCCGTGCCCTGCGCGTCCGCAGCCGGTGCAATGATCAGGTCATGGGAACCTGTCCTGCCTGTGATGCAACCCTCGTGTGGCGCCACAACGGCGTTTGGTGCGACCGCTGCCACCGCAAGGTGGAGACCTGTTGCGAGGGCGCGCCGCAGTGCGCCCAGCCGCCGCCAAATCCGACTGTCGCCGCGCGCCCGTAAGCTCATGTTGTGGGGGCTCTGGGCCGATACCCCGTGCTACCCTGAGCTACTTTCTTCACCCTGCACGGACCTCGACGGCGCGCGTCGTCGCCGAGGTGAACGGCACCGGATCGGATCCGTATC
>Ga0209023_10007684_pt1 | contig 10985 bp, 9 predicted proteins | sample LakOneMetagenome_FD_187468 | JGI IMG/M metagenome (GOLD analysis project Ga0209023, IMG submission 187468) | Freshwater and sediment microbial communities from Lake Erie, Canada (SPAdes) (version 2) | ecosystem: Environmental > Aquatic > Freshwater > Lentic | place: Lake Erie, Canada | collected...
CCCGCCCTGTTCATATTGTATGGTGCGCACCAGGTTGCCCTTTGCGTCTTTATGCTCTTCCAGTATTCTTACATTGATGGGTAGGGGAGATTCCTTTTCGGTTTTTGATTTCACCTGTGCCACACTGTGCAGGGAAATAAAGCATATAAATATCAAAACGACTAACCCGCAAAGCCTGTTACCACTATACTCCATTCGCTTATTTACTTAGTTGCTTGTACTCCGCATAAGAGATCATATTATAGTCCGCCGGTATCCTGAATGCTGATGTTTCTACCGGTCCCGGGGCTATCTGGTCTACCTCGAACTGCATTACTATATTGTTCTCATCTTTATAAGAGAACGACATGGGTAGGAATTTAGCATCCGGAAAACGCTCAAAGGTAATTGGCTGAGTCGGGCTCCAGTCTTTGGTATATATAATGGATTCATTAGACCCGTCTTTATAATTTACGCTGCCCCTGTACGATGCATAGCCGGCTATATTCTTGTTGTTAGCTGCTTCATTCCTTACCGTATACCCGCTGAATTTTTCCTGCTTTTTCAGCATTTCGTCCATGCTCAGTTGTATCGCGTATTTCTTATTACCGCGGCTCTGCAGTGAGTATATCTTATTGTTATTGCAGTTCAGCAGCACCACGTCCTGGTAGCCGTTATTCAGCTTCAGCTCTTTTCTTATTTCTGCCCCTTTGATCACGAAAGTATACACACCTGATATCTCTTTCTGGTCGGCTGCTATCAGTTTTACTTTATACACGATGGTGCCTTCGGTAAACGGTTTCTGGGCTTTAGCAGGTACACCCGCTATTATGAGCAACAACAGAAACATACAGACTTTGTAACTCATAAATACAATTTGGTGTAGCGTACGCATGCTCCTTGTCAGATGCGGTTTAGTTTCTGTTACAAATTACCATATTTATAACAATTTTCACACGTTTTGCGTTGATTTATTATTGGCGGCGCGGTTTTAGAAGGCGTAAAATGTGTAAATTGCTTTGCGCACTTAGTGTATTAATCAGATCAATACGTTTATGGACCTTAAGAATAAATTGAAGAGATATAGTGGCTTTATGGGTGGTGTGTTGCTTTCGGCTACCGCCTTCTTTTTTATACATGGCAAAGCCAGTGATCCCTATTTCGAAATATCAAAGAACCTCGACATCTACGCAGACCTGTTCAAGGAGCTGAACACCTATTATGTGGATCCTATAGAACCGGGCAAACTGGTGAAGACCGGCGTAGATGCCATGCTGGAAGATCTTGATCCGTATACCAACTACATCACTGAGGCAGACCTGGAAGACTACCGCTTCATGACCACCGGTAAGTATGGCGGCATAGGCGCCAGCATGCGCAGGAAGGGCGATGAAATATACATAGGTGATGTGTACGAGAATAGTCCCGCACAAAAGGCAGGCCTGCATCCCGGCGACCTGGTAGAGGCAATAGACAACCAGGTAGTAAAAGGCAAGACCATAGACGACCTTAGTTCGCTGCTGAAGGGTACTCCCGGCACGCAGATCAACATGAAGATAAAGGATGCATTCACCAACACCGTGATGCAGAAGATGGTGACACGAGGAGAAATAGAGATATCCAGTGTGCCATATTATAGCCTTGTAGGCGAGCAGAACAACATCGGTTATGTGCGCCTCACCCAGTTCACACAGGGCTGCGGACGGCAGGTTAGAGATGCATTCGATAGCCTGAAGAGAGCACAGCCGGCGATGAAGGGCGTGGTGCTGGACCTTAGGAATAACCCGGGCGGATTGCTGGATGAAGCCGTGAATATTTGCAACATTTTTATGGACAGGGGCCAGCTGGTGGTGAGCACCAAGGGAAAGATACCCGACATGGATAAAGACTACAAGACCAATGGCAATGTATGGGATAAAGATATTCCCGTTACTGTACTGGTCAATCACTCCTCAGCATCCGCATCAGAGATCGTGGCCGGTACTATACAAGACCTGGACCGTGGTGTGATAATAGGCGAGCGCTCTTATGGAAAGGGCCTGGTACAGGTGGTTCGCCAGCTGGGCTTCAATGCAAAGCTAAAGCTGACCATAGCCAGATACTATACCCCAAGCGGCCGTTGCATACAGGCTATAGACTATGCCCATCGAAATGTAGACGGCAGTGTAGGCTATGTTCCTGATTCACTGAAGCTGTCTTACAAAACAAAGATAGGCCGTACCGTAAAGAGCGGCGGCGGCGTAATGCCTGATGTGCTGATAAAGGATGACCCGATGAGCACCATAGCAGTAACGCTCTATACTAAGAACTATTTGTTTGACTACGCCACACAGTATGCCAAAGATCACCTCACTATTGTAGCAGCAAATAAATTCACATTGACAGATGCGGAATTTAATCAGTTCGCGAAATGGCTGGAGAACAAAGACTACTCTTATAAAACGGAAACCGAGAACATACTTGATTCCCTGCAGAAGACCGCCGCAAAAGAGAACTATTATGATGGCGCCAAGAGCGAAATAGAAAGCCTGAGGTCTAAACTCTCCCACGACAAAAAGCAGGATGTGCTGAAGCACAAGGAGCAGGTAAAAGAAATGCTGGAGAACGAGATCGTATCCCGCTACTACTTCACCCGTGGCCGTATAGCCCAGGGCCTGCAGTATGATAAAGAGCTGGACAAAGCGCTGGCGCTGATTGCTAAGCCGGGCGACTATAGTGCGCTGCTGAAGGCAGGGAAATAGTTTTAAGCTGCAATATTTATTGGCAAATGCCGTTATTGAGCTGTTCAATAACGGCATTTTCATGAAGATAAACCTTGTAACCTGTATTCTGCTTATCAGTATTGTTGTTACTTCATGTAAAAAAGACAGAAAGAAGGTCATTCCTGAAAGGATGCTGGTGCCCTGGTATCCGGGATGGTTGATGCCGGGGCATAATACGTTCGCCCCCACGTATCCGGCATACGCAAATGTGTGGGGAGTGCTGGTGGCCAATAAAATGACTATGCGGCTGACAGATACTGCCGAGGTGGAGAAGAATTATTTTATAAATTCGGAGTCAGCATCTTTTTTAAGTGCATCAGGAAAAAACGTAAACTACAGCAATGCCGGTAGTGTTTCTTTGAATAGTAATTCTATAGGTTTTGACGCCAATTACGGAATATATCGTGTCTATGACACTGTTGGCGCTTGGCATGAAGGAACATCAAATAACTGGACTATAGCCGGGAGTACTGATGTTTCGCCATTCACTGCAGATATAGACGGTACAATGCCACAGTTTACAGGCTCATTACCTTCAACTATATCATGGTCAACAGATCTGTCCATCGTGTTCAATGCTTCCAATGTAGCTAATGCCGATTCCGTACATTTTATTGTCTATAATTATGGTTACATGCAAACGAGCAATGTAGTAAGCGGGCGTGGCGGTACGGCAATTATAAATGCGGTAAGATTGAAAGCGCTGAAAAGTATGATGGGCGACTACAAATATACCCTTCCTCACAACAGTATTTCACCTAAAACTGATTCGTCAGTTTTTTCCGGGGGGCTTATTATGGTAGTATTATTCAACCATACAACGAAGACGGTTGGCGGTAAAGACTTTGTTTTTGTACGGCAAACCGAAATTGTACAAACGGTTAAGGTCGGAGACTAATTCCATATAAATCCCCGCTACCAATTATCTTTGCATCATGTTTTCAAAAGAAGCGGTATTACAACAGGCGCTGGAAACGATAAGGCTTGAGGCCGAATCGGTAACAAAACTCGCCGACTATATCAACGATTCATTCATCGAAGCCATACGTGTGATACACGAAGCCAAGGGCAGGGTAGTGGTATCAGGCATCGGTAAGAGCGCTGTGATAGCGCAGAAGATGGTCGCTACCTTCAACTCCACAGGCACTCCGTCCATCTTCATGCATGCAGCCGATGCCATTCATGGCGACCTGGGTATGATACAGCCGGAAGATGTGGTCATCATCATATCCAAGAGCGGCAATAGCCCTGAGATAAAGGTGCTGGTGCCCTTCATTAAAAACTTCGGCAATCCGGTTATAGCATTGTGCGGCAATGAAACATCTTACCTCGCAACTAATGCGAATATATTTATCAATAGCACGGTAGAAAAGGAAGCATGTCCTAACAACCTTGCTCCTACCACCAGCACTACCGCACAACTGGTAATGGGCGATGCACTGGCCGTATGCCTGCTCAGCCTGAAAGGATTCACGGAAAAAGATTTTGCCCGCTACCACCCCGGTGGTGCGCTGGGCAAGCGCCTGTACCTGCGCGTAGCAGATATGAGCGACGCTAATGAAAAACCTGTGGTACTGCCCGATAGCTCGCTTAGGGAAGTGATCTACGAAATATCAGGCAAGCGTCTTGGCGCTACTGCAGTATTAAATGCTGATGGTTCCATGCTCGGCATCATCACCGATGGCGACCTGCGCCGTATGCTGGAGAAAAACGAAAGCCCCGCTGATCTGAAAGCGGCAGACATCCTCTCCCCTAATCCAAAATCAATAGACGGCGATGAACTGGCTACAGAAGCTCTTGCACTCATGCGCCAGCACGATATAACACAACTGGTAGTCACTAAAGAAGGTCATTACGCAGGCATCCTCCACCTCCACGATCTTGTGAGAGAAGGGATCATTTAGTTGTAGGTTAGAATAGCTATAAAGAAAGCAGCCGCTACCAGCGGCTGCTTTCTTTATATACTGTATGCGTAGTGACTTACAGTGATTGAAAAATTTACTCAGGTTCTGTTGCTGGGTTCGCCTCCACACTTGCTTTTTCTTCCTGCAGCTCTGTTGCTTTTACATCTTCATTTGCAAGCGCCAGTTTTTCCTGCCAGCGTTTTATATTGCGCGCACCTTCTTCTATCAGCTTTGCCAGGTGTGCGCGTAGTTCTTCTGCTTTCTTGCCTGGGCTTATGTTTTCAATAGCCACTTTGAAGTCGGCTATTTTTTCTTCCTCTTCTTTTATGTCGCGATGCAGTTGCGTCACCATGCCTTTTGCCTCGGCTATGCGGTTTGCTTTTTGCTGTTCTGCATATTGTTTGCGCTGTTCACGGCTGGCATCCTTACGCGCAAAGAAATTTTTCCTTGCTGCGTTCAGGTCTTCCCACATCTGTTCGCTGTGTATGCGCGGCACCGGTCCTATCTTCTTCCATTCGTCCAGCAGTTCATTCAGCTGTGTGGTTGTATCGCTCCAGTGGTTGGAGTATTGTAGTTTCTGTGCGCGTTCCAGTAATGCTTTCTTTAGATTATAGTTGTTGTTCAGGTCTTCCTTTACTGCATCAGAATGCTTGCGCTTGGCATCAAAGAACACTTCCTGCGCATCAGTAAACCTTTTCCACAACTCGTCAGATTTAGCCTGCGGCACACGTCCTGTTTTCTTCCATTCTTCCATCAGTCCGGCATATGCCTGTGCGGTCACATTCCATTCAGTGCTGTCCTTCATGGCTTCAGCCTTTTCCACAAGCGCCAGCTTTATGGTATAGTTGGCTTCCTGCTCAGCCTGCACCACATTGTAGTGTTGCCTTTTGTTTTCAAAGAATACGCTCTTCGCCGCCAGGAAACGCTGCCACAGCTCTTCATTCTTTTTATTCAGGGTATGGCCTATTGTTTTCCATTCTTCAGTAAGCCTGTGAAAGGTTTCGGTGGTTTTTTTCCATTCTGTTGAGTTGGCTATAGATTCTGCCTGTTCCACCAGGTCCAGCTTCAGGTCCAGGTTCACCAGCAGGTCTTTTTCCTCATCTTCGTGGTGTTGTTTCTTCCGCTCCTGGAATTTCTTCCGTGCTGCTTCCACCCTGTTCCACAGCACATCGTTCCTGTTTTTATCCAGGTAGCCTACGGCCCTCCATACATCTGTCATATCCCGAAACGCCTGTGCGGTGTCTTTCCATTCATTACTTTCAGCCATTGCCTCCGCCTGCTCCGCTATTTTCAGCTTTGCATTATAGTGCTCCTCGGTCAGTGTGTATATGGTATGCTCCCAGTCATGTATCAGCAGCGCCAGCTTTTGTATGTTGCCTGCTGCTGCTGCCCTGTTCAGCTGTTCCTTAATAGTATTTACCTTGTCAGCAAGTCTTAGTTTATCTTCTGTCGCTATCCACTCCACTTCCATTTCCAGCACTTTCGCTTCTATAGACGCAAATTTTTCCAGCAGGGTTTTGAGTACCACATCCGCATTCTCCGGTGCCAGCGTGGCCACCACGCGTTCTTTTATATTGTTACCGGCCAGCAGCATTAGCGTGCCGTCCGCTTCCAGGTTATAAAATTCTTTACCGGCAAAAGATTGCTCACCCCACCAGGTAAGCAGATCCAGAGTTGTTTCCTGCGACATACAATTTGTTTTATAGAAAAGACAACAATACGGGAGCGTCATGTTAAACGCTCCGCGTAGTTCTTTACTGCAAGATAAAGCTAATTCTTTATTTTAAAAAGAGGCTATATATTAATTTACGGCTATTTATTACGGCTGCCCGAATACCTTTTTCAGCAGGTCGGTAACCCTGGCCGCCGGGTTCAGGCGTATTTTAGACTCTTCGTCGGCTACGTATACAAATACACCCGCCAGCGCTTTCTCAGTTACATAGCCGGTCAGATCAGGATTTATTTTTTTGCTGGTGGTAGGCAATTGATTATAGAGCGTAAAAACCTCTGTCCAGTACTTGGTAGCGCTCACTTTATCCAGTGATTCTTCTACTATTGGCCTGAACGCAGATGTCAGTTGGGCCGTAGTTTTAGATTTCAGGTAGTTGGTAGCTGCGTTATTGCCCCCTTTTAGTATAGACATACCGTCTGTGATAGACATGCTAGTAATGGAATTAATGAATATCTGCACTGCCTTTTTAGACGCATCTTCGGCACCACGGTTCATAGCCAGTATCGCTTTATCTACTTGCGCACCCATACCCACAGCTCTAAGTGTCTTTTCTACCTTAGCAGCCTCCGGCGGCATCAGTATCTTTATCAGCGCATTACCAAAGAAGCCATTAGGTACAGAGACCTTGTTGGTGGCGTTTTGTGCGCCTATCTGCAACGCCTGCTTCAGGCCGGCAGTAATATCAGAATTGGAGAGCGTGTTGCTTTTAGGCTTACTGTAGTCTGTTACCGTCTTGCGTGCATCACTCACATAGTCACGCAATGTCTGCGCCTGTGCGCCATTTGCTATACTTATCGTTAATGTCGCCGCTGCTATTGCTTTTGTGATCCTGCTCATAATGTCGATTTGTTATAAAAATACACTTTTACGTTTTAATTGCCACATTTTGACTTAGCCAACCCTCCGGGGTTTAGCTGTTGGCTTTAATTTAACTTGCGACTCGACCTAATTCTTGTCTTTCTTTTGGCCATTCATGCCGCCCCCACCGTTGCCGCCCTGGTCATCATCGCCGCCTTCTTTCAGGTTTTTCTGCCTGTCTTCTTCATTTGGTTTCTCCGGTTTCAGCTTATCATCGCCGCCTCTTCCTTTACTGCCTGCCCTACCATTAGCAAAATTCTTGCCAGCGTCTGATTTTCCGAAGCGGTAGGTAAAAGTAATATTCCCAATACGCGTTTCCCTTACGCGGTTAATGGTCTGGCTGTAAGCCGGCAGGTCATAGTTGGTTACCAGTATATGGGTCTTCAATATGTCGGAGCAGTTCACCACAAGGGTTGCTTTGTTCTTCCACAAGTTCTTCCTCAGCGCCAGGTCTATCCAGTAAGTTTCCTTAAGGTTGCCCTGTGCTATCACCTTCGGCGATTCATAGTTGGCATTCACCTGGAAACTGAAATTCTTCGGCAGTTTCAGGTTTGTATTTATTTTGCCAAACCAGCTGAAGCCGCTGTTGTCTGCCAGGTACTTCACCAGTGCCTGATCACTTTTACCTATGATCAGTTCATTCTGGAAGAAGTTAAGATTTATCGTTGCATCCCATATTCGGATGATCTGTATGTGCCCGGTACCCTCAAGGCCATAAGTCGCGCCTGAGGCGATATTCACAGGCGTGGTAAACAAAGTACCTGTCGCCACCCTGTACTTCGCTGCCTCTGCGCTATCCAGCAGTGGGTAGGTTACACGCTGGTTCAGGTTGCGGGTATAAGCGTAGTACGTGCTCAGTATAAAGTTGTTCCCTTTGTTGTCCGATTTATTGTAGCTGAATTCTATGTTGTCAATGAATTCCGGCACCAGGTTCGGGTTACCCCTGTTCACCGTGCTTGGGTTAGATATGTCAACGAACGGCAGCAACTGCATAAAGCCCGGCCTGTTCACACGCCTGCTGTAGTTCAGGTATATGCTCTGTTGCTTTGGTAGCTGATACGATACGAATGCAGAAGGAAAAAGATTGGTAAAGTGATTTTTGAATGTTGCATAGTTGGGCACATAACCGTAGCCGTCATACAATGCGTCTTCAGCACGCAACCCTGCCTGGTAGCTGAATTTATCTATCTGGTCGCTCCAGTTCACGTAGGCGGCATGCGTCTGCTGAGAATAGTTGTAAATCGACAGCAAGGTATTGTCCGGCGTTTCTATTCCGCTTGAATCAGTACGTTTCGGATCATTACTGCTATTGAACCAGTAGAATTGTGATTTAAAGCCCAGGCCCAGTTTGCCATTCTTGGTGAAGAGCGGATCAGTGTAGTCTGCCCATACGTTCACGCTGCTGTTATTGCCCTTGCCCGGTGCATTAAGCAAATCGTTCCTTGTTGCGTCAGTCGTGCTCACGCTTTGTTCGCGCCGCATAGTGGTATAGGCTACTGTCCCGTCCACATTCAGCTCTTCATCTTTCTTTTTGAATTTATGCTTGTAGTCCACCGATGTAGATGGCGACGTAGGGCCGCCCATAAACCGGCTGCTCCTGTTCTGGGTGAAAATAGTTGCGCCTGCATCATTGTATATGTTGTAATCAGAATAGTCCTTGAAGCTGAACTGCATTACATTCACATTCTGTGTAAGCGTTATGGAATTGTGCTTGTTCAGGTCGTAAGTAGCACCCAGCGTATTGAAGTTGCCGTTGAACGCGCGTGGCACATGCTCATAAGTATGGTAAGAAAGCAGCCCTGTATTACCCGGCACCAGTACTTTATCCTGCCGGTCAGTGATCACATTATTGAATGTATTGTTGATTCTGAAGCTGCTGTTCAGGAATACGTTCCATTTTCCTTTTCGCATATTCAGTCCCAGGTTGCCGTTATATTTATCTCGCGTACCGGCGCCCAGCGTCACATTGCCGTTCATGCCGAAGCGGCCGTCTTTCTTGGTCACTATATTAATGATGCCGCTGGTCCCCTGCGCATCATACTTGGCCGATGGGTTAGTGATCACTTCTACATTTTCTATGCTGCTGGCTGGCAGGCTTTGCAGGGCAGAGTTTACGTCCGATCCCAGCATGGTCGCCGGTTTGCCGTCTATCAGTATGGTCACGCCGCTTTTGCCGCGCAGGCTCACATTGCCATCCGCATCTACTGATACTGCAGGTACATTCTGTAGCACATCAGTGGCGCTGCCGCCTGCAGTGGTCGTGTTTTTCTCTACGTTGAATACCTTCTTATCCACCTTCAGCTCCATCACCGGTTTTTCACCTATCACGCTCACCTCTTTCAGTTTGCTTTCCGTCGCGGCTATCTTTATGTCCCCGGTTTTTTTATTTGGTGCATCAGCGGTTACGGCTACGGCCACATACTTTGTAGCAGACCCTATGGACTCTATACGCAGATTGAAATTCCCGATCTCTGCAGGTGCTATATTGAATGTACCATCTTCTTTGGAAAGGTCCCCGTTTACCACAGATGAGTCGCCGCGAAGCAAAGTGACCGTAGCATAGGAAACGGGATTGTTCTTGCCGTCAACCAGTTTACCCGATACGCTGCCGGTTTTTACCGCTTGTGCATAGACTGATGAAACTAAAAAAGTGAATATCAGTAGAAGTATTGAAGATCGAAGTTTGTACATATATATGTTAATAACGGCAGCAAAAGTGATAGAAATATAGGAGAAAAGCCTGTTTTCGCAAATAAAGTATTGTTAATGTCAAAATATTAAAGAGAAACATCGCCTTACAGAGATGCTTTTTATAAATGTATCTCTGGCGCAGGCCCGTAACACGGCAACGACAGCGGCGGTCTCTTGTCTAATCAAATGAACAGGTTTGCAACCTGAATAATAGCCGCTATTTTTTCTAAATGCGCAAATGTTATTTTTGATGAGTTTTAGATAGGTGCTCGATAAAATTATTCTTAGAAAAAAGCATGAACGCATTTAAGTATTTATATTATAAATTATACAGGGCATCATTAAAGTCTTCATATTATGACATTGCTGAATTTGCTGGTGCTTCATATTTTGGTTTGCTCATTGCATTGAATATAATGCCAATATTTTTTCTTAGTAGAAGATTACTTCATAATGAGTCCGATATCAAACATATTGGGGCAATGGGCGGATTACTTTCCTTGTTAACTATGTCGATTGCCTGGATTGCTTTTTTAGGCAATGGTCGCTCAAAAGAGATCATAGAGAAATATTCATTGGAAGATGAAAGATCAAGAAAAAGAGGAAACCTCTTTGTTTCAATTTACGTTGTGATAACTGTTATTTTGGTAGTAGTATAAAGATATAAGGTTCTCTGACGCAGGTCTGTAGCAGGGCTGACCTGTTTTCCTAACACATAATGCGGTGAACCGGTTTGCAACCTGAATAATAGCCGCTATTTTTTCTGCATGTTCTTTTTGGTGTAGGGATATTGGAAAGTCAGGCTTGCTAATTCCATTTCTTTACTGCGGGAATTGCGCTTAAAATGTATGGAGCAATTATGCTGCGGTTTGAACTCATGAAACCGGACAACGATAAATTCATGTTTGTCGCTATCCAGCCAACCCACTACATTCAGATAAACCAACGACTTACGATAGCTCAGCTTTTGCTCAGCTGCTTCACTCGTTATTAATACAGTATTGATCCCTTGAATAGTGTTTGGCATGGTAATATCCGGCATATACAAATTCTAGCCGA
>Ga0209023_10007685_pt1 | contig 10983 bp, 5 predicted proteins | sample LakOneMetagenome_FD_187468 | JGI IMG/M metagenome (GOLD analysis project Ga0209023, IMG submission 187468) | Freshwater and sediment microbial communities from Lake Erie, Canada (SPAdes) (version 2) | ecosystem: Environmental > Aquatic > Freshwater > Lentic | place: Lake Erie, Canada | collected...
CCCTCGGCGGTTACGAACAGCGCGCGTCCGGCGAGGACGAGATGATCCGCATCCGCATGGATCGATTCGCGCGGAGCGGGCCAGCCCGCCACGGCGAGCACCGAGGCATCGATTTCGTAGTCGACCCGGATCGGCGCGGGCGAAGGCGTTTCCAGCGTCCAGCCCGAATCGCCGTCCTCGCGCAACGCCAGCGTGCGTCCGTCGCCGCCGCGCACCTGCAGGCGTTCGACCATCGCCGGCCAGCCGCGACGGTCCAGCGCCTCGATGTCGCCCGGCCGGGTAGTGGACATCGACAGTTTCGCGCCTGGCGGCAGGGTCGCGGACACGCCCAGCCGCAACGGTTGCAGGGAGAGCACCCGCACGCGATAGCTCGCGCCGGCCGCGGCCGGGCCGGCCGCCGCGAAGCGGGGAAGAGCGCACGCGAGCAGCAGCGCGAGCGCGAACCACGGGCTTCGGCGGATCGACATGGCATTCCCCTCGGGACCTGCGCACAAGGATGTGGCGACGGGCGGAACGGTCGCAGCAGGCGGAAGTTAATCGCGCCTTGACCCGCGGCGGCTATCCTCGCCCGATGCCGTCCCCCACCCGCCTGCCGTTCGCCCTCGCCTGTTGCTTGGCCGCGTTCCCGGCATCGGCGATCACCGTCACCCGCGTCGACATCGACGGCCTGTCCGATGCGCGCATGGTCGAGAACGTGCGCATTTCGCTCTCGCTCGCCGACGCGGTAGGCAAGGACGTGAGCGGACGGCGCCTGCGCTACCTGCTGCGCGAAGCCGAGGCCGAGGCGCGCGAGGCGCTGGAACCCTTCGGCTACTACTCGCCGGCGATCACGATCCAGCGCAGCGACCGCGACGCGCCGGAAGGCGACGATTCCGAGTCGCCGACGGCGGCGGCGAGCGGCGACGCGGAGGCGGCCACCCGCGACGCGCAGCGCGCGATGCGGCAGGACCGCAGGCTCACGGTCGCGATCCGCATCCAGCCCGGCGAGCCGGTGCGCGTGCGCGGCTTCGACGTCGGCGTGGACGGCCCCGGCGCGGGAGACGAGACCGTGCGCGCCGCGCTGGACGCGTTCGCGCCGAAAGCCGGCGCGGTGCTCGACCATGCCGCGTACGAAGCGAGCAAGTCGCAGGTCGGCCGCGCGCTCTCCGCGCACGGCTATTTCGACGCGGATGCCTCCGCGCACCGGGTCGAGGTGACGCGCGCCGAGAACGCGGCCGACATCGACCTGCGCTGGGCCAGCGGCGAGCGCTACGCGCTGGGTGAGGCCACCTTCGCGCAGGCGCCGAAGGCGATCATCCGCGACCGGCTGCTGCACAAGCTGGTGCGCTGGTCCCCGGGCGATCCCTACGACGAAGCGCAGCTCGACCGCCTGCGCCGTTCCCTGGTCGGGCTGGATTACTTCGGCGTGGTCGACGTCGCTTCGACACCGGAGGACGCGCACGGCAGGCAGGTGCCGGTGCAGGTCGACCTCACGCCCGCGCCGCGCAGCATCTACACCACCGGCCTGAGCTACGGCACCGAGAGCGGGCCCGGCGTGCGCCTGGGCGTCGAACGCCGCTACCTCAATTCGCGCGGGCACAAGGCGCTGGCGCAGGTCGACTATGCGCGCGACCGCAAGACCCTGACGCTGCAATACCGGGTGCCCGCGTTCGCCTGGCTGGACGGCTGGTACACCGCCAGCCTGCAGTTCGCGGACGAGCAGACCGATTTCCTCGACACCCGCCGCGCGGAATTCGTCGCCAGCCGCAGCGGCCAGTACAACGACTACCTCAACCTGGTCGCGGCGATGCACGTCCTGCGCGAGCGCTGGGCATTCCTCGACGGCAGCGATCCGGATGCACTGCCCGATTTCCGCTACGCCAGCTTCGTGTTCCCGTCGATCAGCGCCGAATACATCGACGTCGACAACCGCCTCGCGCCGCGCCGCGGCGCCGGCGGCACGCTTTTGCTGCGCGGTGGCGGCGGCAACGGCGGTTCCTTCGCGCAAGTGGATGCGGGCGCGCAGTGGTTCCACGGCTTCGATCCGCAGAGCCGGCTGATCGTGCGCGGCGAAATCGGCCACACCTTCAGCGGCGACCTGCTCGACATGCCGCCCAGCCTGCGCTTCTACGCCGGCGGCGACCGCAGCATCCGCGGCTATGGCTGGCGCGAGGTCGGCCCGCGGATCCGCAACGCCGCGGGCGACGAATTCGCGACCGGGGCGCGCAACCTGCTGGTGGGCGGCGTCGAGTACGAGCGCTACTTCAAGGGCCCCTGGGGCGCGGCGGTGTTCGTCGACAGCGGCAGCGCGTTCGATGGCGGCTCGCCCGACATGCACACCGGCGTCGGCGTCGGCCTGCGCTGGCGTTCGCCGGTCGGCCCGGTGCGCATCGACATCGCCCGCGGCCTCGACGATCCGGATTCCGCGTTCACCCTGCACCTCAACATCGGCGCGGACCTGTGAGCTGGCGCGAACGCTACGCCCGCTACCGCCGCTACGGACTCGATCCGCTGCCGGAGGACGCGAGCGCCGCGCAGCGCGAGGCGCACATCGCGCGCTTGCGCGCGTTGCGCAGGAAACGGCAACGCACGATCGCGCTGCGCAGCGGGTTCGGCACCCTGGCGCTGGTCGTCCTCGCCGCCTTGCTGGCCTACTGGCTGCTGATGACGATCGGCGGCCGCGACGTGCTGCTGCGGCAGGTCGTCGCGCGCCTGCCCGCCGGCAGCGAGCTGACGTGGAAGGCCGCGCAAGGCCCGGCCTCGGGCCCGATGACCCTCCACGGCGTGCATTTCTCGATGCCGCGCCAGCGCGACCCCGATTGCGTGCCGACGAAAACCGCGAGCTGCGCCATGGGCCGGATCGTGTTCGATGCCGACACCGTGGTGCTGGATCCGGCGATCCGCCCGTTGTTCGGCCGCAGGCTGCGGCTCGATGCGCTGGACGTGCGCGGCGCCACCCTGGACCTGCCCAAGAGCGCCAAGCCGTTCGAACTGCCGAAGTGGCCCGACGTGCTGCCCGATATCGCGCCGCCGCTGGCGCTGCAGGCGCGCGCGATCCGCATCGACCGCCTGCAGGTACTGCAGGAAGGCAGGCCGCTGGTCGAAGTCCGCAGCGCGCGCGGCGGACTCGATGCCGATAGCGGGAGCCTGCACGTCGAACGGCTGCGCGTCGACAGCGACCGCGGCATGTTCACCCTGCACGGCGATTACCTGCCGCGCGAGGACTATCGCAGCGACCTGGTCGCAACCGCGGTCCTGCCCGCGCCGGCCGGGCGCACCGCGCCGCGGCTCGGGCTGGTGGCGAAAGGCGATCTGTCGAGAATGGACGTCGCCATCGCCGGGCGCATGCCGGCGCCCACCCGCGCGACCCTGACCCTGCGTGGTGACAGGGATGCGCCGGGCTGGCATGTCCGCGCCAACAGCACCGCACTGGATCTTTCGCTGCTCTCGGGAAGCGGCGAAGCCTCGACCCCGCTCGCCTTCGATCTCCGCGCCGACGGCATCGGCGGCGATGCGAGCGTGCGCGGCACGCTGGCGCAGGGGGATTTCCACGCCACCCTGCAGCCTTCCAGGCTCAGCCTCGATGACCGCCTGTTGCGTGCCCGGCCGCTGGTGCTGGACGTGTTCGACGGGCGCGTCACCGCGAATGGTTTTGCCGACCTGCGCGATCCGGAACGCGGTTCGATCAAGTTCGCGGTGAACGCGCGCGGCCTGCAATGGCGCAGCGCGGACGGCGCGACGCAGGTGCGCGGCGACGCGGACTTCGGCCTCGCCGGAAAGCCCGGGCGATGGGCCGCGATCGGCAATGCGAAGTTGCAGCGCGGCAACGACCGCGCCGACGTACGCCTCGACGGCATCGGCGATCGCGACGGCGTGCGCATCCGCGCGCTGCGGGCGACGATGCCGCAGGGCCGGCTCGATGCGAACGGGACGCTGGCGTGGAACCCGAACCTCGCGTGGAAAGCCGACGCGACCCTCGCCGGCTTCGACCCCGGTTATTTCGCGCCCGACTGGCCCGGCGCCATAGACGGCAGGCTGCAGGGCGATGGCCAGCTCCGCGGCGACGGCTCGCTGCTGGCGCACGTGGACGCAAGCCAGCTCGGCGGCAGCTTGCGCAAACGGGCGTTGTCCGGTCGCGCGACGCTGGATGTCGACGGCGATGCGTATTCGGGCGAGGTCGGGCTGGCGCTGGGACGGAGCCGGATCGACGCGAAGGGCCGCATCGCCTCGACGATGCAGGTCGATGCCAGTTTCGCCCCGCTGCAGCTGGACGATCTGCTGCCCGATGGCCGCGGCACCCTGCGCGGCACGCTGCAGCTGCGCGGCGCACGCGCAGCGCCGGATATCGCGATCGACCTCTCCGGGAGCGATGTCGCCTTCGGCGATTACCGCGCGGGGCATCTGGTCGCGAAGGGCCGGCTGCCGTGGCGCAATGGCGACGGCGCCCTGTCGCTGGATACACAAAGCCTGCAACTCGGCCTGCCGTTCTCCGGACTGCGCGCGAACCTGCGCGGTGCGGTCGAACGCCTGCGCTTCGACGCCGAGGCGCGTGGCGACATCGGCGAGATCGCCTTGCAAGGCGATGCGAATCGATCGGGCGCGCGCTGGCAGGGCACGCTGGCAGCGCTGCGCTTCGGTGCGGCGAAAGGCGCGGACTGGTCGTTGCAGCAGTCCGCACGCTGGTCGTGGGACGGAAAGGGTGGCGCGCTCTCGCAGGCCTGCCTCGCATCGAATGCCGGCGGCCACCTGTGCGCCGATGCGGACTGGCCGCGCCGCGGCCTGGCCGTGCGCGGCGATCGTTTGCCGCTCGCCCTGGTCGTGCCCTACCTGCCCGTACGCGGCGACGGTCGCCCGTGGCTGCTCGACGGCGACATTGCCCTGGATGCGCGCGTCGTGCCGGCGGGCAACGCCTGGCGCGGCAACGCAACGCTGGCGTCGGCGCACGGCGGCCTGCGCAACAGCGCGCGCGCGCGTCGCGACTTCGTCGGCTATCGCGACCTCAAGCTCGACGCGAGCTTCGATCCGCAACGCGTCGAAGCGAAACTCGGCGCGGTCTTCAACGAGGATGGACGCATCGACGCGCGCGTCGCCACCGGCTGGGACGCGTTCGCACCGCTCTCGGGCGAAGTGGAGATCGACACCGATGACCTGACCTGGATGGAGCTGTTTTCGCCGGACATCGTCGAACCGACCGGCAGGCTCGACGCCGACCTGCGCCTCGCCGGTACCCGCGCCGCGCCGGCGGTCGGTGGCCAGGGCCACCTGCAGGATTTCGCCGCGGAACTGCCGGCGCTCGGCATCGCGCTCGCGCAAGGCGACCTGCGCATGCAGGCCCAGGCCGACGGCAACGCGCGCATCCTCGGCCAGCTGCGTTCCGGCGACGGCGTGCTGCATGTCGATGGCACGCTGGGCTGGAAGAACCAGGACACCCCGCTGGTGCTGAATTTGCGCGGCGAGAACGTGCTGGTCGCGGAAACGCGGCAACTGCGCGCGGTCGCCAACCCCGACGTCGTGGTGCGCTATCGCGCCGGCGCTCCGCTGCAGGTCAGCGGAACGGTGACGATCCCGGAGGCCGACATCAACCTCGAACGCCTCGACGAGGGCGTGTCCGCATCCCCCGACGTGGTCGTGCTCGATCCGGTCGATCCGAAGCGCGCAAAGCCGAACACCCTCGACCTCGACCTCGCGCTGGCGATGGGCAAGGACGTGAACATCAAGGGCTTCGGCCTCGCCGGCACGCTCGGCGGCAGCCTGCGCGTGCGCGCGGTGCCCGGGCGCGAGATGCGCGGGACCGGCGCGCTCGAGGTCGCCGGGCGCTACACCGCCTACGGGCAGAAGCTCGACATCACCCGCGGCCGCCTGCTGTGGTCGAACACGCCGGTCGGCGATCCGCTGCTCGATGTGCGTGCCGAACGCGTGGTCGGCGACGTGACCGCCGGCATCCGCGTCGAGGGCCGCGCATCGGCGCCGCGCGCGACCGTGTATTCGGATCCGGCGAAGAGCGAATCCGAGGCGCTGTCCTACCTCGCGCTCGGCCGGCCGCTCGACAGCCTCAGCGGCGCCGAAGCCCGGCAGCTGGGCGCGGCCAAATCCGCGCTCAACGCCGGCACCGGCCTGATCGCCTCCGAACTGGGCGCGCGCCTCGGGCTGGACGATGCCGGCGTGACCGAATCGCGCGCGCTCGGCGGCGACGTGCTCAGCGTCGGCAAGTACCTCTCGCCGAAGCTCTACGTCGGCTACGGCGTGTCCCTGCTCGGCACCGGCCAGGTGATGATGCTGAAGTACCTGCTGCGCAAGGGCTTCGACATCCAGATCGAATCGAGCACGGTCGAGAACCGTGCATCGGTCAACTGGCGCAAGGAACGGTAGCGCGCAGCCGGGCGCGCGGCCCGTCGGCGCTGTGCGACACTCCGCCGCAACCATGCACGCCGGGGAGAAGGCGCCATGCAGCCGGCATCGGAACAGCCCGGGGTCACCGTCCTGCTGGAGCGCGCGCGCGCCGGCGACCGCTCGGCGCTGGATGCGGCCTACGCCGCGGTCTACGCGGAGCTCAAGCGCGCGGCGCGAGCGCAGCTGCGGCGCGTGCGCGGGCAGTTCCAGACCACCGCCCTGGTGAACGAGGCCTACCTCAAGCTCGCCGGCGCCGCGCAGCTGACCGCGACCGACCGCAACCACCTGCTCGCGCTGTCGGCGCGGGCGATGCGCCAGGTGCTGGTCGACGATGCGCGCGGGCGCATGGCGGACAAGCGTGGTGGTGGCCGCGAGCCGGTGACGCTGACCGCGCAGGCCGACGCGGGCGAACGCGCGGCGTTCGAGGTGCTCGCCCTGGACGAATTGCTGGAATCGCTGCACAAGGCGGACGAACGCGCGGCGCGGGTCGTGGAACTGCGCTATTTCGGCGGCTACACCGAAGCCGAGATCGCGGCGATGCTGGAGATCAGCGAACGCACGCTGCGCCGCGACTGGCGCAAGGCGCGCGCCTTCCTGCTGGCGGAAATGCAGGCGTGAGCGATGGCGCCGGCGAGCGGCACGGGCGTGCGCTGGCGATCTTCGACGAGATCGCGGACCTTCCCGCCGCCGAACGCGATGCGCGGCTGGTCGCGCTGTGCGCCGGCGACGCGGCGCTCATGGCTCGGGTGCGCGCGCTGCTGGCCGCGGACGCGACCGACGCCGAACCCTTCAGCGGCGGCGCCGCCGAATGGGGCGAGGCGCTCGCGGTCGCGCCCGGCAACGACGCCCAGGACCGGATGCTCGGTCGCCCGATCGGCGCGTGGCGCATCGTCGGCATCGTCGGCCGCGGCGGCATGGGTGCGGTGTATGCGGTCGAACGCAGCGACGGCGCCTACGCGCAACGCGCGGCGCTCAAGCTGATCCGCGCCAGCGCGGACACGCCGGCCGCGCGCGAACGCTTCCTGCGCGAACGCCAGATCCTGGCGCAACTGCAGCACCCGAACATCGCCACCCTGCTCGATGGCGGCATCAGCGCCGACGGCGAACCGTATTTCGTGATGGAGCTGGTCGACGGCGTGCCGCTCGACCGCTGGTGCGACGAACGCGGGCTCGGCCTGCGCGAACGCGTGCTGCTGTTCCTGCAGGCGGTGGAGGCGGTGCGCTTCGCCCATCGCAACCTGGTGGTGCACCGCGACCTCAAGCCTTCGAACCTGCTGGTCGATGCGGAGGGCCGGGTGAAGCTGCTCGACTTCGGCATCGCCAAGCAGCTCGAGCAGGCCGAATCCACGGCGACGATGGATCGCGCGCTGACCTTCCAGTACGCCTCGCCCGAACAGCTGCACGATGCGCCGATCACCACCGCTTCGGACATCTGGCAACTGGGCGTGATCCTGTACCGGCTGCTGTGCGGCGCGCATCCGTTCGGGCTCGACGACGCCACCCCGGTCGCGAAGCAGCTGCAGCGGCTGGAACGCGATCCGGAACCGCTCACGCGAGCGGCCGCGCAGGCCAACGCGGACGACGCCGCGCGGCGCGGCGGGCCCACCCCGGACTCGCTCGCGCGCGCACTGCGCGGCAACCTCGCGGAGATCGTCCGCACGTGCCTGCGCCGCGACCCCGAAGCGCGCTACGCCTCCGCCGACGCGCTGGCGAACGACCTGCGCTCGTGGCTGGACGACCGCCCGATCGCCGCGGTGCGCCTGTCGCGCGGCGAACGCGCGAAGCTCTGGCTGCGACGCAACCGCCTGCTGGCCGCATCGGCCACGGCAATCCTGCTCGCGCTGCTCGCGGGCACCGGCGTGGCCCTGTGGCAGGCGCACGCCGCGCGCACCCAGGCGGCGCTCGCCCAGCGCGAAAACGCGAATGCGAACGCCGCCATGCAGTTCATCGCCAGCACCTTCGCGGCCACCTCGCCGGAACAGACCTTGAAGTCGGATGTCAGCGTGCGCCAGCTGCTGGACCACGCGCAGGCCGAGCTGGACAAGCGCGGCGCGGCCGATCCGAAGGTGCGGCAGCCGGTGCAGCGCATGCTCGGGCGCCTCTACTATTCGCTGGACGACCGCGAACGCGCCGCCGAACTGCTGTCGGCCGGCACCCGCGGCGTGCAGCCGCAGGGCCGCGCCGAGGCGTTGGCCCTGGCCGACGACCTGGTGGTCGAATCGCTCGCATACGACGCGCTGGAACGCTTCCCCGAGTCGCTGTCCGCCTCCGACCGCGCGGTGGCGCTGCGCAGGCAGTTCGCGCCCGACGATCCCGAGCAGCAGCTGCGGTCGCTGGCCAACATCACCCTCGCGCACGTGCAGAAGTTCGGCCTGCCCGCCTGTCGCAGGCAGGCCGACGAAGCGCTCGCGCTGGCCAGGCGCATGCCCAACCCGCCCACCGACGTGGTCATGCACGTCTATGCGCTGGTCGCGGCCGGCGCGCGCTTCGCCGACGACCGCGCCAAGTTGCTGCAGGCCAGCGACGAAGGCATCGCCTTCGCCGATGCGCGCGGGATGCCGGCGGAATCGCCGCTGCGCCTCGACCTGATGCGCAATCGCGCCGAGGCCCTGTACATGCTCGGGCAATACCCGCAGGCCGAGGCGACCGCGCGCCAGGCCATCGCGATCTCGGCCAAGACCGGCAGCAGCGGCGATACGCGCGTGGGCATCCTGTACGGCGTGCTGGCCAAGGCCTTGTCCGGGCAGGGGCGGTATCGCGAAGCGCTGGCCGCGCACCAGGACGACCTGCGCTTCATGCCGCAGGTGGGGCTGGGGCCGCGCAACAGCGCGATCAACCTCGCCAACGAGGCGATGCTGCAATACGCGGTCGGCGATTACGCCACCGGCCTGGCGGCGACCAGGCAGGCGGTCGCGGGGATGGACAAGGCCTACATCGCCTCGGGCGACGAGTTCCGCACCCCGGTCGAGGTCAAGCACGCGCGGCTGCTGCTGGCGAACGGCCATGCGGCGGAAGCGAAGGCCCTGCTCGACGCGCTGCTCCCGCGGGTGCGCGCGGCCGAAGGCGCAGATTCGGAAAACTACGCGCTGGTGGTGGAAGCGATGGCCGAGGCCGCGATGCATGCGGGCGACGCCACGAACGGCCAGAGGCTGCTGGACGAAGCGCGCGCCCGCTACGCGCGGCGCGGACTGCCGCCGGCGCACGTGAAGTTCGCGCAATACCTGCGCGAGGACGCCGCGTTCGCGCGCCTGCGCGGGGACATGGCGATGGCCGAAAGCCGGCAGCGGGAAGCGCTGCAGCGGCTGCAATCGGTCGGCAATCCGTTCGACGTCGCGGTCGCCCGCGCGGAACTCGCGGCGATCCGCTCGGAACGCGGCGACAGGACCGAAGCGCGCACCCTGCTGGTGCTCGCGCTCCCGGTGATGCGCGATTCGGTGCTGCCGCAGCAGATGGACCGCGCCGCCGCCGAATCGCTGGCGAAGCAACTCGGCCTGCGCTGAGCGCTCATTCGCATGCAGGAACCGGTGTCATGCTGAATTGCTCGCTGCCGGTCGTATCGCGCGACAGCGCGCCGGCCGTCGTGGTGCCGCCGCCGTCCGTGACCAGCGTACCGGGCAGGTCTTCGCCATCGGGGAATTCGATGTGGTACCGACCACCGGCGCGCCAACTCAAGCCGGGGATGTGCGGCGTGCGCACGAACCGGTAACTGCCGTCCACGCCACCGCTCAACTCGACTCCGAACAGTTTTCCCTCGAGCACGAAGGCGTGCGCGATGTCGCAGACCACCTGGTCGACCGGATCGCCGCTGCCGCCCACGACGCGGTATGCGCGTGGCGCCGCGGGCTTCGCGCCACCCGGGCCTTCGCAGCGTGGGCGCCGGTCGCGTTCGTGCGCGCGCGGTTCGTCGGTGCATTCCTGCTCGTCCGCCCGCACGCGCGCGACGACGGAGGACGCCGGCATCGCAGTGCTGGCCGCCACCGCCGCGCCGGCAACCGTGGCCGGCGGCGCGGGCGTGGGCGAACACGCGGCCATTGCCGCGGCGATCACCGCGCTGCATGGCACCAAGGCGAACCCCGCGTTCATTCGGCGCACGCCTCGATCCTGGTCCAGGTGGAGGTGAACGCCTGCTTGTTCGCCACGGCGCAGGCGGCCAGGCCCGCGGCCTTGCCGCAGACCGCCGAACTGGCGCGGAAACTGCCGGTCATTTTTTCGGCCGGGCCGCTCAGTGCGTAGTCGTAGGCGGTGTCGGCCACGCCGCCGCCACCGGCGAAATGCCAGGCCACGGTGCCGCCCGTGTCGTCGGCGGGCTTGAACGACATCGTGACCATTCCGCCGCCGATCTTGCCGGCGAACGGCCGGGTGATGTCGCAGGCGGTGAAGGATTCGCCGTTGTCGAGGGTGATGCGATACGCATGCGGCGTCCCGGATTGCGGCGCCCCCATGCCGCCACAGCGCGGCCGCCTGTCGTCCTCGTCGATGCGCGGCTCGTCGGTGCATTTCGCTTCGTCGGTCCGCGCGCGGGCGAGGGATGCGGGTGCCGGCATCGCAGCCGCGGGTTGCGGTGGCGCGACCGCGGCGTCGGCCTGCGGCGCAGGACTGGGCGAACACGCCGCC
>Ga0209023_10007686_pt1 | contig 10982 bp, 9 predicted proteins | sample LakOneMetagenome_FD_187468 | JGI IMG/M metagenome (GOLD analysis project Ga0209023, IMG submission 187468) | Freshwater and sediment microbial communities from Lake Erie, Canada (SPAdes) (version 2) | ecosystem: Environmental > Aquatic > Freshwater > Lentic | place: Lake Erie, Canada | collected...
CGCTCAGCTCCGCGGCGAGCCGTCGCTGCTCGGCGAGCAGCCGGCCGCGTTCAGCGAGGACCGCGGCTTCGGCCGCTGCCGTGGCGAAGGCCAGCAGGTCATCCCGGTCGAACAGGCCCTGCCTGCGGTTCATGACCGCCATTGCGCCGCCGTCGATCCGCGAGTCCACCAGCGGTACGCAGCGGACGTCACCGGGCGCCACCACCTCGCCCCCTGCTGGTTCGGCACGGGCCACGGACCCGGCGACGAGCAGAAGGCTCTCCGCAGCGCCTGCCGGCAGCGGCCGTCGGACAGTCAGCACCGCGATCGACTCTCCGGCGACGACGGCGACCGCGTCGCCGCCACTGGCCTCCGCCACCGCCTCGGCGTACCGCTGCCACACCTGCTGCGGCTCCGCATCGGCCGGCAGCTCCAGGACCCGTCCGCTCACCTCGTGGGCGGCACTGGCCGCCCACGAGTGCCGAAGCCATCGCGGCGGTAGGAAGGTGACGACGAAACTGATCGCGAAGAGCATGATCCCCGCACTGTTGAGGATCATCAGGACTTCCCCGACAGCGTTCATCGGCATGAATGCGTAAAGGCCCACGTTGATGGCTATTCCGGTGGCGCGGCCGACGATCTGACTCAACGGCCACAGCGCGAACGCCCCGCACCCCACCGCCGTCATCCAGAGCCGCGTCCCTGACCGCCCACCGCGTTGCCGCGCCTCTCCGGCGAACAGCAGTGTCACCTTCACCATCGGGACGAACACGGCGAAGCAGTACGTCAAGATCCACCACTCGGGGTACGGGCGCTGGAGCAGCGCCAGAGTGGGAAGCAGCGCCAGCGCCATCGCGCCGGTGCCGATGAACCAACTGCGGCGGACATCGCAGACTCGACGAACGAGGAGTAGCAGCACGTACGCGCGCGTCACATTGAGGAAAAGAGCGAGCCGGAACAGCGGCTCCAACCCGCCGACATGGGTCCACCGGACGAGATCACTGAGCACCCAGGCGACGTTGGTCGCAAAGGCCAGCGCCACGAGTCCGCGGCTGGGGTCACGGGTGCGCACATAGCTGGCCAGCGCCAGCAGGCACACCAAAGCGCCGGCCCACATCGCGGTGATCTGCAGCTCAATGGCCACACCGGCACCTCGGTTCCCGTGGACACGGACGGAACCCCCGCGCCGGGCGCCGTCTAGGTACCACGGTAGGTCGGGCGCCGTACTGCGGTGCCGCAATCATCCAAATGGTTGCCCTGCTGTCCGGCAGGTCAGGCGGGATATTCGGTCGGCAGGGCCCGCCGTGCGGCATATGCTGTTCGACTCGCGCGCGGCGACTGCCGCGCCGGGCACAGCCGACATCGCCAGTGTGCGGAGGCCGGGCGGCCCAGGTCAGAGATCATCGACCCGGGAGGTCCTGCGATGACCAGCCTTGACGCCGAACTGGCGGCCGAACAGACCCACCTGGCCGCATCCCGCGCCTCGCTGCACGCGATGCGGCTACGCGCCGAGCAGATGTATGCCACCGGGCACCTCGTCGCCGGCGATCCCTTTGCCGCGCAGACCCTCGGTATCACCCTGGCCCGTCGGGTCGCCGAGTTGGCTGACAATCCGCGTACGCCATTGTTCTTCGGCCGCCTCGACATCGATGGCGCCACCGCCACCCTCGACGACGAGACTATTGGCGAGTCGGTGTCTGGTCGGTTCTACATTGGCCGCCGCCACGTCACCGATGCCGGCGGCGAACCGATGGTGCTGGACTGGCGGGCGCCGCTGTCGCGGGCCTTCTACCGGGCCAGCGCCGCCCAGCCGCAAGGGGTGCAGGTACGCCGGCGGTTCGGCTTCGCCGACGGCCAGCTCACCAGCTTCGAGGACGAGAATCTGGCGCGCGGCCAGGAGTTCGGTACCGCCAGCCGACTGCTCACCGAGGAGATCGAACGGCCCCGGGTCGGGCCGATGCGCGACATCGTCGCCACCATCCAACCCGAGCAGGACGAGCTGGTCCGAGCCGACCTGGACGTCAGCATCTGTGTGCAGGGCGCTCCCGGTACGGGGAAGACTGCCGTGGGCCTGCACCGGGCCGCGTACCTGCTCTATCTGCACCGCGAGCGCCTGCGCCGTACCGGTGTGCTGATCGTCGGCCCGAACACCGCCTTCCTGGGCTACATCGCTGCTGTTCTGCCGGCCCTGGGCGAGCTGGAGGTGGCCCAGTCGACCATCGATGAGGTGATCGCGCGGGGGCTGGTGCGCGGCGACGACAGTGTCGAGGCGCAGGTGGTGAAGCACGACGCCCGGATGGCGGAGGTGCTGCGCCGGGCGCTGTGGGCCAAGGTCACCCGACCTGAGGGGTCGATCCAGGTGTCTGACGGCTCGTACCGGTGGCGGATCGACCCGGGGGTGCTGGCCCGCATCGTCGATGACGTCCGCCGGCAGGATCTGCCGTACGGCCTGGGGCGGGAGCGGGTGCGGGCGCGGATCGTGGCGTTGCTGCAGCGGCAGGCCGAGTCGCGTACGGGGGAGTCGCCGAGTGAGGCGTGGCAGCGGCGGATGGGTAAGGCCAAGCCGGTGACTGAGTTCCTGGATGGCTGCTGGCCGGCGGTGACGCCGGAGGGACTGTTGTGGGAGTTGTTGGCAGAACCGCAGCGTCTCGCTGTAGCCGCCGACGGCGTCCTGACCGAGGCCGAGCAGGCCGCGCTGCGGTGGGCGAAGCCAGCTCGTACGGCGAAGTCGACTCGCTGGAGCGCCGCGGACATGGCGTTGCTGGACGAGATCGGCGGGCTGATCGAGCGCCCGGCCAGCCTCGGTCACGTGATCATCGACGAGGCGCAGGATCTGTCGCCGATGCAGTGCCGGGCGATCGCGCGGCGCACGCCACACGGCTCGGTCACCGTCCTCGGCGACCTGGCTCAGGGCACCAGCCCGTGGGCGGCGGCGGACTGGGCCGACACCATGGGCCACCTGGGCAAACCGGACGCTGGGATCGTGCCGCTGACCACGGGATTCCGTGTCCCCGATGTTGTCGTCCGGCTAGCCAACCGGCTCCTGCCCGCACTGGGCGTCAACGTCCCGGCGGGCGTGTCGCTGCGCCACGACGGTGAGCTGCTCATCCAGTCCGTCGAGGACCTGGCCGCAGCGGTCGTCGTCGAGGTGCGGCGGGCCAAGCAGTACCCGGGCTCGGTCGGCGTCATCGCCCCCGACGCCCAGGTCGAGCTGCTGCGTAGCGCCCTCATCGCCGCAGGCGAGACGCCCGCTGATACCGCGGTCGGCGGACTACTCATCGTGGTCGCCGCCACGATCGCCAAGGGCCTTGAGTACGACCATGTGGTGGTGGTCGAGCCGGCGGCGATTGTCTCCGCTGAGCTGCGCGGCCTGCACCGCCTCTACGTCGTCCTCACCCGTGCCGTCTCCCGCTTGACGGTCCTGCACACCCAGCCGTTGCCTGCGGCTTTGACGCTCGGAGGTCCAGGCGATCGTGTTCGGAGGCCAAATAGCCTTTAACACTCGCCTTGAGCAGCAGGTCCGTCAGCTCAACCAAGAGCACCCCGGCCTGGCCAATCTGGAGTCGCTCGCCCGCCTCCTCTTGCGGGCCGAGGCCGTGGCAAGTTCGCAGATCGAGGGCCTGGTGCTCAACGTGCGGCGGCTGGCCCGCAGTGAAGCGGCCGAGCGCGAAGGCGTACCGCTGCACGATGCGGTGGCCACATCGGTACTGGGCAACATCAGGGCATTGGATGAGGCGCTGGCCGTCGCCGCGGACCCGAAGCGACCCATCACTGTGGACGATGTGCGGGCAATCCACGCGGCACTACTGGTGGGGACCCGGGACGAGGCCTGGGCCGGCCGGATCCGTACCGAACAGAATTGGATCGGTGGGAGTTCGCCGTGCGTGGCGGCTTTTGTGCCACCGCCAGCGGAGCAGGTACTGCCGCTGCTCGTCGACTTGGCGACGTACCTTTCGGATGATCGTCACCCGGCGCTGCTGCAAGCGGCGGTGGCGCACGCACAGTTCGAAACGATTCACCCGTTCGCCGATGGCAACGGTCGTACCGGTCGGGCGTTGATCCAGCTGGTGCTGCGCCGTCGTCAGGCGGCCGTCCGTGTCCTGCCGCCGATCAGTCTGGTGCTGGCCACTGCTGCGGGCGACTATGTCAGAGCATTGGACGGTACGCGGACCATATCCACTTCAGACGGATGGCGTACTTGGCTGGAGCAGTTCCTGGCCGCGACGGGTCGTGCCTGCCGCGACGCTGGTCGATTCACCGCGGACCTCGCCGCGTTGGAGGGGCGTTGGCGGGCGCAGCTGGGCGTGGTCCGGCGCAACTCCGCCGTCGACCTGCTGGTCAGTGCGCTCCCATCACTGCCGGTGTTCAGCATCAATACGGCTGCGGCTGTCATCGGTCGGACCTTCCCGGCCGTCAACGACGCCGTGCGTCGGATGGTAGATGCGGGTGTCATCACCCAGATCAATCTCGGCCGCCGCAACCGCGCCTTCGAGGTGGTCGGTCTCTTCGAGGCCTTCACGGGCTTTGAACGGGCACTGGCTAGCCCGGAGGCGGACACCCCGGTCGCCCCGCCGGCCCGACCGGTTCCGGCCCGCCCGGCTGGTCGGCCAGCAGGGGGCTCGTCGAGCGTCGCTGGTCTGGGCGGCTACCGTGGCGGGCATGAGCCGGGTCCGTCGGCCGCGGGTCGGCCACATTCAATTCCTTAACTGTCTGCCGCTGTACTGGGGGCTGATGCGCTCCGGCGCACTCCTCGACGTGGAGCTGCAGAAGGACACCCCGGACCAGTTGAACGCGGCGCTGGTCGCCGGCGATCTGGACATCGGCCCGATTTCGCTGGTGGAGTATCTGCGGCACGCCGATGAGCTGCTGCTCCTGCCTGATCTCGCGGTCGGTAGCGATGGCCCGGTGCTCTCAGTGAACCTGGTCTCCACGGTGCCGTTGGTGGAGCTCGACGGGGCCCGGGTGGCGTTGGGCTCGACCTCCCGGACCGGGGTGTTGTTGGCGCAGATGCTGTTGGCGCAGAAGTATCAGGTATCCCCGGAGTACTTCCGCTGTCCGCCGGATCTGACGCAGATGCTGCTGGAGGCGCCGGCGGGCGTACTGATCGGGGATGTGGCGTTACGGGCGTTGCTGGATGCGCCGCGTAGCGGGTTGCAGGTCACGGACCTGGGCGAGGCGTGGCGCGAGTGGACCGGCCTGCCGATGGTGTTTGCGGTGTGGGCGGTGCGGCGGGACTTCGCGGCCGAGAACCCGGGCCTGGTCAAAGAGGTACACGAGGCGTTTCTGCGGTCGCGGGATCTGTGCCTGGCGGAGCTGGATGAGGTGGCGGCGTCGGCGGCGCGTTGGGAGCCGTTCGACGCGGCAACGCTGGCGGGTTATTTCCGGGCGTTGGACTTCTCGCTCGGTGAGCGTCAGGTGGCGGGCCTGCGGGAGTTCGCCCGGCGGGCTCAGCTGGCCGGCGCGGTGCCGCCGTTGCCGGCGGACGGGCCAGTCTTCTTCAGCTGACCTTGCGTGCGGTTGGTGGTGGTTAGGCGCGCAGTTGGGTGCCGACGCTGCGGCAGATGTTCTCGCCGTAGGCCTGGCCGAGCCGGCCGGGGTAGCGGGCCATCACGCCGACGGTCCAGTCGTTGCCGATCGCCAGGCAGTTGATCTCCCAGTCGCCGGTTTCGTCCCGCAGCAGCCAGCCGTTCTTGATGGCGATGGTTCTGGCCAGCGCGGGCGGGAACGCCTTGCGGATGCCGAAGTCGCCTTCGCCGCGGACCTGCTGCATCTCGTTGTAGAGCCAGGCCGTCCAGGTGGGTCCGGCGGCGCGGCCGGTGGCGATGCAGGTGCCGAGGCGGGCGATGTCCCGGGCGGACATCTTGGTCTCGCTCCAGTTCGGGTGGCCGCTGCTGTCGGTCAGCCCGCAGATGCTGATCATGCGGTTGATGGAGGCGATGCCGCCGTTGACGTCGAACAGGTCGGTGGCGGCGTCGTTGTCGCTGTCGCGGATCATGTGGCTGACCTCGCTGCGCCGGGTGTCGCTGATCCGGTCGTTGCGGCGGAGGAAGTCGGCGGCGATCCACACCTTGATCAGGGACGCGGTGTTGCCGACCGCGCTGCGGTGCAGCGACCCGTACGCCTTGTTGGCCCGGCGGTCGATCATGGTCCACTCGGCGGAGCCGACGGTGTTGAGCGTGACGGTGTGTGCCGCCACCGCTAACGGCTGCTTGGTCGGGCCGGTCTGTGGCTGGTCGTCTGAGCTGGGTGTGGCGGTGACCGCGAGCCAGCGGGGGCCGGCGGCGGCGCTCAGTGGTGATCCGGGTACGTAGCGCAGCGTTGCTATGACGAGCAGCAGCATGGTGACGGCAAGGGCACCGCTGAGGACTACTCGGGGTGCCCGGGGTGCGGCGTAGTACGCCGAAGGGCGGCGTGCCATTCGAACGCTCCGGGGGAGGGGAGACGTAGGGGATTGAGCTGGAAAGACTACGTGGAACCGGCTATTGACCGTGGGTGTGTTGGGCGTGTTCAAGCCGTTCGCCCAGATATGTCTGGCCGAGTGGTGGGACCGTTTGGCGGCGCTTGTAACAGCTCTTGGCACTTGAGCCCACCAGCTGTAACACTGAGGGCGTGTACGGCAACGATTTCTCCGCGCCCGAGAGCGCGTCCGAGCAGGCCAGCGCCGCGACCGAGGGGCTCCTCGGTGAGGTCGCCGCGGCCGAGGTAGCGCTGGCCGAGGCCGCCGCTGCCCGACTCGCCACCGCCCCGGACGGGTCGGACCTGCAGGCCTACTTCGATGCGGTGATCGCCGCCGATCAGAAGATCGAGCCGCGGGACTGGATGCCGGAGGCGTACCGCAAGACGCTGATCCGGCAGATCGCCCAGCACGCCCACTCCGAGATCATCGGCATGCAGCCCGAGGGCAACTGGATCACCCGGGCGCCGTCGCTGAAGCGCAAGGCGATCCTGCTGGCCAAGGTCCAGGACGAAGCCGGCCACGGCCTCTACCTGTACGCCGCCGCCGAAACCCTGGGCGTCACCCGCGAAGAGCTGGTCGACATGCTTATCTCCGGCCGGCAGAAGTACAGCTCGATCTTCAACTACCCGACCGTGAGCTGGGCCGACGTCGGCGCGATCGGCTGGCTGGTGGACGGCGCCGCCATCGTCAACCAGGTGCCGCTGTGCCGCTGCTCCTACGGCCCGTACGCCCGCGCGATGATCCGCGTCTGCAAGGAAGAGTCCTTCCACCAGCGCCAGGGCTACGAGATCCTGCACGTCCTGGGCCACGGCACCGACGCCCAGCGGGCGATGGCGCAGGACGCGCTGGACCGCTGGTGGTACCCGTCGCTGGCGATGTTCGGCCCGCCGGACGACAACTCGCCCAACTCGGCCCAGTCGATGGCTTGGAAGATCAAGCGCTTCTCCAACGACGACCTGCGCCAGCGCTTCGTCGACATGTGCGTCAACCAGGCCGAACACCTCAACCTGACCATCCCGGACCCGGACCTGAAGTGGAACGAACAACGGCAGGCGCACGACTACACCGCCCCGGACTTCGACGAGCTGATGGACGTCGTCCGCGGTAATGGTCCGTGCAACCGGCAGCGGATGACCCACCGCCGTCAGGCGTACGAGAACGGCGCCTGGGTGCGCGAGGCAGCGGCGGCCTACGCCGCGAAGCAGGCAGCGAAGAAGGAGAGCGTCCCCGCATGAGCACCGCCACCGAACCACTGTGGGAGGTCTTCGTCCGGCCCCGCCGCGGCCTGTCGCACACCCACGTCGGCAGCCTGCACGCCGCCGACGCGACCCTCGCCCTGCAGAACGCGCGCGACCTTTACACCCGCCGGCAGGAAGGCGTGTCGATCTGGGTGGTCGAGGCCGCCCACATCACCGCCTCCAGCCCAGACGAGAAGGACGCCTTCTTCGAGCCGGCCGCCGACAAGGTCTACCGGCACCCCACCTTCTACGAGGTACCGGACGGGGTGGCCCACCTGTGACCACCGGACTGTTCGACTACGTACTCGCGCTCGGCGACGACGCGCTGGTCACCTCACACCGCCTCGGCGAGTGGTACGCCGCCTCCCCGGCCATGGAGGAGGACATCGCGCTGGCCAACATCGCGCTGGACCAGATCGGTTCCGCCCGGCTGCTGCTGTCCTACGCGGCCACCGTCGCCCACACCGCCCTGCCGACCGTGGCCGGCGGCCCGCTGCCGGTCAGCGGCGAGCTGGACGAGGACGCGCTCGCCTACCTGCGCGACGACCGTCAGTTCCGCAACGCGCTGATCACCGAGCTGCCCAACGGCGACTTCGCCTTCACCACCCTGCGGATGCTGCTGCTGGCGGCCTTCCAGAAGCCGCTGTACGACGCGCTGGCCAACAGCAAAGACGAGCAGCTCGCTGGGATCGCCGGCAAGGCCCGCAAAGAGGTCGCCTACCACTACGAGCACGCAGCGATGTGGACGGTCCGGCTCGGCGACGGCACCGACGAGTCGCACACCCGGATGCAGGCGGCGCTGGACGAGCTGTGGCCGTATACCCACGAGCTGTTCGCGCCCGCCTCGGCGGAGCTGGTCGCGGCCGGTATCGCCGTCGATCCGGCTTCGCTGCGCGATCAGTGGCTGGCCACCGTTACCGCGGTGCTCACCGAGGCGACGCTGACCATCCCCGCCGACGGGCGGAAGCCCACCGGCGGTCGCCAGGGGCGGCACACCGAGCACCTCGGCTTCCTGCTCGCCGAGATGCAGTCACTGCACCGCGCCCACCCCGGCGCGAGCTGGTAAAACCATGTCCGGAGCCGGCGGTGCCACGACCGCATGGGAGGCCGCAGCGGCGGTGCTCGACCCCGAACTGCGGGTCATCACCATCGCTGACCTGGGCATCCTGCGGGACGTTCGGGACGAAGGCGGGCACGTCACCGTCACCATCACCCCCACCTACACCGGCTGCCCGGCAATGGACGTGATCCGCTCGGACATCCGCTCGGCGCTCGCCCGCGCCGGCTACCCGTCCAGCGACGTGGTGACGGTGCTCGACCCGCCGTGGAGCACCGACGACATGACCGACGACGGTCGCGCCAAGCTGGCCGCCGCGGGGGTGTCACCACCGCACGCGCGACCCAGCGGTACGGTGCCGCTGCGGCTCACCGTCGCCTGCCCGCAGTGCGGGTCGGCGGATACCGAAGAGCTGAGCCGGTTCGGGTCCACCGCGTGCAAGTCGCTGTGGCGCTGCCGTAGCTGCGCCGAACCGTTCGACCACATGAAGGCGCTGTAGCGCCATGTCAGCCAAGGAGACGGCGTTGCCCAGCGTGACCGTCAGCAAGCCGGTGAAGCGGCGTCCGGTGTTCCACCCGCTGCCGGTGGCGGCGATCGACCAGCTCACCGACGAGGCGCTGGCGATCACCTTCGCCGTACCGGCCGAGCTGCGCGACGACTACGCCTTCTCCGCCGGCCAGCACCTCACCGTCCGCCGGATCGACGCTGACGGCGAGGACGTACGCCGGTCGTACTCCATCTGCTCCACCCCGGCTGAGCTGGAGAAGCACGGCCAGATCCGGATCGGCGTGAAGGCGATCCCCGGCGGCTCGTTCTCCGCCTGGGCCCAGGCCAACCTGGCCGTCGGACAGTCGGTCGAGGTGCTGCCGCCGCTGGGACACTTCACCACCGAGTTCGACCCGGGCCGCGCCCGGCGTTACGCCGGCATCGTCGCCGGTTCCGGCATCACCCCGGTCCTGTCGCTGGCCGCCACCGCCCTGCAGGTCGAGCCGGAGAGCACCGTGACCCTGCTGTACGGCAACCGGTACGCCCGCAGCGTCATGTTCGCCGAGGAGCTGGCCGACCTCAAGGACCGCTACCCGACCCGACTGCGGCTGGTGCACGTCCTGTCCCGCGAACCGCAGGACGCCGAACTGCTCTCCGGTCGACTCGACGTCGACCGCCTCAAGCGCATCTTCGACGTCCTGCTGCCGGTCGACGAGGTGGACGAGTGGTTCCTGTGCGGGCCGTACGAGATGGTCGAAGGCGCCCACGAACTGCTGGTCGAGCGGGGTGTGACGCCCACCGACGTGCACAGTGAGCTGTTCTTCGTGGCGTCCGCGCAGCCGCCGGCCGCGCCGGTGGTTGTTGACCCGACCGAGGTCGGCGCAGATGTGACCATCGTGCTGGACGGGCGTGCCTCGTCCTTCACCATGGGTCGGCAGGAGCGGGTGCTGGACGCGGCGCTGAAGGTCCGCGCCGAGCTGCCCTACGCCTGCAAGGGTGGGGTGTGCTCCACCTGCAAGGCGAAGGTCACCACCGGCGAGGTCACGATGGCGCACAACTATTCGCTGGAGCCGGACGAGATCGCCGCCGGCTACGTGCTGACCTGCCAGGCCACCCCGGTGACCGACACGATCGTCGTCGACTTCGACGCCTAACCGCGCATTCGGCCGTGGGGCTGTCCTGGCCGGCGGCGCCCGCTGCTGCCGCACTGGGCTGCCCGCTTTTGGGGATCGTGCCTCACGCCTTGCTCGGCGATCGGGATCGGCTCTGCTTCCCTGGAGGAAGCGCTTTGCCCGGCGACTGGGACCAGCAGGTGTCTGCACAGCCCCTTTGCTCTGCTTCCCTGGAGGAAGCGCCGTCCCCCAGCAGTCGTCAGGCGAAGCAATTGTGCAGCTGACATCGCTGGGCGGCGACAGATGCGACATTCCTTGCCACCCTGGGTGTCTCCTGTGGGGAAGCAGAGCAAAGGGGCTGTAGTAGGCGTGGGAAATCCGCGGGCGGCAATTGGTAGCGATCAACGCTCCCTATTTTGTATGCTGAGTTACATACAAAATAGGGAGCGTTGATGCGTCTACCTTCAGGGGTACGTGGGCGAGATGGCGAATGGGCCACCCTTGCCGCCCTGCTTCAACATCCTGACCAGCACCTACGGCTGGGTGTCCTTCGGCTGAGCGCCCCGGGCGGATTCAGTCGTTCGTGAAGCGCTGCTCGCGGAACGGGTCGCCGTAGTTGTGGTAGCCGCGGACCTCCCAGAAGCCCGGCTTGT
>Ga0209023_10007687_pt1 | contig 10982 bp, 9 predicted proteins | sample LakOneMetagenome_FD_187468 | JGI IMG/M metagenome (GOLD analysis project Ga0209023, IMG submission 187468) | Freshwater and sediment microbial communities from Lake Erie, Canada (SPAdes) (version 2) | ecosystem: Environmental > Aquatic > Freshwater > Lentic | place: Lake Erie, Canada | collected...
GGAGGTGATCAGCTGGGGCGCGGCTCCCGCGTCGGACACAGTACTGCGCGACATGGCCGAGACCTTCCCGGATGCCCTCAACGTCGCGGTGTTCGGCCAGACCGAGATGTCACCGATCACTTGCGTGCTCAACGGCGCCGATGCGATCCGCAAGCTCGGTTCGGTGGGCAAGGTGATCCCGACCATCGCCGCACGGGTGGTCGACGAGAACATGAACGACGTGGCGCCCGGCGAGATCGGCGAGATCGTCTACCGCGGACCGACCATGATGCAGGGCTACTGGAACAAGCCCGACGCCACCGCGGAGGCGTTCGCCGGCGGCTGGTTCCACTCCGGTGACTTGGTGCGCGTCGATGACGAGGGATTCGTCTACGTCGTCGACCGCAAGAAGGACATGATCATCTCCGGTGGCGAGAACATCTACTGCGCCGAGGTGGAGAACGCGCTCTTCGAGCATCCGATGATCCGCGAAGCGGCGGTGATCGGGCGGCCCGACGACCGGTGGGGCGAGGTACCGGTGGCCATCGTTGCCGCCGTCAGCGGCGAGACGCCACTGACGCTGGGCGACCTCGAAGGTTTCCTCAATGACCGGCTGGCCCGCTACAAGCACCCGAAAGAGCTCGTGCTGGTTGATGATCTGCCCCGCAACGCCAGCGGCAAGGTGGTCAAGCACCAGTTGCGCAAGACCTACGCCTGAGGCGCGAACCGCAGCGCGCCGGGGGCATGCTCGGGCACCGTCGGGTGATGCGGCGGCACCGGAGCGATCCGTCGGTACGGCTCGCCGAGCGGTGGGCGGGGATCGGGCTCACCGTTGTTGGGCCAGAACGCCATCGCCCGTTCGGCTTGCGCGGTGATGGTGAACGAAGGGTTGACACCCAGGTTGGCGGTGATCGCCGAGCCGTCGACCACGTGGATACCGGGATGCCCGTAGGCCCGCTGATAGGGGTCGAGGACTCCGGTCTGCGCGGACTCGCCGATCGGGCAGCCCCCGATGAAGTGTGCCGTCAACGGGATGTTGAGCGCGTCGAGGTAGGTACCCCCGGCGACGCCGCCGACCTTTTCGGCCATCCGGCGCGCCACATCGTGGGCGGTCGGGATCCAATCCGGATTGGGTTCGCCCACACCCTGTTTCGCCGTCATACGGGTGCCGAACAGGCCACGGCGACGATAGGTGGTCAGCGAGTTGTCCAGTGATTGCATCACCAGGATGATGATCGAATGCTCCGAGGCGTTGCGCGGAAACAGGCTGCGCAGCAACATCACCGGATGCCGCAGAATCATCAGCAGCAGCCGCGCGAAACGCCAAGGGCCACCGTCGATCAGATGGGTGCCCATCATCGACAACAGGTTGGAGCCTTTGCCATAACGGCACACCTCGACATGGGTGTTGGCCTCCGGGTGGATCGACGAGGTGATCGCCACGCCCTGGGCGAAGTCGTCACGGTCGGGCGCGAACACCACCGGCACCTCTTCGGAATTGGTGCGGGTCAGCTCCCCCAGCCGCGGCGAGAGGTTCGGCAGTGATCCGGTGTCGCGCAGCTTGTGCAGCAGCCGCTGGGTGCCCAGCGACGCCGCGGCGAACACCACCTGGCCGGCGGTGATGTCCCGCTTGTGCTTACGCAGCCACCGGCCGGTGCGCACCGTGCTCACCACATAGCCGTCGCCGTCGGGCCGCACATCGGTGACCATGGTCAGCGGATGGATTTCGGCGCCGGCATGTTCGGCCAGATACAGGTAGTTGGTCTCGGTGGTGTTCTTGGCGTTGTGCGGGCAACCGGTGAAGCACTGCGCGCATCCGATGCAGCCGGCGCGATCCGGGCCGGCGCCGCCGAAGAACGGATCCGGGACGGTCTTGCCGGGCTCGTCACCGAAGAACACCCCGACGTTGGTGGGGTGGTAGGTGTGCTCGACGCCGAGATCGCGGGCCACCGCCAGCAACACCTCGTCGGCCGGGGTGGTGTGCGGGGTGGGCGTCACCCCGAGCATCCGGCGGGCCTGGTCGTAATACGGTGCGAGCTCGGAGCGCCAGTCGGTGATGTGCGCCCACTGCGGGTCGGAGTAGAAGCGCTCCAACGGTTCGTAGAGGGTGTTGCCGTAGATCAGCGATCCGCCGCCGACTCCGACCGCGCTGGCGATGAATGTCTTGCCCAGCACGGTCAAACGTTGCGGGCCGTAGCAGCCCAGTTTCGGCGCCCACATGGCCTTGCGGACATGCCAGTTGTTGGGCGGGAAGTCGGTAGGGGCCCAGCGCCGGCCCATGTCCAGCACGCCGACCCGATAGCCCTTCTCGGTCAGCCGCAGCGCCGCGACGCTGCCGCCGAATCCCGAGCCGATCACCACAACGTCGTAGTCATGTGTCATGCGCGGTCCGCGGTGGCGTGGCTGCGTGCGGGGACGAGCAGGACAAGCGACAACACCAGCAGCAGGCCGAGGCTGACGACGTTCAGTACCGCGTCACGCCGACCGTACATGTGCAGCATGCCGACGTGGTAGATCAGGTGCAGAACATTGAAAACCGACCAGCCGACCGCCGTGATCACGACGACGGGGCGGTTGCGCAGGTAGTACAGCGCCAGGGCGCTCAGCACCGCCAGCCCGAAGAACAGGGAGCCGACGTCCTTCACGAAATGCTCGTTGTAGGGGCCGAGCACCGGCAGCCAGTGCATGCCCATGCCGGGAAACGTGTTGTACCAATTCAGCGGTGCGAAGTAGGCCCACACTCCCAGACTCAGGCCCACGAGTGTCAGCAGGATCAGAGCCAGGCGATGCACGATGAGATTCATGTGTCCTCCGGGTTTAGTGCGGCCAGCCAGTCGGCATACGTCTGACACCCCCTGGGGCCGGGATGTGTCGGCAGCAGTGCGCCGCCGGCAATGGCCTTGCCGGCCGCGCCCGGTAACCGAAGTGGAATCACGGGCCGGTGCCGACCGCGTCGACGGATCAACTGCCGGGCCATGTCGACAACCGATTCCACCCGCGGTCCGGCGAGTTCGGGCGCCATCTGCTGGGGATCGCCGGTGGCAAGGGTGCACAGGTGGGCGGCGACCTCACTGACAGCGATGGGCTGCGATCGCATCTTCGGCACCAGCGCGACCGGCCCGGGCACCTGCGCCAGGACCTGGGCGGCGAATTCGTGAAATTGGGCGGCCCGCAGGATCGTCCACGGAACTCCACCGGCCTTCACCGTCTCCTCCTGGCACAGCTTGCCCTGGTAGTAGCCGGTGGGCGCCCGGTCGATGCCGATGATCGACAACGCGACATGGTGGCGCACTCCGCTCCGCCGTGCGGCGGCCAGCAGGTTGGCCGTCGCCGCGCCGAAGGAGGCCCGCGCCTTCTTGGCGTTCATGGTCGCGAAGTCGGTGACGTCGATGACGGCGTCGACACCGTCGAGTGCTGCCTCAAGACCGGTGTTCTGCAGCAGATCGACCCCGTGTGAGCGGGCCAGGATCACCGGTTGGTGCCCCTGCGCATCCAGCTGGGCGACGACCGGGCGTCCGGTTTTGCCCGTACCGCCGGCGACGGCGATCTTCATGGGTGTCCCTTCCCAGCGGGACCAGGGCCATTGCTGATGTGGCACCGCCGAACACGATTAACCTTCCCACTATGGCTGCCCGACGGGCCGTTGTCTGGAGGATTCATGACCGACCGCTTCGCCATCCCGCACGCAGATGTGTTGCGGGCCCGCGAGAAGCTCGTGCTCGATCACTTCCACGACGAGGTGCGCCAGGATTGGGACGACGTGCTGGCCACGTTTCCCCACCCGCACTACGAGATCGTTCCCACTCTGACCGTGCACGACGGTGACGCCGAGGTCCGCGATTACTACCGGGACACCCGCGTCGCGTTCCCCGACCAGAACCACGAGATCATCGCGCTGCGACACAGCGCCGACGCCGTGATCGTCGAGTTCTGGCTCCTCGGAACACATTTGGGGCCATTGGGCGGCATACCGGCCACCGGATCGCGACACTGCACCCGGATGACGGCGTACTTCGTCTTCGACCAGGACGAGAAGCTGGTCGCCGAGCGGATCTACTTCGACACGTTGTCGATGCTCAAGCAGCTCATCGGTGGGCTCAACCTGCGCGACCCGCGGAACTGGCCGCTGGTGATCCGCGGGGTGCGGGGGCTGTTGGCGATGTCGGCCGACCCGGACCCGCGGCTGGTGAACACCCCGTCCGCCGATCCGGACCTATGACGGGCCCCTCGGGGGTCGGCGAACCGTCTCAGTCGAGCACCACCACGATCTTTCCCCCGGCTTCCCCTGCCTCCATGACCCGGTGCGCCTCGCGGGTTGAACTCGGCGATCGGATCCAGTCCGCCGAGCCAGATCGCAGGCGCGCCGGTGCTGCCCGGCTCCCGGTAGAACAATCGTCGCCCGGCGACGGTGGCGTACCGGAGCCGCGGCCGGAAACAACCGTGGATCCTCGCGAACCCCTGTACCTGACACGCCAGATGGCCGACTACGATGAGCTGTCCGTATGACCTGTTCGTTCTTGCAGGTCTCCCGCCCCCGTAGCTCAGGGGATAGAGCACGGCTCTCCTAAAGCCGGTGTCGCAGGTTCGAATCCTGCCGGGGGCACCAAAGTCGGGTGAATTTCGGCTGATGCCTTACTTCCAGAACGCGTTCATGGGTGTGGCGTAGGCGTCGTTATCGGTGAGCGGGGCCAGACCCAAGGCCTGTTCGATGGTGGCCATAACGCTGTACTCGTTGTAGTAGTCGTCGGTGGTGAAGTGACCGGATTCCATGCCGCCCGCCGAGACCGCGCCCGCGTTCGGGATGACGATCATCGGAACGTTATTGCCCTGGTTGCCGAAGCCGAGTGACAGGTTGTTGTTGTCCTCGTCAGTGGTCAGGATGATGACGTCCCGCTCGTTCGGGTCGGTCCACGTCTTCGAGCTCTCGATGGTGGAGACCTCCTGCTGGACGAACTGGTCAGCGGCCGCGACGTTGTACTGGTGGTCTCCGAGCTGGGTGGCGATGAACTGCAGAACGCCGCTGAGCGAGTCGACCGGGCCTTCACCGTTGTTGTCCTCGTTGGCGGCGATCCAGGTGAATCCGGGGAACTTGCTCGGGTCAGCGAGGTCGGTGGACAACTGCGTCAGCGGAAGCAGGTGGTCCTGCAGGTAGTCAGGGGTGTTGCCGTAGACGTAGCTGAAGTCGGCAAAGGGCAGTTGGTCGGGCGAGTAGTCACCCGATGCCGTCAGGTCACCCGCCGTCGGCATGCTCTGCGCGTAACCGGCCCATGAGACGCCCGCCTGGTCCATTTCCTGCATGAGGTTCGGCTCGTCGATGGTGTTCAAGCCGGCGTTGTAGTCCATGCCGAAGTCCGAGCCGCCCAGGATCCGGAAGTAGTTGGGGTCGCTGGGGTGGCCCAGTGCGTAGTAGTTGTCGTCATAGCCGTATTTGTTGATCAGGCTGTTCATGTACGGCGCGTTGGGGCTGCCGACAATGTCGGCGGCACCCTTGTTCTCCATGTAGATGACGAACACGTGGTCCAGTTGGCCGACATCGGACGTCGGCGCGACCAGCGTCGCGGCGGTCAGGCTGGGATCACCGACGGTGAACGACTCATTGTCGGCGTAGGCGCCGTTGTAGTTGCCCAGGGCCGCGTTCCGGTCGGTGAAGGTCGTGGTCACCTGTGCGGAGACGGCGCCCTCGGGAACCGTCCCGGTGGTGGAGCGGTCCTCAAACCCGGTGAAGCCCCAGCGATCCCATACCGAGACCGGCGCGAGCGACCCGGTGCCCACCACGGTGCCGTTGGCGTCGTAGAAGGTGACCTGAACCCCGGCCGAGGACGGGTCCCAGCCCTGGCCGCCGAGATCCGCACTCAGCGCATACGGCGTTCCGGCCGCGCCGGTGACGTCGACGGTCTGGCTGATGCTCGACGTGGCGACCGGTCCCCCGCCGGCGAAGTTGTCACCGGCGCCCGGGGGCGCGGTCAGCGGAAAGCTCGTCCACGCCGGAATAGGAGTCGACACCGGCGACGGGTAACCCATCGGGGTGCCGTAGGCGATCACGGTCGGGGTGCCCGTCTCGGTCCAGCCCGGGATGGTCACCCCGCTGTAGCCCGACCCGGACGGATCGGCTGTCTCAAAACTGGGGTTCACCAACAGGTTCTGGCTCATCGCCTGCGCGTCGACGCTGGCGGCGCCAACCGGGTCAAGGCTGCCCAGCCAGCTGATGAGCTCGGTGTCCGTCTGCGAACCCAACACCGCGCTGACAGAGTCGAGCTCCAGGAAACTCGTCATCGAATTCAGCACCTGGTCGATGAGCATGTCGAAGTCGTCAGCATGGGCGTCGGGCGCAGACACCAACTGCCCCAGCCCCAGCGCCACAAACGCGCCGGCCGCGCCCATCATCCCGATCCTCAGACGCTGAATAGCCATGGCCCTGACAATCCTCAGGTGTCACTATGCCGTCAAGAAGCTCCAGCTAATACATTTCGAAGCCACAGCAAGTCAACAGACTCGCGCGACCGCGGGATCAGCCGAACAGATCCACCAGGCTGAAGCTCGGCGTCGAGGCGATCAGATCAGACATGTTCGCCCACTGCTGGGCGGCCTGCGCACTGAGCTCGGTCGGCCAGTCGTTGTTGCCGCTCAAGATCACCGTCGCGAAGTCGTCACGAGCGTTGAGCAGCCCCGCCAGGATGCTGGTGTTCGGGTTGAACAGTGCGTCGTCGATGGCGGTCAGTGCCATCTGAGGCAACAGCAGCGACATGGCGCCCTGGGCCAGCGCCAGGCTGATCGGCATGGTGACGTCGGCGCTCAGCACCGGCAGGGCGTTCCACACCGAGGTCAGGCTCTCCATCGGGTGGTCCATGACGCTGCGCATGACGGCATCCCAGTCCGGGCTCAGCGCGTCGGTGAACCGCAGCTCGATCGGGGTGGAGGGCTGGATGCCGAACACCGACTCGAAATTGTCCTTGCCCATCACGGCCGACAGCGCGTTGAGCTCCAGCTGCTGCAGCACCCAGGCGGGCTGGGCATGGATCCGGGAGATGTCCATCGCGTAGTCGTAGGAGAACACCCGCCGGGCCATGTCGGCGGCGAACTCCTCCGGGCTGACGGCGGGGGTGTCATCCGGCAGCCAGTTGGCCAAGTCGTCCATCGATACCACGTGCGCCTCCACGCCCAGCCCGATCGCGTCGGCACGGTCGGTGACGTTCTCGTAGCGGGCGAAGATCTCACCTGTGGTGAGCCCGCCGGTGTCGAGCCAGTTGGCCACGCCCGGATTCGTCGCGCTCACAACGTAATAGGTGTAGCCGTCGTCGGAGTGGAACGCCTGCGTGTCGTTGAGGGTGGTCTGCGCCATGACATAGGGCAGCGCGCCGCCGTAGACGTTCATCAACTCGATGCCGCTGTAGGCCGCATCCACGTTCGGCAGCTTCAAGACCAGTGCCTCACCGGGATCCAGATCGAAGTTGCCGCCGGTGACCACCGCGGACTCCAAACCGACTCCGAAGCTGGTCTCCGGCGCCAGGTTCATCATCGTGTTGGCGGGCACCTCCATGCCCACCGATGCCCCACCTTCGATACTGCGCTGGTTGAACGGGACGACGATCTGAGCGAACGCGCTGAACAGCATGTTCAGCACGTCGTCCACGGAGCCGATCTTGGCCGGCTCGGCCGGCACGTCGGTTCCACCGCCATCGGTGGGGAAGAATCCGCCGGCGGGGATGGAGAAGAACGGCGGGCAGTCGGCCACACATTGCAGGCTGAGGCTGGCCGGGCCCTTGGCCCAGTCGCCGGTCATGTCGCGGATCAGCAGGGAGGCCGCACCGCCGACGGTGGCGTCGCTGGAATCCAGGAAGTTGACCGCACCCGCCGGTGCTTCCGGCCCGACGTAGATGGTGAAGTTGCCGTTGGCGTCCACCACCAGGCCGTGGTTGAGCTCGAGATCCTCGATGGTGTGGGCCGTGGCACCGGTGACGGCCATGGTGCTGATCGACATGTGCTCGGTCGCCCCACCGAGGGTTCCCTTCAGCACGTAGGTCGCACCGGGAGCCAGGCCCGCGGTGACGTGGTAGTTGATGTCGGGGGTGAAGTAGTCGAAGTACTGGCGCGAGTCGGCGACATTGCCGGCAACCACTTCCGGCGACTGGAAGAACACCCCGTTGAACAGCTCGGTCACCCGCGACAACCCGGTGGTGATCAGCTGGTAGTTGGTGTTCTGGATCATCGTCATCAGCGTGTCCGCGTCGCCGGGTGAGGCATAGGGCAGCGCCAGGTCGTTGGCCTGCGCCTGCTTCATCGCGGCGAGCAGGTCATCGAGGGCATCTTGATATCCGGCCGTCAACCGCACCGCGGGCGCCACGCCACCGGCGGTGGCCAGCGGGGTCCCCACCATCATCGACAGCGCACCGCCCAGAACTGCCGCGGTGGTCCCCAGTCGCCGAGCCTGCGTAGTGCGTTTCGAATCAGTGCTCACGGTCACGCGCTCTCCCAATCTCGCTAACCGATTTCTCTCATTATTCACGGCATATTCTTATCTGGGACCATACGGGCGTACCGGAAGGGGCGCAACAGCCCCGCCAATGCCGACACGAGCCCGCGCCGCCAGGTAGGTTGCGCTGCATGTCCAAGCGATTGCGTTGTGCGTTCGGCGCGGCGGCAGCGGCCCTGGTACTCGCGGGATGCGGCCTGACGGTGACCAAGGCCGGGCCGAACCCGCTGACCAGCCCGCGCAGTACCCCGAACGGCATGGTGCTCGTCTCGCCGGACAACTACGTGCGCGCGGTGACCGACCAGGAGTTCACCAACGTCGTCAACGAGAACGGCTTCGGCAGGTTCTTCCACCTGCGCGAGGTCACCCCGATCGACCGGCAACTGGTGGTGCGGTCCAATCGGGACACCCTGTATTCCGCGGGCGTGTTCGACCTGCAAGCCGGTCCGGTGACCATCACGCTGCCCGATCCGGGCAAGCGCTACATGGCCGCGCAGGTGATCAATCAGGACGAGTACGTCACCGACGTGTTCTACGGCGCCGGCGAGCACACCCTGGACCAGAAGCGCATCGGCACCCGCTACGTCATGGTCGCGATCCGAATCCTGGTCAACCCCAAGGACACCGCCGACATGGCCGCCGCGCACGAGCTGCAGGACGCGATCACGGTGGACCAGGACGACGCCGGTAGTTTCGACGTCCCCCGATGGGATCAGGTCACCCAGAAGAAGGTCGCCGACGCGTTGCTGAGCCTGGCCGAGACCCTCCCCGACACCCGCGGCATGTTCGGCACCCTGGCCGACACCGACCCGGTGCGTCACCTGATCGGGGCCGCTGCGGCCTGGGGCGGCAACCCGGAGAACGACGCGCTCTACCTCAACGTCGTCCCGTCCCGCAACGACGGCGACACGGTGTACCGCCTGACGGTCAAAGACGTTCCGGTGAAGGCGTTCTGGTCGATCAGCGTCTACAACCGCAACGGCTACTTCACCGAGAACCCGCAGGATGCCTACTCCATCAACGACATCACCGCGACGAAGGCGGCCGACGGGTCGGTGACCGTGCAGTTCGGTGACTGCTCGTCGGAGGTGGCGAACTGCCTGCCGATCACGCCGGGGTGGAACTACCTGGTGCGGCTCTACCAGCCGAAACCGGAGATCCTTTCCGGGAAGTGGATGTTCCCCACCGCGCGGGCGGATGAGGCGGACACCAAGACGGGCACGACACCCGCCCCGACCACCCCGGCGCCTGCTCCGACGACCATGCCGGCACCTTCAACCACACCGGCACCTTCAACGACGTCCACCCCGGCTCCGACAACGACGCAGGCGCGCCCGCCACGCTGAATGGCCACGACGCGGCACGCTTACTTCGCGTACGGATCCAACCTGTGCGCGCAGCAGATGACGCGCCGCTGCCGGCACGCATCCGACCCGATCCCCGCGACGCTGGCCGACCACGACTGGCTGATCAACGAACGGGGCGTCGCCACCGTCGAGCCGTTCCCCGGATCACGCGTGCACGGAGTGCTGTGGCAACTCTCCGAGGATGACCTGGCGGCACTGGACCGCGCCGAAGGCGTGCCGGAGCGCTATCACCGCGACCGGCTGACCGTGCACACCGCCGCTGGTCCGGCGCGGGCGTGGGTCTACATCGACCACCGGGTGCAGCCCGGCTCGCCGCGCGACGGTTATCTGGAAACCATCATCAGCGGTGCCGCCGACCACGGCCTGCCATCGAGCTGGATCGAGTTCCTGCGCCGCTGGGATCCGGCCTGTTGGCCGCTGCCGCTGCCCATCACGAACGGATCGGGGCCACAGTCACTTTCAGAGCTGTTGGCCGACCCCGACGCCCATGAAGTGACCCGGCTGCGGTCCCGGTTCGGGTTCCTGGCTATTCATGGCGGTGGTCTGGAACGGATGACCGACGTCATCGCCGAACGAGCCGCCGAGGCCGGCGACGCGTCGGTGTATGTGCTGCGCCACCCCGACGGGTATCCCCACCACCTGCCCTCGGCCCGCTTCCTGGCCGAGGAGTCGCGAGAACTCGCCGAATTCCTGGACCACGTCGACGTCGTGGTGTCGGTGCACGGCTACGGCCGGACGGGGCGCAGCACCGAGCTGCTGGCCGGTGGCGGGAACCGCGCCCTGGCAATGCATCTCGCCAGATGCGTCGAGGTACCGGGCTATCAGATGGTCACCGACCTCGGCGCCATGCCGGTGGGTCTGCGGGGCCTGCACCCGGACAACCCGGTCAATCGGTCGCGCGGCGGCGGCACCCAATTGGAGCTATCACCACGGATCAGGGGCATCAGCCCGCGCAGCCAGCCGCCGGGCGACGACGGACTGTCGCCGGCGACGGCGGCACTGGTGCGTGGTCTGGCCGCAGCGGCGCATACCTGGGCCGGCTAGCTGTGGTGTCCAGGGACGTTGTAACTCAGTGAGTTGATGTTGGCCTGTTGTTGAGACAGGTGAAGGCCTCCGGTTGTGAAGTGGAGCTGTCTAGAAACCGCTTCATCAACCAGGAGGCCTTC
>Ga0209023_10007688_pt1 | contig 10981 bp, 7 predicted proteins | sample LakOneMetagenome_FD_187468 | JGI IMG/M metagenome (GOLD analysis project Ga0209023, IMG submission 187468) | Freshwater and sediment microbial communities from Lake Erie, Canada (SPAdes) (version 2) | ecosystem: Environmental > Aquatic > Freshwater > Lentic | place: Lake Erie, Canada | collected...
CGCAATCCGTGCGGGCGCATTTCACAACGATGTCGTCAGCGTGGGCCGGGGCGGCGTGTTGCTCTGCCATGAGCGCACGTTTCACGCACAACGGAGCGTCTTTGCCGAACTGCGGCGGGCACTTGCCGCGACGGGTGTTCGGTTTCGTCCGATCGTGGTGCCGACATCGCAGGTGCCGCTGGAGGATGCGGTGCGCTCCTACTTGTTCAACGGGCAGCTGGTGGGTGACCGTGACGGGCGTCTGACGCTCATCGTTCCCGCCGAATGTCGCGATGTGCCGACGATCGCGGCATGGCTGACGCATGCGACGTCGGATCCGGCCAATCCGATCGAGCGTGTCGTGCATGTCGAGGTGCGCGAAAGCATGCGAAACGGCGGCGGTCCCGCGTGCTTGCGCCTTTGCGTACCGATGCGCGGCGATGAGCAGCCCCGCGCGACGGTGGTCGCGACGCCGGAGCGCCTTGCGATCGTCGAGTCGTGGGTATCCCGCCACTACCGCGACCGGTTGGCGCCGCGCGATCTGGCCGATCCGGCACTGCTTCGTGAATCGCGGACGGCGCTCGACGAGCTCACCGACGTGCTTGGCCTCGGGTCGGTGTACGACTTTCAACGGGATTCGTGATGGGTGTGGCTCCTCGCGACGTGGCGGAGCTCGTCGACCTGCTCGTACGCTGGTGTCGCATTCCGACGCATGTCGACAACCGCGACGGCCTGCTTGCGATGGCCGACGAACTCGTCGCGGCTCTCACCCCGATCGCAGGCCGGGTTGAGGTGCGGCCCGTCGGTCCGAATCGCCTTCCGGTGGTTTGCGCGTGGTCCCCACCCCGAGTGTCACCGTCGGTGTTGCTTGTTGGACACTTCGACACGGTGCCGCACGACGGGTCGCAAGCGACGCCCGACGTCCAGGTGCATGACGGTCGCATTGTCGGTCGTGGAACCGCCGACATGAAAGGTGGCGTGCTCGTGATGCTGGAGGCCTTGACGCGCCTGGAGGTCGGGGACCCGCTCACCGGGTGGCAGGTGGTGCTTGTTCCCGATGAGGAGATCGGCACCCCGTGGAGTCGCGGGATCCTTCGCGAGGCGGCCGAGCGCTCCTCAGCAGCGCTGGTCTTTGAACCGGCGACATCCGACGGCGGACTGGTTCGTCGTCGCAAAGGTGTTGGGACGATCACGATCGCCATCACCGGCCGTGCGGCGCACGCCGGGCGCAACCCTTGGGAGGGACGGAGCGCTGTTGCGGCAATGGCCGACGTGATCCCGCGAATCGAGGCCTTGGGTGACAGCGCAGTCGGAACGTTCGTGAATGTCACAACTGCCTCGGGAGGACGTGCGGCCAACGTCATCCCTGCGCACGCCGATCTGCAGGTCGATATTCGCGTCGACTCCGCGGAGGAGTCCTCTCGCGTCATCGACGGGATCGATTACGCGACAAGGGCGGTTGCACAAGCCCGCGGAATCGCAATCGCGGTGACCGGCGGGCTGCATCGCCCGCCCATGCCGGCGAACCCTGCGGCCGATGCCCTGGTGGAGCGCTACCGCGCGGCTGCGGCTGACCGCGACCTTGTGATTTCATGGACGGATGTCGGCGGGGGATCCGACGCGAATCTGATCGCCCAAGCCGGTATTCCCGTGCTCGACGGCCTCGGCGTCGTCGGCGGCGATTTGCATGGACCTGCCGAATTTGCACTGATCGACAGCCTGGACGACCGTTCCGATCTTGCCAAGGATCTGATTGCCGCGATCCCGGCGCTGTTGTCGTAGCCGACTGCCACAACCCTGTCGGCATCGTTCAGTCGGCGGGAACTACCGCAGCAGGCTGAGCCACGCTTTGATCATCGTTCCTTGGATGCCGACGCACGAACGAAACGACACGTTGATGGCTCGGCCGTCGCGCGTTCCACTGACGTCGATCCAGTAGCGCGGAATCGCGCATGGCCCCGATGCGGGAGCGGCGGGGCGCAGCATGCCCGGATAACGCGCGAGTGTCCGACATGCCGCGACCGGGCGTGGCACGGTGCTCCCCGTGAGCGGCGCGCAGCGCACCCTGCTTGTTTGCTTCACGCGAAGGGCGCCTGGACCAATCTGCGTACTCGTCACAGTGAGCTTCGTCGGATGTGACGTGGCGGTTGCCGACGCCGTGCAGATGGACGCGCTCACGAGCGCTGCGAGGAGAAGGACCGCCCGAAGCGAGCGTCGGAACTGGGGTGGGATCATCGGTAGGGCTTCCCGAGATTCCGATTGCTCGGGACCAATCTCGTTCGTGTGTTGGCGTGATCGGAGCTGCGTCGATGTGAGCGCGCTCCTGTCATCGGCACCTTACGCGGAGGCGTCGATGGCAGACCGATCGCTCGCTGAACCGCTGCGCCGTTCGGCGCCCACGCCGTCTGAGCCGAAGGTTCAGCAATCCAGTGACGGCTAGAATTCCCGTCGGCCGCCAGTCCGTGCAGATGCACAGACCGATCCATGGGAATGGAAGAACGAGTCGACGAGCCAGGGAGTCACGTGTTTTGCACAATCGCCCTGAGAACCGCATCCATCCTGCAAGGGGTCGCGATGGCCGACGTTGCGTGCAGGTTGGACGAGGTGGACGGAACAGCGAGAACGACATCCCTGATTCAGCTGCCCGGCTCGCAGGTATGAGGCACGAGCGCAGTGTGTGAACCAGACGGCAGTGCCGACGACCCGGCCATTGTGGAGGCTTGGATATCGGCGATCGGCATCGAAGCAGACAGGGTCGCGATCGTGGTCCCCCATCGGTCCGGGAAGCGGTGTCTGATCGTTGAGTGTGGATCCGGCACGGTGCTGCACCAGGTCGAGGCCGGACCGCTTTTTTCCGCCGACGAGCAATACGCCGCCTGTCGCAGTGGCGACGGCTTTGCGCTGGCGGTGAGTACCACGAACGACGATGCGATCGCGGTCGGGTTCTTTGATGACCGCGCCGCCCAGACGGTGGTCATCGAGGTTTCCGCTCGGCATGGGTCACGCGTGGGGGCCATGGTTGGCGGCCAGGATGGCGCTGTCTGGTTAGCCTGGTTCGAGTCGCTCAGCGACGATGTCGCATCGCCCCTTGTCGGGGCCGAAGTGTGGATCGGGCTGATCTGTCCGCGGCGGGGTGAGGTCGTGGCGCAGCATGTCGGCGAGTGTTCAGAGGTGTGGATACGCGACGGGGCCATCGCCGCTGCAGGGGACCACTGCGTGCTGATGTGGGCATCACGATTCGACGATCTGAAGTCCACCGTGCTGTTCGGAGCGGTGGCCCGCCATGGTTCGACGGCAGCGGTCATGGAGACTGATTCATTTACACTCGCTCACCGGGCCGAGGTCGAGTTCGGTGGTGTCCAGCTGCTGCCCGACGGGGCGCCGGCCTGGTGTTGGATCGAGGGCGACGGTCGTCTGGTATCCGGTTCTGAAGTCCTCCTCAGGCCCGGGGTCGGCGCCATCGAGTCGCCGCTGGGCCGCACCAAAGGGATCTCCGACGCAACCGTTGCCCGTGCCGGTGACGATCTCCTACTCATGGCCACAAGTCTCATCGAGAATGACGACGAGTTCCGTGACACAGAGGTCATGGACGAAGGGTCCATGCTGTGCCGGCCGGAGTTCGTGCTCCGTCGGTCAGGCGGCGGGTGGCAGCCGACGGACGTCCCCGACGTGCCGGGCGCCTGCAGATTCGTGGAGTTGATGGGTGAAGGGCCCACGCCGGTGATGCTTTGGCAAGCCGCAGGTGGTGGCGCCGTTCACTGTTCACGGTGGCTCGGGAACGCGTGGGGCCGTTCGCATCGACTTGGATCGCTTACCGATCTCGGCACAGACCGCCATGCGTTCCACGTTGGGAGGCAGAGCGTCGTCATGGTTGACCGAGTCGATGTTCAGAACCCTTCGGTCCGTATACGCGCTTACCCCATCGTTGACTGACGGTCGCTCGTCGGTGCACGCCCACCGAAGCTGACCTGGCCAGGTCGTGGCGTGCACGTTGCCTCGTCGACGCCGCGCTCACGCGTGCGATCCGCGTGTGGCGCCACGGGCTGCGAGGTGCGGTCTCCCTGGCAGTTGCACGCATTCATAAGCACCTGCCGGGCGATCTCGACTGAAAATACGTGATTCGCAGGGTTGTCTTGACGCGCCCGGCAGGATTCGAACCTGCGACCGTCAGCTTAGAAGGCTGCTGCTCTATCCGACTGAGCTACGGGCGCCCGCAGACGAGACTTTAGCCGCATCGCTCTCGCGGGCGCGCCTTCGTCAGGGTGCGACAGTGGCACTGCCAGACGCGGACGACGCAATTCCACCAAGCGCGCTCGCCAATTCGGGGTTCTGGTCGAGCATGTGCGTCACCACGTAGCGCGAGCCGTCGATGTTCAGGTGATGTCCGTCACGATAGGCAAGTCGTTTGTCGGCGACCATGGAACATCGCCCTGCGGGGCACAACAGGTCGAACGTATCGATCAGCTGCACACCGGGAACCTCGGCGACGGCCTGTTCAAGCACCCGTCTGCTCTCCACACGGTTCGGCGGTAGGCCGGTTCCCGCCGCCGAACAACTCGGTGGCAACAGCGGCATCTGGCGGTACTTGCAACCGAACGGCGAGAATTGATATTTCGGCACGTCATCCAACACGAAGACGCTGCGCCCACCCCGCCTCAACGCACGCAATGTGGGCGCAAGATCATTCGGTGTGAATTGATCGCGAATCCACCAGGCACTGACAATGACCGTCTTGACCGACGGCGTCGCGTCGATGGCTGCAACAACACGCTTGGTCGTCGGTGTCCGCCAGTAGGGGCGGTCCTGCGTGAAGTAGTAGGCGACGTTCGCGTTCGTCGCAGCCAAGGCGAGCCCGGGGAAGAAGTGTTCGGCGTGACTGTCGCCCATGAGCACCGTGTCGACGACCCCCGCGCGTCGTTGGTAACACTCCGGAAGATCGCGGAGGAATGGTTGTCGCCGGGCGTTCGCTTGCATCGCTCGATCCGCGCAAAGCGGGAAGTTCTTGTTGATGAAGGCAAAGAATGCGGCGTTGCCGATGTCACCGGGATAGGCGGCCGCAATGCGGCCGTCCTCGTACCGCGGCTTCCAGTACCGATCGGCGACCGCAACCACTGCAAACCCCGCGCAAATTGGCACAGCGAACACGACGCCGATCACGCCGACGCGACGGATCCCCGAGCTCCACTCGCGCCGCCTGAGTGGCTCCTCCACGAGGTGGTAGGACGCAATCGCAGGAATGAAGGACAGTGCCGCAGCCGCCACGGGTGCCCAGGACACCGACGGCCAAATCATCGTCGTGAAGACGATGAACGGCCAATGCCACAGGTACAGGCTGTACGACCAATCCCCGATGCGAACCATCGGCCGGCTCGAGAACGCGCGCAAGATGGCGCCACGCGGACCTTTCAGTCCACCGATGAGCACAAAGGCCGTGCCAAGTCCGGGAAGCAGCGCCCACACACCGGGAAACGGCCGGGCACCGTCGATCATCGCGAAGCCGGCGATCATGACCGCCGTCCCGACCATCGCGCACAGTGCCAGGAGTACCGACGACCGGCGCGTCAGCCATGGCGCGGCCAGGGCGATCAGCGCACCGAACCCGAACTCCCAGGCCCGGCTGAACGTGCTGTAGAACCCGACGATCTCGCGGCCGCCGTTCGGCCCGTGATGTGAACCGTAAACCGCGGCGCCGAAAGACGCGACGGTGATGGCCGCGAGCACGATGAACGGCAGCACCGTCGAGCGCCATCGCCGGATCAGCCAGATGGCCCCGAGAAGTGCCGGGAACACCATGTAGAACTGCTCTTCCACCGAGAGCGACCACGTGTGGAGAAATGGATTCGAATCTGCGGCATCGTCGAAATACCCGCCCGTCGTGCGGGCGATCACGATGTTGGCGATGAATGCCATTGCGCCCGCTGCCGTCTGCCCCGCAATCTGTTGCGGGCCGAGCGGGGAGATGACAACCGCCGCGAATGCCAGCACCACCACCGTCATCAGCGCCAGCGCCGGTGTGAGTCGTTTGAACCGCCGCAGGTAGAAGCGTCCCAGGCGAATGCGCCCGTAGGACTCGTGTTCGCGCAGGAGCATGGCAGTGATCACGAAGCCCGAGATCACGAAGAACACGTCGACGCCGGTGAACCCACCGGGCACAGGCAACTGGGCGTGGTACGCGATCACACTGAGTACAGCGATCGCCCGAAGGCCTTGAATGTCGTTGCGTCGAACGGTGTTCACCGGACGACGATCTGGATCCGGCCCCGACTCTGGCACCCTCGCCCCACGTCCCGCACGGAGCTTCACGCGGCGAAAGGTCGGGTCGGCGGCGTCTGAAGTGCGATCACCAGGTCACAATACCGCTGGGGCGCCGGTCACTTTGAAGACAGGTGCCCCGACGCCATGCATCGGCCCCAAATACACGTCGGCCCCGCCCCCAAAGGGACGAGGCCGACAACCACCTCAGTGACGCGATGAACTAGGAGAGGTACTTGGCCGTGTCGATACCGTGCTCGGCCATGAGCTTCTCGAACGTCTCACGCATCTCCTCCGGGTAATCCGGAAGGCCACCCTCGGCGAGCACCTGCTCGGCACGAGCGCGGATGTTGGGACCGAAGTCCCAGTCCTGGTCCGCCATGAGGCGACGCACTTCCTTGTCCGGCCACGAAACGACACCGGCGTCACGGCTGAACTGCGCAGCCAGAGCGTCGATCTCCTCGTACCGGCCTGCGGTCGGAGCCTGCTCCTGGATCATGCCCTTGGCCTCAAGCGCGGCCTTGACGTCATCATCCATGTGGTACGGCGTGCCGTACGCATCCTTCGAGAAGAGCTTCTCGAACTTGATGCGCGGACGCTGACCGCCGGCCTTCTTGTCCTCAAGCGGGTAACCGAGGACCATGCCCCAGGTCATCTTGAGGTTCGGGCCAAGACCGAGAGCCTTCTCAACGCCACCCGGCTTGCGGCCGAATGCGAGGAGGCAGCTGCCGATGCCGAGCGATGCTGCGGCGACGGTCGCCTGACCGACGGCCTGGCCGGACTCGAAGCGAAGCAGCGTGTCCGTGCGCTCGACCGGGAAGCTCATGAGACGCGGAACCGTCTGCGTCATCGTGAACTCGTAGTTCCAGCCGTGGTACTTGGTGAGCGCGCCGGAGAGCGCAAGGCTGGAAAGACCATCGTTGGCACGGCCGTACCAAGCGTGGAGGTTGGTGAGCCAGAAGACCAGGTGCGAAGCCTGGTTGATCATCTGGACGTTGAATCCGGAGACGCACTCCTCGATCTCGTCCCACAGATCGCAGGTTTCCTTCTGAATGACAATCGCTTCGGTGGCGTTGATGTTGCCCTGACAGGACGACATGCGAGCAGCCTGAAGGATGGTCTGGATCTTCCAATCCTCGACCTTGCGATTCGGGTCGTAATAGCGAATCGTGCGGCGATCACCGATCGCCTGCAGGACGGATACGTCCTGGATATCTGAAGCTGAAACCGACATTGGACCCCCTGGGTGCGTACGCGCAACTGGATGGACGGGAGCGTTCGGCACAACCGGTTGTGCCGAGCCACTGAGCAATCTAACTGACGCACGGCCCCTTCGCAGCGGACAGACGGGGGCTTTTCTCAGTGTGAGACGGTCGGGTAACCTTTGGCGCATGCCGAAACTTCTTTTTGTCACAGTCATCCCCACCGACGAGGTCCTCACCAAAGAGGGCAAGGTCCGCTTTCCGGGCACCGAAAAAGCGATCGAGGAACTCACAGCCGCCGGCTGGGAGGTCACGACGTGCGGTGTCGATTGGCCGGAACCCCTCAACGTGGCCAATGAGATCAAGCCGGATGCCGCGCTTGTCTCCACCTACAAGCGTGTTCCGCGCTCGCGCGATTGCGCGTCGATGCTCGCCCGCATGAGCGAGGTCCCGGTCTACACCGTGGGCGTCCTCCAGAAGGACGACGCTTTTCGCACGATGGCCCCCACCGTGGGTGTCCTCAAGAACATCGGTGAGCTTCCGCTTCCCGAGTAGTACCCGCACGGCTTTCCGTTGGTTCAGCGCCTGGTCGATTCGTCGGCCGGGCGCTTTTTCGTGCCGTGCCGCAATTTGCAGCAGGGTTCGTGATTCGCCGATCTCCGTCCCGTCACCACGCCGACGGGCACAGGTCCTTCCCGTTTGACTCCGAATACGCCAACATGGCTTCAAGGAGTGCCCGACATGCGGATCGTTGACCAACGCGTGGGCCCATACGAGCGTGTCGTGTGGGCGGCAGATGATGCGAGTGGCCTTCAGGCCATCGTGGCGGTGCATTCAACGGTTCTCGGTCCGGCCGTCGGCGGGTGCCGGTTCTACCGCTACCCGGACCAGGCGACCGCGGTGATCGATTGCCTGCGTCTGGCCGAAGGGATGACGCTCAAGTCGACGGCTGCGGGCCTCGACATCGGCGGCGGCAAAGCGGTGATCATCGGAGACCCCGCCACGCAGAAGACGCCGCAGCTGCTCACGGCCTTCGCGACCGTCCTGAACCGTCTGGACGGCATGTACTACACCGCGGAAGATGTCGGTACGACCACCGCGGACATGAATCTGCTGCGTGAGTTGACGCCGTACGCCCTCGGCATCGATCGGGAACGCGGTGGCTCCGGAGACCCGTCGCCCTACACGTCTCGCGGTGTCGTATCGGCGATGCGCGCGGCCTGGAAGGCCACCAGCACAAGCGGCGGACTGCGCGGCGCCCGTGTGGTGGTGCAAGGCACGGGCAAAGTCGGGGCCGGCGTGGCACGCCTTTGCGCAGCCGCGGGCGCGGAGGTGACGATCAGCGACATCGATGCAGAACGTGCCGCCACATTGGCCGCAGAGCTCGGTTGCCGAGTGGTGGGACCGGACGATGCGCTCTCCACGGAATGCGACATCCTCGCCCCGTGTGCCATGGGCGGCGTGCTGACGCCACTCTCGGTACCGCTCCTTCGGTGCAAACTGGTGTGTGGCGCGGCCAACAACATGCTGTCCAGCCCGGATGCGGCGCAACTGCTCCATGCACGAGGCATCGACTACGTGCCCGACTTCATCGCCAACGCCGGCGGCATCATCGCCGTGGCCGATGAGATGCACGGCTTCGATCCGGAGCGCACGATGGCGCGTGCGGAAGGCATCGGCGCGATCGTCGCCACGGTCATCGTCGAGGCCAACCGCAGCGGTGAGAGCGCCCTGCGCGTGGCCGAGCGCATGGCCGCGAAACGGCTGGCCGACGCGGCCGGCTGACCGGCGAGATACGCGCAAAGCGCGTACCCTGCTGGCATGCCACCACTTCGCTCACGCACCACCACACACGGCCGCAACATGGCCGGCGCGCGGTCGCTCTGGCGCGCCACCGGGATGACCGACGACGACTTCGGCAAGCCGATCATCGCGGTCGCAAACAGCTACACGCAGTTTGTTCCCGGCCACGTCCATCTGAAGGACATGGGCGAGATCGTCGCCGAAACGATTCGCGCGGCCGGCGGGGTGGCACGTGAGTTCCACACGATCGCCGTGGACGACGGCATCGCCATGGGACACGGAGGCATGCTCTACAGCCTGCCCTCGCGCGAGATCATCGCCGACTCCGTTGAGTACATGGCGAACGCCCACTGCGCCGATGCGTTGGTGTGCATCAGCAACTGCGACAAGATCACGCCCGGCATGCTGAATGCCGCGCTGCGACTGAACATCCCGGCCGTGTTCGTGTCCGGCGGGCCCATGGAGGCAGGCAAGGCCGTGGTCACCGACGGTGTCGTGCAGGCGCCGACCGATCTGATCACCGCGATCGCCGCGTCCGCAAATGACACCGTCTCGGAGTCCGGTCTGAGCGAGGTCGAGCGGTCCGCCTGCCCCACGTGCGGGTCGTGCTCCGGAATGTTCACGGCCAACTCGATGAACTGTCTGACCGAGGCGCTCGGCCTTTCGCTGCCAGGCAACGGATCGACGCTCGCCACACACTCGGCGCGTCGCGCATTGTTCGAGCGCGCCGGCACCGTGATCGTGGACTTGTGCCGCCGCTACTACGAGGACGGCGACGAGTCGGTGCTCCCCCGCTCCGTTGCGAGTTCCGCGGCATTCGCCAACGCGATGGCGCTCGACATGGCCATGGGTGGCTCCACCAACACGGTGCTGCACATCCTCGCGGCCGCGCAGGAGGCGGACGTGCCGTTCTCGATCGACGACATCGATGCCATCAGCCGTCGGGTCCCGTGTCTGTGCAAGGTGTCGCCCAACAGCAACTATCACATGGAAGACGTCCATCGGGCCGGCGGCATCCCCGCGATTCTCGGTGAGCTCGACCGTGCCGGATTGCTCGATCGCAATGTCAGCACCGTGCATTCCACGTCGGTCGACGAGTGGCTCGGCACCTGGGACATTCGGGCTGCATCGCCGAGCGCGGAGGCCGTCGAGCTGTTCCATGCGGCGCCGGGTGGCGTGCGCACCGTCGAGCCGTTCTCCACATCGAACCGTTGGGAGAGTCTCGACACCGATGCCGCTGCGGGGTGCATTCGTGACAAGGCCCACGCCCACACCGTCGAAGGCGGCCTGCACGTACTGCGCGGAAACTTGGCCGAGGACGGTTGCGTCTTGAAGACCGCCGGGATCAGCGCCGACCTGTTTACGTTCACCGGCCCGGCGCGCGTGGTGGAGAGCCAGGAGCAGGCGATCGACGTGATCTTGAACAAGAAGATCCAGGCAGGCGATGTGCTCGTGGTGCGCTACGAGGGACCGGCAGGTGGCCCTGGCATGCAGGAGATGCTCTACCCCACCGCCTTCCTGAAGGGCGCGGGCCTCGGCGAGAAGTGCGCGCTCATCACGGATGGTCGGTTCAGCGGGGGCACCTCGGGACTTTCGATCGGCCACGTCTCGCCGGAGGCGTCGACGGGTGGGCTGATCGGCCTGGTGGAGGATGGCGACGAGATCCAGATCGATGCTCACGCGCGCACGATTCATCTGAACGTGGCGGACGATGTGCTGGCCGCACGTCGCGCGGCGATGGAAGC
>Ga0209023_10007689_pt1 | contig 10980 bp, 8 predicted proteins | sample LakOneMetagenome_FD_187468 | JGI IMG/M metagenome (GOLD analysis project Ga0209023, IMG submission 187468) | Freshwater and sediment microbial communities from Lake Erie, Canada (SPAdes) (version 2) | ecosystem: Environmental > Aquatic > Freshwater > Lentic | place: Lake Erie, Canada | collected...
AATGTGCGCTAACTCAGCCTTATTATACATGCTTTTCTCAACAAAAAAATCAGTAGCATTAACCACCCCGGCCTTAAATTTCACAGTTACATTCCGGTATGCTGTTTCTTCAGCAATAAGCTGCTCCCTTGTGGCTAGGAAACTATTTGCGGCAGCACGCTGATCTGTATAGGCTAATTCTATACTCTTCCTTATTTGATTTTTTACCAATTTTTCATCCAGCTTCGCAATACGAATGGCCACCTGAGATCGTCTGATATCGCCTTTATAAAGCAGGTTATTGAAAACAGGAATAGACAAATTAAGGCTTATGCCCTGCCCGAAATTGTCACTGATCTGTTTAGGATAAGAATAATAGGATGAATTAGCACGATTACTTACAACTACCCCATCAACGATCTCGGCAGGATTGCTTGCCAGGTAACCGACATGCTCAACTTGCGAAACCGTTTGATACGTGAGTAACGAATTTGTACTTGAATAAGATGATCCTAAGTTTCCTGACAAAGTCAGTTTTGGTGATGCTGCCGCCTTTGAAACTTTCAGACCTGCTTCCAGCGCCTGTGTTTTTAACGAAGCTCTTTTCACTTCAGGCAGAACACCTTCAGCGACGCTATAAATATCAGACACAGACATTGCAACATCTGGAATGACTGGCCCCGACTCCGGACGCTCTGTTTCAAAATCATCAGAAAGTGGCAAATCCATTAGTTGCATTAATCCTACCCGGGCGATCTGCAGTTGATTTTCCGCATCAACTTTTGACGCTTTGTCTGCAGCTAGCTGCGCTTTCATTTGCAATAAGCTGCTTTCGGGAAGGCTACCCGCATTAACATACTTTTCGGTGTACTTCAGCTGCTCCATTGTCGCATCGATCTGGCGTTGTGCAATATCTATCGCCTCATATTCAAAAAGCACCTGCATATACGCTGCAGTAACATTCAGTTGAAGGTCGTTTTTGGCCTTCTCTATATCCTGAACGCCAGCTTCATAACTCAGTTTATTTTGTCTGACAAGGTTCTGGTTTTTCAAACCATTAAATAAAGTGACACTACTCGTTAAAGAAATACTATTAGCCGATATATCACGATGAGTATACTGATAGGTTACCGGATCCAGGGAACGTCCCGCATTTAATGAATATCCGTCACTGAAATTAAGATTTGGTAGACGGCCGGCTTTTGCCTGTTCATAATTGATCCTGTTTATTTCATTGTTTGCGACACCTTGATTCAGCGCAATATTTTCGGTTAACGCCCGGTTGATACAATCCCTTAGCGTCCATACTTTCTTTTGCGCATAAGTAGTGACATTCAGTATGAAAATGAATAAAAATAAGGCAGGCAGGAATCTATTGAGGAAATTAGATTTCAAATTTAGATATTAAAGTACGAGCACTAATGAAGCATTTGAACATTTGCCAAAAGTATCGTGCATAATTATGTAACCCAATGACCACGATCAATAGAAAAACAAATGCTGGTCAGCATTTGTTTGTGCTGTGCGACGAACCTTTGCATAAACGACCCGAAAATGAAATACGAAACAAACCACCCTGAGATACCAGCGGTGCCACACACACCCGAAATTGCCCCAACGCAACCTGACAGGCAACCTGCACCGTCAAAGCCTGATATAGTACCCGAGAAAGACCCTATGCCCGCTAAAACTCCATCGGAAGTGCCGATAAGAAAAGAATGATATCAATTATTGCAGGTTGAACGTGTAATCCTTCAACCTCTTCAATGGAAAGTGAACGCGACTTGCTTCTCTTTCCCTCTTTAACATTATGCTTCGTTTTCAAAAATGAACCTTTGCATTATGAATAGCTGGCAGATCGGGAAAAAACCATAGATGTTATACAAACAATGCAATACCTTGTAAACAGTAGAAGTGCGTGTGTAGCCTGAAGATACAAGGAAAATGTCTTTAATATTCCATTAAAGAATAAAAGAAGGGACGATTTATGTGCTTTTCAGCTCAGGCCAGCTTTACTGCGAGCGCAATAATAATAGCTACCGGCGCCGTATGTGTCAAAAAATCCACAACTGCACCTCAAGGGATTCTTGCTTGCATCCCACTCATTTTCGGGATACAACAATTTACTGCAGGCATTTTGTGGTTATCATTGTCACATCCCGAAATGCAACGCTGGAACAATCTTGCCACACATATATTCCTACTTTTTTGCCCAGGTGGTCTGGCCAATAATAGTTCCGCTATCCGTGCTGCTGCTTGAAAAAGACTGCAATAACAGGAAGCCGTTGCGGGTGATACTTGTGATAGGCTTGCTGGTAGCAAGCTACATGGCATATTGCCTTGTATTCTATAATGTACGCGCCAGTATATCCTGCTATCATATCCAATATGATGTATATTACCCGATACAGCTAAAATTTTCTGGCATTTTCTACTTTATCCCCACAGTTATTCCACCAATCATATCCAGCATAAAAAGACTGCGCCTGCTGGGTGTGATCATATTATTATCATATATTTTCACCGACATATTCTACGAAAATTATTTGGTTTCTGTGTGGTGCTATTTTGCGGCTATTATCAGCATGGTTGCGTTATCGGTCATTATACAGCTCAATGAAATTGCACGACCATCAATAGACACACCGAAGATATAGCTAAGGAAACACTGATCAATAGCACTACTCACTTTCAGTCCAAATTACTTTCGGCCGCAAAACGATGCCCTATAAGTCTCCGTGCTATTCTATAGTAACCAGCTCCTCCTCTTCCTGGTTACCGTTCAGCTTCATCCGTTCTGTGTATGTGTTCAAGGTATTATTGACATAATTGAACACGGTATCTTCCTCCCAAATACTTCCTGCGTTTACTCCTGTCAATAACTCTATACCATCGTCAACAGTATCAATTGCCCAAATATTGAATTGTCCCGTTTGAATAGCGTCCCTGACATCCTGTTTCAGCATCATGTTCCTCACATTTGCGGCCGGAACGATCACCCCCTGCTCACCTGTCAATCCGATACTTTTGCATATCTCAAAATACCCTTCTATTTTTTCATTGATGCCGCCAATAGGCTGTATCTCTCCTTTCTGGTTTACTGACCCTGTTACCGCTATTCCTTGTTTGATGGGCAAAGCCGCCAGAGCCGATAATATAGCATACAACTCTGTACTGGACGCACTATCCCCCTCTATTTCAGAATAACTCTGCTCAAACACTAACCTGGCGGACAAATTGAGCGGCTTATCCTGCATAAATTTTCCGGCCAGATATCCGGCTAGGATCAAAACCCCTTTGGTATGTATGGGGCCACTCATTTCCGCCTCTCTTTCAATTGCTATAACACCAGCCTTTCCAAGGCTCACAGAGCAGGTAATGCGCGCGGGTATGCCAAAAGAAATATCACCGATATCTACAACGGACAATCCATTGATCTGGCCGATCTTCGATCCTGAGATATCGATGAATATCTGATTGCCTGTGATCATTTCATTTATTTTTTCCTGTACCAGGTTTGAACGATAGTGCTTTTCATCAATGGACTTCAATATATGGCTGTCCATAATTTTTGCATTGCCATCCTGAACCGCATAATAACCAGCCTCTCTTATAATATCTGATATTGCACCAAAATGCGTACTAAGCCTATTCTGGTCCTGCGCTAATCGGCTACTATATTCAATGATCTTAGCAGTGGCTCCACTATCAGGAACCGGCAGCCCTTCTTTGTTACAGAAAAAATTGACAAATGCAGCATAATAGGCAATGTTCCCGTCAGTACGTGGCATTTCGCTGTCGAAGTCAGCCTTTACCTTAAATAGCTCCCTGAAATCATTATCGTATTCATAAAGTAACTGGTACTGATATGCATTGCCGATCAGGATAACTTTTACATTCAACGGAATTGATTCAGGCTTTAAAGTCCTGGTTGTAACGTAACCAAGTTGATCTGTAGCTTCCTCAATTACTATCTCTTTATTCTTTAATGCACGCTTGAGGCAGTCCCAGGAAAAATAATTTTGCAACAATTCTTCAACACGCAGGATCAGGTATCCACCATTGGCGCTATGCAGCGCTCCTCTACGTATCATCGTAAAGTCGGTAACCAGGCTACCCATGTATGATTCCTTTTCTACCCTTCCCAGCAAATTATTATAGGTCGGGTTTCGCTCTATGATCACCGGCGCCCCTCTAGTCTCACTATTGTCTACCAGTACTGTAACCTCATACCTCTTTAGAAAAAAATTGTCTGTTGTAGATGGTCCGTTTGCTTTTTGCGATTTAATGAACTCCGGTAAATTATCAAGGATATCTGCCCTCAACGCCTCGAGGTAATCACAAACTCCCTTGATCTCCTTATACCTTGCTTCGAGCTCTTCAATAGGTCCATCGATAGCATAACGTGCCACTTCCTTTGCAAGATGATCCAAATCTTCGTTCATCTTTTTTTCATACTTCCGGATCTCCCTTAAACCTGCGTTGATCTCATCCTGCAGTTTATTCTGTATATCATTAATGGCGTCCAATTCCACTTCTGTCATACCCTTAAGCTGCGCATCTGTTATAGCTTTCCCGTTTTTCAACGGAATAGTAATGATACTGGTGCGGGTCTGCTTCACCATAAAGGAGTCCTTTTCAGCATGCGCCGTAATTGCCCCCATTATATCAGCCTGCTTATCCTCAAATGCGTTAATGATCTTTTCCTTTCTGCTGTCATAGTCTTCACCCTCGAAGGACTTTATTAATCCGCTATGAATATCAGCCACCACAGTTTTCATTTCCTTTTTAAACTTTGTGGCGGTACCCGGCGTCAATGCTAATTTTTTTGGACAATATGCGTCCTTGAAATTATTCACATAGCACCAGTCTGCAGGCACAGACTCAGTTCCTGCTTGCTTTTCAACAAAACTGGTAACAGCCGTCAATTTTCCCGTACCTGTGGCTCCAGACACATAAATGTTGAACTTTGACGCCTTCATCCCCAGGCCCAGCTTTAACGCTTTGATAGCCCGATCCTGCCCTATGATCACCTTGTTTTCAATATCTACCGGTTGCGATATACTTTTCAATACATCAATGGAGCAAACGTTACTGACGTCTTCCGCAGTCAATTTTGTCTTCATAAGAGAATACTATAATGTCAAAAAGAAACTTGTCATTTCATTAGGAATTAACGGAATTACTATTAGCGCAAAGATTATGTCAAAAGGATAAAACATACTTGACAAGCATCATACGGTATTATGATCATAGTCAGCCGGCTACCATATGAATTGATACACCTTTGACAAAACAGATCTCATATGCCTGAATATATCTTAAAATACAGCGAAATCATTTCTTCAGATGTTAATGTAGTAGGTGGCAAGAATGCATCGTTGGGCGAAATGGTAAGATATCTATCTCCTAAGGGAATCAATATTCCGGATGGGTTTGCAACTACATCGGCAGCTTTCCGGTATTTTATTGAGTATAACAAACTTGAAGCCCCGCTCAATAAATTACTGAGCAAGCTGGACAGGGAGGGATACAAAAACCTCGAAGACACCGGAGCGAAGGCAAGGGCACTTTTTATGACTGCGACAATGCCCAAAGACCTTTCCGAACAAATCGTTTCCGCTTATGATCTGCTTTGTGAAGGTTCAGAAGTTGCCTTAGCAGTACGCAGCAGTGCCACAGCCGAGGACTTGCCACAGGCCAGCTTTGCCGGACAACATGAATCATACCTGAACGTAAAGGGTCAACCGAATGTGGTAAAAGCCGTACAAAAGTGCTTTGCATCATTGTATACCGACAGGGCAATAAAATACCGGGAAGACAATGGCTTTGAGCACAGCAAGGTAGCGCTGTCTGCCGGTGTGCAGGTAATGGTACGATCAGATAAAGGATGCTCAGGGATAGGTTTCACACTCGAGCCTGAATCCGGATTCCGTAACCTGGTGCACCTTTCGGGCGTATGGGGGTTAGGGGAAAATATTGTACAAGGCACCGTAACGCCTGATGAATATTTTGTGTTCAAACCATCTCTAAAAGCAAAAAAGAAAGCGATCATACAAAAAAACATCGGAGAAAAGTCGTTGACGATGATATACGATAATGATACCGAGGACACCACTACCTTAAATGTAAATACGCCGCAAAACCTGCGCGAACTATTTGTTTTAAACGACGATGAGGTAACACGATTGGCAGAATGGGCGCTGCTGATAGAAGATCATTACCAGGCGCCTATGGACTTTGAATGGGCAAAAGACGGTATTACCGGCAAAATGTACATCGTACAAGCAAGGCCGGAAACGGTACATAGCCAGAAACGCAATCTGGTCGTGCACGAATACAAGCTTACCGAAAAAGGCAACCTGCTTACCGCTGGTGAAGCCATAGGCAGCAAGATTGTTTCCGGGATAGCCAGAGTACTCCATTCCCCTGAAGAAAGCAATAAGCTGCAGGCAGGAGAAATTGTTGTGACGGAATTAACAAGCCCTGACTGGGACCCAATACTGAAAAAATCAGCCGGAATAATTACGAACAAAGGAGGCAGAACCAGCCATGCATCAATTGTGGCAAGAGAAATGGGCGTTCCGGCAATAGTGGGAACAGGCAACGCTACAGAGCTGATAAAAGACGGCGACCTGGTAACGATCTGCTGCGCAGAAGGAAAAACCGGGAATGTGTATGCCGGAAAGCTAAATTGGAAGGAAAACGAATTTGACGTTAGTACGATACAAATGCCAAGGCACACGAAACCAATGCTGATAGCCGGCGATCCCGGGAAAGCATTCAAAATGTCCTTTTACCCTAATGAGGGAGTAGGATTAATGAGAATGGAATTTATTATCAATGACACTGTACAAGTGCACCCAATGGCCCTGGTAAAATTTGACCAGATAACAGACCAGGCTACTAAAGATAAGATCACGGCACTGACACGGAACTACCCCGATAAACAGCAATATTTTATTGATAAACTCTCACAGGGTATCGCCACAATTGCTGCAGCCTTCTACCCGAAGGACGTAATAGTAAGAATGAGTGATTTTAAGACAAACGAATATGCCGGCCTGCTGGGAGGAAAAGACTTCGAGCCAATAGAGGAGAATCCGATGATCGGATTCAGAGGGGCGTCGCGGTATTACAATCCTTTGTACCAGCAGGGATTCAGGCTGGAATGTGAAGCCATAAAGGTGGTACGTGATGAAATGGGCTTAACGAATGTGAAATTAATGATCCCTTTCTGCCGCACGGTAGAAGAAGGTAAAAAAGTAATAGCTGTAATGCACGAATATGGGTTGACTCAAAAAGAAAACGGCCTTGAGATATATGTAATGGCAGAAATACCCAGCAATGTGATCCAGGCTGAAGATTTCGCAGCAATATTTGATGGCTTCTCAATAGGCTCCAATGACCTGACACAGTTAACGCTGGGTATAGACAGGGATTCCGCTATAATATCAGGTCTTTTCAGCGAACAGAATAAAGCGGCAAAAGCAATGATATCAATGGTGATACAAAAAGCCAAAGCAGCAAAAACAAAAATCGGGTTGTGCGGACAGGCACCAAGCGATTATCCTGAGTTTGCTCAGTTCCTCGTCGAAGAAGGAATAGACAGTATTTCATTTAACCCTGACGCCTTACTAAAAGGCATAGAAAATATCTGCAAAGCAGAAGAAGCGATAAAAATTCGTCAACCAGAAATATCCTAATGACATGACCACACTCATTTAATGCTATGACGTACGTCACCCATTAAAGATAAACACGCTAATACATTTGCAATAAACCAACAAGACATGAAATCAAATACAACAACAATAGCCAAGCAACTGAGCAAACTACTTGCAGACGAATACGTATTGTATACTAAAACCCGCAATGCACATTGGAATGTAGAAGGCGTGGATTTTTATACCATGCACAAATTTTTTGAAGCGCAGTACGCAGAACTGGATACCATAATCGATGATGTCGCCGAACGCATACGCTCAATAAAGCATTATGCTCCGGCAACGCTGAAGGAATTCCTCCAGCTGACTCACCTCTCCGAAAAAATGGGATCAAAAAACACCAGCGCCGGATTTATAAGCGAGCTTTTATCAGACCATGAAGAGATAATAACATTCCTCAAAGAAAATATCAGGGTATTTGCAGATGACCTGCACGACCTTGGTTCAAGCGACTTTATCACCGGACTGATGGAACAACATGAAAAAATGAGCTGGATGCTCCGTTCACACTTAAAATAGACAACATGAAACGACTAGTAAATAAAGTAGCGATAATTACCGGTGCAGCTGGTGGCATGGGTGCAGCAATGGCCAAACTTTTTGCGAGCGAGGGAGCAAAGGTGATGGCTACCGATGTACAGTCTGACAAACTGGCCCTATGGGTGGAAGACGCCAAAAAAGCGGGCTTGTCTATTGAGCACATGGCTCACGATGTCACTTCTGAATCCGACTGGCAAAAAGTAACTGACAAAACAATAGCACTATATGGCCGCCTGGATATATTGGTCAACAACGCAGGTGTATATCCCGGATACACAACAACGGAAGGCACATCAAAAGAACAATGGGATAAAGTTATTGCGATCAATCTTACCGGACCGTTCCTGGGATGCCATATCTGCATCCCGCATATCAGGAAATCAGGTAGTGGAGCCATAGTAAACATTTCCTCTATTGCCGGTCTTGTAGGCGGTAACGGACCAGCCTATTCAGCATCAAAAGGCGGACTGACGTTGCTAACAAAAGACCTTGCGGTGGAACTGGCGAAAGACAAAATACGCGTGAATTCAATTCACCCGGGAGGCGTACTAACGCCGATGACTGAAGACTTGTTCAAAACAGAGGCCGGCAATGAAATAATGAAAACACTTTGTCCGCTGGGCAGGATAGGTAACGCAATGGAGATAGCATATGGGGCATTATACCTTGCTTCAGATGAATCGACTTACACAACGGGTTCTGAATTAGTAATAGATGGTGGACTGGTAGCCAGGTAATGGTCAAAAAACGACACACAATGAACGAAACGCTGAAAAACATCTACGAAAGAAGAGCTGTAAGAAAATACAAGCAGATGTCTGTGTCAAAAGATGTCATCGACATGCTGCTTGACGCTGGTCGTATGGCACCGTCTGCGATGAACAGACAGCCGTGGAAATTCTATGTGCTTTCTGATGTCCGGAAGATAAAAGCATTCTCTAAGGAAATAGCAGAGAACGCAATAAAGGAGATAAAACATGCTGGAATAAAGGAAACGATTAAAATGACGCTTAGCTTTTTCCACCTGTCAAAGATGATCGACTTTCTGAAGCAGGATGACCACATATTCTATGGTGCACCGGTTGTCATTTTCCTCACTTCTCCTAAAGAAGAGGAGTGGGGCGCACTGGACGTAGGTATGTGTGCCCAGAACATAATGCTGGCAGCCAAATCCCTCGGACTGGAAACTTGCCCGGTAGGCTTTGCAAAGTTCGTAACCCAGGCAAAAGACTATTATCTGCTTAATATACCGGCAACTGAGCAAATACACCTCGCAATTACAGTAGGCTACGGAGATGAACACCCTGCAATACACGAAAGAATTGAAGATAACGCTTCTTATATCGAATAAATAATAACAACTGACAATTAATCTAACAGCTCATGAGATCATTACTAATTATCTTATCCGTATTTCTGATTCCTTCCTTCGTATTGGCACAAGCCAACGAACCCGTTAAGAGCAATAAGAAGGCCAAAAAAGCTGATGATCAGCAAGTATTTGTTTTCCCGGACAGCATTACGTTCTATAAAAAGGAGCTGAATGAACTGGTGGAAGAAAAAACAAAGTCCTTAACAAGAAGCCTGAAAAAGATCGCCGTTTCCAACGGTGCTGAACAAAAACAGGAGATAGCTGCCGCAATGCAACTATTCAATAATAATGAGAAAAGATTGGTGACCGTGACCAGCAAGAAAAATCCTGAACCGGTTACAAAACCAATAAAAAAATACCTGAACGACCTTGCGCAGCTACATTATACCAAAGTGAGCATTGTATGGCACGATGCCGAATATGTCAGTAACTTTGTGAAGCAACCGGATGGAACCTATGCAGCCCTGGTCGCATTCGAACAGGAATTTACAGGAATAAAGACCGGAGAGGCAAATTACACCTATCACGATGTGACTCAAAAAAGAATTGAGATCATAGTGAAAGTTTGGGATCCCAAAGCAAAAAAGAAAGGCAAAGAGTATTATATGGATGTTTTTCTGGGCAACATAGGAGTAACTGAAGACTAAACAAGACCAATGCAGATCAAATACCTTCTTTTACTGCTGCTACTAAACTGCTATGTACCCCAGCCTATTCACGCTCAGGCTATAAACACAATACCAGATCATCCAAAAGATAAAAGCTACTTCCTGTATGAAGTTAAGCTCATTGATGAGTTTATAGAACGCTTTAATGATGCGCCGTCTTCGTATATCCGCCAGCAGTGCATGTCTTTGTATGGAACAGATACAATGATAACGCGTACCAGGTTGCTGAAAACTTTATTAGACAAAAAACAAAACTGGAATGCAGATACTACGTTGTTCATTAATGAAATAACTGCCACTCAACACCCGCAATATCTGAACTTTACCGACAGCAACTGGTATGCTGTAGCAAACTGCATTTTCCTATATAGCGGTCAGCAGGTAACCGTCCCCATTGTGCTGCATATCAAAACCGTAAACGGCGCGTCGAAATGGATGATCGCGGGGTTCGGCAACAGCGAGGTTTTCAGAAATACTGCTCCGTTACCTACATCAAAGAATCTCTTCAGTTCATCCGGAGATTTCATACCTACATCAAGCTATGGCACTGACTTCATTGTATTCAACAACATTTTTACTAATAAAATAACACCCGGCGACTATATTGAACCTGCTTTGCTGCTAACACCAAGAGGACGCATTATTATCCAGTTGCTGCAAGAGAATAAGCTCAGATTTCAGCAGGTAAAAAATA
>Ga0209023_10007690_pt1 | contig 10980 bp, 9 predicted proteins | sample LakOneMetagenome_FD_187468 | JGI IMG/M metagenome (GOLD analysis project Ga0209023, IMG submission 187468) | Freshwater and sediment microbial communities from Lake Erie, Canada (SPAdes) (version 2) | ecosystem: Environmental > Aquatic > Freshwater > Lentic | place: Lake Erie, Canada | collected...
GGTTCTGTTGGAGGACTCCCTTTGCAAGACAATCAAAATAATAACTTTTCGAATATATTGATAGCAACTGGAATAGGAGCAATGGCGGGAAGTATTCCTTTCTTTATTTCCGCTCATAATAATAAGGTAAAAGCTGCTTCAGTTGCAATTAGCAACCAGAATATTTTTTTGCCTCAACGTAATGGTATTGTGTTACAGGCACAACCAACAATTTCTTTGAAGATTCCACTTTGATTATACAAATGAAAAACTGGACATAATAACTAAGGTTTCGTAACATCCGAAGGAAGAACAATGAAAACGCTGGTGTAAGGAACTATGATGAAGGTCATGCTATTGCAGTATTCGTTTTACAATGTACTAATGATATAAAAATGATCAAATTCAGAATTGCAACATATGAAGATAATTTGAAGTTGATTCAACTTACTGCTACATCTGCTATGGCAGGTGACATTGGTTTAAGAATAGACAGGAAACCGGATTTTTTCTCCCTCCTGAAAATGCGGGGCGATACGAAAGTATTTGTTGCAGAAGAAAACGATACCATCATAGGTTGCATTTGTGTTTCTCATCAGAATATATATGTAGGCGGAGAAATGCTTCCGCTTCAGTATGTTGGAGATTTTAAGGTTACTGAAAAATATAGAAAAAAAGGCATTGGATTACAGCTTTGCGATGAAGTAGCAGACTATGTAATATCTCAAAAGGCTGACCTGGTTTTTTTGAATGTTTCAAAAGGAAATACCAAGCCAGTCTCATTTTTTAAAAATCGTCCTTATATACCTGACTTTGACAATATAGGCAACTTTAAAATATACCAGGTCATTGGAAAAAGAATAAGGCCAAAGGTTTATAAATATCCTATAGAAGAAACTATATTGAATGAGGAGGTCTTACATTTTTTTAATAGCTATTACAAAGAATATCAACTGGGTGCAGTTTTAACAACAGATAAATTTATTGCCACAAGGATTTTTGTAATCCGGGAAAAGAAAAAGATCATTGCAGCAATGTGCCTGCTTGATACAATGCCTGTTAAACAAAATGTAATTACAACTTTATCATGGAAAATAAAATTCATCCTTAAGATCATAAACACGTATAGCAGCATTGCAGGATTTTCAAAAATGCCTTTACTTAATGAACCTGTAAAGATGCTGTATATTAAATACCTCGCAGTTGATTCAAAAAATAGCCCATTAGTTAAAACGCTTATCAATTATGCAAGAAATTTAATATTCGAAAAATCATATTCTTATGTTTCCATCGGTCTGCATGAAAAAGATAAATTCAATGATTGTCTTTCCGGGCTATTGAAGTTAACATTCAAATCTGTAGGTATGTTATTGAGCCTAAAAAATAACCGGGACCTTATCAATAAAGTAAAAGAAGGTGTTCCGTATGAAGACTACTCCCTGGTATAATTAAAAATAAACAATTAAACTGAATTAACATGAATGCAACTACAAACAAACCCATTACAGTTGAAGAATTCAATGTAATCTCCGATATCTTTTCGCAAGCCCTCACCGGTGAATTAATTGGCATGTCAAATTTTGCATCTCTTGCTGATACCATTGATGACCCACATGAAAAAATGGAAGCAGTGGAACATGCCAATAGCGAAAGAATGCATGCCGAAGGATTTAATGCCTATGCCAATAAGGCAAAACTAAAAGTCAATATTAATTTGAATGGGGAGTATTGGGGAAACGTTAGAAAACATTTTTTGACGTATGCCCTGCAGAAAGATTTTATAGCCTGCCTTATTATCCAGGAAGTGATGCTGGAGTCGTTTGCAGTTTCCATGTACACAGATGTAGGTAATGCTTTAGGCGGTGAAGCCGGCGATCTTTTTCTGCGCATAGCGGACGAAGAGAAAGAACACCTGGAACACTCATCCGATATTCTTCGGGAAGACATGCATAAAGACCCTGCTGCATTTATCAATAAGTTTGAAGAGATTCATTTCAAGTGCATGACTATACTTGCACAATTTAGTGCAACTACAGATCTGCGTGGCCATTGCGGCGTATGCAATGGCGATTGCATGAAAGGATCATTACACCATATCGGGCTTGATATTGTAACCATGCGAGGAAATGCAATGGCTTTATATGCGCGTTCATTAGATAATATTGGGATTCCCGGTGAAAAATCTACAGTATGGTTAGCACAACTACCGGCTTAAACTTTGCCGTAATTGGCCACCAGGATAACTGGCAGAATATTGAAAGATTCGTAAATGGACTGCGTTCCAACGGGCAGGAAAAACTTTCAATGGAAAAAATAAAGAACATTTTTTCATTTATTCCCCCACGTGTACTTTTCAAAGTAAAAGTAAAATCTACAACAGGTAATGAAATAAATGGAGTTTATATAGACACTTTCATTGATCCGGATAAACTCGATGCACAATACAGTAAAGCCAATATACGTAAAGTAATTCAAGCTGCTTCCTGCGCTGAAAAAGAGGGCGCATCTATTGCAACACTTGGTGGATTTACATCTATTGTACTGGAAGGGAATTTAGAATCCTTCCCAAAGAATGGAACAAAATTTACAACCGGGAATACTTTAACTACAGCTTACATTGTAAAGGGAGTCGAAGTTGCAGCGGGGCAATGCAACATAAGCCTGACTGATTCAAAACTATTGATCGTAGGAGCCACAGGAGATATAGGAATGGCATGCATAAATTATTTTAAAAGAAAAGTAAAGCAACTGCTGCTCTGTGCAAGAAATTCTTTCAGGCTCGAAAAACTTGCACTCAGTTTATTGAATGAAAACGTAAATACGAAGAATCACATATCAGTCCATGAACTGTTGCAGGAAGCTGATATTATCATCTGTGTAGCAAGTACTACAGGATTAAATTTCAGGAACTGTAAAAAGAATGTTTTGATCTGTGATGCTGGCTACCCGAAAAACCTGGACAAACAAATTTATAATAACCCCCAAGTGCAGATCTTTCATGGAGGAATGGGGCAGGTAGGTAAAGGATATGATTTTAATCCTGATTATTCAAACAGTATTTATAACTACCCTGCCCCAGGAATAGCCCATGGTTGTATTTTGGAAGCGATGGTACTGGCTTTTGAAAATAAAATTGAAAATTACTCTACCGGAAAAGGGAATATTTCAACTCAAAAAATAGAAGAGATATATGCAAGCAGTTTAAAACATGGTTTAAACCTGGCCCCTTTTCACAATGCAAACGGATTATGGACTAATCAAAAGAAATCAAGTTGAAACAAAAACAATCGCAAATACAATTATTCAAACTGGTGTTTACGCACAACTGGGAAGATCCCGAAAGTGACCTGTCAGCATTACGAATAAAAAGTAATGATGTTGTTCAGGCTATTACCTCCGGCGGTTGTAATGTAATCGGATTTTTGTTGTATGATCCCAAAGAAATATATAGTGTGGATATTAATCCTGCACAATCTTATTTACTCGAATTAAAAATTGCGGCTATCAGGACATTTGATTTTACAAAATTTATTGCATTCGCCGGGTTAACTGATTGTGATAACCGGTTAGCCATGTACAGTAAACTAAAGCAGCTATTAAGTAATGATGCTGTTGCATATTGGGATGACCAAACTAAAATCATTGCAAAGGGTTTTATAATGAATGGTAAATATGAGCGGTTTATCAGACTGGCTGGCAAATTCATTTCGCTTTTACAGGGCAGGAAAAGAGTGCTTGGTTTGTTTGAAAAAAAAACAAAGCAAGAACAGGAGGCATACTTTGACAATGTATGGAATACAAGGAGGTTTAAATTTATTTTCACAATACTGTTTAATAAAAGGATGCTTGCAAGACGTGGGTTGGTGGCTGATTACTTTACCTTCGATGATGGCAGTAAGTCCTTTGCTGACAGTTTTTATAAACGTTCAAGGAAAGCTTTCAGGGATATTCCCATTGAAAATAATTATTTTTTATCCCTCTATCTACTCGGCAGGTTTAGCAATGTAAATGCAGTGCCGGACTATTTACAGGAAGAAAATTATAAAACAATAAAGTCGAGGATTGACAGGATAAAAATTATTACCGGTGAAGCCCAACAATGGATTGATACAATGCCGGATCAATATATAGATTGTTTTGCACTGTCTAATATTTGCGAATTGATGAGTGAACAGGAAACGCATACTTTATTTACTGCTGTTCAAAGGACTGCGAAAAATGGTGCAAAAATTATTTTTAGAAACCTGATGATACCCAGGGAAGTTCCGGAAGACCTGCAGTCTTCAATCATTAAAGATCAATCACTCAGCAGGCAACTGTATGAAAATGACCGGTCTTTTGTGTATGGAAAAGTGGCCGCATATAAGATTATTAAATAGCTTAATATTTCGCGAAATGGTTACAGATCAATATAAAATACCGGATAAGACAAACTTTGTAATAAGTATTCTATGCACTTGTATATACTTTGCTTTATTATGGACAGCTTCACATGTTAATCATTATGGATGGGTCTTACTCTGTGGTTTTCTTTTTGCGGTGATAATGGTACCCATTTACTCACTGATACATGAAGCAGAACACGGTATCATCAATTCAAATGAAGTTGTAAATAATATGATGGGCAGATGGCTCTGTACTTTATTCATTGCACCTTTTACTTTTTTTAAACACTGCCATATAAAACATCATAAAAAAAACCGGACTGATGAGGAAATGTGGGACCTGTATTATGAACACTATAATAAATTGAAGCGATATGGCAGATTATATGGAATGATGATCGGTATTACTTATTTTTCTTTGTGGCTTGCAGTACTATTATATACAATTGCTCCAAGACTTCTTTATACCCGCTTTTTCTTTTCCAATATAGAAGTGGCAGGTTTTTTAAAAGGAAGCGACAGGCGGGACAAGGTTGCAAAATCAAGATGGGAAAGTATACTGGTGATCATTTTCCAGGTGGCCCTCTTTTTTATTCTTGATCTAAAGTGGACCTCCTGGCTTACTTTATTTGCAATGCATGGATTTTTATGGTCATCCCAGAACTATGTGAACCATGCTTTCAGCCCTCGTGATATCATTAACGGAGCTCATAATCATAGGATCCCAATCTGGCTAAACCTGTTATACCTGAATTTCAATTTACATCTTGCTCATCATCAAAATCCAAAAATTCCATGGATACATTTACCTGCTTTTATTAAACAAGGGAATGGCAGGATGAGTTTTTTCAGAAATTATATCCGGCTTTGGAAAGGGCCAATTTTGACAAAAGAAAAAGAACCTAAACCGTTGCTACAAGAAATATAACAGACTAAACCATTCAAGAATTCAACATGCTGACAGCTTTACATATATCAAAGTCTTATGGTAAAAGAGCAATACTGAGTAATATATCTTTTGCTATCGGTGCGGGTACACTCAATGCGGTAGTTGGCGAAAATGGGGCTGGTAAATCCACATTGATGAAAATCATAATTGGCGAGATAAGTGCTGATAAGGGTAACGTTATGCTAAAGGGCAAGGCTGGTTATTGTCCACAATATCCACTTTTTTTTCCAATGCTATCGGTTGAAGAAAATATCAATTATTTCTCAACTGCATATGGCATGACCAGCCAAACCAATAACTGGTGGACAGGCAGGAGAAATGTGTTGATAGATCAACTTGGTTTCAGAAAATATTTGCAATACCGTGCTGAACATTTAAGTGGTGGAACTCAACAAAAACTCAATCTCGCTATAGCGTTATTGCACGAACCGGATATATTGATACTTGATGAACCGTATGGCGCTTTTGATATGGTAACATTTCAACAATTCAGGGAAATGATGTTTCAATTAAAGAACCAGGGGAAATGTATCCTGTTAGTTACACATTTATTAAATGACCCGGAACGGTTTGACCGTGTTTTCACATTAAAAAAAGGATGCCTGCAATGAGATGGAAATATTTTCATACAAGTATTAGTATGCATTTCAGGATGCTGATGCGCCAAAAAATAGTTTTACTTCTTTTAGTAGGCACTCCTACCCTTTTTATTTTTATTGTACAGCTTACAGGTTCAGCAAGAGATGTTTTATTTGAGGTTGGTATTGCAGAGACAAAAACGATGATTAAAGCGGCTGAGGTAAATGTGTCTTTGATATTTGTTTCGATGGCAATCATCGGATTTTTATCTTCCTTTGTATCTCTCAGTCTTGTTCAGCAGTACAAAAATGTTAACCGGCGGCTGGTTATCTGTGGTTACTATCCCATAGAATTAATGTTATCCGCATTGTCTGTGATATTCTTTATTATTTTAATGCTGGTCTTATGCATTGGCTTTTCTATACAGTTTTTATTCCAGCCTCTTCATTTTTGGCCAATGCTTTTGGGAATGTTATTTAACGGGCTTATTTATGGTGGCTACGGAATGCTGGTAGGCTATATGACAAATGGTGCCCTTGAAGGAACATTGACAGTTATCCTGTTAGCGAATATAGATGCCGGCTGGCTACAAAATCCACTCATTTTATCAGAAGCCAGGAACAAGATCATTATTCAATTATTACCTGCTTATTACCCTACCCAATTATCAGTAGGGGCAGCTTTTACAGATGTACCTTTAGAAAGATCAATTTTTATATGCTTTTCTTATATGCTTTTTTTCTTTAGCGCAGCTTTTCTTGTTTCATATTATGACATGCGCATCAAAAAAATTCATAAAATAAAGATGCTAAAATAAAAGTAAACTGGACAATTCCTCCATTTACAAAGCCACAAAAGCAAATAAAAAATTCAGTACCAGAAAAATTTCCTTTTTAAACTATATTTAAATAATTTTTCAACCGATGAAAAGTTGGTTTGCGATATCAATAATGCTTTTATTAACGGCCTACCACAGCCATGCCCAGGATGCTGAATGTGAATCCCTTTTTTTCAAAAGAGTTACACATTCCTTCATGCCTTCCATCACATCAAATTATTTTTTCTTTTCAGCAGATGGCATGATTTGGTTTTCCACCGCTAAAGGACTGGCTTCTTTTGATGGGTCTGAATTGATACACCACAATAATCTGAAACAATCTACCGAGTATGGCTTAAGCAATATCACTTCTATGCTTGAAGATCAGCAACATAATTTTTATATTATTACACACACGGGTTTGTTTTATTATGACAGGAAAAAAGAAATTTTTTTCAAACTGGAATACTCTTCGGGAAATACAATAAAAAAATCCCATATTTCATTTTCAACATTTTACCAGGATCATGACGGAACGATTTATATAGGATCATCAAACGATGGTTTATTTATTTATGACCCGTCAAAAAAACTTTTTGAACATATTAACCTGGACAATTCAAATGCTGATAACCACAAAGACCGGCTTCTGAATACTATAGTATGTTTTGCAGGGGTTTCTACAGATCCTGCCCAATTATGGGTGGGCACCTTTCACGGCATTTATTTGTTTAACAAACAAACAAAACAATTCAGACAGCATTTTGAAATTGTCATAGGTAAAGAAAATATCTATAGTAGCATATTTTCAACTAACAGGCAAAAAATAGATATACAGCGCATGGATGTGGAAAATGACAGTACTATTTGGTTTAATTCATGGGTAAGTGGTTTTGGAAAGTATAATACAAAAAGCGGTAAAGCGAATATTTTATTTGGATGGAAAAATAAGGTGAATGCAGGCGGAACTTTTGATGCATTCATCATTCCAACATTTATCAAATCTTCAACAGGTAAATACTTATTGGGAATTTTTAATGGCAAGACAGCCGAATATGATACACATACCAATTCTGCTACATTCTTTACTGTGTCCGGTAAAAATACTGGCCTGGAACAAACCCGTTTTGTTGATAAAGACCGTAAAGGGAATATTTGGGTATTACAACAAGGTATCCTGTATGTATCACTGCCCCCGTCATTACGGTTACAACACAGGGATGCCCTCTTTAATAACCGCCAGCAACCACAACCACTGGGTTTCTATTTTGATACATCCGATCATTTCATGTATGGCGCCTATTTATTTTCACCCGGTATCAATGTGTATAATTCCTGCTTTCAATTGATGCAGGTTATTCCAACATTGGCAATAAAAAATTTTTATAATTACGGATCAGGTATTGATAAAAGTATTACTAAAGACGGCGCAGGCAGATTCTGGACTGCGGGCTGGAAAGTGCAGGTATTATTACCGGGTGAAAAAAAATTCGTAGCTGCCGAAGAAAAATTTCCGGCATTGAAATGGCTTCCGGCAAAAGGGGAATTCAATGATGTAGTAACAACCCGGGATGGAAACATTTTACTTAAAAAAAGTAAAACCCTTTTCTATCTTATCAACGGGTACACATTGGAAACGGATACGATCGTTTACCAGCAAACCGAAGAAAACACGGCATTACTGAACTACATGCCAACTTTTTATGATCCCGGAAGAAATTATTTATACCTCGTTGGAAGGAAAGATATCAGGCAATACAACCTTACAACAAAAAAAATGAAAGTCATTTCCAATGTTGCTTTATTTGGAAATACCATCATGGAGGATGGAATTGGTTTACCAGAGCTAGATGCAAGCGGCAGGATATGGTTATTCATTCCCAATTATGGTTTCCGAATTATAGACCCGGAAACTTACAGGTGTATAGATTCAATTAAGCTGGAAGAAAAAGGCCTGATGAGAAGAAATTATGATGACATAAAAAGTGGACCGGAAAATTATATGTATTTACATTCCACAAATGGTATTATCATTTATAATTATAGCAAACAGCAATCTTTTCTCTTTGATAATACCAATGGCCTTTCCAGCCCGGAAGATATATCATTTCTTTCGGTGAATGGGTACCTGCTGATCGGCCAGCGCGGAGGATTTGATTTCTTTAAAACTTCCCACCTGGATCAATATACACCTAAGGTAAATCCCTGGTTAAATACTGTAATTGCTGACAGTCTTGTATTCTCACGGGTAAGTACAGAAAATAATAAACCTTTTCAATTATCTCATCTTCAAAATACGATCAGTTTTTCTTTTTCAGCCTTGGAATATTTTTTCCCCGAGCGCATTGAATATGAATACCAGCTCTGGCCGGTGGATAAAAGATTTACAAATGTTGATTTTTTTAATAGAAATATTACCTATTCCAAATTGGAACCGGGGAAATATATTTTCCGTTTAAAAGCGCAAATGGAAGGTGGCAATTGGGAAGTGCCTGCTAAAGAATACGCATTTGAAATTGAACCCGCGTTTTGGCAAACCACTTTGTTTAAATTATTTTATTTGGCATTGGCTTGCTGCATAATTTTTTTTCTGGCATGGTGGCGTAACGCTTCCATCCGGAAAAAGGAAAAAATTGAAATGAGCCATGAAAAAGACTTGCTGGAACTGGAAGCTAAAGCACTAAGGGCACAAATGAATCCACACTTTATTTTCAATAGTCTCAATTCTATTAAATCGCTCATCAATAAAAATGAAAATGAATCAGCCGCAAACTATCTTGCTGTCTTTTCTAAATTAATAAGAACTTTATTTCAAAATTCTGACAAACGGGAAATAAGTTTATATGAAGAAATAGAAACCTGTAAATTATATACGCAAATTGAAAAATTACGTTTTGGTGAAAAAGTTGACTTTCATTTTGATATAGATGAAACGGCTGGACTGGAAGATTTTACAGTCCCTGCTTTGACGATACAACCTTTTATAGAAAATGCGATCTGGCATGGAATGTTGCCTAAACCTGGTGGAGGCTTTGTCACAATTGCCGTAAAAAAAATAAATGGTTCTATTAATTGTATCATTGATGATAATGGAATCGGCCGTGATACTTCTAAAAAATTTAAATCAAACTATGAAACCAGTTATGTATCCAGGGGAATTGGTCTAACCAAAACAAGGCTGCACCTGGATAAATTATTGAATGGACGGGATGACGAGATTACGATCATTGATAAAAAAGATGCAGCAGGCAAACCGGAAGGAACAAAAGTAATTATCACTTTTAAATTGAATAACCATTGATACGCGCTATTATTATTGATGATGAAAAAAATTGCATAGAAAGCCTGCTCTTTGATTTACAAAAATTTTGTAAAGAGGTGGAAATTGTAGATACCTGCAATTCACCCAAAGAAGGATTATTGTCTATAAAAAATCATCAGCCTGATATTCTTTTTTTAGATGTACAAATGCCCTGGATGAACGGTTTTGAAATGCTGGAAGTGTTGGATGAAATAAAATTTGCAATCATTTTCACTACTGCTTATGACCAGTTTGCAGCCAAAGCGTTTCGGATTAGTGCTATAGATTATTTATTGAAACCCATTGATTCCGGCGATTTACAGGAAGCAGTGCGAAGAGCAATTGAAAAATTGAGTAATCAAAAGGGTGGTGAAAACATCAATAATTTATTACAGAATATTAAAAAGCCGGCACTGCAACAACGCATAGCATTTCCGGGCCGGGAGGGTTATGAATTCATTGAAGCGGATAAGATCATTTATGCCAGTGCAGATGGCTCCTATACACATATTCACCTTACCGGCAATCGAAAATTAATTATTTCTAAAACACTGAGTGATGTCGAAGAAACTTTGCCTGCCAGTTTATTTCAACGTGTACATCACAGCACTGTGGTCAACCTTTCACATATCACACATTTTTTTAAGGTTGATGGAGGTTACCTGCTGATGGATAATGGTGAAAAACTGGTTGTTTCAAAATCCAGGAAAGAAAACTTAATGGCCTGCCTGGGTTTGAAGTAAATATATATACTTTAAAAAAATAAAAAGAGATTGCTGAAAAATCATTTCCCCCATTCCGCCGGGTTCTTTCTCCAGGCCTGTAATACTGTTTTGTCTTCCGCTTTTACAATGCCTTTTTCCAAGGCCAGTTGTATCATGGTTTCATAATTCGATAAAGAAAAAATAGTTACTTCTTTTTCTTTGAAAGCAATCTCCGCTTCATAAAAACCATAATTGAAAATAGATAC
>Ga0209023_10007691_pt1 | contig 10980 bp, 9 predicted proteins | sample LakOneMetagenome_FD_187468 | JGI IMG/M metagenome (GOLD analysis project Ga0209023, IMG submission 187468) | Freshwater and sediment microbial communities from Lake Erie, Canada (SPAdes) (version 2) | ecosystem: Environmental > Aquatic > Freshwater > Lentic | place: Lake Erie, Canada | collected...
CGAGCGACACACCGGCCCACGACGACGCCGAATGGGGCGCCGACGGCCCGCACGGCACGCAGCCCGATTCCGAGAACCCCGCGTGGGACATGTTGAACGCCGCGGTCTGGCAGAACGACGAGCCCGTTGCCGCGGCGACGCCCGAACCCGATCAGGAACCGTCATGGGATGTTTCGGATTGGGCGACCCCGGAGCCCGAAAGCGCTGAGCCGACGACGGTCCAGAGCTTCGAAACCAGTGAGCCCACCCAGGGCATTCCGCTGATCGCATCCGCAATCGACGATGGGCTTCCAACCATCGCTGCCGAACCGCACGCCACCGGCGAAGTGGCGGACGCCCAGGCGACGGAGTCGCACGTGGAGGAGCCGGCCGCGACGGCCGCCGATCTCGCCCCGATCGAGGACGTGGCCGCACATCCGGTCGCGCCGATCATCGACGAGATCCACGAGACCTTGCCATCGCTGGAGCTCCCCGTCGAGCCGATCGAGGAGCCGATTCTCGAAGCGTCAGTTGCCGACGCCGCGCCGATCGAAGCGCCCCTGGACATGATCGTGGAGGAGCCGGCCGCAGACGTCCACGTGGACGAATCGATCGTGGCTCCCTTGGATACACCGATTTTCGACGCCCCTGTCGCCCTTGAGCCGACGCCACTCGCGCCGTTCGTCGAGGTGCCTGTCACGGACGAGCAGTTCGCCGTCGCCCACTTCGAGGACCCCGCGTCGGCCGCACCGATCGACGTCCCCTCCGTGCCCGTCGAAACCAACCACGTCACCTGGGAGGTGGAGGAGCCGGATCCGCTGGCGCCAGGCCCGATCAGCCAGGAGTGGGTCGAGTCGGCCTCGGAAATGGCAGCCAACGCACCAGTGCGCCACATCCGTCCGGAAAGTGCCGATCCCACCGCGCCGGTGATCATGTACCTGCAGTCGGGCGATCAAGAGATGAAGGTCGTGATCGAGCGCGATCACACCGGCAATCCACTCGCATGGGTGCTGAGCGGCGTGGCGAAGGTCGACGCCGAAGGATCAGCCATTCGCGTGCGCATCCCCTCGCCGGACGCCGACGACGATGTCACCAGAATCGACGTCGGCGGACACGCCAGTGTCGCGGCGGACGTTGCCGATGCCGAACCCGCGCCAGCGGAGACGTTTGACGTCGTGGTGGAGGTTCACCCCGCCGAGACGGCCGACGAACCCCTGGCGGAGCAGGTGACCCAGGTCATGCCTGTCGTGGCCGACACGGTCGACGCCTCGCACGATGCTCCCGTCGACGAGCCGGACACCGCAGGACTTGGCGCACTCGCCTTCGATGAACAGGGCATCAGCCCGGTCGAGGGCGAGCAGGAAGCACCCGCGCCGGCACAGCCGGTTGTCGAGGCGCGCCCTGAGCCCGAGATGGTTGCGGCTCCGGTGGTCGAGGCTGTCGTCGAAGAGCCCGTCGCCCCACCCGCCCCCGCCGCGATGGATCCGATCGTCGTGGCACTGCTCGATCGCCTTGCCGACACCGAGCGCGCCTTGGTGGAACTGTCCACCCGAAGCGCCGATGAAAGCCACATCGAGTCCAAATCGTCGTCCAAGAAGCCCAAGCGCAAGCAGGCGCGCAAACGTGCCCGTGCCGGCGCAAGTGCGCAGATGCACGGCGAGTTCAACGACGACGTTCCCGACATGACGCCAAACGCCGACTCGCGCAGCAAGGCCGAGTCAGGCACCAAGGAAACGCGCGCGCCGCGCCCGGCGCCCGGAACCGCATCGCGTCCGATCATCACAAAGCCGCGCGTCGCCGAACGTGACACCGACGCCCCGGCGCCGCGCGACACGCGTCCACGTCCCAAGAAGCGCGACGAGCGTCAGAATCGTGCAACGGTTGACACCAGGACCGCCCCGCAGGCGATGCCGGTGACCGTCGATGCCGACAACCCGCTCGACATCGCCGCATTGGTCCAGGCCGAAGCGAATCGACGTGTCGCAGAAGTTCTCGCGCAGCATGGATCGGTGAAGACCAATGGCGACTTCTCCGGGCTCGTCGATCGTCTCGAACATGTGCTCGACGACGATTCACGGTCGAAGGCGTAACCTCTGACCCAATCTGCGACGTCAGGAGAGCGCTGATGGCTATGCTGATCGGTATGCTCGGCCCATCCGAATACCAGGCGATGATCGAAAAGGCGTTGCCCGGCTCAAAGGTTCGCGTTGAGGACCAAGGAGGCGGTGACCACCTGTTCGCAGAGGTCGTCGCACCCCAGTTCACCGGCCTGTCGCGCATCGAGCAGCACAAGCTCGTGTACGCGGCCGTGAAGCAGTTCCTTGATGACGGGTCGATCCACGCACTTGGCTTGCATACCCGCGCCCCGGAGGAAGAATGACCGACACGCTGTCGCTGACCGACGCCGAACTCCTTGACCAGATCACGTCCGAAGTCGCCGAACACCGCGTGTTCTTGTACATGAAGGGCACCCCGGATGAACCCCGCTGCGGGTTCAGCAATCAGGTTGTCCAGATCCTCAAGTTGACCGGCGCCGAGTTCGGCGCCCGTGACGTCCTGCCGGATCCCCGCATTCGCGAGGTGCTCTCCGGTTGGTCCGACTGGCCCACCATCCCCCAGCTGTTCGTGGATGGCAAGCTCGTCGGCGGTTGCGACATCACCACCGAGCTGTACCAAAGCGGCGAGCTGAAGGAACTGGTTTCCGCCGGCTGACGTCCGCGTGATCGAGGTTTGTACCGGCCACCCCTGGATCAGCGGGTGGCCGGTGTGCATTTGGGACCGTCGTTAGAGGGCGGGTGCCTCCATGCGCAGTGTGCAGAAGTGTTGCCCTTCGGCCCACTCCTTGCCGGCGGTGGACGTCAGCTGCCCGTTGACGAATGCGGCGCCGTCGGCCGTCAGCATCAAGTTGGTCGGTGCGAGGACGACGAATCCCAGATTCGTGGCGACCGGCACGCTGACCGAGCCGGTGGCGACGATGTGCTCGACTCCGGCCTTCGTCGCATGCAGCTCGACGGTCCCGGCGTTCATTACGATCCGCGTGCCATCGAACAGGTGCATGGTCTTGTGCACGTCGCTGTAGAGCCCGAATTGCGGTGACGAGAGTGTCACCACGCCCGTCCCGGTGGCCGCAGTGATGCCACCGACCTCGATCGGGCTGGCCGCAGGCGGTTGCGTCGTTGTGACGTACGGGCTTGCGAACGAGAACGCGTCGTGTGTGGTGCCAGGCGTTGGCGTGAGCAGTATCCCGGCCACATGCCCACCCACGATGAGTGTTCCGCGGAGGGATTTCGGTGACGCCGACCCCAACACCGTATGCAGGCGGCGCAGTGCCGCGAGCGGGATCTTGGACGCATCGGCCCGATAGGCGAACAGGTGCGGAAACGACTGATTGGCATCAGGTTCCCAAAATCCCCGGATGTCAGGGATTCGCACACCGCACATCAGCTGGATCCGGCGTGCCTTCAAAAGCCCGGACAGGCAGGAGCCGGTCGCCGTCACCGTCAGGCGCAGCTTCGTCACACGCGCCGTGCGACCCGCCGCGGTGAAACTGAGTGCCCCGTTCAGCACGTATGTGCCGACCATCTTGTTGTAGTTCTTCGGCAGGCCGCTCCGGACGAACAACACGTACTGCTTCGCCTTTACACGGAACGCCCCGCCACTCGGCGTGATCTTCACCGTTCCGAGTTTGCTCGGTGCCAAGTCGACGATGACCTGACGATCTCTCAGTGGGACGGCAGTCGCCGCTGCGGTCGAGACCGCGGACACTGCGATCGCTGCCAGAACCGCGCGGCGTACCGTGAAATGAGGGGACATCGGCAACCTCCAGATCGGGCGCCGCTCGGTGGCAGCAGCTTTCTTGCGAAAACCTACTGTCGCCGCGGTGGGACGGCTACTCCCCGATCGAGGAGTTCGCGATACCCGTTCCGACGGCGTGCGCGATCGAGCTCAGCCCTTCGGCGGTGAGCCGTTTCCCGAGATCCCGGTTGATGCGACGCACGATTCCCGGCCCTTCGTAGACCAGGCCGGTGTACACCTGCACAAGCGACGCGCCTGCGCGGATCGTGTTCCACGCATCCTCACCGGTGAAGATTCCGCCGACACCGATGATCGGGATCTCGGTGCCAAGCGTCCGACGAGCGACTTGGATCATCTCCAGTGAACGCTCGCGAAGCGGTGCCCCCGACAGGCCGCCGGTCTCGACCTTGTTGGATGAGCGCAACTCATCTGGGCGCGCGATGGTGGTATTGCAGATGATCAGCCCGTCCATGTGCCGCGTGGCGATCTCAAGGATTGCGTGGAATGCGGCGTCGTCCAGGTCGGGCGCGATCTTGACGAGCATCGGCACGCGCCGGCTTTGCACCGCGTTCGTGGCGGCCAAGCGGCCCAACAGCTCCTCGAGCGCGTCGCGCTCCTGCAGGTCACGCAGGCCGGGCGTGTTCGGCGAGCTGACGTTGACGACCATGTAGTCGGCGAACCGGGCAAGTCGCCGGTAGCTCGTCAGATAGTCGCCGACGGCATCCTCGGCGAGCTTGGTCTTGCCGATGTTGACACCGAGCGGAATGCGGTGGGCCTTCCCCGCCGCCTCCCAGCCGAGCAGGCGTTGCGCGACGTGCGCCGATCCGCGGCTGTTGAACCCGAGCCGGTTGACGATGGCACGGTCCTCGCGAAGGCGAAAGATGCGCGGCTTGGGGTTGCCCGGTTGGCCGTCGGCGGTGACCGTGCCGATCTCGCAAAAGCCGAAGCCCAGGTAGGCGAATGCCGGCACCGCCGCGGCCTGTTTGTCGAAGCCCGCCGCGAGCCCCACCGGGTTCGGGAACTCGAGCCCGAAGATGGTTTGTGTCAGCCGGGGATCGCGAACCCGGGCGCGGCGCTCGATCAGTCCGCCACTTGGCAGACGCGACAGGGCGGCGAGGCCGGCCATTGCAACGTTGTGCGCAGCCTCCGGCTTCAGCCGGTGGAGCGTCATTCGCGACAGGAATCGGATCACGCGCACTCTCCTCATGGCGCGCGGCGTGCGCGCACCCGTGGTCGACGTCGTCTGCCCGCAGCCCCGCGATGATGGGAGCCGGACGACCTATGAAATCTACCCGCTGCGGCGGGGGCCGATGATCGCCGCCGTCCCCGCCCGGCAGGACACGAGTCACTCCTCGGGATGAGTGCGGTTCGCTCCTTGAGGCGATGTAGGCTGCGCCGGTTTGATCGATCCTTCACGCATGGAAACCACGCCCATCCCCACTCCCGCTCCCAGTCGCGGCGCCAGGCAGGCGACAGCCGGGATCCTGGTGGTCATCGCGGCTGCCGGCGTTGGCGCCTCGTTCACCCAGCGCGTCGAACGATCCCAAACGGACCGATCACGCTTCGCGGCGACGCCGACCGTGTCCCTCAGCGCCCACGACGCGACGATCGATGTGTCCACGGCGGCGACGGCCGATCTCGCACTGACGCGCGTGGTCAAGTGGGCGGGACCGGATGGGCCGAAGCCTCCGGAGCTTCTGCCGACTGGCGAGCTCAAGATGCGCGGGTGCGACGTGCCGTTGTGGAAGGACCTGGCGACGTACGGGGCGTGCAGCGCCCACTACAGCGTCACCATGCCGCATACACGCTCGTTGACCGCGTCCAATGACACGGGATCATTGAAGGTCAAGGGAACGTTCGACGCAGTCAAGCTGACGTCGGACGTCGGCGACATCACGGCCACGGACCTGAGCGTTCGCACGCTGGACGCGTCCGTGGACGTGGGTGATCTGCGTGCGGTACTGACGACCAGCCCCGTACGAGTCGTCCTTCAGGTCGATGTCGGCAGTATCGATCTGACGCTGCCGCCCGGCCAGTACGCCATCCGCGCGACAGCTGATGTGGGAAACGTGAGCGTCGACCAGTCGCTCGTCAACCCGCAAAGCGCACGTACCGTTGTCGTGACCGGCAATCTTGGTGACGTCACGATTCGAGCGGCGCGATGAGAACTGTTCGCGCACTGCTCATTGACGGCTTGTTCAGCCGACGCACCTGGAGCCGCTTGCTCTATCTGGCAATCGGCATGGTGATCGGGCTCGCAGCGACGATTGCCGTCTTCACCGGCATCGCGACCGGCTTCGGGCTGATCATCCTGGTGGTCGGTTTGCCGTTGCTCTGGGGCACCATGTACTTCAACCTCCTGGTCGCCCGGTTCGATGCGCGACTTGGGCGGACGCTGATGGACCCGTCGATCCCGCAACCGGATACCGTGCCCACCCTGCCGCAGACGTCGCTCTTTCGTTCGATGTGGCGCCTTGCGATCTCGGGCCGTGCCTGGCGGGCGCTCGTGTGGCACTTCGAGCGTGGGATCGTGGGCACTGTCGTCGTCACGATCATCGCTGCGATTCCGATGGCCGTCTACGGTCTGGTCGTGCAAAGCGGGTGGGGCGTCTTGTACGACGCGGCCCTCTGGGTTCGCGTGCTCGCAGTCCTTGCGGCACTTTCACTGCTCGCCCTCATCCCCTATGTCGTCGACGGGTCGTCACACCTGCTCGTGGCTTCCTCGCGCTCACTGCTCGGCGAGTCCACGCGCGAACGACTCGCGGCCGAAACCGAACGGACCACCACTGCCGAGGCCCGCGTTGATCTGGCGCGCGACCTGCACGACTCGGTGGGCCATTCGGTCACGGCCGCGGTCCTGCAGGCAAGTGCCGCCCGCGCCAAGCTGGCGACCGACCCGGCCTTTGCCGATCAGGCCTTGGCGGCGATCGAAGACCAGGGACGCGCCGCACTCGAGGAGCTCGATCGCGTGCTCGCCACCATGCGCGACGAGGGCGCAGCGTCGCGCAGCACCCAGGACCTTCGGTCCATCGACGAGTTGGTGACCACTGCTCGCACGGCGGGCCAACCGGTCACCCTGACACAGTCCGGTGACGTCGGCGCCGTGCCGGCGAGTATCAGTCGCGAGGGCTACCGCGTATTGCAGGAAGCCGTCACCAACGCCATGCGCCACGCCGTCGGCGCACCCACCACCGTGACGGTGGCCGCAGAGTCGACGCGCTTGGTGATCACCGTTGTCAACGGACCCGGTGAGGACGTCGACCCGGGACGCACGTCGGGCGGACGCGGCCTTGCAGGCATCGCCGAGCGCGTACGGATGCTCGGCGGCACGGTGACAAGCGGTCCTGCGTCGGATGGCGGCTTTCGCGTGCACGCCGAGCTTCCGTACGATGGTGCGAATGGCTGACACGCCGATACGGTTGGTGATCGTCGACGACGACGCGCTCGTTCGCGGGGGCCTGTCGACGATCCTCGGGCTGCAGCCGGACATCGACGTGGTCGGCGAGGCCGCCGACGGGCGGCAGGCCATTCAGCTGTGCAACGAGCTGAAGCCCGACGTGGTGCTGATGGACGTGCGCATGCCGGGCATGGACGGCATCCAGGCCACCAAGGAACTCGCCCGCGACGGTTCATCGACCCGGGTGTTGGTGGTCACAACCTTCGAGAACGACGACTACGTCTACGGCGCACTTCACGCCGGGGCCAGCGGGTTCGTGCTGAAGCGGGTGAAGCCCGAGGAGCTGATCCAGGCGGTGCGCATCGTGGCGCAAGGCGAGTCGATGGTGTTCCCCGGAATGCTGCGCCAGATGGTGGCGCGCAACCATCAGCCGGTCGACGCGTCCGATCGGCGCACGCAGCTGGTGGCGTCGCTCACCGACCGCGAGGCCGAGATCCTTCGCATGTTGGCCGAGGGCCGATCCAACGCCGAGATCGCCGACCAGTTGGTGCTGGCCGTCCATACGGTCAAGTCCCACGTGGCCCACGTGCTGTCCAAGTTGGAGGCGCGCGACCGCACGCAGGCCGTGATCCTGGCCTACGAGACCGGCTTCGTCACGCCCGGAGCGTCGTAGCGCTTCGGGGCTCCCAGGGGTGCCGGCTGCGGTTATGGCGATCAGGCCACCGGCGAATTTGATACAGCTCCGCGAGATTCAATTGAACTGATCAACTTCGTCGTCCTTCACCGCCTCAGCAAGCCACCCAAGCTACGATCTCCCTTATGGACAAGGGTACTGCGCGAGGGTCGACGCACGTTCGGACTGGAGGTGCTACGAGCAAGGCTGGGATCGGCGTCGAAGTGTCTCTTTCGAGTGGCTTATGGGCTACCTGGGCTGCCATTGCGATCCGCGCGGAAGCCGCGGCAATCGGTTCGCGTGAACAGCTGGAGAGGGAATACCCCCACGGCGACTGGAACCGGATGACTACGGCAGAGCTCGAGGCATCCCTTGTTGCTGTCTCTGGTTCGGCAATTGCCATTGACGGCTTGTTCGGGGTGATCAAGCCGAAGTCGGGCATCGAAGATCGACGCGTCCAGCAATGGAAGGCACAACAAATTGCTCGTCACAGTCGGATCTTCGAGGTCTTTCAGTCGTGCCTGGTGCTCGGATCGGCAACGAACCGGTGGCCCCAGCAGCTGCAGTGGCTATTCAGCCTGCGCAACGACAACCTCCACTTCAGCGAAGCCTTCCTACCTCCCGCCGTACATCCAGTCCTGGGCAACACAACCCTCGAAAGAGCGACATACACCTCTGAGAACGCGAGTAAAGCTGTCGACGTACTTGTCGATGTGCTGACCAGAGTCGTCGACCATCCGAAACAAACTGCGGACCCGGAGTTTGTGGATTTCACGCGACGATGGAAGATCATCGTCCAAAGTCTTCTCGCTCTACGCGACGAACTCAAACGCGACCGAGAGCTGCCAGATCACTCCAAGGAGTGACAGCGGTTCCCTCCCCGGCGCGATGGCGTGGCCAGGCGCATTGGCGACCATTGACCTCATCGGAAGTACACATCGGGAGGTCACTGAGATGGAACGCACAAGCAACGGCGCAGCACCACGGGCACCACGGATCGCGGCGTGGTCCGTGCATCACTCGTGGAAAGCGATGGGTGCCTGGGTGCTGTTTGTCGTGGCGTGTCTGGCGGTGGGGTTCGGCGTCGCCGGCGTGCGCGAGGTTGACGCGAGCACGGGCGGCATCGGTGACTCCGGAAAGGCCGACAAGCAGATCGCCGCCGCATTCAGCACCCCCTACATCGACGAGCAGATTCTGGTCGCACGCGCCACGGGTGGTGCCATCAGTCGCGCCGCCGTGGCACCGGTCGTGAACCGTGTGCGGCAGACGTTGACCAAGCTGCCCGGCGTCGAGCGTGTTGGCCTGCCGATCCTCTCGGCCGATCAGACCACCGCACTCGTTCAGGTTCGATTGAACGACACGAAGGGTGAGGCAATCGACAATGTCCCGGCGGTGCGTGAAGCCGTCGCGGCGATCGACGGTGCCTTCCCGGCGTTCACGGTGAAGCAGACCGGAGAGGCGTCGATCATCGCCGGCTTGGACGACTCGGTGGGCAAGGATTTCGCTCGGGCGGAGAAGCTGTCATTGCCGATCACCTTTGCGATCCTGATCGTGGTGTTCGGCGCTGTGGTGGCGGCGTTCCTGCCGCTTGCCTTGGCGCTCGCCGCCATCGCCGCAGCTGTCGGTATCGCCGCGATTGCAAGCCACCTGGTGCCACAGTCGCAGGGGCTCACCACCATGATTTTGCTGATCGGCATCGCCGTCGGCGTCGACTACGCCCTGTTCATGTTGCGACGCTCGCGTGATGAACGCCATGGCGGCGCCGGGGTGCGCGAGTCGGTGTTGATCGCCTCGGCGACCTCGGGCCGCGCGGTCATCATCTCGGGTGTCACGGTGATCGTCGCAATGCTTGGTCTGATGATCCTGCGCGAGCCGACGTTCTCGTCGATGGGTCTTGGCGCGATCCTGGTGGTGGCGACCGCCGTACTCGGATCGCTGACGGCCCTGCCCGCGGCGCTCTCGCTGCTTGGCGATCGGGTGGAGAAGTTGCGTGTCCCATGGCTGTCCCGTCGACGTGACGCGAACTCGGGTCGCATCTGGAGTGCGATCGCGACCCGCACGGTGCGTCGCCCGGTACTCGCATTCGCCCTGTCGGCCGGGCTGCTTGTGGGACTCGCCATTCCCGCGCTCGGGATGGAGACGCGTCTTCCGAGCTTGAAGGATCTGCCGCGGTCGATCCCGGCGATGCAGACGTTCGATGTTCTGCAGGAGAAGTTCCCGCAGGAGGGTGCCCAGCACCTGATCGTGCTCACGCCGAAGGCCGGTCTGACCATGAGCAGCCCGACGGTGACGCAGCAGATCGCCAACCTGACGACCGTCGCGGCCAAGGGCGGCCTGGCGGCCCCCACCGACGGCGCGCTCACCATCTCGAAGGACGGACGAGTGGGTGTTCTGGCATTCGGGTCGGGTCGCGATGAGACCTCGCCCCAGACGGTGGCGCAGCTGCAGACCCTTCGCGATTACTGGATTCCCCAGACGATCGGCACCGTCGGCACGGCGTACGTCACGGGTGTGGCCGCCGGGTCGCAGGACTTCACCGAACTCATCCGCAGCAACCTGCCGCTCGTGATCGGTTTCGTGGTGCTGTTCACGTTCATCGTGATGCTGATCAGCTTCCGCAGCCCGCTGATCGCGGTCGCCACCGTGGCGCTGAACCTGCTGTCGGTTGCCGCCGCCTACGGCTTGCTGGTCGCGATCTTCCAGACGCACCGCTTCGACAACATCCTGGGGATCACGACCAACGGCGCGATCGTCGCCTGGGTGCCGCTGTTCCTGTTCGTGATCCTGTTCGGCCTGTCGATGGACTACCACGTGTTCGTGCTCTCCCGCATTCGCGAGGAGCGGCGTGCTGGTGCCTCGGTGTCGAACGCGATCGTGCACGGGGTTGGCAAGACCGGTGGTGTGGTGACGAGCGCGGCAGTCGTGATGGTGGCCGCATTCGCGATCTTCGCCACCTTGTCGACGCTGGAGATGAAGCAGCTGGGCATCGGTCTTGCGGCCGCGATCTTGATCGACGCGACCGTCGTTCGCGGCGTCCTGCTGCCCGCAACACTGCGTCTGCTTGGTGCCCGCGCATGGGCTCCGGCCCGCCGTCGGGCGCTCGCTCCGGCGGCTGATCGCGCCTAGCTGCAATTGT
>Ga0209023_10007692_pt1 | contig 10980 bp, 9 predicted proteins | sample LakOneMetagenome_FD_187468 | JGI IMG/M metagenome (GOLD analysis project Ga0209023, IMG submission 187468) | Freshwater and sediment microbial communities from Lake Erie, Canada (SPAdes) (version 2) | ecosystem: Environmental > Aquatic > Freshwater > Lentic | place: Lake Erie, Canada | collected...
CCCGGGCCGGCGAACACGTACTGCGCCTGGCGGACACGGTCGAGGCCCCGCTCGAGTGTGACGGCGTCGGCGTCGTCGAGCCGGGTGAGGCCGGCGACCTCGATCGTTCGGCCCACGCTCTTGCGGAAGTACTCGATCGCCTTCAGCGCGAGCTCCGAGGCGTTCTCCTGGAAGCCGTACGGCGTGTCCAGCACCACCGATCGAGGTGACTCGCCGAGGCGGTCGAACAGCCCGCGGTGCACCTTCATCATCGTCGGCGCGGTCTCACCGGAGCCCATGATCGTCAGCAGGCGGGGGAGGGTGGTCATACGAAGAATCCATCGGTCGTGGCCCCGTGCAGCAAGGCGGCGAGGCGGTCGGGGAACTGGGCGTGGAGATCGTGGTCGGCGGGACGGAACCACTCGGTGCGGTACGGAACGTGCAACGACGCGGCGGCGCGTTCGATCGACGCCTCCTTGTCGTGGGTCCATGCCGCGGCGCCGCTGTCGGCGGGCACGAACATCAGGGGCACCTCGAGCTGGCGGAGTCGCTCGGACGGCCGGTGCAGCCACAGGGCGCGCAGGATCATGAGATGGCGATCGAGCGTGAGCCAGGGTCGGATCGTGCCGTCGGGCAGGTGCTCGAAGTTCGCCATCGCGCCGGCGATCCCGCTGTGGGGCCAGTCGGGATGACCGGCACGCATCATCGCCAGCATCCGGCTGGAGGCCGTGCCGATGAGCGAGGGCGGACGGAGCGCCGCCTCGACCTCGTCCCAGGTGTCGAACCGGTCCTGCAGCTCGATGGTGCCGCCGTCGACCGCCACGACGCCGCGCACGAGCCCGGGGTGCGACACACCCAGTTCGACGACGACGTTGCCGCCCCAGGACTGGCCGACGATCACCGGACGGTCGAGCGGTTCGGCGGCGATCAGCGCCGCGAGGTCGGCGGTGATCGTCGCGAAGTCGTAGCCGGCGTCGGGCTTCGAGGACCGCCCGTGACCCCGCAGGTCGACCGCCACCGACGGGTGTCCGAGGGCGGCGAGCGCGTCGGCGCACCCGTCCCAGAGTCGGGCGTTCGAGGCGAGACCGTGGACGAGGAGGAACGGCGCGCCCGGCAGATCGCCCCCGCGCCGGATCACCCGGAGTTCGACGCCCGGCGCGACTTCGACGGTGTCGATCGGTTCGTCGTCGGGGATGTGGCTCATGCAGGGAGTCTGGCGGGCGTTCGGGCACTCTGCGTTCACGAGGTCCGGATCATCGGTCGGGGTGGGACCCGCGTCGCGGGTCAAGGCGCGGAGTGAGGCCGGGGGCGTACGCTCTCGGGCGTATGTCGACGGCCAAGCTCCAGCACCTCGAACAGCGGCTCACCGGGCTGGAACGGGTGGTCGTGGCCTTCAGCGGCGGCGCCGACTCGGCGTTCCTCGCCGCGGTGGCGACGCGTGTGCTCGGAGCCGAGGCGGTGCATGCGGTGACGGCAGTGTCGGCGAGCCTGGCCACCGACGAGGCCGACGACTGTCGCCGGCTCGCCGCGGAGTGGGGCCTGCGCTGGACGCCGGTGGCCACCGACGAGCTCGCCAACGCCGCCTACCAGGTCAACGATCCCGATCGTTGCTACCACTGCAAGACCGAGCTGATGACCGTGGTCGGTCCGATCGCCGAGGCCGAGGGCGCCACCGTGGTGCTCGGCGTGAACCTCGACGATCTCGGTGACCACCGGCCCGGGCAGCGGGCTGCGGCGGAGAAGGGCGCGGTGTTCCCGCTCGTCGACGCCGAGCTGACCAAGCAGGAGATCCGGGCGCTCTCGCTCGAGCTCGGCCTGCGCACCTGGGACAAGCCGGCCGCGGCGTGCCTCGCCTCCAGGGTGCCGTACGGAACGCCGGTGACCCTGAACGTGCTGAGCCGGGTCGACCGGGCCGAGGCGGCGCTCCATCGCGTCGGTCTCCGCCAGCTCCGGGTGCGTCACTACGGCGACACCGCCCGGCTGGAGATCGACCTCCACGAGATCGCCTCGGTGCTCGAACGGCGCGTCGAGATCGTCGCCGCGGTGAAGGCGGCCGGCTACCGCTACGTCACCCTCGACCTGGAGGGTTTCCGCTCCGGGAACCTGAACGACGGCGTCGTGCGTTGACCGATCGAGTCGTCCTCACCTCCGACGAGCGGGCGGCGGCACGCGCCTTCCTGCAGCGCTCGGAGGTCCGGCTGTCGACGCTGCACCGCGTCGGTTCGGCACTGCTCTCGGGTGCCGGCCTGATGGTCCTGCTCCCGGCCATCGCCCGCGACTCGCTCGACACGGTGGTCCGATCGCTCGTGGCCGATCGCCCGAGCGCGGCGCGCATCTTGCTCACCGCATCGGTGCTCGTGTGCGTCGCGCTGCCCATCGCCGCCCTCTGGCTGCTCCTGAAGGAGCTCACCCGCTTCTACTTCAACGCTGTCCACCTCAGCGGGGAGAGCTCGCCGTTCCTGCCGCGCTACACCCTGACCGGGTTGCGGTTCCCGAGCGACGAGCTGGGCGTCGAGGCGGCGAGCCGGCTCGACGAGATCCGCAACTCGCCCGACTACACCCAGTTGCTCGTGCCCGACAACGAGCGCTACCGGGCCCGGGTGGACGAACAGCACCAGGTGTACCACGGGGGTGAAGCACAGGGGGGTCTCACCGATCTCGACCGCGTCGAGCTGCTCCTCGAGTTCGCCGCCTCGAAGGACCGTACGTTGCTCGGCGAGGTCGCCAAGGTCGAGTACGGGCTCGCCCGCCACGTGCTGCGCACCCAGATCATCGTCCTTCGGTACACCAAGGCGCTGATCGCCCTCATCCTGACCGCCGCCGCGGTGTACGTGGCCGCGGCCGCGGTGTCCGGACACCCGACGGCGACGACCAGCGACCAGCTGTGGATCGGCGGGGCGATGGCCCTGTGGGCTCCCTGGGTCATGCTCGCCGTCAGCTCGCCGGTGCGATGGCTGTCGCGGTTGTTGAAGCGCAGCGACTCGACCGTCCACCTGGTCCGCAGCGACCGTGAGTTCACCCACTTCGAGGACATCACGGTTCGTCTGGCCTTCGCCGGCTGGCTCTCGGCGCTGATCGGCACCGGTCTCACGATCGGCACCAGCGCCCCTCCGTTGCACTCGTCGCTGGCGAGCATCGTCGCCTCGGCGGCGTCGATCGTGCTCGTCGTGTACGCCCTGGTCCGGTGGGACGGTCGCCGGGCGTTGCGCCGGCTCGTCGGCCGCCACCACAGCTTCGAGTCGGCCCAGGCCGGCCCCGTCTTCGACCGCCGCTGACCCGGCCCAACCGGGCCCGCTCAGGTGCGGAACTGGCTCACGAGGGCCTGGAGGTCGGAGGAGAGCTTCGAGAGCTCGATCGCCGCGTGCTCGGTGTCGCCGGCGCCCTGAGCGGCTTCGTGGGCCGAGCGGGCGACGGTGTTGATGTCGGCGGCGATGACGTCGGATCCACCCGAGACGTGCACGAGGTTGCGGCTGATCTCGTTGGTCGTGGCCGTCTGTTCGTGCACGGCGGCGGCCACGGTCGACTGACTCTCGTTGATCGTGCGGATGACGTCGACGATCTGGGAGATGGCATCGACCGCGGCTCGCACGTCCTGCTGGATCAGCGTCACCTGCCGGCCGATGTCGGCGGTGGCGCCGCCGGACCGGGTCGCGAGGTCCTTCACCTCGGTCGCCACGACGGCGAAGCCCTTGCCGGCCTCGCCGGCCCGGGCGGCCTCGATCGTGGCGTTCAGGGCCAGGAGGTTGGTCTGCTCGGCGATGCCGCCGATGAGCCGGGCGACGTCGTCGATCTGGGCCGACGACCGACCGAGGCGCTGCACCGCGCCCTCGGCCAACCCGGCCAGATCCATGGCCTGGGCGGCCACACCGGCGGCGTCCTGGGCGTTGCGGGCGATCTCGGAGATCACGGCCGTCATCTCCTCGGTCGCGGCGGCCACCGCCTGCACGTTGAGGCTCACCTCTTCGGCCGCGGCCGACGACGTGCCCGCCCGGTGAGCCGTGTCGGCGGCGTTGCCGGCCATCTGCCTGCTCACCGCCGAGAGCTCCTCCGAGGATGCCGCGATCACGACCGAGTGGCCCGAGATGGTGCGGATCGCGTCGGCGATCTTGGCCACGAAGACGTTGAACGCCCGTCCGACATCGCCCATCTCGTCGCGCCGGTCCTCGTCGAGCCGAGCGGTCAGGTCGCCGTCTCCCTCGGCGATGTCGACGAGACGGGCCCGGAGCTTGCGCAGCGGGCCGCCGATCGAGCGGGAGATGACCAGGGCGAGGAAGATCGAGGCGGCGATGGCGGCGACGAGTCCGGCGAGCACTTGGGTGCGAGCGGCATCGGCATCGGACTTGGCGTTGGCGACGGCCGTGACCGCCGCATCGGCCGCCCGCTGGCCGATGGCCTGGACGGCGTCGGCCATGTCGCCGAAGATCGTGATCTCCTCACCGAGCACCCAGGCGTTGGCCTCGGCCGTCGCCTCGGGGGTGCCGAGGCGGTAGCCGGCGATCACCTTCTGGTCGAGCGCCATGAACTCGTCGAACTTCGTTCGGGCGGTCGTCAACTCGGCGGCCTCGTCGGCGGTGAGCGGCAGCGCACCGAGCTCGTCGAGGAGCCCGGAGAACGCCGTCGCCGACGCGAGGAATGCCTTGCGGGAGCCCACCGAGTCGTCGGTCGCGTTCGGGGTGCCGAGGGAGACGTCGAGGGCGTAGGCGGTCTGCCATCCGTTGACGTCGGCGGCTTGGAACTTCAGTTCCAAGGCACCTTTGGTGACCTGCGAGGTGTTGTCGACCTGGGTGAGGGCGTCGGTCTGCTGCCCGCTCGCCCGGAGCGAGATCGCAGACGCCCCGATGAACAACAGCCCGGTGGTGAGGAAGCCGACCGCGAGCCGTTTCCCCACCTGCAGATCACTGAACCTTCGCATGCCCGCGCCCTCGATCCTTGATATCACCCCGTCGGATCGGCCGTTCGGACCCCATCTCAAGGGCGGAGATCCCTCGTGTGACGGATTTCGTAGGTATCCGATCCGAATTGCTTCGGAATCCTTCCGATCTCTGGTGTCAGGACCCGTTTTGTGTACGTTCCCGGCGTGAGCGCAACGGATCCGACCTGCACCGCCCTCGTCCTCGGGGGCGGCAGCGACATCGCCTGGGCGACCCTGCGATCGCTGGCGGGCATCGGCCTTCGTCACGTCGTGCTCGCGGGCCGAGACGATGTCGCGATCACCGCCCGGCTCGCCGACGACCCGCTGGGGGTCGAGCGGGTGTCGGTCGAGCGATGGGACGCGCTGGACACCGCGGGGCACGCCACGTTCCTCGCCTCGGCAGCCGAGCAGCTCGGAGGCCGGATCGACCTCGTGCTGTGCGCGGTCGGGAGCCTCGGGCACGGCAGTGGCCAGGACGCCGACCCCGTCGCGGTCCGGGCGGTGCTCGACGCCAACTTCACCGGACCGGCCTCCGCGCTCACCGCGGCGGCCGCCCACCTGCGGGTCCAGGGGAGTGGCACCATCGTGGTGCTCTCGTCGGTGGCGGGCCTCCGCGCCCGCCGGTCGAACTTCCCGTACGGATCGGCGAAGGCAGGCCTCGACGCGTTCAGCGCCGGGCTGGCCGATTCCTGCCACGGCACGCCGGTGCGGGTGCACGTCGTTCGGCCCGGGTTCGTCCGCACGAAGATGACGACCGGGTTGCCACCGGCTCCGTTCGCCACCGATCCCGAGCGGGTCGCGGCCGCGATCGTCGCGGCCGTGGGTTCGACCCGGAGCCGTGTCGTCCACGTGCCGCCGGTGCTCGGCCCACTCTTCGGCGCGTTGCGGCTCGCCCCGCGTCCGATCTGGCGGCGGATCGCGGGCGACCGCTGATCCGCGGGGTCAGCGGAATCCGGCGATCCGTTCGTCGGTGTCGGTGATCGAGAAGTCGGTGGCCGCCTCGTGGGCGAGCCCGTCGTGGAGCAGGGCGGTCTCGGCCACTCGGTACAGCGACTTGTAGCCGAGGACCGCGCCCCGGCTGTTGGCCGTGATCTCCGCGACGAGCGAGGCGGTGAAGGCGTCGAGTTCGGCCGCCGGGCACGACGCCGCGGCGAGTCCCCAGGCCGCAGCCTGGGTGCCGCTGAACGGGCGCGCCGTGTAGGAGAGCAAGCGGGCTCGGGCGGCGCCGACGGCCGCCGGCAGCCGCTGGCTCATCCCCCACGTCGGGCGCAGCCCGAACTTGGCGTGGGTGTCGCCGAGCTTCGCCTCGTCGGCCGCGATCACGAGATCGCAGGCCAGTGCGAGTTCGAGCGCGCCGGTGAAACAGAAGCCGTTCACCTTGGCGATCACGACCGCCTCGATCGTGCGGATCGCCTCGATCACCCGCCGAGCCGGCACGTCGAGCACGTCGCCCACCTTGCCCCCGGCCAGGCTGCGATCGCCGAGCGACTTGAGGTCGACGCCGGCGGAGAAGGCCCGTCCGGCGCCGGTGAGCACGACCACCGAGAGCCCGGGTACCGAAGCCGCGTGGTCGAACGCGGCCGCCAGCTCGGCGAGCATCGTCGGGGTGATGGCGTTGAGCGCCTCCGGACGGTTCAACGTGATCGTCACCACCGGTGACTCGATCAGCATCGTCAGTTCGGTGAAGCTCGGGGGTGGAGCGGCGGCGTCGGGCACGTTGCGAACGTAACCCAGCTCGGAGGCGGACCTCCTAGTTGTAGTCAGACTCAAGTAACTTGTCGGGTGTCGCCGATGTCGCGGAGGGAACCCGGGCAACGGCGGGGGACCCGCTCGAAGGAGAAGTCGTCATGACTGCCACCCCGCTCACCGATGTCGCCCGGCGCCTGAAGGCCAACGTGCAGGCCGAGACCTGCGACCGGTCCGAGGCCGTGTTGAAGGTCCCCGTGGCGGCGTATCTCGACCGCGACCGCTGGGAGGCCGAGGTCGAGCAGGTGTTCCGGCGCAGCCCGATCGCCGTGGCGTTCTCGTGCGACATCGCCGAGCCCGGCGACCGGTACGCGTTCGAGATCGCCGGACGACCGGTGGTGGTCATGCGGGGCCAGGACGGCGTCGCCCGCACGTTCCTGAATGCGTGTCGGCACCGCGGTGCCGCCGTGGCGTGCGACGGCTTCGCCCACGGTCGCCGCCTCACCTGCCCCTACCACGCCTGGGTGTACGACAACGAGGGTGCGCTCGTCGGTGTGGCCGGCCGAGAGACGTTCGGCGAGATCGACGTGACCGGGCTCGTCGAGTACCCGACCCACGAGCGCGCCGGCGTCGTCTTCGCCGTCCTCACCGAGGGTCTCGACTTCGACGTGGACGAGTGGCTGGGCGACATGGCGAGCGCACTCGAGCTGCTCGAGCTCGACAAGATGCATCGCTACGACGTCGACACCGTGCTCGAGAGCGGGAGCTGGAAGATCACCGCCGACGGCTACCTCGACGGCTACCACCTCGGGTACCTGCACCGGAACTCGATCGGCGGCAAGTCGATCACCAACCGGAACACCTACGACCTCTACGGGCCGCACGTCCGGCTGGGCTTCGCCAACAAGCCGATCGCCGCCACGGGCGACACCCCGGTGGAGGAATGGGTGCTCACCGATGTCATGAGCCTCGTCCACTACATCTTCCCGAACATCTCGATCTCGGGGCAGCCCGGACGATCGCTCATGGTGAGCCGCATCCTGCCCGGCCCGACGGTCGACCGTTCGTGGGTGAGCCAGTACCACTACGTGCGCGAGCCGATCGCCGACGATGCCACCCGCGCCGCGCTCGAGGCCAAGCGGGTCGAGTACGCCCAGGTCACCTACGAGGAGGACTTCCTCACCGTGATGGGGCTCAACCGCTCGCTGGCCGGCATGGCCGACGGCGTGATCCGGTTCGGCCGCAACGAGACCGGCAACCAGAACCTGCACCGCTGGGTCGACGCCCTCGTCGACGGGGCGATGCGCTGACCCGGCGCTCCGGCAGGAGGCGTGCGGAGGCCGATCGCTAGGTTCGCCCGATCGACCCACGATCGGGAGGCACCCTGTGGACTTCGAACTCCCCGCCGAACTGACGGCCTACCTCGCCGAGCTCGACGACTTCATCGAGCGCGAGATCAAGCCGCTCGAGAACGCCGACGACAACATCCGGTTCTTCGACCACCGACGCGAGGACGCCCGCACCGACTGGGAGCGAGGCGGCCTGCCCAACGAGGAGTGGGAGTCGCTGTTGCGCGAGGCCCGCAACCGGGCCGACGCGGCCGGGCACTACCGCTACCCGTTCCCCAAGGAGTACGGCGGGCGCGACGGCACGAACCTCGGGATGGCCGTCATCCGCGAGCACTTCGCCCGCAAGGGACTCGGCCTGCACAACGACCTCCAGAACGAGCACTCCATCGTCGGCAACAACGTCGGCCTGCTCCTGATGCTGAACTACGGCACCGACGAGCAGAAGGCCGACTGGGTCGACGACCTCGCCAACGGCCGGCGCGGGTTCGCCTTCGGGATCACCGAGCCGGATCACGGATCCGATGCGACCCACATGGAGACCACGGCGGTCCGCGACGGTGACGAATGGGTCATCAACGGTGAGAAGACCTGGAACACCGGCATCCACAAGGCCCAGTACGACCTGATCTACGCGCGCACCGCCGGAGCGGCCGGCGACGGCAGCGGCATCACCGCGTTCCTCGTGCCCTCGAACGCCCCCGGCTTCGAGGTGCTCGAGTACCTCTGGACCTTCAACATGCCCACCGATCACGCCCACATCCGGCTGACCGACGTGCGGGTGCCGCACTCGGCGATCTTCGGCGGGGAGGGGAAGGGTCTCCAGGTCACTCAGCACTTCTTCAACGAGAACCGGATCCGTCAGGCCGCTTCGAGCCTGGGCGCGGCGCAGTTCTGCATCGACCAGTCGATCGAGTACGCCAAGCAGCGCAAGCCGTTCGGCAAGCCGCTGTCGACGAACCAGGCGATCCAGTTCCCGCTCGTCGAGCTCCAGACCCAGTGCGAGATGCTCCGGGCGTTGGTGTACAAGACGGCGTGGTCGATGGACCAGTACGGGGCGTTCTCGCAGTCGGACAAGGTCTCGATGTGCAACTACGTCGCGAACCGGCTCTGCTGCGACGCCGCCGACCGGGCGATGCAGGTGCACGGCGGGTTGGGCTACTCGCGGCACAAGCCGTTCGAGCACATCTACCGGCACCACCGCCGCTACCGCATCACCGAAGGCGCCGAGGAGATCCAGATGCGCCGGGTCGCCGGCTACCTGTTCGGCTTCATGAACCAGAAGGCCCCGAAGGGGGTCACCGAGTAGGACGACGGGCGCGGGGTGTGACGGCTCAGGCGGGGTAGGTCTCGATCTCGGTCGCCTTGACCGCCGTCCAGACCTCACGGCCGGGCTCGAGGCCGAGCTCGGCGAAGGCGCCGGCGGTGACCTCGGCGGTGAGCGGCACCGGCCCGCCGACCCGAACCCGCACCCGGTCGCCGAGCCGGTCGAGGTCGAGGATCACGCCGCGCCACACGTTGCGGGGACTGCCGCCGGGCTCGGTGGTGTGCAGGGAGATGGCGTGCGGCCGGACCGCGGCGAAGGCCGGGCCGTCGGCGGCGTCCCCGGTGACGACCAGTTCGCCGCCGTCGGGGAGCCGGAAGATCCCGTGGCGCACGGTGCCCTCGAGCAGGTTGATGCCGAGGAGCTCGGCGACGTAGCGAGAGCGCGGGTGGGCGGTGACCTCGGGCAGGGTGCCGGCCTGGACGATCTGCCCGCCCTCCACGACGGCGACCCGGTCGGCGAGGGCGTAGGCGTCGAGGGGGTCGTGGGTCACCAGCACCCGGATGCCCGGGAACGAGGCGAGGTGGGTCCGGAGGTCTCGCCGCACCTCGGCGCGGGTGCCGGCATCGAGGGCGGCGAGTGGTTCGTCGAGGAGCAGGAGCCGGGGGTCGCTCGCCAGCGCCCGGGCGAGCGCCACCCGTTGGGCCTGCCCGCCCGAGAGCGCTCCCGGCCGCACGCGTGCGTACTCGGCGAGGCCGACCCGTTCCAGCCAGGCCGTCGCTGCGGCCCGGGCGGTGTGCCGGTCCTCGCCCCGGGCCCGGCGGCCGAACGCGACGTTCTCGAGCACGGAGAGATGCGGGAACAGCAGGTAGTCCTGGAACACGACGCCGACCGGCCGGTCGGCCGCGGGTCGCAGGATGCCGGCGACGGGGTCGTCGAGGACCTCGCCGTCGAGCACGATCCGGCCGGCGTCGAGGGGGAGCAGACCGGCGAGCGCCCGCAGGATCGTGGACTTCCCGGCGCCGTTCGGTCCGATCAGCGCGAGGAGCTCGCCCGGCGCGACCGAGAACGAGGCGTCGAGTCGCAGGGTCCCGCGCTCGAGCGCGATGGACGCTTCCAGGCTCATGCCCGGCCGCCCGGCTCGGAGGACGCGACGCGGCGTTCGACCGGCGCCGAGACGTTTCCGATCCACCGATCGCGCAACCCGGCGAGCACCGCGAACGACACCACGATCAGCACGAGTGCGAGCACGATCGCCTGCGGCTGGTTGCTGTCCAGGGCGAGGTAGACGGCCATCGGCACGGTCTGGGTCCGGCCCGGGAAGTTCCCGGCGAACGTGATCGTGGCCCCGAACTCGCCGAGCGCCCTCGCCCAGGCGAGGACGGCCCCGGCCACCAGCGCCGGCCGGATCGCCGGCAGGGTGACCCGGCGGAACGTGAACCAGCGTCCGGCCCCGAGCGTCTCGGCGGCTTCCTCGAAGCGCGGGTCGAGCTGGCGGAAGGCGGCCTCCACGGTGATGACGAGGAAGGGCATGGCGACGAACGTCTGGGCGATCACCACGGCCGCCGTCGTGAACGGCAACGTGATCCCGAACCAGCGATCGAGCCACTGTCCGACGAGTCCCCGCCGGCCCAGCGCGAAGAAGAGGGCGACCCCGCCGACCACCCGTGGCAGCACCATCGAGAGCGTGCACAGCGCTCGCACGAGGCTGCGCCCTCGGAACGGCACTCGCGCCAGCAGCCAGGCGAGCGGCACCCCGAAGACGATCGACAGCGCGGTCGCCCAGAGCGAGC
>Ga0209023_10007693_pt1 | contig 10980 bp, 9 predicted proteins | sample LakOneMetagenome_FD_187468 | JGI IMG/M metagenome (GOLD analysis project Ga0209023, IMG submission 187468) | Freshwater and sediment microbial communities from Lake Erie, Canada (SPAdes) (version 2) | ecosystem: Environmental > Aquatic > Freshwater > Lentic | place: Lake Erie, Canada | collected...
GGGCTGAGCCAGTCGAAGCCTTGCACGTTCGGGGCACGCCCTGGCTTCGACAGGCTCAGCCCGAACGGATGGTGAGGTCGCTGAGGCTGTAGGTCATCAGGCAGATGGGCAGCGGTTGTCACGACGGCCATGGCTCGCTCAGGTTCAGCGCTGCATCAGCCCCGGCGCGCAGCCAACGGTATCTCCACGAAGAAGCCCACGCCCCTCCCATCCAGTCCCTCGCCCAGCCGCACTTGCCCACCCATGCGCAGTGCGGCCTGCCGCACGATGGCCAGGCCCAGGCCGGAGCCGTTGGTGGCATGGTCCCCATCGTTGTGGCTACAGCTGCCGGCCGCATGGCCCGGGCCGCGGTAGAAGCGTTCGAACACCTTGCCCTGCTCCGCCACCGGAATGCCCGGCCCGTCGTCCTGCACCGCCAAATGCAAGGTCGTGCCACTGTCGTCCACCCGCAGGCCGACGGTCACCGTGCCGCATGCGAGCGAGTAGCGCACCGCGTTGTCCAACAGGTTGTGCACCACCGATTCCAATGCGGGCAGGTCCAGCCGCGCAGGCAGGCTGTCGGGCGCGTCCAGCGACAGTTCGATCTGCCGCGCCATGGCCTGCGGCGCGGCCTGGGCCAGCGCAGCGCGCAGCCACTGCGCCACATCCAGGTCGCGCGGGGCAGGGCGCTGCGCTTCGTCGAGCGCGGCCAGGTCCAGCAGCTGCTGCGCCAGGTGCGATGTGCGGGCGATGGCTTGCTCCAGGTGCGCCTGGGCCTGTGTGCGCTCGTCCTCGCTTTGCGAACGTGCCATGACGTGGGCTTGGGCCGTGATCACGGCCAGGGGCGTGCGGATCTCGTGGGCGGCGTCTTGTACGAAGGCGCGTTCGCGCTCGACTTTTTGGCGCATGCGGGCCAGCAGGGTGTCCAGGGACTGCTCCAGTGGCTTGAGTTCTCGGTGGCGGGCGTCGAAGCCTACAGGCTGCAGGTCGTCGTTATTGCGCCGGGCAATGCGGCTGGCCAACTGCTGCAGGGGCTTGAGGCCGTTGCGCACCGACAGCCATACGGGCACCAGCACGAAGGGCATGGCCAGCAGCAGATAGGGCAGGATGAAGCGGCCGTTGTAATCCAGAAAGGCTGCATCCGTGCGCTTGGGTTCGAACACCTGCAAGGCCCATCGGGCGTTGTGGCCTGTGTAGATGCGGTACACGATGCCCTCTGCGATGGCTTCGGTAATCACGCCCACCGCCTCAGGCTGCCTGGGGGGCAGATTCAGGGCCTTCAACTCGTGCGAGGCAAACACTGGGTTGCCGGCTGCATCATTGAGTGCGTGCAGTGTCTTGCCAGGAAAAATGCCAATTTGTCGGCGCCGTATGTAGGTCCACGTTTCGGTGGAGTCGATGGCCGCTGCGGCGTGTGCGGGGTCGGTCACGTCCTGCAGAGACACCAGCAAGGCGTCTCCATACTTTTGCAGGCCTGGGTCGTTGGTGATGGTGTGCTTGTAGGTGATGAAGATGTAGCACAGCAACACCCCCCAGACCAGCACAAACGCCAGCAGCACCGATACCACGCTGCGGCGCACCAGCGTGGGCTCTGCCAGCCGCTGCCACCTGGCGCGCAAGGTCGTGCGTGCGCTCATGCTTGAAGCAGGTAACCAACCCCGCGCACGGTGCGAATCAACTCCGGCCCGATCTTGCGGCGCAGGTTGGACACGTGCACTTCGATGGCGCCAAAGTCCACCGGTTCGCCCAGCGGGTCCAGCCGCTGCGCGATCACGCCTTTTGGCACCACGGCGCCAGGCTCGCGCGCAAGCTCCAGCAGCAGCTGAAACTCGCGCGGCGACAAATCCAGCGCCTCGCTGCCACGCCGCACTTGGTGGCGCCGGGGCTCGATCACCAGCTCGCCCAGCACCCAGCGCTCGCTGGCCTGCCGAGCGCTGCGGCGCAGCACCGCGCGGATGCGCGACATCAGCTCGGCCGTGGCAAAGGGCTTGATCACAAAGTCGTCCGCGCCGCCGTCCAGTCCCGCCAACCGGTCCTCCACCGCCGAGCGCGCGGTGATCACGATGACGGGCACCTGTTCGCCCTGTGCCCGCCAGCGCGCCAGCAGGTCGAACCCGCTGCCGTCGGGCAGCGTCAGGTCCAGCAGCACGCAGTCCACCGTGGTCGCATCCACCGTGGCGGGCGCGTCCACCGCGCGGCGCAGCCATTCGCTGGTCAGGCCCTCGACCTTCAGCGCGGACTGCAGGGCCCGGCCCAGGTCCAGGTCGTCTTCGATGAGCAGGATGTGCATGGGGGTGGATTGTGGGGGTTTGCGCCACGGATGGGCATCGGAAAAGCACGTTGGCGTGCCGTCTTTGGCTGCGCTTAAGACACGCGCTGGACAATGACCACAGGAGGGTGGATATGAAAAGAAAAATCAAGCGCCATGCCGCGGTGTGGGTCACTTGTCTGGCAGGCCACGCTGCGTGGGCCCAGGGCCAGACCGAGGGTGCAGGTGCACTCCCTCAACTGGAGGGCGTGACGGTGACGGCGCGCCGCTCGCTTGAGCAGCGCTTCTTTGCCGCGGGCTCTCTGGTGGTGGTGGACCGCAACGACATCGAGCAGATGGGAGCGTTCTCCGTGGCCGATGTGCTGCGTCAGCTGCCGGGCGTGCAGGTGACGCCGTCAGGGGACGGCAGTGTGGAGATTCGCATGCGCGGCATGGACCGTGGAGGCACCCAGTTGCTGATCGACGGCCAGCGGGTGGGCGGCAAGCGCTCGCAATTGCCAATTGACCAGTTGCCGCCAGAGCTCATCGAACGCATTGAGGTGGTGCGCGCACCGACGGCAGAGTTTTCTGGCGCCACCGGCGGCACGATCAACATCGTGCTGCGCCAGGCCACGGTCAAGCGCGAGACAGTGCTGCGCCTGACGGACAACCATGTGTGGGGCCGCAATGCGGGCCAGGCCTTCTTCTCGCGCACGGGTCCTATCGGCGCCACGCCGACACAGGCTGGCGATGAGAGTGATGCAGCGCCCAGCCAGCCGTGGTCGTACTTCGTGGCTGCGTCGGCCACCGGGCTGCTGCTGGGCTCGGACACCCACCGCAGCACGCAGCGGGCGGGTGCAGAAGTCGCCCAGTCGGATACCAGCGCTCGCTATCGGCGCACCGACTATGCGTTGGTCCCGCGCGTCAGCGGTCGGCTGAGCGCGGAAGACCAGCTCACGCTGCGCGCAACGTTCAGCCGGGGCGAGTTTGCCGGCGAGTCGGTCGGCATGGGCAGCGGTGATGGATCCTATGCGCTGAGTTCACAGGAAGCACACCGCTACGAGCGCCGCTACCTGCAGGCCGCGGCCGACTGGACGCACCGCTTTGCCGCCAGCAAGCTCGAAACCACGCTGGCTGCGAGCCGGGCGAGCGACACCGTGGACCGCGATGGAACGCTGGTCCGCGCTGCAGGAATGGCTGGGGCCGCCGCAGTGACCGACAGCTACAGCTTTCTGGATGACCGGCGGGAGGACCTGGTGAGCCTGAGTACCAAGCTCACCGGCACCGCCAGCGCATTGCTCTGGAGCGTGGGCGCGCAGTTGGAAGACCGCCAGCTGTATGTCCGCACCACGGCCAGTGGTGATCTGCTGTTGAACACTGCGTTGGAGTCAGGCATCCGCCGCGCCGTGCTCTGGGGGCAAAACGAATGGGAGCTGCCCGCCAGCACCACTCTCACCCTCGGGCTGCGCGGCGAGCAGGTCACGCTCCATGGCGGCAGCTCGCTGGTGGCGGGCCAGCGGCAGTGGAACATTCTTCAGCCCTCGCTGCAAACGCGCACACCGCTGTCCGATGACCTGCAATGGCGTGCCAACCTGGCCCGCGTGACGCAGTTACCCCGCGTGTGGGACCTGGTCGACCGGACCATTCCCAGTCAGGGCAGCAACAGCCTGAGCAACCCCGATACCGTTGGCAACCCAAACCTGCGCCCTGAAGTGACGTGGACGCTGGACACTGGCTTCGAGCGCCGGCTGGCAGTGGGCCACGTGGGCCTGAACGTGTTCGTGCGCAAGGTGAGCGATGCGCTCGCGCCAACGCTGCAGTTGCAGGGAGCGCGCTGGGTGGAGCAGCGCAGCAACGTGGGCGACGCCGCCGTCTGGGGCCTGGAGGCGGACGCCCGCACGGGCCTGGGGTGGCTGGGGCTAGCCAGCGACTGGACACTGTCTGCCAACGCCAGCCTGTTGCAGTCGCGCATGACCAGTGGGCGCAACGAGGGCCAGCGCATTCCCGGCCAGGCGCGCTACATCGTCACCCTGACCGCCGCACGCCCTATGCCGCGCGGCGGTGGTTGGTACGGCGGCGCCACGCTGTCGATGACCGGGTCGGCCGACCAGAATGTCGACCCGGTGTTGACGGGGCGCAGCCGTGCCCACGCGATGCTGGATGTGTACGTGGGGCAGTTGGTGCGGGGCCTGGGTTACTGGCGGCTCGGCATCTACAACATGGGGGACGCGCGCTTTGGCCGCGACCGTGTGGATGCGTCGGGCCCGGTGCCGCTGCTGAGCACCAGCAGCATGCAGCTGACACCGCGCGTGTATCTGACGGTGGGCACGCAGTTCTGACATGTTCTGAAGCGTCTGTCCAAGGCGGCTGGCGGTGGCGGTTTGATCGCTCGGGTACTGCGTGTCAGCCGTAGATCCGGCCTGCCGCCAGCGCGTCCAGCGCGTCCAGCGCATGGTTCAGATTGGTACGCGCCAGCTGCTCCAGGCGCTGCGCAAACCAGTCCGTGCCATAGATCCGCGGCCGGTCCACAAACCCCCGCAGCACCGCGCTGCGGCCCGCCACGTAGCGCGGCCAGCGGACAAAGAAGTACTCGCGCCGCACGTTGCGCTCGAACTGGCGGTAGACCGCATCGCTTTGGCCGAGGATGGCCAGGTCGATGTCGACAACCCACTGTGCATCGCCCGTCAACACACCAGGGTTGTGGCGGGTGTCGAGGATGTGCTGGTGCACGCGCACAACCATGGATTCGGGCAGGCCCTGGCTGCGCAGAAAGCGCGCGCCCCAGTCAGCGCTGCGCTCCTCGTTGTGCTTGCTCCACGGCCAATAGATCGCATCGTGGTACCACAGCGCCAGGGCCACGGCATAGGGGTCTTGCAGGACACCGGGCTGCTGGTCCAGCACGGCGTTCAGGTGCCGCAGGCAGGCCCACAGGTGCGTGGTGTCGTGGTACGCACGGGGCCAGTGGGCCCAGCTCAGGATCAGGCGGCGACCCTCGGCGCGCCAGGCGGGGGTGTCGCGGCCCAGCGCCTGGCCCAGCGCGCTCCAGTGCGCCTGCAGTTCGGCGTTATGGACGGGCTGGCGGCGCCATGGCATGGTGGAGCAGTGGATCAGGCCACGCGGCCGAGCAGAAGGTACTCCATGAGTGCCTTCTGCACGTGCATCCTGTTTTCTGCCTCGTCCCACACCACCGACTGCGGCCCGTCGATCACATCCGCTTCGACCTCTTCGCCGCGGTGGGCGGGCAGGCAGTGCATGAAGAGGGCATCTGGCTTGGCGGCGGCCATCATCTCTGCGTCCACGCACCAGTCGGCAAAGGCCTTCTTGCGCTCTTCGTTCTCGGCCTCGTAGCCCATGCTGGTCCACACGTCGGTGGTGACCAGGTCGGCGCCCTGGCAGGCTTCGAGCGGGTCGCTGAAGAATTGATAGCTGTCGGCGCTGATCCCATGCGTGCCAGCGGCCAGTTTCTCGTCCACTTCGTAGCCGCGCGGGGTGCTCACATGCACCTTGAAGCCCAGCAGCGATGCCGCCTGCAGCCAGGTGTTGGCCATGTTGTTGCCGTCGCCCACCCAGGCCACGGTCTTGCCCTTGATCGCGCCGCGGTGCTCGATGTACGTGAAGATGTCCGCCAGGATCTGGCAGGGGTGGTATTCGTTGGTCAGGCCGTTGATGACGGGCACGCGCGAGTTGCCGGCAAAGCTCACGATCTTGGCCTGCTCGTAGGTGCGGATCATCACCAGGTCGACCATGCGGCTGATGACCTTGGCGCTGTCTTCGATGGGCTCGGCGCGGCCCAGCTGGCTGTCGCCCGTGGTCAGGTGCACCACGGAGCCGCCTAGCTGGTACATGCCGGCCTCGAAGCTCACGCGGGTGCGGGTGCTGGCCTTTTCGAAGATCATGGCCAGCGTGCGGTCCACCAGGGGGTGGTGCTTTTCGTAGGCCTTGAACTTCTTCTTGATGAGCGCGGCGCGCTCGAAGAGGTACGTGTATTCGTCGGCGGTGAGGTCGTTGAACTGCAGGTAATGTTTCAGCGTCATGGCGTGCTTGCTCTTCATTCAGCCAGGATGGCTTTGACCAGCGGGGTCAGCTTGGCGACGATCTCGTCGGCCTCGGCGGTGGTGAGGATCAGCGGCGGCACCAGGCGGATCACGGTGTCGGCCGTGACCGACAGCAACAGGCCAGCCTCGGCCGCGCGTGCGATCAGCGCGCCGCAGGGCTTGGCCAGCTCGATGCCCAGCATAAGGCCCTGGCCGCGGATGTCCTTCACGCCCGGCAGGCTGCCCAGCTCGCGCTGCAGCGCTGCGCGCAGGTGGTCGCCCACCTTCGCGGCGTTGGCCAGCAGGCCATCTTCTTCCATGATGCGGATGGTCTCGACCCCGGCGCGCATGGCCAGCGGGTTGCCGCCAAAGGTGGTGCCGTGGTTGCCGGGCTGCAGCACGTTGGCGGCCTTGGGGCCAGCCACCACCGCGCCGATCGGCACGCCCGAGCCCAAGCCCTTGGCCAGGGGCATCACGTCGGGCACGATGCCTGCCCATTGGTGGGCAAACCACTTGCCGGTGCGGCCCATGCCGCACTGCACCTCGTCGATCATCATGAGCCAGCCGCGCTCGTCGCACAGCTTGCGCAGCTGCTGCAGGTACTCGATGCGCATGCCGTTGATGCCGCCTTCGCCCTGGATGGTCTCGAAGAACACGGCCACCACGTTGGGGTTGCCTTCGGTGGCCTGCTTGATGGCCTCGATGTCGTTCAGCGGCACGCGGATGAAGCCTTCGACCAGTGGGCCGAAGCCGTTGTGGATCTTGGGGTTGCCGGTGGCCGACATGGTGGCGATGGAGCGGCCATGGAAGGCCTTCTCGTACACCACGATCTCCGGCTTGGCGATGCCCTTGTCCACGCCGAACTTGCGGGCGATCTTGATGGCTGCCTCATTGGCCTCCAAGCCCGAGTTGCAGAAGAACACGTTCTGCATGCCCGACAGCTCCACCAGCTTGGCGGCGAGTTGCTCTTGCAACGGCACGTGGTAGTAGTTGGAGGTGTGGATCAGCTTGGTGAGCTGGTCCTGCAGCGCGGGCACGAGCTTGGCGTGGTTGTGGCCCAGCGTGTTGACTGCGATGCCGCCCAGGCCGTCCAGGTATTCCTTGCCGTTGACGTCCCAGACTCGGCTGCCCTGACCACGGGCCAGCGCGATGGGGACGCGGCCATAGGTGTTCATCACGTGGGGCGAAGCTGCCGGGGTGGTAGCGGTCATGCAGAAATCTCCTGACGGTGCGGTGAGTGGGCGGGCCTGAAACAAGTTCTTGTGGCCTGTGAGCCCGATTGAGCGAAGCACGATTCTAGGGGGCTCACGATGAACGTCTGTTGACGATTGCGCATTACTGCAATGCCCCCCTGGTAGCCGCATTCCGGGCCCGATTCCCGATGCCGGCAGTGGATTAGGGAGCTAGCTCTTATATAAGAGTTAGAATGTCGCGTTGCGGTGCAGCATGCAGTGATCCTGCGTGGGGGCGCCCTTATTACCACTCCAATCCGCCGATGGTTTCCCCCTCCTCCAAAGAAGTCTTCATCCAGGGCATCACCCATGACGGGAAGACCTTTCGCCCCAGTGACTGGGCCGAGCGGCTGGCCGGGGTGATGAGCAGCTTCCGCCCGGGCGGGGCGCGGCCTGGCAGCCATCTGAGTTATTCGCCCTGGTGCATCCCCACCACGATGAATGGCGTGAAATGCGTAGTGGTGCACCGCGACCTGCGTGACCACGAGCCCATGGCCTGGGATTTCGTCATCAACTTCGCACGCGACAACGACCTGCAGGTGGCCGAGGCCTGCCTGCTGCCCGACCCGCCGCCCAAGGGCTGATGGCGCGCAGCGCCGGGGTTCAGCGCTGGGCGTTGCTGCCCGCAGGGCCCGCGCGCAGCAGATGGTCTGCCTGCAGCCGGTTCATCCAGGCTTTCTCCACGAACGGGTCCGTCACGCCGTAGTGGCCGTGCTTCACGCGCATGAGCAGGTTGGCGGACGTCATCATGCCGATGATGCCCTGCACCTCCTGCGCGGTGACATCGCGGCCGATCTGCGCCGCGTAGGCCTTGAGCGCTTCGCCGGTGAAGACACCCTTCACGTCGCCGCCGATGCTGCAGATGCGCGAGAACACCGCCTCGGCCAGCGGGCCCATGGCCTCCACCTTCTGCAGTTCCACATCGGCCGCCGCGGCGCCCAGCGACTGGGCAATGGTGGGCAGGTGCTCGTCCGGCAGGGCATCGGCGGGCAGGCTGCGCAGCACGTTCAGCGCTTTCATCAGCTCCTCCGGCCGGCTGCCCATGCTACGAAAGGCCGCCTCGGTGACGCCAGCCGAAGGCAGCATGGCGCCCAACTGCGGGCAGACCTGCTCCAGCACGTAGTCGATGAAGTCCCGCCCCAGCACCGGGAACTCGTTGGTCACCGCGCCGTTGAAAGCCTGGTTGCCCTTGAGCGTGAGCTCCTGCACCCGCGCGCGGTGTGAGCCGGTGCCGATGAACAGAAAGTAGCCGGGGGTAGCAGGCCGGGTGTTGATGGCGTCGCGCGCGGCCTTGAGCGCATGCAGCAGGTGGTCGCCGTCGGCGCTGCCCAGGGCGTGCTGCACCTCGTCGATGATGAGCACCACGTTAGTTCTGGCCTGGTCGATCAGTTCCTGAAAAGCCCGGGCCAAACTGGCACCATCGTCCTTGCCCACGTCGGCCAGCTTGAAGCCGAATTTGAAACCTGCTGCCCCAGCCTCGACGCTGGCCACGTCCTTGAGGCGCTTCAAGATGCGCGAGCCGGGAGTCTGCAGGTCCTTGAGCGTCTTGCGGATGGCCTCGTGCACCAGGTCCGCCGGGTTGGCCTGGGGCTGGCTCCACAAGTCCACGTATACCACGATGGCGCCTAAAGCCTCCAGCGCGGGGATGAGGTCGGTGGCGAGGAACGTGGTCTTGCCCACCCGCCGCTGGCCCGAGAGGAACAGGCCGGAGCGCAGGGATGTGTCCAGGAACGAGGGCCTCAGCAACTGCGTGGCCATCTGCTCGGCAAGGGCGGTGCGGCGGAAGGTCATGGTTTATGTATTTTTATGAAATTCCAATAATTATGATGATTTCATAATTCAACGTAAAGCCTGATCGCACTTGGCTATGGGGAATGGCTCTGGACACTGGGGCGCTGAACCTGCTGCAAAGCAGGCCGGAAACGAAAAAACCGCCCGAAGGCGGTTTTGTTCGTTTTGCTGGCAGCGCACCCGTTGCAAACGGCGAACGGCACGTGCCGTTCGGGCTGTTTGCCTGAAGTGAATCAGGCGGTGATGAAATTTAAGCGGCTGCCAGAGCCAGGGTCTTCACCTTGGCAGACAGACGGCTCTTGTCGCGAGCAGCCTTGTTCTTGTGGAAGATGCCCTTGTCGGCCACGGAGTCCACCACGGCTTGCATCTTGGCGAACAGTTCGGTCGCCTTGGTCTTGTCGCCAGCCAGAACAGCCTTTTCGACGTTCTTGACAGCGGTACGGTACTTGGAGCGCAGCGAGGTGTTGGCTGCGTTCAGCTTGGTGTCCTGACGGACGCGCTTGCGGCCCGACGCCAGGCGCGGGTTCTTCTTCTTGGGTTTAGCGGATGCCATTGTTTAGTTCCTTGAGTCTGAGGATGATGCCAGCAAAGCCCGCGATTATAGCCCAGTGCGGGTTTCGGGTGCCACTATCCTCCGTAACCGGCATGGCGCTATCGCCAGCGCACCCGTGGAACCGGCTTTGCCGGTCCACCGGGTGCGTCCCCCTTTGGGAGAAGCCGCGCAGCCGCACAGGGGGAATACACTCCAGCGGTGTCATTGCTCAAAGCCGCCTCCACCGTTTCCCTGCTGACCCTGGCCTCCCGCGTGACGGGACTCATGAGCCAGCTGCTCATGGCCTCGATGTTCGGGGCCAACGCCCTGACCGATGCCTTTCAGGTCGCCTTCCGCATCCCCAACCTGTTCCGCCGGCTATTTGCCGAGGGGGCATTCAGCCAGGCCTTCGTGCCGGTGCTGGGCACCGCCAAGACGCAGCAGGGCGAAGAAGCCACGCACAAGCTCATCTCCGCCGTGGCCACCGCCCTGGCCTGGGTGTTGCTGCTCGTCTGCATTCTGGGCGTGGTCGGGGCGCCGCTCCTGGTGTGGGCGCTTGCCAGTGGCCTGCGCCAGAACGCCGAGGCCTACGACGCCGCGGTGTTGATGACGCGCTGGATGTTTCCGTACATCGGCTTCATGTCCATGGTGGCGCTGTCGGCGGGCATTCTCAACACCTGGAAGCACTTCGCCGTGCCCGCGGCATCGCCGGTGCTGCTCAACGTCTGCATGATCGCCGCGGCCTGGCTGGGCGCGCCGCAGCTCGAAGCCCGCGGCATCGAGCCCATCTTCGCCATGGCGGGCGGTGTGATGCTGGGGGGCGTGCTGCAGCTGGCCGTGCAGATACCAGCCCTGGTGCGCCTGGGGCTCATGCCGCGCATCGGCGTGACTTGGGGCACGGTGCGTGCTGCCTGGGCCGACCCCAGCGTGCGCCGCGTGCTCGCGCTCATGGGGCCTGCGGTGCTGGGCGTGGGGGTGGCGCAGATCTCGCTCATGATCAACACGCAGATCGCCTCGTACCTGGCGCCGGGCAGCGTGACCTGGCTGTTCTATGCCGACCGGTTGATGGAGTTCCCGACTGCGCTGCTGGGCGTGGCGCTGGGTGTGGTGCTCACGCCGCAGCTCACGGCGGCCAAAGCGGCTGGCGACAGCGAAAAATACTCA
>Ga0209023_10007694_pt1 | contig 10978 bp, 13 predicted proteins | sample LakOneMetagenome_FD_187468 | JGI IMG/M metagenome (GOLD analysis project Ga0209023, IMG submission 187468) | Freshwater and sediment microbial communities from Lake Erie, Canada (SPAdes) (version 2) | ecosystem: Environmental > Aquatic > Freshwater > Lentic | place: Lake Erie, Canada...
ACGGTGAACGCCTACTATACCCCGCCGCGCAACGAGATCGTCTTCCCGGCCGCCATCCTGCAGGCGCCCTTCTTCGATCCGAACGCGGACCCGGCCGTCAACTACGGCGGCATCGGCGCGGTCATCGGCCACGAAATCACCCACGGCTTCGACGATCAGGGCCGCAAGTCGGACGGCGACGGCGTGCTGCGCGACTGGTGGACGCCGGAAGACGCCGCCCGCTTCGAGGCGCGCGCCAAGGTGCTGGGCGACATCTATGACAAGCTGGAGCCGATCCCCGGCGTGCACGTCAACGGCGACCTGACCATGGGCGAAAACATCGCCGACCTGGGCGGCCTGCTGCTGGCCCTGGACGCCTATCACAAGTCTCTGAACGGCCAGCCGGCGCCGGTCATCGACGGGCTGACGGGCGATCAGCGCGTCTTCCTGGGCTGGGCGCAGGTCTGGCGCGAGAAGTCGCGCGAGGCGGCGCTGAAGGAACAGTTGACCACCGATCCGCACTCGCCCGGCCCGGTGCGCGCCGCGACCTCGCCGCGCAATATCGACGCCTGGTATGCGGCCTTCGGCGTCTCGCCGGACCAGAAGGAGTATATCGCGCCCGAGGCCCGCGCCCGCATCTGGTAAGGGCGCCGGACGTCAGACGTAGAAAAGGCCCGGAGCGAACGCTCCGGGCCTTTTTGTCATCCGGGCTTTCGCCCCAGACTGAGCCTGATTTAGCGGGGCTTGGTCGCCGCGCCGGCGACGGCGCCGATGGCGGCGCCGGCCACGGTCGAACCCGTGTTGCCGCCGATGACCTGACCGGCGACGGCGCCGCCCAGGGCGCCGGTGGCGGCGCGTTGTTCCATCGTCTGGCCGCAGGCGGCCAGCAGGGCCACGACGCCGATGACGGGGGCCAGTTTGATCATGGTCTTCATGGGTCTTCTCCGGGAGACGAACGAGATAATGACCACCAAACGACAAGGCCCGCGTCCGGTTCCGGGCGCGGGCCTATATAGTCACGCTATGCGAGAGGCTTCGCTCTCGTATCGCTTTGTTTCGGCGCTACGCTCGGGACGCGGTCCCTCGCGACTTGAGCGCCTTGTGCTCGCGCTACGCTCGGAACGCGGTTCCTCGCGACTTGAGCGCCTTGTGCTCGCGCTACGCTCGGAACGCGGTTCCTCGCGACTTGAGCGCTTAGCCGACGATCTGGTCGTCGGTGAAGAACTGGGCGATCTCGATCTTGGCGTTGTCCTGGCTGTCCGAACCGTGGACCGAGTTTTCACCGATCGACAGGGCGAACTGCTTGCGGATGGTGCCTTCGGCGGCTTGTTCCGGGTTGGTGGCGCCCATGACTTCGCGATAGGCGGCGACGGCGTTGTCGCCTTCCAGCACCTGAACGACGACCGGCTCGGCCGTCATCTGCTCGACCAGTTCGCCGTAGAACGGGCGCTCGGCGTGCACTTCGTAGAATTTCTTGGCTTGCTCGGTCGTCAGCTTGACGCGGCGCTGGGCCACGATGCGCAGGCCGGCGCCTTCGATCACGGCGTTGATCGCGCCGGTCAGGTTGCGGCGCGTGGCGTCGGGCTTGATGATCGAGAAGGTACGTTCGGTCATGGGAATTGACTTCTTGTTGGGAGATTGAGTGTCGCGGGCTTATAGCGACCACCTCCCGCGTTTCCAACCGTCCCTTTTTGCATCCCTGACGCACGCCGCATTGCGACTTGCCGATTGAGGGACGCCGACCAACCGAAGAACCTTCGCCGCAATGCTTCAGATCACCGACCTGACCTTCAACGCCTGGGGCCGCAAGTTTCTCGTGGACGCCTCCGTCAGCCTGCCGCCCGGCTCCAAGGTCGGGCTTGTGGGCCGCAACGGCATCGGCAAGTCCACGCTGTTCAAGCTGATCCTGGGCGAGCTTCACGCCGCCGGCGACGAGATCAGCCTGCCCAAGACCGCCCGTATCGGCTCGGTCGATCAGGAGCATCCGGCGACCCCCGTCAGCGTCATCGACACCATTCTTGAGGCCGACGTCGAACGCCACACCCTGCTGGGCCGGCTCGAGACCGCCGAACCGGAAGAGATGGGCGAGATCTGGTCGCGCCTGATCGAGATCGACGCCGACGCCGCGCCCGCGCGCGCCGCCGAAATCCTGGTCGGCCTGGGCTTCGACCAGGAAAACCAGGCTCGGCCGATGTCGGAGTTCTCGGGCGGCTGGCGGATGCGCGTAGCCCTGGCCGCCGCCCTGTTCGCCGAGCCGGACATGCTGCTGCTGGACGAACCGACCAACTACCTCGATCTGGAAGGCGCTCTGTGGCTCGAGGCGCGGTTGAAGAAATACCCGCACACCGCCCTGATCATCTCCCACGACCGCGAGATGTTGAACGAGGTCTGCACCCATATCTTGCACCTCGCGAACCACACCCTGACGCTCTACACCGGCAACTACGACGCCTTCGAAAAGGCCCGCGCTGAGAAGGCGCGCCTCCAGCTGTCCGCCAAGGCCAAGCAGGACGCCGAACGCGCCCACCTTCAGGCCTTCGTCGATCGCTTCAAGGCCAAGGCCTCCAAGGCCGCCCAGGCCCAGTCGCGCATGAAGCGGCTGGAGAAGATGCAGCCGGTCGCCACCACGATCGAGGAGCGGGTCGCCCCCTTCACCCTGCCCTCGCCGCCGCGTCCGCTGGCCCCGCCGCTGATCCGGCTGGAGCGGGCCAATGTCGGCTATGAGCCGGGCAAGCCGATCCTTCGCAATCTGAACCTGCGCATGGACCTTGACGACCGCATCGGCCTGCTGGGCGTCAACGGCGCCGGCAAGTCCACCTTCGCAAAGATGATCGCCGGCGCTCTGGACGTGTCCGAGGGCGAGCTTCACCGCGACAGGAAGATGCGCGTGGGCTGGTTCCACCAGCACCAGATCGAGGCGATGGACCCGACCGACACGCCGCTGGAAATCATCCGCCGCGCCATGCCGGATGCGCCCGAAAGCGCCCGACGCTCCAAGCTGGCCCAGTTCGGCCTGGGTTACGAGAAGCAGGAAACAACGGTCGACAGCTTGTCGGGCGGCGAGCGCGCGCGCCTGCTGCTGAACATGGTGGCGATGGACGCGCCCCACGTCCTGATCCTGGACGAACCGACCAACCACCTGGACATCGACAGCCGCCGCGCCCTGCTGGACGCGCTGAACGACTACAACGGCGCCGTCATCCTGATCACCCACGACCGCTCACTGATGGAAATGGTGGCGGATCGCCTGTGGCTGGCCGCCGACGGCACGGTGAAAGCCTTCGACGGCGACATGGACGATTACGCCAAGTTCGTCCTCGACCGCGCCAAACAGGCCATCGCCAAGCCCAGCCAAATCAAGAAGGAAGAGGCCGCCGCAGCCGCCCCGGCCCAGAACAACAAGAACCGCAAGAACGACAAGAAAACCGGCCCCTCGCCCTCGACCCTGCGCCATGCGGTCAAGAAGGCGGAGGAGACCATGACCCGCCTGACGGCCGAGATCGCCCGCATCGACGACGACATGGCCACCGCCTCGGTCAGCAATCCCAAAGCCCTCGAAGGCCTGACCCGCGCCCGCGCCAAGACCGAGGCCGATCTGGCCGCCGCCGAAGCCGCCTGGGTCGCCGCCGAAGAAGCCTTGGCCGAAGTCGCATGAAGCCGATCGAATTCTCCAAGGAAGAACGCGCGGCGATCACCGCCAAACTGCGCGACTACTTCGCCCGAGAACTGGATCAGGAACTCGGCCAGCTTCCGGCCGAGATGCTGCTGGACTTCATCGGGAAGGAGATCGGCGGCGCCTTCTACAATCGCGGCATCCACGACGCCCAGCAACTGGTCCAGCAGAAGGCCGAGGACATCGTCGAGGCGCTGTACGGCCTCGAACGCGCGGCCCCCACGCGCTGAGACGAAAACCGCCCGGCGCATTCACGTCGGGCGGTCAGATCGGTCGGCGATTAGGCCGGAAGGTCTTCGGCCAGGATCGCCATTTCGAACATGAACGAACCTTCCTCGTCCTCATCCTCGAAGACGATGCCGATGAACTCGTCGCCGACATAGACCTCGGCCGAGTCATTCTGCTTGGGGCGGGCTTTCACGATGATGCCGCCGGTGTTGAAGGTGCGCTTGAGGTGGGCCTCGATGCGTTTCAGGTCGGTGTCTTTCACGGGGGACCTCATGGTCTGAAGGTTGGCGGCGGACCCTAGAGACATCGGCAGTTCAGGGAAACCCGTCAGATGACGAAGTCGTACACCACCTCGGCCAAGGTGTGATCCATCGTCCGGGCCGGTTCGGCGTTGGTCGGGCAGTTGACCAGCCGGGCCGGCACCCCCGCCACGGTGCAGCCGGACGGCACGGCCTTCAGCACCACCGAGCCGGACGCCACCTTGGCGTAGTCGCCGACATGGATATTGCCCAGCACCTTGGCCCCGGCGCCCAGCAGCACCCCCTTGCCGATCTTGGGGTGGCGGTCGCCGCGTTCGGCGCCCGTCCCGCCCAGGGTCACCCCGTGCAGCATCGACACGTCGTCGCCGACGACCGCCGTCTCGCCGATGACGATGCCCGTGCCGTGATCCAGAAACAGCCCCTTGCCCATCTGCGCGGCCGGATGGATGTCCAGCTGGAACAGTTCGGAAATCCGGCTCTGGAAGTGGAAGGCCAGCGTCTCGCGCCCTTGCCCCCACAACCAGTGCGCCACGCGCCAGCCCTGCAAGGCCTGGAAGCCTTTGAAATACAGGAAGGGCTGCAACAGGTTGCGGATCGCCGGGTCGCGTTCGGCCACGGCCTGCAGATCCGCCTCCGCCGCCTCGACCATCGACGGATCGGCCTTGAACGCCGACAGACACACCTCGCGCACCGACATGGCGCTCATCTCGCCGTCCGCCAGCTTGCGCGCGATCTGGAAGCTCAGCGCGCCAGCCAGGTCGTCGTGCGACAGGATCACCGCATTCATCTGCGAGCCCAGTTGCGGCTCCTCGCGCGACGCCGCCTCGGCCGAGGCGCGCAGCTGACGCCACACGCTGTCCATTTTGAGTTCTGCGACGACTTCCAGCTTGGCCATGACCGGCTCCTTCGGCGACATCATACGCGCCCCAGCAAGGCGCGCGCCAGCGCCTCGGGCAGTTCGCCGTTCATCGCCATATGATAGGCCTTGTAGGCCGTCGCCACCGTCAGGCTGTCGCGCACCGTTCCCCGCCCGATCTCGTCCAGCAGATCCAGGAACGGCACGCGCACCACGGCGATGATCTCGGTGGGATCGGGATCGGTCGGCGCGGGCGACAGGCCCCACGCGATCCAGGTCATGCCGATCTCGTCGGTGATGGAGTTCGACATCTCGACCTTCAGCGCCGGCAGCCAGTGTTCAGCCTGCAATCCCGCCTCTTCGGCCAGTTCGCGCCGGATGCCGTCGAACGGATCCTCGTCCAGCGGTGCGCCGCCCTCGGGCATTTCCCAGCTGTAGTTGGCGTGGGCGAACCGCTGCTGGCCCACCAGGGTCACCGTCCCATCGTCGTGGACGGGCAGGACGCCGGTCCCGACGTTCTTGAACCGCACGACGGCATAGTCGGCCTTCATGCCGGTCGGCGCCGTCGCCGGATGCCGGGTCAGCGCCATCCAGGGGCTGTCGAACACCGTCTCGGTTCCGTCGCTTCGCCAGGCCGGCGGCTTCGACAGGCCTTCGGCCCATTTCGGTTCGTCGGATTTGCGCATGGGCCACCTATGGCGAAGACGCGGATGAAAGCCTAGCTAGACGGCATGGTCGCGCTCAACGAACCCCTGCCCCCGCCCGTTCCCTCGAAAGATTTTCGGGACCGCCTGGCCCAGCGGCGCTCCGCCCCGGCCCAGGCCCTGGTCGCGCCCGGCCCGTCCGAGGCGGAACTGGACGAGATTCTGACCCTGGGCGCCCGTACGCCCGACCACGGCAAGCTGTTCCCGTGGCGCTTCGTCGTCCTGGGTCCCCAATCGCGCGCTGACATCGCCGCCCGTCTCGCCGTGCTGGTCGAATTGCGCAACGGCCCGGCCAAGGATCAGGCCGTGCTGGCCAAGCTGACCGCCGCGCCCGTCACCATCCTGGTCGTCTCGACGCCGGTCGAAGGATCCAAGCCGATCTGGGAGCAACACCTGTCAGCGGGCGCCGTCTGCATGAACCTGGAACACGCCGCTTCCGGCTTCGGCTATTCGTCCAGCTGGATCACCGACTGGTACAGCTACGACCCGCAAGGCGTCGCCCTGTTCGGCCTGACCGAGGGCGAGAGCGTCGCCGGCTTCATCCACATCGGCACGCTGAAGGAACCCGCGCTGGAACGCCCGCGTCCCGACCTGGCCGCCAAGGTCACACGCCTGCCGTAAGCGGGTGACATAAGGTCGCCCTACGTCGGTTTGACCTCGACCGACTCCGCCTTCCTCCCCCAAGGCCTTCGTATGGATTCCCTGTTGCAAGCCGTGGGCGACTTCATCGCCCGCAACCATATGTGGGCCGGCGTCATGTTGGGCCTGGTCGTGTTCGTCGAGTCGCTGGCGGTCGTCGGCGCGTTCGTGCCCGCCACCGGCCTGCTGGTCGCGGCGGGCGGCCTGATCGCGGCCGGCGTGCTGGACCCTGTCAACGTCATCGTCGGTTGCGTCATCGGCGCGGTTATCGGCGACGCCATCTCCTATTGGGCCGGACGTCGGCTGGGCGTACGCTTCCTCCAGCGCCCGATGTTCAAGGCGCACCGCCGCCGCATCGCCTGGACGCGCCTGTACTGCCGTCGCTACGGCGTCATGTCGATCTTCGTCGGCCGCTTCTTCGGGCCCTTGCGCGCCTTTGTGCCCCTGACCCTGGGCATGCTCAGGATGCGTCAGCGCGCCTTCCAGTTCGGCAATGTCACATCCGGGATCGTCTGGGTGCTGGCCATGCTGGCGCCGGGCTATCTCGCCGCCCAGGGCCTGGCGAAGATGGAAGTCCTCAGCGAGGCCCACGGCCCCACCCTTCTGATCGGCGCCCTCGCCGTGACCATCCTGATTGTCGCCGTGGCCTATCGCCTGGTGAAGGCCCGCATGAGCCGCAAGTCCGCCATCATGCGCGGGGCGTTACAGGGCCGCTAAGTTCCTCTTCCGGTCGGTGCACCAACGAGACCAGCACCACCGAAATGATCATCAGCAGGAACCAGCTGCCCAGCTTGGCCAGGGACACCATCTCCCACCCGTCGGCCTGCCCCGGATAGACCCAGGCCCGCCCCAGCGTGCCCAGGTTCTCGGCGAACCAGATGAATAGGGCCACCAAGCCGAAGCCCAACAGCAACGGCATCTTCAATCGCATCCGATCGACGGTGAAGAAGAACCAGCCTCGGCAGAACAAGAGGATCGTCAGCACAAATAGGACTTTTCGAAAATCCGGAAGCCAGTGATGGGCGAAGAAGTTGATGTAGATCGCCGCCGCCAGCACCCAGGTCGTCCACAGCGGCGGATACCTCCGCACCCGGATATGGAAGATGCGCTGCACCCGCGCGATATAACTGCCCACCGCCGCATACATGAAGCCCGAGAACAGCGGCACCGCCCCGATCCGCAGAAGACTGTCCTCAGGATAGACCCACGACCCGTGCGCGGTCTTGAACAGCTCCATGATCGTCCCCGCCACATGGAACAGGAAGATCACCCGCGCCTCTTCCCAGCTCTCCAGCCGGAAGATCAGCATCGCCGCCTGGATCACCACCGCCCCGACGGCCAGGAAATCGTAACGGGACACCGGCGCCCCCTCCGGCCAAAGCAGAAACGTCCCCAGGATCAGGGCCAGCATCAGCCCCCCGAACAGACACGCCCACCCCTGCTTCAGCCCGAACCACAGGAACTCATAGGCGTATCGACGCGGTCGGGACCCATCCGCCCACGCCTCCGCCCGCGTCATCAGACGGCGCCCCCAGGCTTCGAGCGGAAGTGCGTGGTTCATCGCATTACCCGTGACGGCGCAGCGAAAAACTTCAAGAGCGGACCGTTCCCGCGCTGCGGAGTTTCAACCGCACTAAAGGAACCCGAGAGCAAATTTCCTGTTCGACATCAGTCTTTAACGCCTGCCGCCTTAGACTTGCCGGCCAGTAGGAGAAGCTTATGTCTTGCGCAGGTTGTAAGGATGGGGCGGGGTTTGACCTGCCGATCACCATGGCGTTCCAGCCGATCGTCGATGTCACGACCCAGACGGTCTTCGCCTACGAGGCCCTGGTGCGGGGCAAGGACGGCCGGGGCGCGGGTCAGGTTCTGTCGCATATCTCCCACGACAACCGCTATGCCTTCGATCAGCTATGCCGCACGACCGCCATCGATCTCGCCGCCGGTCTGGATATGACGGCGGGCGGCGCCAGCCTGTCGATCAACTTCCTGCCCAACGCCGTCTATGAACCGCGCGCTTGCATCCGCGCCACCCTGGCGGCGGCTATGCGCACCAACTTCCCGGTGGATCGGATCATCTTCGAGTTCACCGAGAGCGAGGTGATGGACACCGACCACATCCTGAACATCCTGCGATCCTATCGCGCCATGGGCTTCAAGACCGCCATCGACGACTTCGGCGCCGGCTATGCGGGGTTGGGCCTGCTCAGCCTGTTCCAGCCCGACATCGTCAAGCTGGACATGGCCCTGGTGCGCGACATCGACACCAACACGGTCAAACGCACCATCGTGCGCCACACGCTGAACATGCTGCGGGACCTGGGCATCCAGCCGGTCTGCGAAGGCATCGAAACCCTGGCCGAACACGATGTCCTGCGCGACCTCGGCGTCGATCTGATGCAGGGCTATCTGTTGGCGAAACCGGCCCTGGAAGCCTTGTCGCCTGTCGCCTGGCCTGACCAGGCTGCGCCTGCCGCCCTGAGCGCCTGATCGCCGGGTGCCGCCGCTAAACGGCGGACGCGGGGCCTCTGACTATCCCCGCCCGCGATAGGTCGGCACGCCTTGGTCCGGCAGCCACAGCCCTTCGGGCGGCGCACCGGTCTGCCAGAAGACGTCGATCGGGATGCCGCCGCGCGGATACCAGTATCCGCCGATCCTCAGCCACTTGGGTTCCAGCAGGTCCGCCAGCCGCCGCCCGATAGCGACGGTGCAGTCCTCGTGGAAGGCGCCGTGATTGCGGAAACTGGTCAGATACAGCTTCAGGCTCTTGGACTCGACCAGCCAGTCGCCCGGGGCATAGTCGATGACGATGTGGGCGAAATCCGGCTGGCCCGTCACCGGGCACAGGCTGGTGAACTCCGGCGCCGTGAACCGGGCCAGATACAGCGTGTCCGCATGCGGGTTCGGCACCCGCTCCAGCACCGCCGTCTCGGGACTGGTCGGAGCGGCGGTTTGGGCGCCGAGCTGGCTGAGGTTGTCGGTGTAGTGGGTCATGCCGGGCATTTAGGCGCTTGCCGCTCAGATGAAAATCCTCCCCCGCTGCACTTCCCTCTCCCATTGGGAGAGGGCTTGAGCGCACGGCGGCGTCAGCCGGCGTCATTGCGCGAAAGGGTGAGGGTCGGATGGCGTGATCTGGCCAACCGACCGACCCTCATCCGGCCCTCCGGGCCACCTTCTCCCAACGGGAGAAGGAAGGCGATCAGCCAGCCATCCTAGTCCCGGACAACTACCCCTACCCTTTCAACGCCGTCGCGGCGGGCAGCGTCAATCGACCGACCCTACGTCCGAACCATCGTATGATGGCCGGTTTTCACCCGCCGCCAGCCCCTACCCTCTTTCACCCCGCCTCCGACCCGAGATTAGACGAATTAGACTCATTTTTTCGCGCCACCGTCTGAAATCCCTGCGATTGCCTTCCCCGGCGACAGCCCGCTAAGCGTAGCGAAAGAAAACCAAAGGAGACGTCCGTGGCCATTCCCGCTTCGCTGCAAAAAGGTCTGATCCTGCCGATCATTTCGGCGCCGATGTTCCTGGTGTCCGGACCGGATCTGGTGGTCGAGGCCTGCAACGCGGGCGTGATCGGCACCTTCCCGTCGCTGAACCAGCGCACGACCGAGGGCTATCGCGACTGGATTCATGAGATCAAAGGCCGGCTGAAGCCCGAGGCCGCGGCTTTCGGTGTCAACCACATCGTCCACCCGACCAACCCCCGGCTGATGGCCGACATGATGGTGTCGGTCGAGGAGAAGGTGCCGCTGATCATCACCTCCCTGGGCGCCGTGCGCGATGTGGTCGACGCGGTCCATGGCTACGGCGGTCAGGTCTTCCATGACATCGCCAACATTCGTCATGCGCGAAAGGCGGCCGAGGCGGGCGTCGATGGTCTGATCCTGGTCGCCAACGGCGCGGGCGGCCATGCGGGCGTCATCAACCCCTTCGCCCTGGTCAATGAGGTTCGCAGCTTCTTCAAGGGGACCATCATCCTGTCGGGCGCGCTCTCGACGGGTCAGGACGTGGCGGCCGCCCTGATGCTGGGCGCGGACTTCGCCTATATGGGCACGCGCTTCATCAACACGACCGAAGCCATGGCCGCCGACGCCTACAAGCAGATGGTCATCGACAGCGGCGCGACCGACATCGTCCACACGCCCGCCGTGTCCGGCATCCCCGCCAACTTCATGAGCAAGTCGCTGATCGAAAACGGCATCGATCCGAAGACCCTGCCCGAGCACAAGCTGGACATGGGCGACGAGGCCAAGGCCTGGAAGACCGTCTGGTCCGCCGGCCAGGGCGCGGGCGCCATCCACGACGTCCTGCCGACCGCCGAACTGGTCGCGCGCCTGCGACAAGAGTTCGCTCAGGCCACGGAGGAATTCGCCATCAAGGCCGGAGCACGCTAAAGGCGGCGCAAATCCGCTTCTCTCGCGCCGGAGCCCCCATGATCCGCACGACCATCCTCGCCGCCCTTTCCGTCTCCGCGCTCGCCGTTGCGCTGCCGGCCGCCGCCCAGTCGGCGCCTGGATCAGCCCCGACGTCCGCGCGCGACGCCTGGTCCTTCGAACTGGGCGCGGGCACGGACAACCGCTCCAAGGATGCGTCCAAGTCCGGCAACGACGGCTACGCCTTCGGCTCGGCGACCTGG
>Ga0209023_10007695_pt1 | contig 10977 bp, 9 predicted proteins | sample LakOneMetagenome_FD_187468 | JGI IMG/M metagenome (GOLD analysis project Ga0209023, IMG submission 187468) | Freshwater and sediment microbial communities from Lake Erie, Canada (SPAdes) (version 2) | ecosystem: Environmental > Aquatic > Freshwater > Lentic | place: Lake Erie, Canada | collected...
TGATATTAAGCGATAAAAGAATTCTTGAAGAGATAGAAAAAGGAACGATCAAAATAGTGCCTTATGACCGTGAATGCCTTGGCAGCAACAGCTATGATGTTCATTTAGGCAAGCATCTGGCAACTTATGAACATGCAGAACTTGACGCAAAAAAGCACAATACGATCATACATTTTGAAATACCTGATGATGGTATCTTATTACTTCCTCATATGTTCTACCTAGGTGTAACAGACGAATACACCGAAACACATGCCCACGTTCCATTCCTGGAAGGTAAATCTTCCACGGGACGGCTTGGTATCGACATTCATGCAACTGCCGGCAAAGGCGATGTTGGTTTTTGCGGAAACTGGACACTTGAAATTTCTGTTAAACAGCCTGTAAGGGTTTACAAAGGAATGCCGATCGGTCAACTGATTTATTTCCCGGTTGAAGGAGAAATAGAAGTTAAATACAATGAAAAGAAAAATGCCAAATACAGCGGCCAGCACAATAAGCCTGTAGAAAGCATGATGTGGAAGAATAAGTTTTAAATAATGTGCTGATTTGGATATGTGCTAATGCCAATGAATGTCCATTTCATAATTAACTTTGAAAATCAACTAGCGAATTTCACATCAACACATCAGCACATTTCCAAATCATTTGATTAACGGTAATCATATTTTTATTGGTTAGACTTACTTTGTATTAAAATCACTGTATGTCTAAATTTCTTTGCTTACTCATATTCTCTCTTTTTCAATTTCATGTTGAGGCGCAACAGGATGTTGTTATAAAGAATGGGAACACATCCATTCATTACAAAACTTTTGGTAACGGTAAACCGATACTCATCATCAATGGCGGGCCGGGAATGAACAGTGATGGCTTTGATGGCATTGCAAAAATGTTATCAAAGGATCATATGACGATCACTTACGATCAGAGAGGAACAGGTAGATCTACGTTACAAAAAACTGACAGCAGTACCATCAGCATGAATTTAATGGTTGATGATATGGAAGTTTTACGTAAACATTTGAAGATCGATAAATGGATCATATTGGGCCATTCATTCGGCGGAATGCTGGCATCTTATTATGCAACCATTCACCCGGAAAACATCGAATCACTGATACTGTCATCTTCCGGTGGTATTGATCTTGGATTATTATCAGGAGGAAATTTAAGTATTCAATCAAGACTTACTGAACAGGAAAAAGACTCTTTAAATTACTGGAATAAAAAAATCGAAAAGGGAGATACCAGTTATCACGCAAGGCTGCAAAGGGGAATGGCATTAGCCCCGGCTTATTTATACAACAAAGAATATGTTCCGGTAATTGCAGAAAGACTTACACAAGGAAACGCATTGATAAATACCCTTGTGTGGAATGATATGCAAAAAATAAAATTTGATTGCAGCAAAAAACTTTCATCTTTCAGTAGACCGGTGCTTATTATACAGGGAAAAAATGATGTGCTGGATGAAAAGATCGCACTCAAAGAACACAAAGTTTTAAAAAACTCTACACTTACTTTTCTTGATCATTCAGGGCACTATGGTTGGTTAGATAATAAAGAAGCGTATTTAGGCGCTATCGCAAAATTTCTTTCAGAAAATAAATGAGCAGTTTCTAATTCAATTTCCAGATCGCAAAATTTAATATCGTAGCAAAACTTACCCAACTGATATAAGGAACCAATAACCATGCAGGTGCTGGTGATATCTTTCCAAACCAGGTAATGGTGAAGAATATCAATACCCACAATGCAATAATATCTACCAATGCCCAACCCGGTTGATGTGCATAGAAGAAAATAAACGACCATAAAAAATTCAGTGCTAACTGGAAGAAAAACAAAACCATTGCCGACTGTTTTATCTTTTCATCAGCATTACTTTTCCAGACAAGAAAAAATGCGATCCCCATCATAATATACAAAGCAGTCCAAACCGGTGCAAACAACCAATTCGGAGGATTAAAGGAAGGCTTGTTTATTGTAGTGAACCATCCGTCTACAGATGAGGTTGTAAAAAAGCCCGCAATAGCACCAACTGCCAGTGGTATTGCGATGGATATGATCAGTTTAAGAACAGGTTTCATGTTATATGAACAATTATTTTAGAGAACTGTTCACTTAACATCACCTAAATCCTGCCAAACTTTTTATAATAAGCAATAATAAAACCTGTAACCTCATCATAACTCAGTACACCTTCGGGTTGCTGGTTGCCCTGGAGATACAAACCATAAATAGCCCTGATGACAGGTTCGGCTATACTGGTATGGTTTTTATTAAAGTCTGACCATTCCTTCAGATCAATGATTACGGCTGTGTCTAATTGCTTTTTATATGATATAGCAGAAACCGAATCAGTGAAATAAAGGTTGCGGTATGCGTAAACAAACAGGTCGAGGTAAACAGAGTAATGAAAAGCAGGGTCGGTTGAATTACTGGCAGCAAGGTATCCTACAAAATTGGCTTCCATTTCTTTTGCATAACCAAGTTGGTGGGCAACTTCATGACAGGCAATATATGGCTGAAGGAATGTTGGTACCGTTGTATTTACCTGTGCCTCGGCAGTAAATGGGTTATAGTAACCGGTAAAGCCGGTATAATTTCCAAGCCATCCCCACATGGATGTTTTAAGGGAAACCGGTTCATATTTCAAAAATGGATATTTAGCCGAAACTTCCCTGTAGGCGCTATCAACCTTTGCATACAATCCCGCATTTGAAGGATATTGAGCCTTCTCCTCCATTTGCTGTCTTTTGCTCGAATTGATGTTTTCTACCAGCACGCCCACGATCTGTTTCAGATCAGTGCTGCTGTACTTCTCCATTTTCAGTCCGATCTGCCATGCAATTCCCTTCCTGTTGTAGTTGATACCCCAAAAAATATTAAAAACCAGGTAAATGCTGCTGCAAAAAATGAAAAAGCTCAGGAATGCGTTTATATACCGGGGCCTTTTCGATATTCCCGGGGTTTTTCTAAATACGAGTTTACAAAACCGTATAACTTTCCAGGTGAGCCAACAGACAAGCAAACCATAGATCATATCCCCAAAACTAAAGGGGAGCCATCCGAAAAAAGTCCTTAAAATCCTGGAGAAATGCGGGAAGAATTGAGCGGTATAGCCGGTTTCAACCCTTGATTTATTAGCGCTATACAGGTGAATTATGATAGAAAACAACAATAAAATAATGGCGATCCAGGCCTTCTTCTTTAACTTCATATGGTTTAAAATTACCAAATGCGGGTAATTATCGGCCATTTATATATAAAAAGGCTGAATTTATAGCACATTATTGATAATAATCCTTTACCTTTGCCGTCCTTTAAACTGAACGCAATGGCTAACAGACGGGCATTTGAGATTGCTTTTGTGGGGTTAAAGCCCGGAGTTCACCAGTTCAGTTACGATCTAGATGATAAGTTCTTTGTAGAAAAAGGGGCACAGGATTTTACCAATGCTACAGCAAATGTAAAGCTGTCGCTGGAAAAAAATACCGGTTTCATGCTACTGAAGTTTGAAATTGGTGGTAAAGCAGAAGTTTCCTGCGACCGTTGTGGCAACCCTTTAAAAATGGATCTTTGGGATGAATTCAAAATGCTGGTAAAGCTGGTTGATAATCCCGAAGAGATGAACGAACAGGAAGAAGATCCGGATGTATTTTATATTTCAAGGACAGAAAGTCATTTGGATGTAAGCGACTGGATATACGAATTTGTTATGTTGAGCGTGCCCATGCAGCGGATGTGCAGCAAAGAAGAAATGGGCGGGCCGCAATGCAACAATGAAGTACTGGAGAAACTAAAAGAAATGGAAGCAAAAATGGTTGATCACAATGCAACTACTTTGTGGAAAGGCCTGGATAAGTTCAAGAATAATTAGTTCAGATAAAGAATATTAATATTAAATTTTAAAATAAAACAGTCATGCCAAATCCAAAAAGGCGTCATTCGCAACAACGCAGTGCAAAAAGAAGAACACATTATAAAGCTGTTGAGGCAACTTTAAGCACAGACTCTACTACGGGTGAAATACATGTTCGCCACCGTGCACATGTTAGCGAAGGAAAATTATATTACAAAGGAAAAGTTGTAGCTGAAAAAGCTCCACTTAAAGCATAATATCTTTCTGCATTAAAGATTTTGATTCCAAAATCAAAGATTGAGTAACTTCAACCTTGGTTTTGGAATTTTTAATTTAAAATTTTTCGGTCTATGATCAGAATCGGGCTTGATATGATGGGTGGAGATTATGCGCCCATTGAAGCAGTGAAAGGTGTAGAAGCTTTTTTTGCAGACAAACATGATGATGTTCATTTGGTTTTGATAGGTGATGAAGAAAAAATAAAAGAACATGTAGCCAATCATACAATTCCAAAAAATAATTTCAGCATCGTTCATGCATCGCAGGTAATAGAAATGCATGAACACCCGACCAAAGCTTTAAAGGAAAAACAGCAATCTTCCATCGCTATAGGCTTTCATTTACTTGCAACAGGAAAAATGGATGCATTCATCAGTGCTGGTAATACAGGTGCGATGATGGTTGGCGCCTTATTCAGCATCAAAGCCATTGAAGGAGTTCTTCGTCCGTCGATTGGTGCCTACATGCCGAGAGAAAATGGCAAACTTGGGTTACTGGTTGATGTTGGGTTGAATGCAGATTGCAAAGCAGAGAACTTAAACCAGTTTGCCACACTTGGATCTTTGTTCTCAAAATATATTTTGAAAGTCGACGATCCTAAAGTGGGACTAGTGAATATTGGTGAAGAAGAAGGCAAAGGAAACCTGCTTGCCCAGGCAACTTATCCTTTGCTGAAAGAAAACAAGCAGATCAATTTTATCGGAAATATCGAAGGACGTGATATATTGTTAGACAAAGCCGATGTATTGGTGAGTGAAGGTTTCACCGGCAATGTTGTTTTAAAATTAGCTGAAAGTATTTACGATATCTCTACACGCCGCAATTTGAATGATGAATATTTTGAACGCCTTGATTTTGAAAAATATGGCGGCGTGCCTGTTCTTGGGGTATCCAAGCCTGTTATTATCGGTCATGGCATTTCACACGCAACTGCATTTAAAAATATGATCAGGATCGCTGCACTGATGATGGAAACAGACCTTACAGGAAAGATCAAAGAAAGTTTTGCAGTGCAGGCATAGGCATTTCAGCTTTTATACACTTTCCGTTTACTCTAATCCATAGAACAGTTCATGTGTGAATATTTCTCAGAGTTACTCTAATTGTAGTTTTGTGTTTTCTCATTATTCTACAACTCAATTATTAAGGATTACAATGATCATAAAAATCAATGATGAAATTTCGCTGGAATCTCTTGATGAAAAACATGCAATAGAAATGTTTGACCTTATAGATTCCAACAGGGATCATTTAAGGCAATGGCTTCCATGGGTAAATCCTATGCAGGCGATTGAAAATCTTCAGAACCATATTGCGTATTGCAAACAAAACGAGGCAGCTGGAACTGATTATCCATTTGCCATAAAGTTCAATGGTAAAATGGCCGGAAGGATAGGCATACATTATATCCATCATCATAACAAAATCGCTTCACTTGGCTACTGGCTTGGAAATGGTTACCAGGGAAAAGGAATTATGACAAGGTCGTGCATTGCATTGATCAATCATTGCTTCAATGAACTTGCCATGAACAGGGTTGAAATTAAATGTGCTACCGGAAATATTAAGAGCGGTGCAATAGCCGAAAAACTGAATTTCAAACAAGAAGGAATACTGAGGCAGGCAGAATTTGTAAATGACCGCTTTCTCGATCTCTATTTGTACTCAATGCTTAAAGATGAATGGAAACAACTTTGAAAAATCAGAATGCTTTCCAATGTTATCATCAATGAAAATGATAAACCATTGAAACACCTGCAGTACCTCCGGGCTGGTAATAAGGCATAACCATGGTATTTATTGGCTTATTTTTAAAGAACATCGTTTTGATCTTTGGATAAACCCAATAAGCCAGCTTTGTTGATGCAATACCCACACCTGCACCGGCAACTATATCACCAAACCAATGTTTGTTATTGTACATTCTCAGTAAGCCAGTAGCTGCAGCTGTTGCATAGCCGGCTATTCCATACCATGGGGATATGTCTTTATACTCCTGTCGCAAAAATTCTGCGGAAGCAAATGCCTCAGCAGTATGGCCGGAAGGAAAAGATAATTTATCTGAACCATCAGGACGTGTTTCGTGTGTGGTCTTCTTCAATGAAAATACCGTTGCATTCAGAAATACATTAGACATAAGGAATATCATGCTGCGGTCACGCAGGTTATTCTTTCCTTTGATGCCGGCAATATTCAATCCGTAAACAGCCACAGCAGGAGCTAATTGCAGGTAATTATCAATATGCATTTTATCATGCGGCTTCTCTGTCCATATTTCTTCTTTTAATTCACTGTTAATATCCTGCAAGCCATCACTGCGCAAAGTAACAAACCCATATGCGATCATTGCGGCAGGAACAACAAATGATTTGTAAGGAAACGTTTTTTTAACTGAAGTTGAATTCCAGTTTACAGGCTGCCTTTCTTCATGAATTTTATTTGTATTATTTAAAGATGCGGTGTCTGTGTACTGGGCTTTTACTGTACAAAGTGAACAGGTTGTTACTGATGTAAATATAAGTTTGCTGATTAATTGCATAAAGGTTTTCCAATTATTAGAACAGGGGAATTAAAAATAAACATTATCTGTCAGGCAGATTTGAAACATAGCTATAAAGAAATGTTATTTCCAGTTTTACAGATGCTGCCAACCCGGGAATTATCATTTGTTCAATTCAGTTAAAAGGCCTGTGATGTAGCTTCAGCACTGGTTTCCTGCGGAGCAATAAAATCTTCCTGCCGGTGCCTCCATCGCCTGTGCGACCATAAATAAGTGCTCGGGGACCGTTTAATACTTTCCTGGAGTTTATTCGAATACATAAGTGTTATGTCTGATTCATTAAGTGCCTTCGGGTCGGCACTAAGCAGGTATGAATGAACCAGGTATTTACCTCTTTTTGTTTTTTCAAGGTCAACAAATACTACTGCGTTGTTCCCGGCCCTTGCACCCTTTTCCGGTCCTTTATAGAATGGCACATCCTTCCCAAAAAAAGGAAGCCAGTAAGCCCTTGAAGGAACTGCAGGATTCTGATCTGCCATCAGGGCCAGGTTATAAGTTTCATTACGGTAAGGATACAGTGCACGCATTAATTTATCAGAAGCTGTGAGTATAGCTCCGAAACGTGTGCGTATTTTGATGAGTAACCCATCAAAAAATTTATTTGGTACAGGAAGATATGCTATAATGGTCCTTGTTTTATTTATGGATGTCATGTGTGCGTTTATCAATTCCCAGTTAAACTGGTGCCCAAGCAGTATATAACATGATTTCCCGGCATTATTCAGTTTCTCAATAGCCGAATAGTCTGCTTCAAACATAGAATGAAGTTGCTTTTCGGACATTGAAAGTAATTTGATCATTTCAAAAAAATGATCACAGAAATCAATATAAAATTTCTGTACAATCCGTTCACGCTGCTGCATATCTAACTCTGGAAATGCAATTTCAATATTATAGGAAACAACATCCTTGCGGTACCTGAATACATAATACAGCAGTAAGTAGCTGATTGTAGAAAAGAAATATAAAATCCCTATTGGGAGGAATGAAAGAAAAACAATGACCGCATACAGGGCTTTATGCATTGACTTCCTGAACATATTATAAATTCAATCTCAGTTTTCGAAAGCAAAATTAAAAAAACATATTCAATGAATAAAAAACCGGGCCTGAAATAATCAGGCCCGGTGCATTAAAAAATTACGATTGATTATTCTTTTATCAGTTTAATTATCTGAACTGTATTTCCCTGTTTAACCTGTACAAGGTATAAGCCAGCAGTAAAATTCTGTCCAAATTTATATTGCTGGTTATTATTTCCTTCAGTTTGATAAACTTTCTTACCAAGGATATCTGTTACAGTAATTGATACCCTGTCAGTGTTGCTTCCTTTAAGCAAAACAGTAAATTCAGCATTTGAAGGGTTTGGATAAGCTTCTATCTTCAACACCTTAACATCAGCTTCCGGTTTAGCAGTTTTGCTGTTTTCAGCAGCTACTATTCTGCCGGCAGACTGGTTTGTATTACCTGTATTAGCAAAACAATTGTTTACTGTCAATGTTCTTCCTGATGTTACCGAAGAACCACAGGTAGGCGTAACTGTATATGTAATACTTGTTGAACCGGCCGCCAGGGCTTTTACCAATCCGGTTGTTGCATTTACAGATGCTACCGCAGGATTAGAACTTCTCCAGCTTCCGCCTGAAGTACCTGTGCTGGAAAATGTAGTTGTTGCACTGATACACAATGTTGAACTGCCATTAATAGTACCTGCATTTGCCGGGGTAGCAGGAAGAACAGTAATTGTTTTTGTAGTGCTCGAATTTCCGAAACATGCTTTAACGGTATAAGTTATTACTGCAGTACCTGCATTTACAGCGGTTACTACTCCGGTAGAAGCATTTACAGTAGCAACTGATGTATTATTGCTGCTCCAGATTCCGCCTGTACTTCCATTGGTTGTATAAGCAGTTGTTGTTCCTGCACAAACAGGCGAATTACCACTAATGATTCCTGTATAAGGGAACAGGCTTATGGTAACTGACTGATAAGAAGATACCGGTGCATTACATCCTGTATTAACAGTGTAAATAATATTTGCTGTTCCAAAAAATAATGCAATGGCTGTTCCCGATGGTGTAACATAAGTAACCAAAGGATTACTGCTGCTCCAGGTTCCGCCAGGGTCGCCATTACTTGTGAACTGTGTCATTTGCAATGAACAATATGGTGTAACCCCGCTTACAACTCCAGCATTTGCATTCGGACTAACCGTTAATGTTTTGAAAGAAGATGCCTGGCCACTGCAACTGTTTGTAACCGTATATGTAATATTTGTTGTACCGGCCGACAATGTTGTTACAACTCCCGAAGTTGCATTTACAGTAGCAACTGCCGGGTTACTGCTGCTCCACACGCCTCCTGTATTTCCTGTGCTCGTGTAAGCAGATGTTCTGCCTATACATAGCGGAGTTGTACCATTAACTGTTCCTGCATTTATATTGGAACCAACGGTTAGTGTTTTGAAAGAAGAAACAGGAGCATTACAACCGGTAGTAACAGTATAAATAATATTCACAGTTCCGGCTGTTAATCCTTTTACCAGTCCTGCAGGTGTTACAGTTGCTATGGCAGTGTTGCTGCTGCTCCATACACCTCCTGTATTACCGTTGCTCGTATAAGTTGCCGTTGCGTTTATACATAGAGGTGATGTACCGCTGACTGTTCCTGCATTCGCATTCAGGTTAACAGTCAACGCCTTGAATGATGAAACCGTACCACCGCAACCGGAAGTAATGGTATATGTGATATTTGTTGTACCTGAAGTAAGTGCTGTTACAATACCCGTTGGGTTTACTGAAGCAACTGCAGGATTACTGCTGCTCCACACTCCACCGGTAGTTCCATTACTGCTGTATGTAGCGGTAGCATTGATACATAATGGTGAATTACCGCTAACAGTTCCAGCATTAACATTTGCACTGACGGTTAAAGTCTTAAATGAAACAACAGGATTGTTACAACCGCTATTCACTGTATAAGTAATATTTGTTGTACCCTGCGCTAATGCAGTTACCAGTCCTGCTGCATTTACCGATGCTACTGCAGGATTACTGCTGCTCCATACACCACCTGCATTTCCATTGCTGCTATATGTGGCAGTTGCATTGATACATAAAGGTGAATTACCACTTACTGTTCCGGCATTTGCATTTGGACTAACTGTCAGTGTTTTGAATGAAGTAACAGGCGCATTGCATCCTGTATTTACGGTGTATCTGATATCTGTTGTACCAGCTGTTAATGCTGTTACAACACCTGCTGAGTTTACTGAAGCTACTGCAGGATTACTGCTGCTCCACACACCACCCGGATTTCCATTACTGCTGTATGTATCGGTAGCATTGATACATAATGGTGAATTACCGCTAACAGTTCCCGCATTGGCATTTGGATTAACTGTCAGTGTTTTGAAAGCCGTTACAGGGCCACCACAACCAGCTGTAACCGTATAAATAATATCTGTTGTGCCCGCAGTTAATGCAGTTACCGTTCCTGTTAAAGTATTTACCGATGCTACTGCAGTGTTACTGCTGCTCCATGAACCACCTGCAGTTCCATTGCTATTGTAAATAGCAGTTGTATTGATACATAAAGGAGTAGTTCCACTCACAGTTCCTGCATTTATATTCTGCGCCACCGTTAATGACTTAGATGATGAAACCGGGCCACCACAACCTGCACTGATCGTATAAATGATATTTGTTGTTCCTGCTGCTAATGCAGTTACCATACCCGATGAAGCATTTACAGATGCTACTGCAGGATTACTGCTGCTCCATGTTCCATTAGCATCACCATTACTGTTATATACTGATGTTGCACCGATGCATAATTGGGCAGCACCATTAACTGTTCCTGCATTTACATTCGGAGTTACCGTTAATGTTTTGTAAGAAGCTACCGGTCCGTTACAACCTGCACTTACTGTATAAGTAATATTTGAAGACCCGGCTGATACAGCTGTTACAAATCCTGTAGAAGCATTCACTGTAGCAACTGAAGGATTACTGCTGCTCCATACACCGCCGGCATCTCCATTGCTTGTATAAGTACTTGTTGATGTACCGATACATAATAATGAAGTCCCGTTAACAGTTCCTGCATTTGCATTTGGATTTACAGTTAATGTTTTATAAGATGGTACAGGGCCATTGCAACCTGCACTTACTGTGTAAGTAATATCAGTTGTGCCGGCAGACAATGCGGTCACTAAACCTGAGTTATTAACTGTTGCTACTGCCGGATTGCTGCTGCTCCATACTCCTCC
>Ga0209023_10007696_pt1 | contig 10975 bp, 9 predicted proteins | sample LakOneMetagenome_FD_187468 | JGI IMG/M metagenome (GOLD analysis project Ga0209023, IMG submission 187468) | Freshwater and sediment microbial communities from Lake Erie, Canada (SPAdes) (version 2) | ecosystem: Environmental > Aquatic > Freshwater > Lentic | place: Lake Erie, Canada | collected...
TGTCGCCGAGGAAGGCGACGTCATCGGGAGCCACGATGTCGCTGCCCTTGGGGCTGATGGTGTCGACCGATCCGGTGGCGATGTCCAGCGCGCTGATCTGGCTGCCGGTGACCTGCGCGATGTAGACACGGCCGTCGGGGCCGGTGCGCAGGCCGTTGGCCCCGAACACGCGACTGGGTGGTGTGCAGCGCTTCAGGGTCCAGTCCGCCGCGGTGCGCGGGGCGTCGGCGGCGACGTAGCGGGACGGCAGGACTGCGGCCTGGGGTGCGGTCACAGGTGGTGACCATAGCAGCCGATTGGTCCAGACAATAGGTCCCGAGGAACTTTGATCCCCGACCTTGACGCCACCTCACGATATGTAGAACGATGTTCTCCATCGTGAATATGGCACTCTATTGTCTGGACAATTAATGGGTGAGGGACTGTTGGACCTCACCGGCCGGATCGTCGTCGTCTCCGGCGCCGGCGGTGGTGGCATCGGCACCACCGTGACCGAGCTGGCGGCCCGGTGCGGCGCGACGGTCCTCGCGGTGAGCCGGTCCCGGGACAACCTCGACCAACACGTGGCACCCCTGGCCGACCAGGGGCTGGCCGTGGTGCCCGTGGTTGCCGATGCGGCCACCGACGTCGGCATCGCCACCGTGCTCGACCGGGCCCGGAGCGCCGACGGGCGCCTCTACGGTCTGGTCAACATCGCCGGTGGCGCGGCGCCGGACACCTGGATGCCGGCCACCCGCGTCACCCGGCAGGCCTGGCGCGACCTGTTCACCCAGAACCTGGAGACCATGTTCTTCATGAGCCAGGCGGTGGCCGAGGAGCTACGGACCCAGGGGCTGCCGGGATCAATCGTGTCGCTGTCATCGATCAGTGGGATGAACACCGCGCCGTATCACGTGGCCTACGGCACCGCCAAGGCCGCCGTCGTCGCCGCCACCCGGACCATGGCGGCCGAACTGGCCGCGCAGGGTATCCGCGTCAACGCCGTCGCGCCCGGTGTCACCGAGACGCCGGCGTCGGGCGCCTATGTCGATGAGGATCCTCAGCGGGATCTGCGCGCCATCGCGATGGGCCGCCGCGGCCGGCCCACCGAACAGGCCGGCGCCATCCTGTTCCTGCTCTCGGACCTGTCGAGCTACGTCACCGGGCAGACCCTGTTGGTCGACGGCGGTCTGAACCTGCGCTGGACGCACCTGGGTCCGGACAACACCTCGCTGTTCCTCAAGGACGACAGCTTCCGCACCGCCATCACCAGTTGGGAGGGCACATGACGGACCTCGAACCCGGCACCGCCGGCATCGAAGAACTGTCGGAGCCGACGACCATCGGCGTCGACGCCTACATCTCGCCCGAGTACGCCCGTGCCGAGCGGGATCGCTTGTGGCGCAAGGTCTGGCAGCAGGTCGGCCGGGTCGAGGAGCTGCCCGAGGTGGGCAGCTACCTCACCTACGACATCCTGGACGACTCGGTCATCATCGTACGAACTGGCCCGAACGAATTCACCGCCCACCACAACGTCTGCATGCACCGCGGCCGTCGCCTGATCGATGTGCCCGACGGCGCCAAGAACGCGCTCGGCCGGGCGCGGAAGTCGTTCGTGTGCGGATTCCACGGCTGGACCTACGGTCTGGACGGCACCTGCACCCACGTCCGGGAGCAGGTCGACTGGAAGGGGGCGCTGACACCGCGCAACACCCACCTCGCCCCGGTTCGGGTGGACACCTGGGGCGGCTGGCTATGGATCAACATGGATCCCGACGCTGAACCGTTGGCGGACTTCCTGTTTCCCGCCGCGAAGATCCTCGACCCGTTCGGTCTGGAGAACATGCGCTGCAAGTGGCGCAAGTGGGTGAATTTCGACTGCAACTGGAAGGTTGCGCTGGAGGCCTTCAACGAGACCTACCACGTGTTCACCACCCATCCCGAGTTCAACCAGTTCGGCGAGTTCAAGGGCTGGGCCAAGGCGCAGGGCCGGCACTCCAACATCGGCTACGACGCACCGGACGACCTGGAGGAGACCAAGTCGAAGATCCGGCTGGGTTCCGGCGATCCGCGGATCTCGACCGCGCAGATGCAGGTCTACACCATGGAGGAGACCAACGCGACCACCACGCAGACGCTCGTGGAGGCGGCCAAACGACTGGTCGACGAACTGCCCGAGGGCACCCCGGCGGACAAGGTGCTCGAGCACTGGCTGTCCTCGGCGCGTGCCGACGACGCGGCGCGAGGTGTCATCTGGCCGGTGATCCCCGCCGACATCCTGGGCCAGAGCGGCACCGCATGGCAGATCTTCCCGAACTTCCAGATCGGCCAGGGCCTGACCAGCGCGCTGTGCTACAGCGCCCGGCCCGATCCGAGCTACAACCCGGACAAGTGCATCTTCGAGGTGTCGGTGTTCGAGCTGTACCCGAAAGGCCAAGAGCCGCAGAATGAATGGGAATACACCCCGGTCGGCGACCCGCGCTGGCGCTCGGTGCTGCCGCAGGACTTCTCGAACATGGCCGCCGTGCAGCGGGGCATGAAGTCGGCCGGCTTCCCCGGCACGCTGCCCAACCCGTACCGCGAACGCAGCACCGTGAACCTGCACCACCAGTTGTCCAAGTACATGGGTATCGGCGAACCCCGCGAGATCTGAAATCACCGAGAAGGAGAGCACATGGAATGCGGCCCCACCGACGTACCGCAGGACGTCGATATCGACGCGATGCGCGCCAAGTACGCGCAGGAACGTCAGAAGCGACTGCGCACCGACGGCGGGGCGCAGTACCTCGAACTCGAAGGCGATCTGGCCGACCTCTACGAGGTGGACCCCTATACCACCGCGGCCGAACGCGATCCGATCGATGAGGACATCGAGGTCGTGGTCCTCGGGGGCGGGTTCGCCGGGCTGCTATCCGGTGCGTACCTGAAAAAGGCTGGGGTACAGGACGTCCGGGTGATCGACATGGCCGGGGATTTCGGTGGGGTGTGGTACTGGAACCGCTTCCCGGGAATTCAGTGCGACAACGACGCCTACTGCTACATCCCGATGCTCGAAGAACTCGAGTTCGTTCCGAGCAAGAAGTTCGCCGACGGTGCCGAGATCTTCGCGCACTGCCAGGCGATGGGAAAACACTTCGGGTTGTACGACGGCGCGATCTTCTCCACCCAGGTCGAGACGATGCGCTGGGACCAGTCGATCAAACGCTGGCGGCTGAGCACCAACCGTGGCGACGACATCCGGGCCCGGTTCGTGGTGATGGCCCAGGGCGCCTACAACAAGCCGAAACTGCCGGGCATCCCTGGGATCAAGGAATACCTGGACGCCGGCGGGCATGCCTTCCACTCCGCGCGCTGGGACTACGAGTACACCGGCGGCGACGCGAACGGTGGTCTGCACAAGCTGGCCGACAAGCGGGTCGCGCTGGTCGGCACCGGCGCGACCGGTGTCCAGCTGGTACCGCACCTGGGCCGGGATGCCCAGCAGCTCTTCGTGTTCCAGCGCACACCGTCCTCGGTGGACATGCGCGCCAACACGCCCACCGATCCGGCCTGGGCGGCGGCGCTGCAGCCCGGTTGGCAGGAAGAACGCAAGCGTAACTTCCACAACTGGTCACCGTTCGTGGGCGTGGTCTTCGGCGAGCCCGATCTGGTGTGCGATTTCTGGACCGAACTCGGCCGCAATGTGAGCGCACGGATTGCGGCCAGCGCCGACCCCGCCGCGCTGGGCGTCGAGGAGATCATGGCGATCAAGGAAGAAGAGGACTACAAGATCATGGAGCGGTTGCGGCGGCGGGTGGCCGATCTGGTCGACGACCCCGACACCGCGGAGGCGCTGAAGCCGTACTACCGATTCATGTGCAAGCGGCCGACATCGAGCGAGACGTACCTGCCCGCGTTCAATCTGCCCAACGTGACGCTGGTCGACGTGTCGGAGACCAAGGGAGTGGAGCGGCTGACGGCGAAGGGCATTGTCGCCAATGGCGTTGAGTACGAGGTCGACTGCGTGGTCTTCGCCAGCGGTTTCGAGATCTCCACCGAGATCAGCCGCCGGTATGCGATCGACGCCATCGAGGGCCGCGACGGGGTGTCGCTCTTCGACCACTGGCACGAGAGCTATCGGACGCTGCACGGGATGACCAGCCGGGGCTTCCCCAACCAGTTCCACACCGGCTTCATCCAGGGTGGCGTGTCGGCCAACACCACCGCGATGTACGAGCAGCAGGCACAGCACATCGCCTACATCATCGCCGAGGCGCAGAAGCGCGGCGCGACCGTCGTCGAGGCCAGCCAGGAGGGCCAGGACGGCTGGGTCGACACCGTCCACGAACTCGCATTCGACAACTCGGCGTTCGAGATGACCTGCACCCCGGGCTATTACAACAATGAGGGCCGCGGCGCGCGCGTCGACAACGGTGGCTTCCTCGGTGACTTCTACTCACCGGGCTTCTACGCCTTCGACGAACTGATCGCCGAGTGGCGCGACAAGGGCGACCTGGAAGGTCTCGAACTGTCGTGAGTGAGTTGCGGTTCGACGGCCGGGTCGCGGTCGTCACCGGCGCCGGGCGAGGTCTGGGGCGACAGTACGCGCTGCTGCTGGCATCCCGGGGCGCGCACGTCGTGGTGAACGACGTCGGCGGCTCACTCACCGGGGACGGCGCCGACGTGAGTCCGGCGGCCGAGGTGGTCGCCGAGATCAAGGCGGCCGGCGGGAGCGCGGTGGTGTCCACCGACACCGTGGCCACGGTCACCGGTGGCCGGGCGATCATCGCCGCCGCGCTGGACAACTTCGGCCGGCTGGACATCCTGGTGCACAACGCCGGCAACGTCCGGCGGGCACCCCTGGCGCTGATGTCCCACACCGACTTCGACGCTGTGCTCGACGTGCACCTGCGGGGCGCGTTCCACGTGGTGCGCGAGGCGTTTCCGCACATGTGCCGCGCCGACTACGGCCGGATCGTGCTGACGTCGTCGATCGGTGGCCTGTACGGCAACCACGACGTCGCCAACTACGGCGTGGCCAAGGCGGGCGTCATCGGGCTGTCCAATGTCGCGGCCATCGAGGGCGCGGCGCACAACGTCACCAGCAACGTGATCGTCCCCGCCGCCGTCACCCGGATGGCCGAGGGCATCGACACCACGGCCTATCCGCCGATGGGGGCTGACCTGGTCGCACCCGCCGTCGGCTGGCTGGCGCACGAAAGCTGTTCGATCACCGGCGAAATGCTGGTGGCAATCGCCGGCCGGATCGCCCGCGCCTACATCGCCGAGACACCCGGCGTGTATCGGCCGTCCTGGTCCATCGAGGACGTCGCGGCACAGATCGACAACATCCGCGACACCGCCGAATCCGTGGTGTTCCCCGTCGTCCCCGACGGCCATAACGCCCACATCGCGTACAGCTTCGGCATGGCCCGCCCTTTTGACGAGGGAGTGACCATTGGCTGACGGGCCGCTGGCGGGCATCCGCGTCGTCGACGTCACCTCGGTGGTGATGGGGCCGTACTGCACGCAGATCATGGCCGACATGGGCGCCGATGTCGTGAAGATCGAACCTCCAGAAGGTGACATCACCCGAAACGTCGCCGTCGGGCCGACACCGGGGATGAACGGTGTGTTCATGAACGTCAATCGCGGAAAGCGCAGTGTCGTCCTGGATCTCCGGACCGAGTCGGGCAAAGAGGCACTGAGCGCGCTCATCTCCACCGCGGATGTCTTCATCCACTCGATGCGGTCGAAGGCGATCGCGAAGCTCGGCTTCGACTACGAGAGCGTTGCCGAACTGAACCCGAAGATCGTCTACACCAATTGCTACGGCTACAGCAGACGCGGCCCGGATGCCGACCGGCCCGCCTACGACGACACCATTCAGGCGGAGTGCGGCCTGCCCGCCGTCCAGAAGCAACTCACCGGTGATGCCACCTACGTGGCAACGATCATGGCGGACAAGGTCACTGGGCTCACCGCGCTGTACGCGACAATGATGGGACTGTTCCACCGGGAGCGCACCGGCGAGGGGCAGGAGGTCGAGGTCAGCATGTTCGAGACGATGGCCTCGTTCATGCTCGTCGAACATGCCAACGGTGCGATGTTCGATCCCCCGCTGGGGCCGGCGGTGTATCCGCGCACGGTGGCGCCCAATCGGCGTCCGTACGAGACGAAGGACGGCCACGTCGCCGCGTTGATCTACAACGACAAGCACTGGGCCGCATTCATCGAGGCCATCCAGCCGACCTGGAACCGTGATGAATACGCCACCCTGACGGGGCGGGCCAAGCAGATCGACACCGTCTACGGGTTGGTGGCGCAGACCATGCGCGAGCGAACCACCAAGGAGTGGCTGGACCTGTTCGGCGAGTTGGAGATTCCGGCAACGCCGATCAACTCGCTGGACGCGCTGTTCGACTCACCTCAGTTGAACGCGGCCGGCATGTTCGAGACGGTTCAGACGTCCACCGGACCAGTGCGCTTTCCCGGTGTGCCGACCTGGTTCTCACGCACACCGGGCCGGGTGCGCGGGCCCGCCCCGGAACTGGGTGCCGATACCGAAGATGTACTCGGCGAACTCGGCATCACCCCGCCCGCAACAGAGGGAGCGGTATAGCCGTGGAATTCCGAATGGGACAGCAGGCCGACGACCTGCGGACCGAACTGCGGGACCTGGTGAAAGCTGAAGTGCCCGAGCACTATCTGGGTGCCTTCACCGACGACCCGGCGGACCTGGATGTGGCGCAACGATTCTGCCGCACCCTGGCTGAGCGCAACCTGCTGTGCATGGCGTGGCCGGAGCAGTTCGGCGGCCGGGACGCCTCGGTGTGGGAGCAGACCGTGGTCCGCGAGGAGATGTGGGCGCACCACGAACCGCGCGGCGCGCAGTACATGGGCGTCAACTGGGTCGGGCCGATCATCATGCGGCACGGCACCCCCGACCAGCAGCGCACGCACCTGCCGCCGATCGCCGCGGGTGAGGTCATCTGGTGTCAGGGCTTCTCCGAACCGGAGGCCGGTTCGGACCTGGCGTCGTTGCGCACCACCGCCCGCCCCGATGGCGACGGATGGTTGGTCAGTGGGCAGAAGATCTGGACCTCTTACGCGACCATGGCGCAGTGGTGCTTCCTGCTGGCCCGCACCTCGAAAGTGGGAGTGGGCGCAACGCAGAAGAAGCAGCAGGGCCTGACGATCTTCCTGGTCCCCATGGACGATCCGGCGATCACCGTGCGGCCGATCCGCTGCATGATGGGCCCGCACCACCTCAACGAGGTGTTCTTCGATGACCTGCGGGTGACCCCGGCCCATGTGCTGGGCACCGTCGACCAGGGTTGGTCGATCGTGCAGGACGTGATGTCCTTCGAACGGGTCGGCATCGCCCGGTACGCGCGCTGCGAGCGGCTGTTGGCATCTGCGCCAACGGTTCTCGGCGACCGATGGGACGAGTTGCCCGCGGAGCTGCGGGCCCGGTGGGTACGGATGCTGACCCATTGCCGCCGCGCCCGGCTGATGGCCTACCGGGTGGTCGAGATGCAGAGCACCGGGCAGGTCCGACCCGGCGATGCCGCCGCCTACCGGATCGCCGTGACGAAACTGGACCAGGACAGCGCCGAGGTGCTGTCCGATATCGCGGCCGAGGTGTCCCACGACGACCCGCGGGCCGCCTGGTTCCTCGGTGAGGTCGAGGACCACTGGAGGTACTCCCAGGCGTCGACGGTGTCCTCGGGCAGCATCGAGATGCAGCGGATCCTGTTGTCCCGCTCGCTCCTGGGAGGTGCCAAGTGATCCTCGATCTGAGCGATGACGCCAAAGAGTATGGCCGCCAGGCGCTCCGGGCTTTCGAGGCGGCCGGCGGCGATGAACTCGTTCAGCAGGCAGAGGCGAAGCCGGAGGATCGTGCCGCGCTGATCGAACCGGTGCTCGACGGTCTGGGTGCGTTCGACCTGGATCCGCGGACCGACGCCGACGGGCTCGAGGCGGCGGCCGCGCTGTGCCGCAGCGCGGGATACTGGGCCCTGCCGTACCCGGTGGCCGAACGGCTGTCGGCTCCGATCGGTCTCGAGGCCGACGGTCTGGTGGTGGTCTCCGACGTGCGGCCCTCGGCCGCACTGGGCGGCCTCGAAAACCATTGGACGGCTGTCACTCTGGACGGCATCCGCAGCACGGTCAGCGGAGTCGGGGCGGTGGGGCCGGCGTTCGTGACCGAGCTGCAATTGAGTGCGCTGGATACCGAGGGCGCCGGCGATGCGGCACTGCCGCTGACGCTGTCGGCCTGGACCCTGCTGGGGATGCTGGACCGCGCCCTGGAGCTGACCATCGCCCACGTGAGCCTGCGCAAGCAGTTCGGGCAGACGCTGTCGTCGTTCCAAGGGGTGCAGTTCCAACTGACCGATGCCGAGGTGGAGCGCAGCGGACTCGACATCCTGGCCAAGTACACGCTGTGGAGCATCGCCGGTGGCCGGCCCGAAGCCTTCGACGACGCGCTGGCGCTGCGGCTGGCGGCACTGGAGGCCGCCGAAGTGGTGTTCCGGGTGTGCCACCAGCTGCACGGCGCGGTCGGATTCTGTGATGAGACCACCCTGTCGTGGCTCTCGCGCTACAGCCAGCCGTTGCGGCGCTTGCCATTCGGGCTGTCCGGCACCCGGGAAGCGCTGACTCATGCCGTCGGTCGCCGCGGCTTGACAGGGTTGTACGCATGAGTGATCTCGACGAGTTCCGCGCCCGGGTGCGGTCGTGGTGTGCCGAGCACATCCCGGCGGACTGGCGTGATCGCCAGACCGGCGTCGGCGAAGCCGAATTCGTTGCGTTCCAGAAGCAGTGGCTCGCCGAGCTCCACCAGGCCGGCTACGCGGTGCCGCACTGGCCGGCCGAGTGGGGCGGCGGGATGTCGGTGGCCGAGCAGGTAGTGCTCTACCAAGAGTTGGCTGCTGCGGACGCACCTCGCCTGGTGCTCGCCTTCGTCGGTATCCACCACGCCGCATCCACCCTGCTGGTTGCCGGAACCGAGGAGCAGAAGCAACGGCATCTCCCCGCGATCCTCGACGGCGAGATCTGGGTGCAGGGCTTCTCCGAACCCGAAGCCGGCTCCGATCTGGCCGCGCTGCGCACCACGGCCCGCCGGGAGGGCGACACGTATGTGGTGAACGGGCAGAAGCTGTGGGCCAGCGGTGGCGCACATGCCGACTGGTGCCTGCTGCTGGCCCGGACCGACCCGGATGCCCCCAAACGCAAGGGTATTTCGTACTTCCTGATGGACATGACCACCCCGGGTATCGACGTCCGGCCGATCCGCAACGCCATCGGCGACTCGCACTTCTGCGAGATCTTCCTCAGCGACGTCCGCATCCCGGCCGCCAATCTGATCGGGCCGGAGAACAACGGCTGGCAGGTGGCGCAGGCGACGCTGGGTGCCGAGCGCGGGATGACGATGCTCGAGCTGGCCGAGCGACTGGGCAACGCCGGCTTCCGTTGGCTGGTGGAGTCCGCTCCGCTCGATGATCCAATGGTGTTGGACCGGTTGGCGCAGTTCGAGATCGAGCTGACCGCGCTACGCGGCCTGTGTAGCGACCTGGTTCAGCGCAGCCATGACGGTGCGGCCGGACCCGCGGACGCGTCGATCGTCAAATTGTTCTACAGCGAACTGCTGCAGCGGATGACGGACTTTGCGACCGAGATCGGTGGGCTGCCGGTGCACACCCAGGTGGCCAAACCGATGTCCAGCGGCTGGGAGTCCGGTGCCTGGATGCTCGACTTCATCGGCTCCTGGGAGTGGACCATTCCCGGCGGCGCCAGCGAGATCCAGCGGACCATCATCGCCGAACGGGGTCTGGAACTGCCTCGCGAGCCGAGTGTGGCTTGATGACAGGTCAATTCGCAGAGTTCCACGACGAGCTACGGTCGGTGGCCGGCGGCGTGCTGGCCAAGGGTGGCGGCTGGCAAGTGCTGGCTGACGCCGGGTGGACCGGCTTCGAGGTGCCCGAGGGGCTCGGTGGCGCGGGCGCGAGTTTCGCCGAGACGGCGGTGATCTGTGAGGAGATCGGCCGCGCCGCCGCGGCGACGGGCTACCTGGGTGGCCTGCTGTCGGTCGGGGCGCTGGCCGCGGTGGCACCCGGCGGCACCCGCGACGAGCTGCTCTCGGGTATCGCGGCCGGCCAGATCCGGTCCGCCGTGGTGCTGGACGGGTTCGAGCTGCGCGATGGAAAGCTCTATGGTGCGGCGGAATTCGTTCCCGATGTGGCCGGTGCCGACCGGATTCTGGTGGTCGCCGGCAACGCCCTGGCCCTTGCCCCGACCGGACTGACCGTGATGCCGCAGCCGGTGGTCGACGAAACCCGGTCACTGGCAGAGATCTCCGCCGAAGGCGCACCCGTCGCAGAGGTGCTGCCGTTCGAGGCGGCACCGCAACTACGCGACCGCGCCGCCGTCGCCGTCGCGTGCGACAGCCTCGGCCTGGCGCAGGCCATGCTGGACGCCACCGTGTCGTACGTGAAGGTGCGCCACCAGTTCGGCCGTCCGATTGGGTCCTTCCAGGCCGTCAAGCATGCGTGCGCCGACATGATGGTGTCGCTCGCGGTGTCGCGCCAGCTGGTTGGCACGGCGGTGGAGGCCCTGGCCACCGGGTCCGGTGAGGCCGAGGCCACCACGGCCGCCGCCATGGCCAAGGCATTCGTCACCAGTGCAGCCGTCGAGATCGCCGGCAAGGCAATGCAATTGCACGGCGGCATCGGCTACACGTGGGAGAGCGGCATCCACGTGTATCTCAAACGTGCCGCGCTCAACCGTTCGCTGTTCGGCTCGCCGGCAGCGCACCGACACGAACTCGCAGAACGCTACAAGAAATCAAGGAGTTAGAAGACCATGGGCGTCCCCGTCTACAAGCGCATCCTCGACCTCTTCGAGGCCGAGGGCATCAACACGTTGTTCGGCATCCCGGACCCCAACTTCGTGCACATGTTCACCGAGGCCGAGGCCCGTGGGTGGTCCGTCGTCGCACCGCACCACGAACTTTCGG
>Ga0209023_10007698_pt1 | contig 10973 bp, 8 predicted proteins | sample LakOneMetagenome_FD_187468 | JGI IMG/M metagenome (GOLD analysis project Ga0209023, IMG submission 187468) | Freshwater and sediment microbial communities from Lake Erie, Canada (SPAdes) (version 2) | ecosystem: Environmental > Aquatic > Freshwater > Lentic | place: Lake Erie, Canada | collected...
AACTTTATTGGCAAGCTCCGTCAAAACCCGGATGTTTATCCTATAAAGTATTACAAAAAGGGAAGGCAGTTCAGGCGGAAGTGGCAGGAGCCCAGTGTAAAATAACCCAATCTGTGCGGAAAATACCGGACCCTTAAAAACAGCAAAAACACTCTTGACACAAGGGTGTGCAATGTGTAATTTTAAGTTCTAAATCCGATAAAAATGAAAAAAATCCAATCATCCCAACCCACCGCTATGACGGTACTGTTCAGGTCCATTGCTTTAGCCTTTGGAAGTATTTTCCAATCCTCTTCAAACAGGGAATTTAAAAGGTTAAAAGACTTTATTACTTCTTAAGTTAGCTGAACAGGTATTCCACATCAGATTTACTGAGTGCTTTTACAAAGCTGGCATCGTCAGCTATCAGTTCACTTGCCAGTTTACGTTTACGCTCCTGCAGTTGTAAAATTTTATCTTCAATAGTGTCTATACAGATCATGCGGTAGGCAAAAATATTCTTGGTTTGCCCGATACGGTGCGTACGGTCAATGGCCTGCTGCTCCACGGCAGGATTCCACCAGGGATCAACAATGTATACATAATCTGCCGCCGTTAAATTCAACCCTACACCACCCGCTTTCAGCGAAATTAAAAATACCCGGCATTCGTCGTTGTTCTGGAAATTCTGGATAGCTTTTTCCCTGTCTGTGGCCGAAGTGCTGCCGTCAAAATATTCAAAAGGTATACCGTCTTCGGTAAGCTTTTTCTTTATCAGCGCCAGCATACCTAAAAATTGTGAGAATACGAGGGCCTTATGTTCACCGATATTTTCGGTGATCTCCCTTGTCAGTTCTTCCAGCTTTATAGAATGGTTGGGGTATTTATCTTCTTCATTTAAAATAGCGGGACTGTCGCAGATCTGGCGCAGCTTCATCAGGCCCTGCAAAATGGTAAGCTGGCTTTTGTTGATGCCCTGCTGGTCAATCTCGCCCAGGATTTTACTGCGGTAGGTATCGCGGTACATTTCATAAATATCCCGCTGCTCTTTTTCCATTTCGCAAAACAGGATGGTTTCTGTTTTTTCCGGAAGGTCTTTAGCCACCTGCTCTTTGGTGCGCCGCAGGATAAAGGGGTATAATAATTTGCGCAGGTGGTCTTTTTGTTCGGGTTCGCCAAATTTATCAATGGGGGTGGCAAATTCATTACGGAAGAATTCCATGCTGCCGAGCAGGCCGGGGTTTAAGAAATTCATCTGCGCAAAAATGTCAAAGGTATTATTCTGCAATGGCGTACCGCTCATGCACAGCCTGTTTTTGGCCTCCAGCAGGCAGGCGGCCTTGGTAACTTTTGATGCCGGGTTCTTAATAGCCTGGCTTTCGTCAAGCACTATATAATCAAACTTTATTTTCAGGAGTATTTGTATATCGCTGCGCAAAGTGCCGTACGTGGTGATGATGATATTGTGCTGCTGCAGTTCGTCTGCGCTGCGGCTGCGCAGGCTGCCATGGTGTATATGCCAGCTTAACGAGGGCGTAAATTTTTCCACCTCGTTCTTCCAGTTATAAATAAGCGTGGTGGGGCAAATTACAATGGCTTTTAAATTGCCTGTTATTTCTTTGTAATGCTGCAGCATAGTAAGTGCCTGGATGGTTTTACCCAGACCCATATCATCTGCCAGTATACCACCCCAGCTTACATCGTTTAAATAACTCAGCCACTGAAAGCCTGCAGTTTGGTAAGGCCGTAAAATGGAATGCAGGTTTCCGGGAGGCAGTATTTCTGGGATATTTTTAAACTCCCGCAGCCTTTCAAATTTTTCATCCAGTTCAAAACTTAGTTCCGTTTCATTACGGTTTTCGTACAGCTCATCAATAACACTCATGTGGTATTTGGATAAGCGGAGTTTGTTACTGTGGTCGTCTCCCACTTTAAACAGCAGGGAGTAACGTTTCAGCCACTCATCGGGCAATATGCCCAGCGTACCATCGCCCAGCTGCACAAATGACTGTTTATTGTTAAGCGCTTTTTTAATATCATCAATTCCCACGCGCTGTGCGCCAAATTCTATTTCCACTTTGGCATCAAACCAGTCCAGCCCGCTGCTTACATGTATATGGGTATTGGGCCTGGCGGTGTTAAAACGGAAATTTTTCAGTGCTTCAAAACCATACACCGGTACTTTTATTTCCTTCATGGCGTCCACAAATAAAAAGAACCAGTTGTTCCGCAGCACATCTGCACCTTTAAGCACCAGGTTATTGCTGCCCTGGGGCCTTACAAACAGGGAGTGTAAATTTTCCAGCTTGCTGATAAAATCTTCTTCGGCGTCTTTATTGCGGTGAACGATTAAAATTTTATCTCCCTCCGGAATAGTGATCGTTTCCTTATCGTTGGCTTTAGTTTCATAACCCTGGTAGGTAAATATGGGTTGAAAAACGAGGTAGTCGCCTTTTTCCTGCAGTTGTAATTTTATTTCGGGTTCGCCGCTTTTTACCTCCTTAATTAAATTCTTATCAAACTCCACATGGTATTCCTTGGTAAGAGGCATTATTTCCTTATGCATTTTTTCTGCCCAGTTTTCTTTAGACAGCTGGCGGTTGCCCTCTTTAAAAAATTTCTCTGCCTGCAAAACATCTTCGGGTTTTTGCCACAGGTATACCACTTCATCATGCAAAAAAAACATGCTGCTGCTGCATTCGTTTGATGTGAGCGGCACCAGTTCGCCCTGCAGTTTTACAGTGCACAATATTTCGAAATGCCCGTTTTTCGCCATTACTTTAAATGACGGTGTAATAAACTGGCTGCTGAGTGTGATGCCTTTAAGCTGGTCGGTTTTAAATGTCTTTTTTTCAGGCAGGTAAAATATAAAATGGTTGCCCGACTGCTCTTCAAATATTTTTTTTAGCTTGGGCTGCAGGTATTCTGCAATAAGGCTTTTGGTTTCTTCGGGCAGTTCATCACCTTCGGTATGAATGATATTTTCCCAGATGCCACTGAAGGGTGAATTACGGTCGAGGTACTTATTAATTTCTGTTGCCTGCAGTTTGCGCACCTGCTGCAGCAATTGTTTATCCTCTTCGCCAAAAAGTTCTGTATTTACAAATTTGGCCAGGTCTAATTTTTCTACTTTACTGCTGTATTTTTTATTTTCCTCATCGGCATCACCCTGTATGGCATCAACAGTAAAATAAGGGTAGGCGGGGGCATTGCAATTAAAAACAAGGCCCAGTTTTTTTTCAGCCTGTTCCGTAACTGCCACTTCGGGTTCTGGTTTTTCAGCAGCCATTCCTGCAGTTACGGGTTCTGTTTTACCTGTTACGCCTGCTGCAGGCGTTGCCACACGTTTAATAGATGTGTCCAGCACTTTTAAAAATGGTTTACCATCTTTATAAGTAAATTCAAATTTTCCTGTAAGATCATCATCTAAGCTATAGCCATAAATTTGCAGCAGTTTATTTTTTTCTTTATCCCAGTTGCGGATGGTGTCAAAATAATAGGGCCCGTAAGCATTAAGCAATTGCAAAAACAACAGGGTTTTATGGCGGCAGAGGGGGTGCGCTGTTTCCTCGCATTTACACGAGGTATCAAAATTGCGTTCGTCGTTTTTTTGAATTACTAACGGAAAAGTCTGGCCGTCGTATTCCAGCGTAGCTTCCACCCTTTCGTCTGCCGCTTTTATAATATTGGCCCGTACCGAGCGCAGCATCTCTTCTGCTTTATCATAATCTTCAGGCGAGCAAAGCAGTTTTATCATCTTCAGTTCGATGAATTTCATTTTGGCAACAGTGTGCCGCTGATTATAGGCCATCTGGGTATTACCCAGCATATTTTTATCCAGCATTTCCTGCAGGCGCAGTAAGGCTGCTGCCTCATGGCGGCAAATCTCTCCTAAATTATAAGGGCAGCTGCAGCGTACGGTGATGGTTTTGGGATCCGCATATTTTTGAACATTAACTTTATAAAAAGTGCTGTAGGTATCGTCTTTTACCCTGAAGCTGACGCTGCCCATCAGCTCATCATGGTCGGCCAGTTCGGCATAGCCCATCGACTGAATTTTTTTTCCGCGGCGGATTACTTCATCAGAACCATTGTTGTAAACGTATTTGATAAGGTGCGATAATGCCATGAATCGTTTTTAATTGCCGGGTTGGGATTCCAGTAAAGAGCGGGTTTTTGGATAATGCTCGTTCTGAAAAGGGCAATTTGCAAAAGTAAAGGAAATTTGCTGAGCTTACCGCTTAAAACTGAAAGTTTGTGGAAAAGATTACACTGCAGCAACCCAAATCAACCCTGTTTAATTAATTTACCATCTGCATACACCACTAAAACATCTGCCACATCAGGTGTTAAGCAAAAGCGTATGTCTTCTATCAAACCAAATCTTTCCACCAGGCGGTGGTAATGGGTAAGGTTGGGCGCAAAGCCGGGCAGGTCATCTTTATGTTTTTCATAAAGCAGTTCGGCAGTTAAAGAACTGTCGCAATGAATGGTAAAGTGGTCTTTTATGTTACTGATAACTGCGCCGGCAAATAAAGTGTCTTCCAGGTTATACCGGTCTTTCCAGCCGGCGCAACCCAATACCACATTTTTATTTTGCGCCAGTAAAAATTTACATACCGAAGAAAGATTGGGGAATGAACCGCTGATAATGGTGTCTGCATTATTGTCCAGCGCCATGTGCAGCAGTTTGGTACCGTTGGTGGTGGTTAACACCAGTGTTTTTCCGGCAATAAATTCTTTTGAATATTCCAGTGGTGAATTGCCATGCTGCAGGCCCTCGGCAATTTGCCCGTCTCTTTCTCCGGCGGCAATGGCCTCAATTTTTTTACTGATGGCAATGGCTTTTGCCACAGTGTCTACCGGTATGATGCATTTGGCGCCGTTATGCAGTACTGATGCAATGGTGCTTGTTGCCCTGAATACGTCAATGATCACCACCACCGCATTTTTTAAATCGTACAGGTGTAACAGGGCGGGAGAAAGGCAGGTATATAAAGTGGGTTTGTTATTGCTCATTACGGACAAATTTAACTTAATATCGCTTTCCACTTTTCAGTTTCGGCATATTCTTTAATAACGGCATTTCTTTTGGCCAGTGTTTTTTCCAGGTACCGTTTTAAAAATAACTTATTTACCCAGCGGCCAATAAAACCGTAAGGGCTTTCAAAAAATACCACATCAATCATAATGGTGCCATTTTGTACCGGCTTAAAATAATGATGGTGCTGAAAACTTTTAAAATCACCTGCGGTCATTTCGTCTGTAAAATGTGCTGGTATTTCCATTGCAGTTATTAGCGAGGTAAACCGTCTTGTTTTAAACAGATGGCGGGCCTGCCAGGTTACCGTTTCGTTTATATTTATGAGGCCGTTGGTTATGCCGGCAATGGCTTCTTCCTTTGTTCCTGCGGTTGATATTTTATGCAGGTTGATACTGCGGCTGAGGTTGAAAACCCTTGCTGCAGGAGCTGCAATAAATGTGGTAAGGTGGATTTTGGACATGGTCGGTTAAATGGATAACGGGTTAATGGATAATGGATAATTTTTCAACCAGTTATTTTCTTCTATATTAAGCAGGTGTTTACTACTGTAAGTCATTATCCATTATTAATTATTCAACCTGCCTGCAGGCAGGTTATCCATTACACAAAGGGTATTTTAACCACTTTTGCTCTTAATAAAGTATTTCTTATACTGATGAAGATCTCGCTGTCGATAGCGGCATATTTATTTTCAACATACCCCAGGCCGATCGCTTTACCCAGTGATGGTGATTGTGTGCCTGATGTTACTTTTCCGATTACAGCACCTTCAAAATTTTTAATTTCATAATCGTGGCGGGCAATTCCTTTTTCAATCATTTCAAAGCCCACCAGTTTTTTTGTTACTCCTGCAGCTTTTTGTTTTTCAAAATAGGCCCTGTTGGTAAAGTCTTTTGTAAATTTTGTTATCCAGCCCAGGCCTGCTTCCAGTGGTGATGTGGTGTCGTCAATATCATTACCGTATAGACAAAAGCCCATTTCCAGGCGCAGTGTATCCCTGGCGCCAAGGCCGATAGGCTTGATGCCTGCTTCTTTTCCTGCCTCAAAAATGGCATTCCAGATGGTATCGGCATCATCATTTATATCTTCAAAATATATTTCAACTCCCCCGGCGCCGGTATAACCTGTGGCACTTATTAAAACATTTTCCACCCCTGCAAAAGTACCCTTGGTAAACGTGTAGTATTTCAGGTTCATGATATCCATGCCTGTAAGGGGTTGTAAAATTTTTGTGGCATTGGGGCCCTGAATGGCCAGCAGGCAGGTTTTATCGCTGATATTATGCATTTCCACCTGCTGGGTATTATGCTGCTGGATCCAGTTCCAGTCTTTTTCTATATTACTGGCATTTACCACCAGCATATATACCTTATTTTCTTCTATGCAGTATACCAGTAAATCATCAACAATACCCCCATCATTATTGGGCAGGCAGCTGTACTGGGCCTTACCCGCAGTTAATTTGGAAGCGTCATTTGTTGTTACCCGCTGAATTAAATCCAGGGCATTGCTGCCCTTTAAAATAAATTCCCCCATATGGCTTACATCAAAAACGCCTGCATTGTTTCTGACTGCGGCATGTTCATCATTAATACCACTGTAACTTATGGGCATATTATATCCTGCAAAAGGGGCCATTTTAGCACCCAGGGCAATATGTTTTTCGGTAAAGGGGGTGTTCTTCATTCCGTCAAATTTTAGTTTAGTTATGGTTGCAAATGTAAGGCAATAATTTTTGGCCCTTTAGCTGGTGTCCTTTTATTATTCAGGGGCTTTTTATTAATGCGATAATCATATTTACGGCTGATGTACATCATAAATTTTGGCAGCTGTCCAAAGTACTTTTATAAAAACATTCGATATGAAAAATATAATAGTTCCGGTAGATTTTTCAGCCACTGCTGAAAATGCCGCCAGCTTTGCAGGTGAATTAGCCGCATTTTATCATGCCGATTTACATTTATACCACGCTTATGGCACATATACCCCGCTTTCTGAATATGCTTACCTGGTATCCACAGGCGAAATGCAGGAGGCGGCTGATTTTGAACTGGAAAAATTCAAAGAAAAATTACTGGCACAACTAGCAGTAAAAATCAATATCACCACTAAAGCAGAAAATGTTTTTTTACAAACCGGTCTCAGTAGTTTTTGTGATACCATAAAGCCTGACCTGGTGGTGATGGGCTTGTCCGGTAAAAATGCACTTACCCGGCTGGTGGTGGGCAGTAATACTGTTTTTGCCGTGCAGCATCTAATTTACCCGGTATTAGTGGTTCCTTCAAAAGCACTTTTTGCCCCTGTGCGCAAACTGGGTTTTGCCTGCGACTACAACGCAGTAATTGCCACCACACCTGTTGAGCCAATAAAAAAACTGCTTAAAGATTTTAACGCAGAGCTGCATGTACTTAATGTGGAAGCCACTCCAAATGTACCACCTGAAAAAGTGGAGGAAAGTGCTTACATAGCTGAGTTTTTTAATGAATTCACCCCGGAATACCACACTATATTATCACAGGATATTACGGCCGGCATAAATTATTTTGCTCAAAAAACTAAGGTGGACTGGATAGTGGTCATTCCTAAAAAACATGACCTGGTGGATAAACTGTTTAAGCGGAGCCAGACTACTAACCTGTTACACCACACCACTGTTCCGGTATTGTGTATTCATGAGGCTTAGTAATTATTTATAGTAATGCTCTTCTATCAGTTTTAACTTACCGGCCATAAATGCTTTGGCATCATCATCGTGGGGGCTGAGCCGCCTGTGACCATTATAGAGTTTATAATTGATATTGCCCTCCTCATCGCTTTCGGCAACAAACCGGGTATCATTGTCCCTGTATTTTATATACCCTTCCGGTGAAATAGCTTCTATTGATTCACCATCATCAGCAAAAGCAATATCGCCGCAGTATTCAATTTTAATATCGGTGTTACCATCGCTGATCCTTACCGTTTTGGTATGGCGGCGGTGAAAATTACAAGCGGCTGAGAGCAGCAGCACGAATAACAAAATGGTTACAAACGGGTTTCTTTTTTTCATGGCTGTGATTTAAAAAAATGAAATTTGTAAAGCAAGTCCCGCCGTTTTACCGGCAGGACTTTTTGTTTCAACTTCAACTCAACTATCGAAACTTCTTTAATTAATATCGGGCAGGACATTAAAACCGGGCAATACCACCGATGTTAATAATGTTGGTTCGGGTACCAGTGCGGCATTATTCTCCAGTTTGTCCTGCATACTGTCTAATTTTTCTTTTACTTTCTGTATGGAGTCGATGCGTTTTTGCCTTTTCAAGTCATCAATATTTCTTAATGAATCGGCCTTTTTATCATACTCATTATAGCGGTAATTGTCTGAGCTGGTATTGTTACGGTTACGGCTGCTGCTGCTTTTTTTATCATTCCATCCGTCGGCCTTCCGCCCGTCTAATGTATACAGTCCGTCGGCCTTCATTACATAATCCACATCACTCTGCCAGCGAATGTCTTCTTCTCCATTCCAGTCGTATATGTCATTATCCAGGTTATCCCAGCGGCCATTGCCAAAGTGTACGGGCCAGCCAATACCACGGTTAATTCTTATTTGCTTACCCACGGGTACATAAACAGTTACTATTACAGCCTGGTTACGGAATTTATCTGTTTTATTGATCGCTATGCCTTTATCAAGCAGCAGAACAGAATCTTTTTGTGTAACATTAAACTGGATAAGATTGGCCAGGTTGTTGGCTTCGGTTTTATTATTTCCCCTTGCCGTTTTTTTAATGGTTACATTAAAGCTGTCTGTAGTTGATTTTGCGATTTCCACGTAAATATTTCTTACATAAGCAGTGTCGTCATCAATAAGGTTTTCAAACGGCTCAAAACGGATCCAGTTACGGCCATAATATTTTTTTGTAAATGGAGATGATGAGGTAACCACCAGTTTGTTAACCTGGGGATTTGAAATGGCCACAGCCTGTTCATCAAGGCGGCTGGGTGATTTAAAATCGCTTACCACCGAAGATATCAGCATAATGATACAAACCCAGCCCAGCGTCCACAAACTGCCGAATGTAAGGTTAAGTATGCGGCTGTTATTTCTCATTTTGGCAATTCTTCTTATAAGCCAGGTAATGATTCCGATAATGGGCACTGCTATAAATAATATCAATGTACCCCATGCAAACACATTTTGCCACCCACCCTTAAGTATATAATCTTTAAGCGGAAAAACACCTATTGAAAAAATACCCAGGCCAAACAGTGCCATTACCAGGCCAAAGCATACACAACCAATAATAAAGTAGGCAAATATTTTTGCTATCATGGCTATTACATTACCAATACCGCCCCTGCGGCGCCTGGCAAAATTCTGAACATCACCTGCCACAGCGTGAGCTTTTTCAGATATTATACTCCCGGCTTCACTTCCAAATTTTTCTGCTTTCTTACCAACGGTTTTCATTTCTTCCATTACAGAATTCTTTATGGAATTCATGTCCACCTTTTCGCCCTTCATTTCCAGTTTTTCAGAAGTGGTTAACGCTTCGGGAATAACAATCCATAAAATAATATATACTATTAAAGAGGTGGGACTGAAAGTGAAACGGATAACATCACCAAAATCCCAAAAGCCACCCCAGTGTCCCCAGCGGGAAAGGAAAGATAAGAAGGGTAATAAAAACAGCACCCTTGGTATCCAGGCATTAATACCAAAATAATTACCTATACCGCTGCACACACCGGCAATAATTTTTTCGTCATTATCACGGAACAGTTTTCTTCTTGTGCCGCCAATTTCCTTAACTGCACTGCTGGGTACTGCCACCCACATAATGATATAGGTTAAAAAACCAACACCCGAAAACAGCAGTACCACAAAAATGATACGGGCAATAACCACATCTATATTAAAGTAGTTGGCAAGGCCGCTGCATACACCGCCCAGCACCTTATCATTTTCATTGCGGTATAATTTTTTATGACCGCCGATGGTGCTGCCGGCTGCTGACTGCTGTTGCTGCTGCTGCTGTCCTGCAGAAGCATAAGCTGAAGACGACCCCTGTGCATCATCCATCGGTTCAAAATCTTCGGGGCGGCCAATACTGTTAATGATGGCGTTCACATCATCTTCGGTAATGCAGGTGGCGCCCTTGGTTAACCGTTGCTGAAAAAGCTCGCCAATACGGCTTTCAATATCATTAATGATTTCGTCTTTTCCCTCTTCATTGGAAAAATGCCGGTTAAGGCTGTCGGTATATTTTTTTAGTATTTCAAAAGCCGTGGTTTCTATTGGCACCACCCGACCCTGGAAATTAATATTGATTACTTGTTTCATGGCTAAATAGTTTTTGTTTCGTTAGTTGATTGGCTTAAAAAACAAATCATGGCTATACTTTTTGTTATTTAAGGGTTGTTGAAGTTGTTGTTAAAATTTTGGGCGTCTGTATCGGTTACCGCTTTAACGGCATTGGCCAGTTCATTCCAGGTGGCTTCCAGCTCCTTATAAAAGTCGGCCCCTTTTTCGGTCAGCGAGAAATATTTACGTGGGGGCCCACTGTTACTTTCCACCCAGCGGTAGGTCAGGAATTCTGCGTTTTTAAGCCGCGTAAGCAGGGGATAAAGGGTACCTTCCAGCAAATTAAAGTTGGCGGCCTTCATCTTATCAATTATGTCTGAGGGATACGCTTCTCCCTGCTTAATTACAGAAAGGATACAAAATTCCAGGACTCCCTTCCGCATCTGGCTTGCTGTGTTATCAATGTTCATGGCTTCTCTTTTTAAAATTTCATGGCTATACTTTTTGTGATATTGAAACCGGTTTTCCCTATCACATCACAAATATAGACACATTTTTAATACTATGCAATACATAATACCATTTTTTTTACAGTAGTGGGTGGTCAACATTAGCCTGTTTTGCATAGAATCCTTATTCAGCAAGGGTTTCAGCGATATT
>Ga0209023_10007699_pt1 | contig 10971 bp, 10 predicted proteins | sample LakOneMetagenome_FD_187468 | JGI IMG/M metagenome (GOLD analysis project Ga0209023, IMG submission 187468) | Freshwater and sediment microbial communities from Lake Erie, Canada (SPAdes) (version 2) | ecosystem: Environmental > Aquatic > Freshwater > Lentic | place: Lake Erie, Canada...
GTCCACCCGCACCATCCAGAAATGGGCCTGCGCCACTTCCCGTTCACGCGCGAACTGTGGATCGAGCAGGAAGACTTCATGGAAACCCCGACCAAGGGTTACTTCCGCTTCACCCCGCCAATCGGCGACCAGCCGGGTTCGCGCGTGCGCCTGAAGTACGGCTACGTGGTCGAGTGCACCGGTTACGACAAGGACGAGAACGGCAAGGTCACGGCCGTGCACGTGAAGTACTTCGAAGACTCGAAGTCGGGCACGCCGGGCGCCGACAACTACAAGGTGAAGGGCAACATCACCTGGGTCAGCGCCGCCTCGGCCCTGGAAGCGGAAGTGCGCCTCTATGACCGCCTGTTCCTGGAAGCCCAGCCTGACGCCGGCGGCAAGGACTTCAAGGCCGCGTTGAATCCGAACGCGCTGGAAACCGTTACCGCCTACCTGGAACCGGGCATGGCCGCTGCCGTCGCGGATCAGCGCTTCCAGTTCGAGCGCCATGGCTATTTCGTGGCTGACCGTGTCGATTCGCAGCCAGGCAAGCCGGTGTTCAACCGCGTGACGACGCTGAAGGATAGCTGGGGTAAATAAGCACTTTTCCTCGCATAAACAATCCCGCCCGGGTCACCGCGGCGGGATTTTTTTTATGTTGTTCGCACGCCGCAATCAACCCGGTAAACCTGCTAGGTAACAGCGGGGGCTGTCTGCGCGATTCTGATCGAAATCAGAAAACTCATAAAAAACGCGCAAATCGAGGCGGACATGGGGATGACAGCCGACTTTACAGGGAAAATCCGCGCCATCAAGCTCGGGTCATGGCTGGGCGCACTCCTCTCGCTCGCCGTCGGCGCCGGCCTGCACATCAGCACCGGCCGCGCGATCGAGAACGATTCTCACGAGCGCTTCCTGCACATGGCGCGCAGCGTCCAGTCCATCCTCGACGGCCGCATCAAGACCTATGCCGACCTGCTGCGCAGCGCCTCGGCCCTGTTCCTGACCGACGAGAATCTGTCGCGCCGGCAGTTCCAGCAATTCGTGGTCGGCCTCGACCTGAGCAACCATTTTCCCGGCGTCGAGACCATCAACTTCGCGCGCCACGTGCTGGATGCCGACCGCGCCGCCTTCGAGGCACAGGTGCGTAGCGAGCTCGACGGCAGGCAGCACGCTTTCCGCATCTGGCCCGAAGGCCGGCGCCCCGAATACACGGTGCTGACCTTCGTCGAGCCGAACCAGGCCTGGAACAATCGCCTTGGCATGGACCTGCAGTCGCGCCCGGCCGTGGCCCTGGCGCTGGCCCACTCGCGCGACACCGGCGAAGCCTCGACCTCGGGTACCCGGGTGGCGATCAAGAGCAGCGCCAGCGGACTGGGGATGCGGATGCCGGTCTACCGGCTGGCCATGCCGCTGAACGACGTGGCCCAGCGCCGCGCCGCCTACATCGGCTCGGTGGGCATCGGCTTCAGCGTCGAGCGCCTGGCGAAAGGCGTGCTGGACAACATGCCGCGACACTCCACGCGGCTCGTCATCTCGGGCATGAGTCCGGTGGAGGAACCGGGCGGGCCGCCGGGCGTGTACAAGCGCACCGTGTTTTTCGACAATCATCCGAATGCTGCCGAGCACGATCCTGGCATGTTCCGCGCTTTATTGCCGGTGGGTGTGAGCGGGCGCGGCTGGGACATCGATTTCCGCGTGAGCAAGCGCGACATGTATTCGGAGCTCGATATCTACCTGCCGTGGATAGCGATGCTGGCCGGCATGGTCGGCACCGCCTTGCTGTACGCGCTCTACCAGACCCTGAGCTCCTCGCGCCGCCGCGCCATCGAACTGGCCGAGGAAATGACCGGCGAACTGCGCGCCAGCGAAGCCAAGCTCCAAAAGACCAACGACAACCTGCGGCGCCTGGCGGCCCACGCCGAAACCATCAAGGAAAGCGAGCGCAAGCGCATTGCGCGCGAGATCCACGACGACCTCGGCCAGAACCTGCTGGCCCTGCGCATCGAGGCCGATCTGCTGGCCTCGCGCACCAGCGGGCGCCATCCGCGCCTGCATGCACGGGCGCGCTGGACCCTGGAGCAGATCGACGCCACCATCAAGAGCGTGCGCCAGATCATCAACGACCTGCGTCCGCACGTGCTCGACCTGGGCCTGACGGCGGCGGTCGACTGGCAGATCGCCGAATTCCAGCGCCGCACCGGGATTGCCTGCGAGCTGGTGTCGGACGGACGCGAGCTGCACGTCAGCGACCGCTGCGCCACCACCCTGTTCCGTATCCTGCAGGAATCGCTGACGAATGTCTCGCGCCACGCGCGCGCCACTTCCGTCCGGGTCGAACTTGCGCTCGACGCCGAATCGATTGCGATGACGGTGAGCGACAACGGCATCGGCCTGAACAAGGGCGGCGGACAGAAGCCCGGTTCCTTCGGCCTGGTCGGCATCGAGGAGCGCGTGCGCATCCTCGGTGGCAAGTGCGTGATTACCAGCCGGCCGAATGCCGGCACGACGGTCCATGTTTCGATTCCCGCCGCCGACAATTTGCTCTCCGTCGTGCAGGCGCCCCCGGCTGCTGCCGTGCAAAGCAAGGCGTTTGAAAGCCTGTAGTGCGATTTACCACAGGAAATTGCTTGACCTCACTCAACTTGCGATAAATCAACTATTTCCGCAAGTTTGGGGTAGAGAATGGATCTCACTGTGATGCATCAAACGGGACGCTTCAAAGCACGCAGCAACCGATACGAGGAGGACCATATCATTCGTCAGCAGACATCATCGACCGTCCACGCAGAACACACACAATAACGATGCAGTGTCCAAAACTAAAGGATGAATCATGATCTCGAATAACGATTTTGAAGCTATTGCCGCTCTCGACCTGAACCCGATCAAGGTCAAGCTGATGCACAAGGAATCCGGCGAAGGCTGGTCGCCGGAAAAGGCGAATGCCATGGAAATCGAGTACCGCCGCTTCCTGTATCTGATGAAAGCTTTCCCGAACGACGAGACGGCGCCGCAAGTGGATGTCGACACCTTCTGGCACTACCACATCCTGGACACCATGAAGTACGCCAAGGACTGCGAACAGGCCTTCGGCTACTTCCTGCATCACTACCCCTATATCGGCCTGCGCAGCGAAGACGATGTCGTCGTCCAGCAGCAAGCCGGCGACCGCATGCGCGAACTCTACGAATCGACCTTCGGCGAAGCCTACTTCCGCTTCGAAGCCGAAGCGGCAGCCGACGCCGCCTGGTGCGGCCGTGCGCCGGCCGACGTGATCGAGGCTGCTTCGCAGGCGGCATGGTGCGGTCGTGCGCCGGCTGCCGCCGCCGAAGGCGCCACGCAAACCGCATGGTGCGGCCGCGCACCGGCCACGGCCGACGCCGCCCTGGCGAAGACCGCATGGTGTGGCCGTGCGCCGATCAAGGCAATCGCCAACGCCGTGCAGACCGCATGGTGCGGCCGTGCGCCAGCCAAGACGGAGACCATCGCCCAGGACCCCGCTTGGTGCGGCCGGGCGCCGCTGAAGGCCAAGGCGGGCGCCAACGCGACCGCATGGTGCGGCCGGGCGCCGGCAAAGGCCGAGGCGAGCGCCAGGGACACCGCATGGTGCGGCCGGGCGCCGGTCGCCGCCTGAAGCGCTCGTTCCAAATAAAAAAGGCAGGGCCGGTTTGCACCGCGCTGCCCTTCACGAAGCCGGCATCGTTTGCCGGCTTGTTTGTCTTCAGGCCACGGCCGCTTCCGACTTGGTCGACACCATCAGCGCGCGCAGTTCGCGGATGCTGAAATCGCTGATCTCATGCATGCGCAGCAGGATGGTGGCGCCGATCGGCAGGGTGTTGTGGCGGATCTTGCTGATGACCGGCGGCGCGACTTCCAGCGCGCGCGACAGGGCCGCGTCGTTCTTCAGTTGCAGCTTGGTGATGATGGCGTCGAGGACGCGGTTGGGGTCGTAATCTGCGCCTTCCGGCAGTCTTCTGATAGGCATTGTCTGAATTCTTTCCAAATATCACAATCCGTCAGTAATTTTTTACAATTAACTTTTGAGCGTAAAAAAATTGGCCTGACGAGATAAAACAACACCATTTATATGGTGATTTTTTGAAGACGCAATGATAATGGGAAAGTTACGTTTTATTCAAGCAATTGTAGGAATAGCCCTACAACTTGAAAGGAAAATATGGAAGTTAACCAACGGAAGCGACGTGACGATGCCTGCATGCGAGGATGCATCACAGGAATGGTCGAAGGGGAAGGTGCAGGCGCCGGCTGGCGCCTGCAGGAAGGAAGTGCTGGTGTATGAAGCTTGGTGGAACAGCGCGGAGTGCGCGTTTATTTCTTGCCGCTGGCCTTGAACAAGGCACGTGCGTCTTCGTGGGCACGCTCCAGGGTGCGCATCGACTTCTTGTCGTCATGGGCAATGAAATAGCCCTTGTCCTGCGCGTCGACGACGATCTTGATCGCCGCCTCGTCCGCCAGATTGTATTTTTCGACGATCAGGGTCGTCACTTCGTCCAAGTATTCTTCGTAAGTCATGTGTCTTTCCTCAAGGCGGGCATTGTACCAGCGTCCACCGGCGCCCATTCCGCCAGGGCCGCGGACACGTCGGAATAGCGCAGGCGCACCCCCAGTTCGCGCAGGCGCGCATTGTCGAGCCGGCGCGATTCCGACATGAACGACAGCAGCATCGGCGACACCTGGGCGCGCAAGTCCTCGCGCGCCAGGCGCGGCGGACGCGGCAGGCCATAAGCGTCGGCCACGGCATCGAAATAATCGCCCATCTTCATGCGCGTGTTGTCGACCGCGTGGTACACGCGGTTCGGCAAGGCCCGGCGCAAGGCCTGCAGGATGATCCGCGCCAGGTCGTCGGCCTGGATGTGATTCGTGTAGACGTCGTCCTCGGGCCGCAGGGCGGGCGTGCCTTCGCGCAGGCGTTTCAGGGGCAGGCGCTCGGCGGCATAGATGCCCGGCACACGCAGGATGGACAATTGCCCGCTGTTGCGGCGCGCCCAGGCGCGCAGGACCCGCTCGGCGTCCACGCGCCGCCCTGCCCGCGCATTCCTCGGCGCCACGCTGCGCGTCTCGGTCACCAGTGCGCCGCCGCAGTCGCCATACACGCCGGTGGTGCTGACGTAGACGACACGCGCGCCTTCGGGCAGGAGCGCCGCCAGGCTGCGCGTGCGGACGTCGCGTTCGCCTTCGGGACGCGGCGGCGCCAGGTGTACGACTTGCCGCGCCAGGCCGCGCAGGCGCCCCAGCGAGGCCGGTTGGTCGAGGTCGGCAAGCACCGGCACGGCGCCGGCCGCGCGCAGGTCGGCGCAGCGCTCGGGGTCGCGCGTCATGGCGAACACGCGGTAGCGCCGGACCAGCAGCGGCAGCAAGCGCATGCCGACGTCGCCGCAGCCCACCAGCAGCAGGCGCGGCCGATTGAATCGGGAAGATGAGGTATTCACGGCAGCGATTGTATGCTACCCGGGGCTTCTCGCTCAGTGCGCCTCGCCGACGATGTCGTCCGCCGCACGCACGGCGGCGCCTGCCAACACCGGCAACGCCACGACCAGCCCCAGTCCGAGCGGCAAGGCAGCCAGCGAAAGCAGGCCGTAGGCCACAGGCGCCATGACCAGGAAAGCGCTGGCGTTCCGGAACGATCCTGTCATGCTCAGGCGCAAGGCCTGTAGCACGCCAGCATCGCGATTAACGATCAAGGCCGGCGCCAGCCAGCATGCGGCCAGTACCAGCAACCCCAGCAACCTGACAAGGATGAGGAAAGCCTGTGCCACGAGGTAGACCTCCGTAGGCATGTGCAGCAGCGCTTGTAGCGTGAAGATCGCACCGGCCGCCAGCACGCCATTCAGCACGGCGCCCAGCAGGACGATGGCAATCGCGAGGCCCCACAGGCGCGCGTTGCGCCAGGCGCCGCTGCCGGCCAGGAACACCTGGCCTTGGTCGGCCATACGTGAATACGCCGCGACTGTCCCGAGGTAGATCGGTAGCAGCAAGACCGGCAACCAGCCAGCGGCACGGGTCCCAAGCACGGCGAGGATCAACAGCACAATGGTGGCCACGGACAATGGCGCCGGCGCGCGCCGGAAATCGGCCCAGCCAGCGGCCAGCCAGTCGAGTACGTATCGTGCAGTCACGCGGCGGATTACCAAATGCGCACACCGCGCGGGAAGGGACGCGGTATCACCGGCATGCATGGGTTTCCTTGGTTATTGTTATCAAGAAATAATTGTAATCCAGTTAGCTGTGCAATTCCCCTTGTTTCGTGCCGCTGCCTTGGCGGCGCTCGGCCTGGTCGGTGGCGTGTAAAATAGCCATCCTTTATGGCAGCGAAGCTGTCACTCCTTTATCACCGACTGCCTAATCAGCCCATACCACCCATGACGTTCCAGATCACTGTCCAGCCCAGCGGCCACCAATTCGCCTGCGAGTCCGACGAAACCGTGCTCGCCGCCGCGATCCGCGCCGGCGTCGGCCTGCCGTATGGCTGCAAGAACGGCGCCTGCGGATCGTGCAAGGGCAAGGTCGTCGACGGCAGCGTCGCCCACAAGCCGCACCAGGCGCGCGCCCTGAGCGATCAGGAAAAGCTGCAGGGCATGTCGCTGTTCTGCTGCGCCGTGCCTGATGGCGACCTGACCATCGAGGCGCGCGAAGTCGGCGGCAGCAGCGACTACCCGCTGCGCAAGATGCCGACCCGCGTGCAAAGCATCACCCGCGCCGCGCCCGATGTCGCCATCGTCACCCTGCAACTGCCGGCCAACGAGGCGCTGGCCTATCGCGCCGGCCAGTACATCGAATTCCTGCTGAAGGACGGCAAGCGCCGCGCCTACAGCATCGCCAGCGCGCCCTCGCTCGAGCGTCCGCTGGAACTGCATATCCGCCACCTGCCGGGCGGCCTGTTCACCGACCACGTGTTCGGCGCCATGAAGGAGCGCGACATCCTGCGCTTCGAGGGTCCGCTGGGCACCTTCTTCCTGCGCGAGGAGTCAAGCAAGCCGATCGTGCTGCTGGCCTCGGGCACCGGGTTCGCGCCGGTGAAGGCGCTGGTCGAGCACCTGATGCATCTGCAGTCGACGCGTCCGGTGCGCCTGTACTGGGGCGGTCGCCGTCCGCAGGACCTGTACATGGACGAACTGTGCCAGGCGTGGACGACCACCCTGCCCGACTTCCAGTACGTGCCGGTGATTTCGGACGCCCTGCCGGAAGACAACTGGACGGGCCGTACCGGCTTCGTGCATGCGGCGGTAATGCAGGACATCCCGGATTTGTCGGGGTACCAGGTGTATGCCTGCGGCGCACCGGTGATGGTCGATGCGGCGCGCAGCGAGTATGTGGCGCAGTGCGACTTGCCGGAGGACGAGTTCTTTGCGGATTCGTTCACGACCGAGGCGGATCTGGCGCAATCGTAGTCACGGGCTTGGATGAGGTAGGGTGGGCGCCCTGTGCCCACGCGTGATGCATGCGTCATGTTAGCAAATGCCCTCGGTGCGCAAAGCTGATATATCCATGGATCAGCTGACGGATGCGTTAACGTGATGCATGGTTCGCGCGTGGGCACGGGGCGCCCACCCTACGCGTTCAAGGCCGCAGGCCCTGCGTGGACAATCACTCTGCCGTCAGCAGCCTCGTCCCAATTCAGGCAGAATGACCGGCTTCTTGCCAGTCATTGTGTCTAATCCATGTCTCTGTTGTCCCCCACCGGCGGTCTGGGCTTCCTACGCAACCGCAACCTCGCCTTTTACCTGTCCGCCCGCTTCCTCGGCACCCTGGCCGTCCAGATGCAAAGCGTTGCCGTCGGCTGGCAGGTCTACCAGATCACCGGCAGCCTGTTCGACCTCGGCCTGATCGGCCTGGCCCAGTTCGCCCCCTTCCTGGTCCTGATCCTGTGGGCCGGCCACGTCGCCGACCGCCACGACCGGCGCAAGATCATCGTCTTCTGCATGCTGACCCAGCTGCTGGTCAGCGCCCTCTTGCTGGCCTTTACCTTCAGCGGCAGCAAGGTCGTCTGGCCGGTGTTCGCGGTACTGGTGCTGTTCGGCAGTGCGCGTGCTTTCATGATGCCGGCCTCGCAGGCGGTGCTGCGCAACCTGGTGCCGGACAAGGATTTCGGCCAGGCCGTTGCCCTCTCCTCCTCCACCTTCCACGTCGCCGTGATCGCCGGCCCGGTGCTGGGCGGCCTGCTGTACGTCTTCGGTCCGGTCTTCGTGTACTCGGTGTCGGCGGCGCTGCTGCTGGTGTCGGTGATCCTGATGGCGTCGGCGAAAAGCGCCCCGCAGGCGCGCAGCACGGCGCCGGTCAGCTGGCATACCCTGCTCGAAGGCCTGCGCTTCGTCTGGTCGCGCCCGATCGTGCTGGGCGCGATTTCCCTCGATCTGTTCGCGGTGCTGTTCGGCGGCGCCACCGCCCTGCTGCCGGCCTATGCCCACGACGTGCTGCATGCCGGCCCCACCGCACTCGGCTGGCTGCGTACCGCACCCGGCGCCGGCGCCGCGCTGTGCTCGATCGCCCTGGCTTTCTTCCCGCTGCGGCGCCACGTAGGCGCCTGGATGTTCGGCGGCGTGGCCGTGTTCGGGCTGGCCGTGCTGACCCTCGGGTTCACCGACCGCTTCCCGGTGGCGCTGGCGGCCTTGTTCGTTCTCGGCGCCGGCGACATGGTCAGCGTCTACGTGCGCCATCTGCTGGTGCAGTACGAAACGCCGGACGAGATCCGCGGCCGCGTCAGCGCCGTGAATTCGGTCTTCATCGGCGCTTCGAACGAACTGGGCGAATTCGAATCGGGCATCACCGCCGGCTGGCTCGGCCTGACGCGTGCGATCCTGCTGGGCGGCGCCGCCACGCTGGCCGTGACCGGCTTGTGGGCGGTGCTGTTCCCGGTGCTCTCGAAGATGGACCGCTTCCCGCATCACGAGAAGAAAGGCGAGTTGGCCAGGTAGGTGCGTTTCCGAACGCAGTAAAACATGCAGGATGTGTAAGATCGGCTCCAGGACTTACGAATAGGGAGCCAACTATGCAAATCAATGTCAACACCGACCACACCATCGAAAAACACCAGGGCCTGGACGAACACGTGGAAAGCGTGGTCCAGTCCTCGATCGGCCGCTTCAGCGATCACGTCAACCGAGTCGATGTCCACCTGAGCAATGAAAACAGCCAGAAGCAGCTGGACGGCGGCAACTACTGCATGATGGAAGCACGCGTCGCCGGCTACGCACCAGTGGTAGTGAAAGAGCACGCGGTCAACCTGCACCAGGCGATCTCGAACGCCGGCGGCAAGCTCAAGCGCGCGCTCGACAGCGCCATCGGCCGCCTGAACGACAAGGGCCGCCACGAGGCGCCGCCAGTCGACGACGCCGTGGACATCCTGTCCGACAAGAACCTGACCAGCGGCGTGTAATTTTCGACGCTGCGCCACGCGGCATTGCCGGGCCGGGGCCTTGCCCCATCAGCCCGGCACGGTCCCCTCGACCATCGCGCGCACATCGCGCAGGTAACGCAGTCCGGGCAAGGCCCGGCTGCCATACCAGGACATCATTTCCCCATCGACCAGGAAGACCGGGATGCCGAGCTGCTTCTCGAGGACGTCCGCGTGCGTCTGCGTGAAGCGGTAGGGTTCGGTCGACAGCAGCACCGCGTCCAATTGATCGACCAGTTCGCTCGACCAGGCAAAGCGCGGGTAGCGAGCCTCGCCCAGGGCCGGCACGCTCCAGCCCAGCTCGCCCAGCATGCGCGCGATATACGTGTCGCTGGAAATACTCATCCACGGGTCTTGCCAGATGCAGTACAGCACCGTGCGCGCCGGACCGGTTCCCTGGGCACGCAGCGCCGCGTACTCGGCTTCGAACGCGGCGCACCAGGCCTCGGCCTTGTCCAGCGCACCGAAGATGCCGCCCAGCAGGCGCGCCAGGTGCAGGTTGTCGCGCGGCGCCAGCGGATGCGTGACGACGATGTGCGGCACGAATTCCGCCAGGGCCTCGACGGTCGGTTTTTCGTTCTCGTCGATGTTGACCACCAGATGGGTCGGCGCCAGCTTGCGGATCTTCTCGATGTTGACGTCCTTGGTGCCGCCGATCTTCGGGATCGTTTTTACGACCTCGGCCGGATGGATGCAGAAGCCGGTGCGCCCGACCACCTGCCCTGCCAGGCCGAGATCGCACAGCAGTTCGGTGATCGAAGGCACCAGCGAGACGATGCGCGCGCCGGGCGCCGGCTGGTGAAGGACGCCGAGGGCGTCGACGAGATGGGAGGCGGGAGGAGTCATGGCGCTATTGGAACACCGATGTTTCCGAAACACCAGCCGATCCGATTCGCATGATGGTTTATCATGCAACTTATGGTTTACACTGCGCCAGCAACCACGCGGAGGAAAGTCTTGAAACACATCGGTAAGTTTGGCCAGTCGGGGCACAAAATCGACGACCTGCAATTGTTCCGCGGGGCCGACATGGCCGCGGCTGCACGCGCGATCGCCGAGTGCGACGTGGTGCGCGTTACCGAAGGCGAACTGATCGAAGACACGGTCCGCGCCCGCCTGTATATCGTGCTCAGCGGCATGCTCGAAGTCGAGACCGACGGCCACGCCGGCGCCTCGGACGGCAACGTGAACCGCATCCTGCCCGGCGAAAGCGTGGGCGAGCAATCGGTGCTGGACGACGCCGTGAACCTGGACGCGGTGCGCGCGGTGGAAGACACCCTTCTCCTCGTGATCGAATCCGAACTCGCCTGGGAACTCATCGACCACTCGAACGCCGTGGCGCGCAACCTGCTGCGTTTACTGTCCTTCCGCATCCGCGCCACCAACGCCATGCTGCGCCGGCGCCAGAAGCTGGGCGAGTTCTACCGCCAGCTCTCGCTGAACGATACCCTCACCGGCTTGTACAACCGCACCTGGCTGGCCGACATGCTGCCGAAACTGGTGGGCCGCGCGCGTGCCCAGGGCAGCCCGCTGGCCCTGCTCATGGTTGACCTCGACAACTTCAAGAAGTTCAACGA
>Ga0209023_10007700_pt1 | contig 10971 bp, 6 predicted proteins | sample LakOneMetagenome_FD_187468 | JGI IMG/M metagenome (GOLD analysis project Ga0209023, IMG submission 187468) | Freshwater and sediment microbial communities from Lake Erie, Canada (SPAdes) (version 2) | ecosystem: Environmental > Aquatic > Freshwater > Lentic | place: Lake Erie, Canada | collected...
GTTTTAACGCTTCTGTATGCGATTATGCGCCTGTAGCTCAGTTGGATAGAGCATCCGCCTTCTAAGCGGATGGCCACAGGTTCGAATCCTGTCAGGCGCACCATGCCTTATCCATGTTATGTTTTCTGCTAAAAATCCATTAAAAATCGATAATTGTCATGATTTGACAATAGATAGGTTTTTGACTGGCATCAATGGTGGCTATAGCTCAGTTGGTAGAGCCCCGGGTTGTGATCTCGGTTGTCGAGGGTTCGAGTCCCTTTAGCCACCCCATTAATTCGTTGTACAGTTTGAAATTAATTACAAAGTCCGTTGGCGAAAAGCTAATGGGCTTTTTTGTTGTTTATAACGCATCATTATTACTGCAAAATAGAATATGCTATTAGATTCCCTAAGCAAAAAATTTGGAAGAAACCTTACTAAAAGAAATTCTTAAAAGCGCATTCAATAATACTTGCAATCATCAAGGAAGAGATATGTCAAAAGTAGAAGTCCAGAATAACACCCCTACAAACTGGGAGCAGCGCCCACTAAGTCGACAAGAATTGAAATCGCAGAGGGTTGATGAGTTATTGGATAGCTGTCGTGATGAGATACTGAAGCAAATTATTAGCCCATTTGGCTTAACCCCCGCTATGTTTAACGATAAAGATGGCGGAAACGTAACGACCATTCATAATTTTGAAAATGGTGTGGTTTCAAGTGAAAGCGATGCTATTCGCTATTCCGAATACCATAAAAATATTGAGTCACCTTTAGATAGACACCCTTACGATGTGGATTTTCCTCAAAAAAGGAAAACAATATTTAAGAGCGAAGAATCAATTGTGAGCGCTTATACTGGTAAAGAGTTACCACGAGATGGGCAAACCCACTTAGACCATGTGACTCCAGTCGCTGCAATTGAACGTAACTCTAAAGCCAACCTTATGATGTCAAAGAGCCAACGGGTTGATATGGCTAATGCGCAAGAAAATTTGGTGCCATGCGAATCGAGCATCAATATGTCAATGAGTGATAAAGATAAAACTGAATGGGCGAACACCAAAAGAAAAGGAGGTGAAAAGACGAACGCAGAGCATTATGGTATCAATAATGACAAATTGAATAAGACAGTGGATGCGTCAAATCAACATATAAATACTCAGTTGCTTAAAGCTCAAATTACTAAACAAGGTTCCGAGATTCTGAAGACAGGAGCAGAAGAAGCCGTCAAGAATGCACTGAAACAAGCTACGGGGATGTTGCTATTTGAGGTTGTAAACGGATCATATGTTGAAATTAAAAGAATAGCGAAAGAGCCAGCTTTACAGGAAAATTTTGTTGACCACCTAATTAATGCGCTTCGAAATGTGATGGATCGAGTTAAAGGAAAAATTGAAGAATTATTTGAATCGCTTATATCTGGAGGCGCACAAGGCTTCGTTAGCAATCTGCTTACCTTTATTATTAACAGTGTTGTAACTACTTCAGCTAAGGTTGTTACGGTCATACGAGAAGGAATGAAAGGACTTTGGGAAGCACTCAAGCTTGTCGTAAGTCCCCCTCCCAATATGCCTGGAATGGAAGTAGCTAGACAAGCAACCAAATTGATTGCGGCTGTCGTTACAACGAGTCTTGGGATAGTTTTTGAGGAATCCATTAAAGGCTTTATCCTTTCAATTCCTATTCTTGCTCCTTTGGCAGGAATCATCTCTCCAGCAATCACTGCAATTCTTACAGGCATTGTGACCTCCTTGGTTGTATTCGGGATTGATAATATTTTTGATTGGCTTAGCTCAGACGGGACAGAAATGCTGAGTGCCCAGATTGAGAATATGGAGGCTAGTCGCACTTTATTTGAGCAGATGGCACAAATGCTTCAGTCTCAATTTAATAATTCTAATCAATATCAACTGTGTATTGAACAGTACGCAGAAATCCAAGCCGAATTAATAAATAGTAGTCATTACATGATAAATACTGTCACTAGCAGCAATCGTTCGATAAGCTTGCGAGAAGCTATGTTGACGGCAACTAAGAGTGGGCTATCAGATGCAAATGATAGCGAATCTGAAATTGAAAATTTGTTGTTGAAATACGAGCAACTGAAAGGAAAGAGTGACAATGTCTGATTTAATTTACCAAGTATCACAAATACATGTATCGCAGAGTTTCTTAGACCAGATTGATATTAAAAGTTTATTAGAAGATCTGAAAAAAAAATTCGTTAAACTAGATGATTTCCAAAAGACACGCTCTGAATATGAAAACCGTAGTTTTATGTCGAAGGTTGGAGATGCTCTCATATTTGATGACACTCTGGAGAAAGCACACCTTGATGCCGTTGAGACTCAAGCTGCTTTTTCCAAAGCAGTTGGTCAGTTGCTTGTCCTGAGCATTGCGCAATCACAACGTTTGCAGGAGCAACAAGAGCAACTAACCCACCAACAAAAAACTATTGCAAATCAAACTAGAATTATTGAACGAAATACTTTCGACCTCCAAACACAGACTGAAACTCTAGAAAAGCAGAACAATGAGCTTAGTGATCTGCTAAAAAAGTTATTCGAGTTAAAGGGACTGACTGATGAAAGTTCAAAAAAGCTTATATTGATGGCAATTGAAGTTGAGAATACAAAAGACAAACTTGTTGATTCAGTACAAGACTCAATGTCTGTGGTCTCTAAACAGTTAGAACAAACTCTGACTGAAGTCATCGAAAAAAACTCTCTAGTAGAAGTGTTTGTAGACGAGCAAGTGGAGAGAATGGATAGGCATTGTAGTGAAATAACTTCAAATTTTCAGAAGATAAATAATCAGTGGGACGAGCAAAAAGCTAAGTTTGAAAAAATTAAAGCACTATCAGAAAACGGCATCCCAGAAATAAAAATTTATAATAGTCATATAAGGTCAAAAATCTCATATATTCATTTTTACTTAGGTTTTCTTACGATTCTTTTTTTTCTGTTTTCTTTTTTTATTGTGCTGAAATTATTTTAATTTAAAAAGAAATTTATCGGCTGTGATCTGTCCCATTACAATAAATAAGTCTTTAGCAGAGCCCGCGTAGTGTTAGTTAAAACCTACGCTAGCTTATCCATAAACCACAACAACCTCTTCAATCTTATAAATATGCACAGGCACATATTTATGAAATGGCGTTCGCGACAAAGCATCACAATGCGTTCCCGAAGTGAGCATATTAACTTGTGGGCCAACTGGCTCGCTTATACGTACACAGTAACGGATGCTGGTTGTGCTTAAAACCAAAAACCAGCATCATTCATTTAGCCCAAACCGTTCAAATCATATTAATAACAACTTTGCCTTTGGCACGTCCTTTACCAGCGTATTCAAGCGCTTCAATAGTCGATTCAAACGGAAAAACCTGATCGACAACTGGCTTGATATGCCCAGTATCAATGAGCTCTCCAATACTGCGCAAATGATCTCCATTCGCTTTCATAAATAAGAACGAATAGGTGACACCCTTACTCTTGGCTTTTCTGCGGATGTTAAAGCTAAGCAGATAACTCGCAATTTTAATAATCCAATTCGCATTAATTTCTTTGGCAAATTGAGGATCGGGGGCACCTGCAATGCTGATGAGCTTGCCGCCTGATTTAAGGACTGTTAATGACTTATCTAAAGTCTCTCCACCTTGGGTGTCCAAAACAACATCGTAATCCTGTAGTACATCTTCGAACGCGGTGGTCTTATAGTCAATGACGACATCTGCGCCCAGTCCTTTCACCCAATCGACATTGGATGTTCCTGTGGTGGTTGCTACGGTTGCACCCAGATACTTTGCAAGCTGAATGGCGAATGTACCCACGCCACCTGATCCCGCATGAATAAGGATTTTTTGCCCTGCTTTCAGGTCAGCTTTTTCAGTTAGCGCCTGCCATGCAGTCAAACCCACCAACGGAATTGAAGCCGCTTCATCCATGTTGAGTGACTTTGGCTTGAATGCCACAGCACTTTCATTGATTGAAATAAATTCTGCAAAAGTTCCGATACGATCTTTACTGGCGCGCGCATAGACTTCGTCGCCAGCTTTAAACCGAGTGACTTTTGATCCGACTTGAACGACAGTGCCTGCCATATCATTACCCAAAATCAGGGGAAGGCGATAAGGCAAAATGAGTTTGAATGCGCCTTCTCTGATCTTGAGATCCAAAGGGTTGATGCTTGCTGCGTGAATTTTGACGAGTACTTCATCTGCCGCCACATTCGGAACTGGCATTTCAGCAATCCGACCCACTTCAGATTTGCCATAACGTTCGATGGTAAATGCTTTCATTTTTCTACTTCCCATGATTTTTCTAATAAAATTATATGTGTGAGTTAGAGTCGGAGATCTTTACGGACGCCCGCATCAACCAGTTTACTCGGGGCAAATCGACGCAATAGCTTTAATCTACCTGCAAGTGAACCTGCTGTATAGCGAAGATTTGGTTGATCTTCGAGCGCTACTTTTACCACCGTGTTTGCGACGACCTCAGGACTATCTGCGCCAGCAAGCAAGGCTTTCATTCTTTCCGCTAAGGCTGTGCGAATGGATTCATATTCAACTAACTTTTCATCTGGCTCTAACAGGTTAGCGTCGAATTTAGTATTGGTATACGCAGGTTCAACGACGGAAACACGAATCCCCCAAGTGCGAAGCTCATGATCGAGTGACTCTGAATAGCCTGCGACTGCATGCTTGGTTGCTGCGTAGAGTGCCATGTATGGCATCGGTAAAAATCCAAGTACCGAGCCTATATTAATGATTCGACCGCTTTTTTGTTTGCGCATGTGAGGGACAACAGCGCGAGTCATACGTAGGATTCCGAAGAAATTGGTATCGAAAATTGCTTGCGCCTGTGCAATAGAACTTTCCTCAGCTGCCGCAGGTGCCACACCGAAGCCAGCGTTATTAACCAGAAGATCAATACGACCATGCAAACGGATTACTTCGTTGACACAAGCCTCAACAGACTCATCGCTGGTCACATCAAGTGCCAGCATCGTAAACGGTTGATTCTCAGCTTGAGCACCACGACGACTGGTGCCATACACCGTGTAACCTGCTTGCGTTAAACGCAGTGCGGTAATTTCGCCAATTCCAGATGATGCGCCAGTGACGAGCGCTATTTTGCTTTTCATCATGTTCTTCCTTTATAGGTTCACGGGAAGGGTTCCCATGAGTTCAGTTAAATAAATTTCATAACATATGACGATCATCATATTTTATTTCGAACATTTTGATTCTTCAGATTTCGACGAAATCAGGTGTCAGCATTAAAGTGGTTTAGGGTTGCTTTGAGCAGATTAGCGGAAAGCTTAGGATCATCGACTGCGCGCGCGAGTAGCAATGTGCCAACCATTGTCGCGACTTTAAAAAGCGCATCTTCATGTGCTTCAGGTTGCCCCCAATCTTGTGATTGACGTGCAACCAGATCGACCATTTCTTTGATGTGACGCGTTGCGGCATGACGAACTCCATCGCACTGACGCGGCATCTCAGAGCCAAGCGCAGCAATAGGGCAGCCAAATTCAACGTTTTTGACATGTTCATCTGAAAGGTAAGCTCGCATCATTGCAGGTACTGCTTGTCCAGCAGGTGCAGCCGCAGCAATACTTGCCGTCAATGCAACCGCATCAGCGCCTGCGCGATCTGCCGCTTCAGCAAGTAGCGCTTCACGAGATGCGAAGTGGGCATAAAACCCACCATGCGTCAGGCCAGCTTCTTTCATGATGTCAGCAATCCCAGTGCCGTCATAGCCGCTACGGCGGATCGCTTGCGAAGTCACTTCGACGATACGATCGTGCGAGAGTTGCTTCTTGGTTATTTTGTCTGAATTTGATATTTTCATGATGATCATCATATTCTAGTTTTATGGAAAATACTAGTGTGGTTTGACTATGGAGATCTATGTGTTGTTCTAATGCCAAATGTGGGTAAAACACAATGCGATAGTTTTTTCAGCAAATTTTTTAATATGCTGAAAATGTATAATTTTTTAGTACCCTGATACTAATTATTCTTATAAGATCTCATCTAATGGATACAAATACACTTCAAAACCCACAATATGATTGAAAAAATTCATAGGAATTATAATGGCAAGAGCTTTTGAAGTTTCATCAAGTGAGATCAAAAATCTTACCTCACTTCAGTTAACACAACTCTTAAAAGTACTCCTTCGAGCTGAAGCATTCCAACATGGTATTGCTCAAAGTGGCGTTGAAGTTGCTTTAAATATTACTACAGGGGATGGTGGTGAAGACGGAAGGATCTCTTGGAAAGGAAAGCCGACTAAGACAGATTACTTCCCAAAGCGGACTGTGTTATTTCAAAATAAAGCCACTGAAATGACTTCGAAACAATATGGAACAGAGGTTGTTACAAAGAAAACCAAGACTCATCCTATTCAAAATATCAAGCCTTTAGTCAATCAAGTTTTAACTGCAAAAGGAAGTTACATTGTTTTTACTACTCAAGAACTAAACACTCAACAAAAACAAGATCGTATAAGCGAAATTAGAACTCAATTTAGTAAATATAATAAGTCATACGCTTTAACATGTGACTTAAAAATATATGATGCAAGTCAAATCGCTGACTGGGTTAATCTTTATTTACCCGCAATTGTTGCTGTCCAAGATTGGGCTGGACGCCCTTATATACAGGGTTTAAAGACATTTTCTTCATGGGGAGAATTTGAGGCACTATCCCAATTACCGTTTGTTTCTGTTGAAAGCAGGGATGGTATTGTTGAAACATTAAGGAAGGACTTACTTGAACCAAAAACATGCTCACGGATTGTCGGTCTTTCGGGGTTAGGAAAAACTAGAACAGCTTTCGAAGTTTTTGAAGGAAGTGCGCTATTACAAAGTCTAGTGGTGTATGTAGATGCCGCATTGGTAACAAATATCGGCAATGTATTAGCCGATTGGATAAGTAGTGGGTTGATACTTAGAGTAATTTTAGTAGTCGATAATTGCGATTATAAACTTCACAACAAATTAGTAAGTGAAGTAAAAAGAACTAGTAGTCAGGTTAGCCTTCTAACTCTCGACTATAATTTTGAGAATGTTTCAGGTTCTACAAACATTTTTAGATTAGAACCTATGAGTCCGGAAGAGTTAACTCTTCTGCTTAATCCAGTCTATAAAAGTAAAATTAAGGATTTAGATTTACAACGAATAGTAAAGTTTGCTCAAGGTTTCCCCCAAATGGCTGTTCTTTTGGCCGAAGCTAGATTAAATGACAAGATGATGGTCGGTCAGTTAACAGATGATGATTTAGCAAATAAATTACTTTGGAGTAGAGAAGTTGAAAAGAACTTAATCCATGAGCGAATCATGAGGGTGTGTTCACTTTTCAATTTCTTTGGTATTTCTGGTGATGTTGAATCTGAACTAGCCCATATCGCAACTATTCTAGGGGATATCAATATTGATATTGTTTTTGAATGTATTAGCCACTTCACCGAAAGAGGACTCATTGATCAACGTGGAAAATATGGTCAAGTAGTCCCAAAGCCGCTTGCAATTAGATTGGCTGCACAATGGTGGACAAATTCCAGAGAGCAACTTCAGAAAGAATTTGTTGCGAATATTCCGGAAGCAATGGTTGAAACTTTTTGCGAACAAATTGAGCAACTTGACTATATCGATAATGTTAAATCGCTAACTTTAAATTTATGTGGGCCAAAAGGCCCTTTTGGCCAAGCGGAAGTGATCCTATCTAATCGGGGCTCTAGACTCTTTCGCTCTTTTGTTAATGTTGACCCTGATGCAACATCATCTGCGTTATTTAAAGTTATAACAAAATTAAATCAAGAAGAGCTACATCGTGTTGATGGAGATGTTCGGAGAAACTTAGTTTGGGCTTTAGAAAAACTGTGTTATCACAAACACTTATTTGAAGATGCAGCTTGGTGCATGCTCTTACTTGCTTCAGCTGAAAATGAGAGTTACAGCAATAATGCCACTGGAATGTTTGCCCAATTATTTAGTCTAGATTTATCAGGTACAGCGGCTGAACCGGATACAAGATTTAGTCTCCTTAATCGTGCACTTGAATTAAATCAGACCAATATTGATTCAATAATTCTCAAAGCACTAGAGCGTTCGATTCAACTTCATGGTGGAACTAGAACTGTTGGTGCTGAATACCAAGGAACTAAAGCCCCTATTCAAGAGTGGGCAGCAACAATATGGCAAGAAGTGTTTGACTTTTGGCAATCAGCATTTGATTTGTTACTTGTTATTTTTAGAAAAAATGACTCCCAAAAAGATCGTGTTGTTAAAATCATAGGTCGCTCAATTCGCGGTTTTGTAAGTCGAGGACGTATTGTTATGATGGATCAAGCAATTCGTGAAGTAGTAGGTATAAACGGACAATACTGGCCTGAAGCATTAGAAAGTATCCAACATGCATTGTTGTATGAAGGTAAGAGTATGAAAATTGAAGGCTTAGAAGCCTTAAATTCATGGCTAAATTTATTAAGTCCTGATAATGAAACCAGTCTACCTGAAAAAATAAAAATAATTGTCAGCAGCCCTCCTTGGCAAAGCTCACCTTCTGCAAGTGGGCGTTATATAGATGTAGCTGCTGAAAAGGCAGTATTGCTTGCTGACGAAGTTACATTAAACGTAGAGTTGCTATACCCAGTGCTGAATAACTTATTGATTGGTGAACAAAAGCAAGCCTATGTCTTTGGCAAACAGTTGATTCATAATATTGATAATTTCGACAAAATTATTTCCTTAACATTGAAAGAAATAGAAAACCTCGAATCACCCAATATTAGTTTTGCTTTAGGTCTATTTGATGGAGTGTTTCAAAAATCTCTAGATAAATGGAATAATATTATTCATCAAATTTCAGGACATCCAAAATTAAGACCCTATTATCCAAACTTTATTCGTACAGGGATAATCACTAAGGAGCATTTAAGGAAGATTCTCGAATATATTTCTAATGGAACAATATTACCACGTTCTATTTTCGTTTTATCAACTGGAATGGCATTAGACAAAACCCCATATCAAGAAGTTGTGGATTTTTGCCTTGAATTATCCACCTTGAATTCGGATGCAGCATGGGCAGCATTAAATATTATTTTTATGTATTTATACTCAAAAAATGAAATAAAAGAGATAATTAAAGAACCATTAATTAAATTAATCCTAGCCGTTCCACTTTACAAAGAGAACAACAATTCAAATAGAGATACGTTTGAATGGGTTGAGCTGACAAAGTCCATACTTAAACAGAAAAATGATGAGTTTGTTATATCCATTGCAAATCAACTATTAGCTGGAATTCACATTGGATTTGATTACGGTGATGTTTCTCATAGTTTTAAACCACTACTTGCTGAAATTTTTCAATCATATGGTTCAATAATTTGGCCTATATTTGGGCATAAAATTGCCTCAACAACTGACGGTTTACAACTCTACAGGTTACAACAACTTCTCGATAGAGAAAATAGTTTCTCTATAACACCGAGTATCGTATCGTATTTACCTATAGATGTAATTATTTCATGGTGTAAGGACAATCCAAAAATTGGTCCAAACTTTATTGCAAGCTGTGTAAATATCTTTGAAATTGAAGATGAAAAACAAAAAACCTCTTCTCTATTTATTGCCTTATTAGAAAATTTTGGCAATGATGAAGGCGTAATTTCCTCTCTTAACTCAAATATGTATTCTCGTGGGTGGTCAGGCTCTCTCGTTCCATATCTAGTTGCAGATAAAGATGCATTTCTACCTCTTTTAGAACATAAAAATAATAAGGTTACAAAATGGATTAAGAATCAAATAGCTTATATTGACAAGAGAATTGAAGTAGAACAAAACCTAGATGAAGAGCGAACATTGAGACATTAATGATGCTAAGAAGCTTTCAAACTAGCAAGTGCTATGTGGATTAAAAAAATCACACCGTACTTGCTTATTGATTAAACCTCTTCAATCTTATAAATATGCACAGGCACATATTTATGAAAAGGTGTACGCGAAAGCGCATCACAATGAGTGCGCGAAGTCAGCATGTTAATTTGTGGGCCAATCGGCTCGCTGCCTTTATAACGCATACCGTAACCGTGGGGCAGAGTGACCATGCCGCGACGAACAGCATCATCAATTTCAATCACCACATCAATACGACCACCTGCTGATTCGCAAGAAGCGCGCGAACCATCAACCAACTGAAGTTTGCTGGCATCTTCTGGGTGCATCCGCATCGCGCCATGAGGATCGACTTTCCGCCAAGTCGGATCTCGATAAATTTGATTTGCGTTATAACTACGACGTTCGCCAGCCATGAGAATAAACGGATAGTCCGCACCAGGCATCACTTCAGATTTCAAAGCACGCAGCTCATCAAGCATTTCAGGAATAGCGAGATGAATGCGCTTGTCCTTAGTTTTCATAAATGACCATGTGTCCTTGAACTCATGTTTGCTCAACATCGTGCCAGCACGTCGATCCATAATTGCTCTAAACAATGTTGTACCAAGCGTCAAACGATTGCCTTTGTGTCCTGCACGGCGAACAGCGGTGTAATGTGTTTGAGCATACTGAATCGCAAGCGGTAGTAACGGTGCAGCGGCTGCCGCGTCATTATCAAGAGCCTTACCCAGTGTGCGATAAACAATTGAAGCGGCATATTTTTGCCAATGTGAATTGCGACCGAGCGTGACCGCAAGAGCCGCCATATAGCCAAGATGAGAGGATGACTTCGGTTCTAATTGCGCAAGACGTTCCAATCGCGGAAAAGCTGTAGGAATTTCCTTCATTTTTTCCAATATCCGCGTATAGATTTCAGGTTCAGGCAATGTTTCGCCGAGCGCAGGAAATAACGGATGACGGAGATGAAAGGCATTTTCTGGGAATTCGAGGTTAAAACCTGTCGCTTCCCATTTTTCAAATTGCGATGCGGCAGGCAAAATATAGTGGGCGAGACGGGCAGTTTCAGTCATT
>Ga0209023_10007701_pt1 | contig 10970 bp, 11 predicted proteins | sample LakOneMetagenome_FD_187468 | JGI IMG/M metagenome (GOLD analysis project Ga0209023, IMG submission 187468) | Freshwater and sediment microbial communities from Lake Erie, Canada (SPAdes) (version 2) | ecosystem: Environmental > Aquatic > Freshwater > Lentic | place: Lake Erie, Canada...
GCGAGTTCGGCGGGATTGGCGCGCAGCAGGGCGGGATCGAGCATGTCGGCGTGGATGCGTGGGATGAATGCGCATTATCGCCGCGATGGAGCCCGAAGCGGGCCGTGCCACGACCGGCTGTGCCAGAATCGGGGCTCCCCCGAATCCCACGCCCCAATGCCTGAAACGCCTGCGAATGCCCCTGCGCCGCGCCGCGTGGGCCTGCAACTCTCGCGCCGCAGCTGGCTGATCGTCGCCGTCGCCTTTGCCGCCGGCTTGCTGCTGTTCCTGCTGCTGTGGCTGGACCGCCGCAACAACGACGATTTCTATCGCGCCGACGCGCCGGTCGCGGGCCCGAGCGGCCAGGTGTTCGAACCGCTGCCGGTGCCGATGCCCGCCGACGAAGCCGGCAACGCCCCCGCGCAGGGCGAAGGCGATCGCACGCCGGGCACGGTGGGCATCGACGAAACCCGGCCGGCGACGCCGCCTCCTCCAGCGCCGCGCGCACCAATGGCGCCGCCGTCCGCGCCCGCGACACCCGCCGCGGCCGCGCAGGCCACCTCCGACCCGGTGCTGCAGGGCAAGCCTGCCGCGCCCTACCCGGTCGAGGCACTGCGCAACGGCGAATCGGGAACGGTGATGCTGCGCGTGACCGTCGGCGCCGATGGCGTACCCTACGGCATCGCGATAGCGCGCAGCAGCGGCTCGCGCACGCTGGATCGCGCGGCGATGGGCGCGGTGAAGTCATGGCGCTTCAATCCGGCGACGCGCAACGGACAGCCGGTGCCGGCAACGGTTCAGATCCCGGTCAGCTACAACTTAGGGGATCGTTGAAATCGCGTTAATCCGGTGTCGAAGCCGCGTCGGGCGTGACGCGGCCTGCACATGCGGAGTGGAACCTTCGGAACGGTTTTCCCCCGAAGGAGTCCGCCATGGCCGCTTCCGTTTCCGTCAATCGCGACGACGCCCCCGTTACACCGGATGAATCGCTGCCGCAGAAGAGCAGCAATGCAATGCTGTGGTTGCTGCTGCTGCTCGCTCTACTCGCGGCACTGTGGTTCTTCTACAACCGCAGCGCATCGAACGTGGCGTCGGAACCCACGCCGACGCCCGCCATCGGCGGCGATGCGCAACAGGCCGCGGCGCAAGCCGAACGCGACCAGGCCGATGCCGCTGCTGCCGCACCCAGGACCGCGCGCGCCGAGCGCAAGGCGCCGCAGCGCGCGACAGCGGCCAAACCGCGCATCGCGGACCGCGGCGCCGAGCCGGAGGTGCGCATCCAGCCGAAGTATCCGCCGATGGCCTATCGCAACCGCGAAGAAGGCAGCGTGCTGGTACGGGCCGAGGTCGATGCCGCCGGCGTGCCCGGCGAGGTGACGCTGGCGCGCCGTAGCGGTTCGCGCAACCTCGACAACGCAGCGCTTGCCGCCGTGCGCCAATGGCATTTCCGCCCGGCGATCGAGAACGGCAAGACGGTCGCGTCTGCGGTCGAAGTCCCGGTCGATTTCAAACTGGGCGAACAGTAAGCCGCGATGCCCGGCGTGGCCTTCGGGTCACGCCGGGCGTAGTCCGAACCCGACGCTGCGCGCCAGCGCATCGAAACCGGGGAACGACGTCGACACGTTGGCGACATCGCCGATCCGAACCTCGCCTTGCGCGCGTTGCGCCGCGGCCGCGAACGCCATCGCGATGCGATGGTCGCCGTGCGAATCGATTTCGCCACCATGCAATGAGCCACCGTGGATCGTGGCGCCATCCGGCGTTTCGTCGACACGGGCACCAAGCGCGCGTAATCCCACGGCCATGGTCGCGATGCGGTCCGATTCCTTGACCCGTAGTTCCGCCGCACCGCGCACCACGGTCGCGCCTTCGGCGCAGGCCGCGGCGACGAACAGCGCCGGGAATTCGTCGATCATGTCCGGCACGTGCTCGACGGGCACTTCGATGCCATGCAGCAGCGCGTGGCGCACGCGCAGGTCGGCGACCGGCTCGCCACCTTGTTCACTGGCGTTCTCTTCGACGATATCGGCGCCCATCGCACGCAGCACGTGCAGCAGGCCGGTGCGGCGCGGGTTCATTCCGACTTTTCGCAATACCAGTTCCGAACCCGGCACCAGCGTGGCCACGACGATGAAGAACGCGGCCGAGGAGAAATCCGCGGGCACGGCGACGTCGACCGCATGCAGCGCGTTTCCTCCATGCAGTCGCGCGATACCGGGCGAAAACTCGATGTCGGCGCCGAACGTGGCGAGCATGCGTTCGGTGTAATCGCGGGTCGGGTGCGGCTCGCGCACCACGGTTTCGCCGTCCGCATACAGTCCGGCCAGAAGCAGCGCCGATTTCAGTTGCGCGCTGGCGACCGGCAGCGTGCAGTCGATGCCGTGCAGTCCACATCCGCCACGGATCCGCAACGGCGCGCAGCCGCCGTTCGAATCGATGACAGCACCCATCGTCGCCAGTGGATCGATGACGCGCCGCATCGGCCGCTGCGACAACGATTCGTCGCCGACGAGGATACTGTCGAAACGCTGTCCCGCGAGCAGCCCGGCGAGCAGGCGCATCGCGGTACCTGCGTTGCCGCAATCCAGCGGCTCCGACGGCGCGCGCAAGCCGTGCAAACCAACGCCGTGCACGAGGCGAGTGCCTGCGGACGGGGCTTCGATGCGCACGCCGAGCCGGGCGAAGATCGCGGCGGTGGCGCGGGTGTCCTCGCCTTCGAGGAACCCATCGACACGGGTGACGCCCTCGGCGATCGCGCCGAGCATGATCGCGCGGTGCGAAATGGATTTGTCGCCGGGCACGGCGATTTCGCCACGCAGCGGCGTTCCCCGCAATGCGATCCAGGCGCTCATCGCAATGCATCCAGCGCCGCGAGCAGCCGGCGATTCTCGTTGGCATCGCCGACGGTGATGCGCAGGCATTCCGGCAGGCCGTAGCCCGCCATCGGCCGCAGCACTACGCCTTGCCGCAGCAAGCCGGCTTCGACCTGCGATGCCTCTGCGCCGAATTCGACCAGCAGGAAATTGGTCAGCGACGGATGCACGAAATGCCCGCGCCCGTGCAACGCATCGGCCAAGGCCGCGCATTGTTCCGCGTTGCGCGCCAGCGACCAGCGCAAATGCGTGTCATCGGCCAGCGAGGCCTCCGCCGCGGCCAGCCCGGCCATGTTGACGTTGAAGCTTTCGCGCACGCGTTCCAGCACCGCGATGCAGTCCGGATGTGCCACCGCGTAACCGATGCGCAGGCCGGCCAGCGCATGCGCCTTGCTGAAAGTGCGGGTCACGACCAGGTTCGGATATTCCGACTGCAGCGTTAGCGCCGAGGCGTAATCCGGCGCATCGGCGAATTCGGCGTAGGCCTCGTCGACCACCACGATCACGGATTCCGGTACCCGTGCCATGAACGCGGCGAATGCCCCGGCACCGAGCCATGTACCGGTCGGATTGTTGGGATTGGCGAGATAGACAATCGCGGTGTCCGGCGAAACCATTGCGGCGATGGCATCGAGGTCGTGGCCGCGCGGCATCGCATGTTCGCGCGAATGCGCCGGCGCCAGCCGCAATTCCGCACCGGCGGCCTGCGCGGCCAGCGCGTACACCGCGAAGCCAAACTGCGAAGCAACGACCTCGCGTCCCGGCCCGGCGAAGGTCTGCGCGAATTGCATCAGCAGCTCGTGCGAGCCGTTGCCGAGGATGATTTGCGAAGTCTCGATGCCGAGCTTCGAAGCCAGCGCGCGCTTCAGGTCGCCGCCGAGCGGATCGGGATAGCGATACAGCTGGTTCAGCGTTTCCAGCACCGCCTGTTTCGCCGCCGGCGACGGACCGTACGGATTCTCGTTCGAACCGAGTTCGACCAGCACGCCGTCTGCGTGCGCGCGGCGCAGCGCGACCAGGTCGTGGCCGGGATCGTAGGCGCGCAGGCCGCGGATGCCGGGATTGGCGAGCGATTCGAAATCGATCATCGTTCAGAGAATCGCGACTGGATAGGAACCCAGCACGCGGACCTCGTCGCCCTTGCCGGCGACTTCGGCCAATGCGTCCTTGAGCGGCGATTCCTCGCAATGGCCGGCGACGTCGATGAAGAACGCGTACTGCCACAGCGCGCCGTGCGCCGGTCGCGATTCGATCCGGCTCATGCTGATGCCGCGTCGTGCAAGCGGCTCCAGCACGCCGTACAACGCGCCGGGGCGGTCGCGGATGGACACCAACAGCGAAGTGCGGTCGTGGCCGGAGGGCGGAAACGACTCGCGCCCGAGCACGAGGAAGCGCGTGGTGTTGTCGCTGCGGTCCTCGATCGGGCCGGCGACGCGCTTGAGGCCATACACCAATCCCGCGGATTCGCCGGCGATGGCCGCGGCATCGTCTGCGTTGCGCGCGCGACGCGCGCCTTCCGCATTGCTCGAGACCGGGATCTTCTCCGCCTTCGGCAGGTGGGTGCGCAACCAGCCCGAAGCCTGCGCGAATGCCTGCGGATGCGCGTAGATGCGCTCCACGTCCTCGATGCGGCCGCTGCGCGACAGCAGCTGGTGGTGCACGCGCAGTTCGACTTCGCCGCAGATGCGCAGCGGCGAGGTCAGGAACATGTCGAGTGTCACCTGGATCGTGCCCTGCCCCGAGTTCTCGACCGGCACCACGCCGAAATCCGCGTGGCCGGCGGCGACTTCCTGGAACACTTCCTCGATGCTGACCAGCGGCAGGCCGTGCACGGAATGGCCGAAGTGCTTGTGCACCGCCTGTTGCGAGAACGTGCCTTCCGGACCGAGGTAACCGATCTTCAGCGGTTCCTGCTGGGCGAGGCAGGCCGACATGATTTCGCGGAATAGCCGCACCAGCACTTCATCGGACAGCGGACCGTCGTTGCGGTCGACGACGCGGCGCAATACCTGCGCTTCGCGTTCGGGGCGATAGTAGTCCACCGCCGCCGCGAGCTTGCCCTTGGCCTTGCCGACCTGGTGCGCCCAGTTCGCGCGTTCGGCGATCAGTTCCTGGATGCGGCGGTCGATGCCGTCGATCTGCGCGCGCACTTCGGCGAGATCGGGTTTGGCCTCGACCGGCCTGCGAGCGGTTTTCTTCGTCTTTTCAGCCATGGCGTTGTTGGAAATCCCGCATGAAATCGACCAGCGCGTCCACCGCGTCCACCGGCACCGCGTTGTACAGCGAGGCGCGGATGCCACCGACCGCCTTGTGGCCCTTGAGCCCGATCATCCCCGCTGCGCGCGATTCGGCGACGAAGCGCGCGTCGAGTTCCGCCTCGGCCAGGAAGAAAGGCACGTTCATGCGCGAACGCGCGGCCGGCGCCACCTCGTTGCGGTAGAAGCCGCCGGAACCGTCGATGGCCGCGTACAGCGATTTCGATTTGCGTTCGCTGCGGCGCGCGAATTCGGCCACGCCGCCTTCGTCCAGCATCCACTTCACGTTGAGCCCGAGCAGGTACCAGTTCCATGTCGGCGGCGTGTTGAGCATGGAATCGCTCGCCGCCTGCGAGGCGTAATTGAAGATGTTGGCGCGCGGCTGGCCGGCGCGTTCGAGCAGGTCGCGGCGCACGATCACCACGCCGACGCCGACCGGACCGAGGTTCTTCTGCGCGCCGGCGTAGATCAGCCCGAACTTCGATACGTCCAGCGACGCGGAGGCGATGGAGCTGCTGAAGTCGGCGAACAGCGGGGCGTTGTCGACCGCGGGAATATCGACGAATTCGACGCCGTGGATGGTCTCGTTCGCGGTGACATGCACGTAGGCCGCGTCTGGCGAGAGTTTCCAATCGTCGCGCGCGGGCACGTCGCGGAAACCGCCGGCCTCGCTGCTGGCGGCGATGCGCACGTCCACGTACGGCGCGGCCTGCTTCATCGCCACCTTGCTCCAGTGGCCGCTGACCACGAAATCCACCGCCTGCCCGGGCGCGGCGAAGTTCAGCGCCATCAGCGCCTGCTGCGTGGTCGCGCCGCCGGCGGTGAACAGCACCGCGTGGCTATCCGGGATCGACAGCAGCGCGCGCAGGTCGGCTTCGGTCTGGGCCGCCACCTGCATGAACTCCGGGCCGCGATGGCTGAGCTCGACGATGGACGCGCCGGTGCCGTGCCAGTCCAGCAGTTCGTCGCGGGCGCGGCGCAACACCGGTTCCGGCAGGGCCGCGGGCCCGGCGCTGAAGTTGAAGGCTCGCGACATCGCCGGCTCTCGCTGGGTGGAATCCCAGTATGCCGCAGCGCAGCAGTTGCCGCGGCAATGATTCCCGGACGATCTGCACCGTCGCGATGCAACTTCCGTCACGCCGTCGGCTCTATGCTTGCGTCGTTCCCCGTACCGGAGGAAATGCCATGCGCCTGCGCGATGTGCTGCGCGTCCCCAGCGCCGATGTCACCGACGAAGCGGTCTACCGCGACCGTCGCCGGCTGCTGGCCGCCTTCGCTACCGCACCGGCCCTGGCCGTGGCCGGTTGTGGCCGCGCGGAACCGCCACCGCCACCGAAGGTGACGATCACGCCGGAGCAGGCGAAATCCGGATTCCGCACCAACGAGGAGCTGACCAGCTACGCGGACGTCACCAGTTACAACAACTTCTACGAATTCGGCACCGGCAAGGCCGACCCCTCGCGCGCGGCCAAGACCCTGCACACCTCGCCGTGGACGGTCGCGGTCGGCGGCCAATGCGCGAAACCCGGCAAGCTCTCGCTCGACGACCTGCTGAAGGGACTGAAACCCGAGGAGCGCGTCTACCGGATGCGCTGCGTGGAAGGCTGGTCGATGGTGATCCCGTGGCTGGGCGTGCCCCTGGCCGACGTGCTCAAGCGCTTCCAGCCGACGTCGAAGGCGAAGTACGTGGCCTTCACCAGCCTCGCCGATCCGCGGCAGATGCCCGGCGTGCGCGATGCCGTGCTGCGCTGGCCGTACCGCGAGGGCCTGCGCATCGACGAAGCCATGCATCCGCTGACAATCCTCGCCACAGGCCTGTACGGCAAGCCGTTGCCGCAGCAGGACGGCGCGCCACTGCGGCTGGTGGTGCCATGGAAGTACGGCTTCAAGGGCATCAAGTCGATCGTCGCGATCACCTTCGTCGAACGCATGCCGTTCACCAGCTGGAACGACGAGGCATCGAACGAATACGGCTTCTTCTCCAACGTGAACCCGGCCGTCGACCACCCGCGCTGGAGCCAGAAGACCGAACGCCGCATCGCCGGCACCGCGAGCAAGCTGTTCGCCGAACGCATCCCGACGCGCCCGTTCAACGGTTACGCCGACCAGGTCGCGGCCATGTATGCCGGCATGGACCTGAAGAAGTGGTTCTGAAGCCGGCGACGAAACCGGGGCGTCGAACCGAACCGCGGATCGTCGTTGCGAAAACGCTCGTCCACCTCGCCGCACTGACGCCGCTGGCGATCCTGCTGGCGCAGGTCTGGGACGTCGCCCGGACCGGCGGCGATGCGCTCGGCGCCGACCCGGTGGCGGAGATCGAACACCGCCTCGGGCTATGGGCGCTGCGTTTCCTCATGCTCGCACTCGCAGTGACGCCGTTGCGGCAACTGAGCGGAAAACCGGTGCTGGTGCGTTTCCGGCGCATGCTCGGCCTGTACGCGTTCTTCTACGCCTGCCTGCATTTCGCCGCCTACCTCGGCCTCGACCTGCGCGGCTACTGGACGCAGATCTTCGAGGAGATCGCCAAGCGCCCGTACATCACCGTCGGTTTCGCCGCATGGCTGCTGCTGCTGCCGCTGGCGATCACCTCGACCACCGGCTGGATCCGTCGCCTCGGCCGCAACTGGGCGCGACTGCACAAGCTGGTCTACGCCATCGGCGTGCTCGCCGTGCTGCATTTCTGGTGGCTGGTGAAATCGGACATCCGCGAACCGGCGCTGTACGCCGGCATCCTCGCGGTATTGCTCGGCTGGCGCGCGTGGAAAGCGTGGTCGACGCGGCGCAAGGCCGCGCTCAGCCGACCCCGAACAGCAGCAGCAGGCTGAGCGCGCCGGCGATGAGCAGCGCCGCGAGCAGCAACCACGGCAGGCGCCGCGCCGAGCGCTGGCCGCGTCCCGCGCCGAGCCGAGTCGAAGCCAGGTCGATTTCCGGGGCCTGCTCCGCCTGCAGTTGCCGCGCCGGCGCCTCGACCACGAAACGATGCTGGGCATCGAACACCACCTGGTCGCCGGGCAGCAGCACCGCATCGCGCACCGCGCGACCGTTGACCGCACTGCCTTCGCCGGAATCGAGGTCGCGCAGCAACACGCGCCCGGCGTCGTGCTCGAGGCGCGCGTGGCGCTCGGGGAACGACGGGTTGTCGATGCGGATGTCCGCTTCGGCCGCACGCCCGACCAGCCGTGGTCGCTCGAGGGTGATGCTGCGCCCGTGGTAGTGCCCGCCGACGCCGCGCAGCACCAGCCGCAGGTCACCGGGCGCGTCCGCCGCCGCGGGCAAGGCCGTGTTCGCGGCCTGGTCGCCGGCACGCATCAGGGTCAATTCGCTGCCGTCGACATGGATCGCATCGCCCGGCCGCAGCATCGCCATGCGCCGCACCGGGCGCCCGTTGACGTGGATGCCGCGCACGCCGTCGGCGACCGCGAGCCATACCCCGCGCCGGTCCACGCAGAACCTCAACAGCGGCGCCTGCTGGTCGATCACCAGGCCGATGGCATCGTCGCCGCCGCGGCCGATCCCGTGCATGCCGGGGCCGAGGGCTAGTTCCGTGCCGTTGTCGTCGAATCGAAGTTTGAGGGCGTCCACGCGCGGCGAATCTAGCACGGCTTCCGCGCCGCGGCCGAACGCGGATGCTAGTCTGCGTGCCAGTCCCCATTCATCGCCGGCCATGAGCGACATCGACATCCGCCACCGTCATTCGCTGCCGATGCCCAAGGCGCGCAAGGCCGTCGAGGACATCGCGAAGAAACTCGCCGCGAAATTCGACATGGACTACGGCTGGGATGGCGACAACCTGCATTTCAATCGCAGCGGCGTCGACGGCCACATCCACCTCGCGCCCGAGCAGATCCGGGTCACGGCCAAGCTCGGCTTCCTGCTCTCCGCGCTGAAGGGCACGGTCGAGCAGGAAATCCGCAAGGTGCTTGCCGAACGCTTCGACTAGCGCCCGGCGAACGGAGTGCCCGCGAAGAGCAGGCGCGAAAATCCTTCTTCCTCGCGGCGGATCTCCTCGATGAAACGCGGCGCGTCGCCGAGCGCGGCGAAGGCGTCGAAGCCGCGTTCGAGGAAACCCTGCAATTCCGACAAACCGGCCGCGCGCGCAGGCATCCGCGACAAGCGCAGCAGCGTGGCCACGCCGGGCATGCGCAATGCGCGTTCCAGCCCGTTCCCGACCTCGGCGAGCAGCACGATCTGGTGCGCGCGCAGGCGGCGCAAGCCGCAGGCGCGATAGGCCCCGGCGTACAGGGCGAGATCCAGCGTGCGGCGGCGCGGCGCGAGGCGCTGCAGGGCTTCGGCCATGCGCAAGTCCAGCGCCTGGGTCAGCGCGCCGAGTTCGATCGCATCGGCCACCGTTTCCAGCAGCGTGGCCGGCAACAGCCGTTGCATGGCTGGCAGCACCCGCGCGATGTCGGCGTCGCGGCGGCTGAAATCGTGATCGCCGTAGACGTCGGTGAGGAAGAACTCCGCGGCCGGGCGCCGCGACGGATCCTCGAGGAAGCGAGCGAAGCCCTCGCGCAGGCGTTGCGCCTGCCAGCGCCGCAGTTCCGGCAGCCAGCGCAGGCGGTTGCGCGGCTCGCGCACCGGATCGAACAGGGCCTGGTGGCAGGCCAGGCGCCGCGCCAGCCTGCGCGAAACCGCATGGGTGCTCATGCCCGCATCTTCCGGGCTGCGGGCCGCGTCCGGCAACTCCGCTACACTCGCCGCACCCCGCCGACCCCCGCCGCATGCTTTCACTCCACGCCGCGCCACGCCCCAGCAAACCCGAGCGCGAAACCCGCGCCGCGCAGGACGCCGCCGACGGGCCACGCATCGGCCTCGCCATCGCCGGCGGCGGCCCGATCGGCGGGATGTACGAGCTGGGCGCGTTGCGCGCGCTTGAGGATGCGATCGAGGGCCTCGACCTGACCCGCATGGATTGCTACGTCGGCGTCAGCAGCGGTGCGTTCCTCGCAGCGGGCCTCGCCAACCGCATGAGCGCGGGCGAGATGTGCCGGATCTTCATCACCGGCGACAGCGACGACGTGCGCTTCCGCCCGGAAACCTTCCTGCGCCCGGCGCTGTTCGAATACGCGCGGCGCGCCGCAAGCCTGCCGCGGCTCACCTTCGAGTGGTGGCGCGGATTGTTGTGGGGCCCGCGCGACGCGCGCTGGTCGGACCTGCTGAACCGCTTCGGCGGCCTGGTGCCCACCGGCCTGTTCGACAACGCGCGGATCGAGCTGTTCCTGCGCGAAATCTTCACCCGGCGTGGGCGCAGCAACGATTTCCGCAAGCTCGACCGCCCGCTGTACGTGGTCGCGGTCGACCTCGACAACGGCGAAGCGGTGCGCTTCGGCGGGGAGGGCTGGGACGACGTGCCGATCTCGCAGGCGGTGCAGGCCAGCGCCGCTCTGCCGGGCCTGTATCCACCGGTGGACGTCCGCGGGCGCCAGTTCGTCGACGGCGCGCTGCGCCGGACCATGCATGCTTCGGTGCTGCTCGAACGCGGCATCGACCTGCTACTCGGCGTGAACCCGCTGGTGCCGTTCAACAACAACGGCAACGGCAAGTCGCGCCCGGAACACGCGCTCGCCGAGGGCGGCCTGCCGGCGGTGTTGTCGCAGACGTTCCGCACCCTGTTGCAATCGCGGATGCAGGTCGGCCTGGCCCGCTACGTGCAGCAGTACCCGCATGTCGACCAGCTGGTGTTCGAACCGAACGAAACCGACGGCGACCTGTTCTTCACCAACGCCTTCAGCTTCGCCTCGCGTCGTCGCGTCTGCCAGCTCGGCTACCGCAACGCGCTCGACGACCTGCGCAAGCGCCGCGCGGAACTGGCGCCGGTGCTGGCCGCGCACGGGCTCTCGCTGCGCGACGAGGTGCTCGACGA
>Ga0209023_10007702_pt1 | contig 10970 bp, 9 predicted proteins | sample LakOneMetagenome_FD_187468 | JGI IMG/M metagenome (GOLD analysis project Ga0209023, IMG submission 187468) | Freshwater and sediment microbial communities from Lake Erie, Canada (SPAdes) (version 2) | ecosystem: Environmental > Aquatic > Freshwater > Lentic | place: Lake Erie, Canada | collected...
CACCGTCTCCCTGGTGACAATAGCTGCGTGGAACCACCCGATCCCATTCCGAACTCGGAAGTGAAACGCGCACGCGCCGATGGTAGTGTGCACTCAGCATGCGAGAGTAGGTCATCGCCAGGGTCTTACCCCAAAACCCCCAGCTTCGGCTGGGGGTTTTTCTTTGCGCGATCAGAACAGTCGGGCTTGCGGCGTTGCTTCGACAGCGCCTTGCACAGCGTTCCAGCCGCCCGCGCCGGAAGGCCGGTGCCGTTGCGCGCGATCGCGGTGGGTCTTCTCTGCCAGCACCTTGAACTGGTTCATCCGCACCTGCAGCAGGTCGGACGCATCGGTTGGTGCCTGGTCGACGCCGTGCAGCCCCATTTCTTCCTCGAGGGCGGGATCGGGCAGGGTCTGGAACGGGATCCGCATCGGCGCGGCGTCGAATTCGACCGCGCGCTTCATCGATCCCGTATGCAGGGCGGATTGCCCGAATTTGCCGTTCACCCGGTCCAGCAACGCGCTGATGGCATGCGCGCGCCGGCGTTCGGCCATGAGTTCGCCGCAAACCGCGCTCCGCGGAGCCAGCCCGACCAGGGTCACCGCCACCGACAGCGGCGGATGCCGCTTCGGGTTCCAGCATCCAGCGACGATGGATCGTTGCAGGATGTCGAGCTTGTCGCCGAGCATCCGCAGCAGCGCCGGCGTGTCGTCGAGCGGCGCGAAGCGCAGGTCGTGCTCGAAGGGATCGTCGATGCCGACGAAACGCATGCGGATCGCCATGCCGCCGGCGAGGAATCCTTCGTGGCGCAACCGCATCGCCGCCTTCGCCAGCAACTTGCACAGCACCGAACGCGCGCCTTCGAAGCTGCGCAGCTCCGGGCCGAGCACGTGCGAATGCCCGATCGAACTTCGCCGGGTTTCGCGCTCGGGCAGGTCGAAGCCGCGCAACTGCAGCCAGAAACGCTCGCCCTCGATGCTGCCCCAGGCGCGGCGCAGACGATCGCGCGAGGACGCGCACAGCTGTTCGATGGTTTCGATATCGGCGTTCCGGAGCCGGGCCTCCATCGACGGCCCGATCCCGCACAGGTCGCGCAGGTCCAGAGCGTGCAGGGCATGCGGCAAGTCGGCCTGTTCGATCACGGTCAACCCATCCGGCTTGTTCATGTCCGACGCGGTCTTGGCCAGGAACCTGTTCGGCGCGATGCCGATCGAGCAGGTCAGGCTGTCGCTGAATCGCTCGCGCAAAGCGCGCTTGATGTCGCGGGCGATGCGCTCCGCATTGTCTCGACGGCGCTCGCGGCCGAGCAGCCAGCACGGAACCTCATCGACCGAGGCGGCCTTGCCGTGCGGAACGCACGTCGCGATCGCCTCGAGGAACTGTTTGTGCACCTTCAGGTAGCGCGCCGGCCGCGCGATCTGCAGCGCGATGTCGGGGCAACGCTCCAAGGCTTCGGCGACACCGGTGCCGGTTTTGATGCCGTGCAGTTTCTTGGCCTCCTTGCTCGCGGCGATGCAGCAGGTGGTCGTGCTCGCCACCGGGATCACCGCCACCGGCCGTCCGCGCAAATGCGGCGCGTCGTGTTGCTCCACCGAGGCGAAGAAGGAGTCGAAATCGACGAACAGGCAGCGCAGCGTCATCGCGAACGGTCCGGCTTGGGAATGCAGTATCGAACCGGCACGTCTCCGCGGCCGGCGCGAATTTCACGATTCCACTAAATAGCCGGGAGGCGTCTCGTGGGTGGAGACTCGTTACAGAACCTTCGGCGGCTCGCCGCCCACGATCACCACGTCCGCCGGTCGCCGGGCGAACAGGCCGACGCTGACGACGCCGGGGATCTGGTTGAGTTCGCGTTCCAGCCCGACCGGATCGGTGATCGCCAGGTTGTGCAGGTCCAGGACCCAGTTGCCGTTGTCGGTGACCACGCCCTCGCGCCACACCGGCTGGCCGCCGGTCATGCGCAGCAATTCGCGCGCGACCAGGCTGCGTGCCATCGGGATCACCTCGATCGGCAGCGGGAACTTGCCCAGTACCGGCACCAGCTTGCTCGGGTCGATGATGCAGACGAACTTGTCGCTGGCCTCGGCGATGATCTTCTCGCGCGTCAGCGCCGCGCCGCCGCCCTTGATCAGGCGCTTGTGCGGATCGCATTCGTCGGCGCCGTCCACGTACAACTGCAGCGGGCCGGCGGCATTGGCATCCATGACCTCGATGCCGTGCGATTTCAGCCGCGCGGTGCTCTGCTCCGAACTCGACACCGCGCCGGCGATGCGGTGCTTCCACGCCGCGAGCGCGTCGATGAAGTAGGCGACGGTGGAACCGGTGCCGACGCCGACGACCATGCCGTCCTCGACGTAGTCGATGGCCTTTTCCGCGGCGAGTTTCTTGGCTTCGGACATCGCGTCACTCCAGGGACAGCAACAACTTCCACTGCGCGGCGGTCACCGGCATCACCGACAGGCGGCTGCCGCGCTGGGTCAGGGCGAAGCCTTCGCCGAGCTCGTCGGCGTGCTGCCTGATCTCCTCCAGCGGGATCGCGCGCTTGAGTTTTCGGTCGAACTTCACGTCGACCAGCGACCAGCGGGGTTCCTCGCGCGTGCTTTTCGCGTCGTAATAATGCGATTTCGGGTCGAACTGGGTCGGGTCGGGGTAGGGAGCGCTCGCGACTTCGGCGACGCCGACGATCGCCGGTACTTCGCAACTGGAGTGGTAGAACAGCACGCCATCGCCCGGCTGCATCTGCCGCATGTGGTTGCGGGCCTGGTAGTTGCGCACGCCGTTCCATGGTTCGGTGCCGACGCGCTTCAGGTCGTCGATGGAGAACGCATCCGGTTCGGTCTTCATCAGCCAATGGCGCTTGCGGCTCACGCGAATGCTCCGGTGGTCGTATGGGTGTTCGCTTCGGTGCAGATGGCGTCGGGCCGCACGTCCCAGTCCTGTACATCGATTGCATCGACGCGCTGCGCTTCGAAACCGACGCCGGCCAGCCAAGGCGGCGCGGGCGATTCGCGGCGGAAGGCGAAACTGCGGTCGTACCAGCCGCCGCCCATGCCCAGCCGCGTGCCATTCGCATCGAAGGCGACCAGCGGCATCGCGACGAACGCCATGTCGGACGCTGGCAGCGCCGAAGAGGGTTCGACGTCGGGCTCCGGAATGCCGAAGCGATTGGTGGCGAGCGCATCGCCCGGGCGCCAGGGCGCGAAGCGCAGCATGTCGCCAGCGAGCACCGGCAGGCAGTAGATGCAGCCGCGCGGCAGCTTCAACTGCCAAGAGTGCAATGCGATTTCGCCATCCATCGCCCAATATCCGGCGACGTAGCCGCGTTCGGGCGCGAACGGCAAGGCGAGCAATCGCGCGGCGAGCGCATCGGCGGCGGCGATGCGTTGCGCGGCCGGCAGTTCGCGGCGGCGCGCGCGCAGTTCGCGGCGCAGTTGGACGCGGTCGGTGTTCACCGGGGAATCGTGGAAGCGAACGCGGCGGGCATGCCGCATTGTAGCTGCGCGACGGAGATGCCCGCGCGCGGGAAAGATCGCATCCTCCGCCATGCCGATGCCTGCGAAACGACCTTGAACCCGGGGTTCAAGTGGGAACGCTTGGGGGCCATCGGGCTTCCCGCTCGTGGCGGACTTGCACACCCGGCTTCCGTCGCGTCCCCGTGGTCGTCATTAAGGGACAAGGCGAATGTTTGCGCATGCCGTCGAACACGGCAGAGGACACGCGCCGGCAGTATAGCCGCGGCGCACGCGCATTGGCATCCATTCGTCGGCGCGAACACGCGCCGCGTTCAGCCGGCGAGCAGGGTATCGAGCTTGCGCTGCAAATCGCCGATCGTCGAGGCGAGTTCGCGGTCGTGGCCCTTGCGCGCATCGCGCAGCAATTGCAGTTCGTGCGCGAAATTCAGCGCGGCGAGCACCGCGACGCGGTCGATCGCGGCCATGCGGTTGGCGCCGCGGATCTCGCGCATCTGCTGGTCGAGCAGGCGCGCCGCGGCGAGCAGGCTGTCGCGTTCCTCCGGCTTGACGCCGACCGTGTACTCGCGGTCGAGCACGCGGATGCTGACGGCGTCGGCGGAGTCGTTCACGTGTGCTGCTCCAGCGACTTGAGCCGCGCGATCATGGCTTCGACGCGGGTGCGCGCCTGTTCGTTGCGCGCGAGCAATTGCGAACGTTCGCCGCTGAGTTGCTCCTGCTGCTGGCGCAGGCTGCGGTTCTCCTCGGCCAACTGGCGCGTGCGCTCGACCAGCGCCTCGATCCGGGTGGACAGGGCGCGGAGCTGGGCGAGGGCGTCGTCGTCGTCCATGACGGCACCATAGGCAGGCGCCGGCGGGCGGTCAAGGCGCGGCCTGCGCCTGCCCCGGAGCCGTCGCCGGCGACCAGTTGCGCAGGAACGCGAGGCAGCGCTGCGCCTCCAGCGGCGGCGAGAGCCAGTAGCCCTGGATCTCGTCGCAGCCGTGTTCGCGCAGGAAGCGCAGCTGCGCCTCGGTTTCCACGCCCTCGGCGACCACGTTCAGTTCCATCGCATGCGCCATCGCGATGACGGTGGTGGTGATCGCCGCGTCGTCGGGGTCGTGGGTGATGTCGCGCACGAATTCCTTGTCGATCTTGAGCGTGGTGATCGGCAGGCGCTTGAGGTAGGCCAGCGAGGAATAACCGGTGCCGAAGTCATCGACCGCGAGCGAGACGCCGAGCTCGCGGAAGGCCTGCAGGCGCTGCAGGGTGTGCTCGGTGCCGGACATGATCACGCTTTCGGTCAGCTCCAGTTCCAGCCGTTCCGCCGGCAGCCGGCTTTCGGCGAGCACGCGTTCCACCACCGCTGGCAGGTCGCCGCGCGAGAGCTGCAGCGCGGACACGTTCACCGCCATGCTGATGTCCTCGAGCCCGCCGTGCTGGCGCCAGCGCTGCAGGGCGAGGCAGGCCTCGCGCAGCGCCCACTCGCCGATCTCGAGGATCATCCCGGTTTCCTCGGCCAGCGGGATGAAGGTCACCGGCGGGATCTCGCCATGCTCGGGGCTGGTCCAGCGCAGCAGGGCCTCGACCCCGACCAGGCTCGAATCGCGGACCGACATGCGCGGCTGGTAGACCAGGCGCAGTTCGTCGCGATCCAGCACCTTGCGCAGCGCGCTGGCGATCGTGGCGCGGCGGCGCACGGCCTCGTCCATCTGCTCGTCGTAGCGGACGAAGGTGCGGCGGCCCGCGGCCTTGGCCTGGTACATCGCGGTGTCGGCGTGCTTGAGCAGGTCGGTGGGCACCTGCGCGTGGTCCGGGTACAGGCTGATGCCGATCGAGGGCGAGATCGAGATTTCCTGCAGGTCGTCGATCTGCAGCGGCGCCTCGAACGCCATGATGATCTCGCGCGCGGCGCGGTCCGCGTCCTCGGGGCCGGCGAGGTTCTCCAGCACCACGGTGAATTCGTCGCCCCCCAGGCGCGCCACCGTGTGCTGTTCGCCGATGGTGCGCTGCAGGCGCAGCGCGGCCGCGCGCAGGATGCGGTCGCCGGCGGCGTGGCCGAGCGAATCGTTGACGTCCTTGAAGCGGTCGAGGTCGAGGAACAGCACGGCGATGCGGCCTTCCTGCCGGCGCGCGCGCACGATCGCGCGCGACAGGCGTTCGGCGAGCAGGGTGCGGTTGGGCAGGTTGGTGAGGGTGTCGAAGTTGGCGAGGTAGCGCAGTTCCTGCTCGGCGCGCTTGCGATGGGTGATGTCGCTGATCACGCCGATGAAGAATTGCGGTCGGCCGTTGGCGTCGCGGATCGCGTTGGCCTCGACCAGGCACAGGAATTCCTCGCCGTCCTTGCGCATCTGCCACATCTCGCCGGACCAGCCGCCCTGCTCGGTGAGGTGGCGGCGCATGGCGGTGTAGAACTCGGGTTCGTGCTGGCTGGTATTGAGGATCTCCGCGCCGCGCCCGATCACCTCTGCCTCGGAATAGCCGGTCATGCGCGTGAACGCGGGGTTGATCGAGATGAAGCGGAAATCGCGGTCGAGCACGGAGACCGCTTCGTTCATGCTGCGCAACACCTCGGCCGCGATCTGCCGTTCGCGGTCCACCTGGCGGCTGCGGGTGATGTTGCGCGCGGTGCCGGCGATGTGCAGCACGCGCCCGTCCGCGTCGCGTTCGACCGTGCGCCCGCGCGCGAGCACCCAGGTCCAGCCATGGGCGGTGCGCACCCGGTGCTCGGACTGGAACAGCGGCGCTTCCCCGCGCAGGTGTTCGCGCAACCGGTCGAGCACCTGCGGCAGGTCGTCAGGATGCACGCTGTGTTCCTGGTCGACGCGGATCTCGAGCGGCGTTTCGGGATCGGAATGGTCGTCGGGTTGCAGCCGCAGCAAGCGCCTGCGTTCGAGGTCGTAGTCCCAGAACTGTTCGCCCGACGCCCACAGCGCGAGCTTCAGCCGTTCCTCGCGTTCGTGGAGTTCGCGGTAGAAGCGCTGCTCGCGCAGGCGTTGGCGCTTCCAACGCAGCCATGACAGCAGCAGCGCGATGGCCGCCAACAGGGCGTAGGCCAACAACGCCAGCGGATGCCGCCACCACGGCGCCTGCACGTGGATCGGGACCTGCAGGGTCTGCGTGTTCCAGCTGCCGTCGCGGTTGCTGGCCTGAACCTCGAGAACGTGGTTGCCGGCCGGTAGCAAGGTGTAGGTGATATCGGGGCTGTTGCCGTTGTCGATCCATTGCGCATCGACGCCTTCGATGCGGTGGCGGTAGCGGACGCGGCCGGCATCGATGTAATCGAGGCCACCGACGCGCAGGCGCAGCAGTCCTGCCGATTGCGGGAGTTCGATCGTGCCCGGGTTCCACGCGACCGACATGGCGCTACCCGCGCGTTCGCCGATACCGATTTCGAGCAACCGCGGCGGCTGGACCAAGCCGCGTGTCGCGCGCTGCGGATCGAATACATTGAGGCCACGGATGCCGCCGAAGGCGAGGCGGCCGTCGGCCAGCCGAAGCGCGGCGCCGCCGTTGAACTCGACGTCCTGCAGGCCGTCGGCGCGTCCGTACGCGGTCAGCGAACCGTCATCGGCGTCGAGGCGCAGCAGGCCCTGGTTGGTGCCGATCCAGAGCTTGCCGCGCGCGTCCGCGACCAGGCTGTAGACCGCATTGGGGGAGGCGGGCGAAAGCGCGAGTGGGATCGGTGCGAACCGCACCTCGCCGCCGGGCTGGCGCGTCGCGAGGACGAGGCCGGCATTGGTGCCGACCCAGAGCCGGCCCTTGCCGTCCTGCGCCAATGCACGCACGAGGTCGTCGCCGAGGCCGTTCGGTTGGCCGGGGGTGTCGCGGAACGCGCGGTGCCGGTCGGTGCGCAGGTCGAGCGTTTCCAGCCCGTTGCCCGTGCCGATCCAGAGCGTGCCGTCGCGTGCCTCGAGCAGCGCGTGCACGGCCGGTTGCGCTCCCGTTCCGGAGGGATTTCCGCTGCCGAGGAGCAATTGCCGCGGCGCGCCTCCATATGGGTCGAAGTGGATCAAGCCGTCGTGATCGCTGCCGAGCCAGAGGCCGCCATCACGCGCGGGCAGCAGGCTGCGCAGCGCCAGGCGCGGGAAGCCGGCGACATCCACGGCGCGCAACGATGGCTGTCGCGGGTCGAGCGCGAATAGGCCGGACATGCTGCCGAGCCAGAGATTGCCGTCCCGGGTGCGAGCGATGCCGGTGATGCGTCGGGACAGGCCGCCGCCGGCGACCGATTCCAGCAGGCCGCTCATGTCATCCAGGTCGCCGCCGGCATCGATGCGCAAGAGGCGGCCGTCGTCGGTGCCGACCCAGAGGAAGCTGCCGTCGTCCTGCCCGATCGAGCGCACGCTGCTGCCCGCGACCGGGCCGTGCGCGGTTCCCGTCGTCCATCGCAGGTCGATGGAGGGAAACGGCGCGCCGCGCGAATCGGCGATGGCGAGGCCGGAGAATTGCGTTCCTACCCACAACAGGCCGGAGCGATCGACCATCAGCGCATTGACGATGTCCTCCGGCAGGCCGGCTGGATCGTGGTCGTCCTGCCGCAATGCGCGCGCAGCGCCGGTTTGCGGATCGAAGCGGCGTAGTCCAGCGCCGGCAATCGACAGCCACAGGCTGCCATCCGGCGCTTCCGCGATCGACTGCACGCGCGCCGGATCGTTTCCATCCCCGGCTTGCGGCCAGACCTTTTGCAGGCTGTCGCCGTTGCGCAAGAGATAGAGGCCGCTTTCGCCGCCAGCCCAGGTGCGCCCGGCACGGTCGATGCGCAAGGCCGACATGGCGGGCGCCGGTCCGACGCGCACCGCGCGGCCGTCGGCGCCGATCCGGAACAGGCCGGCGCGGTTCGCGTACCAGACATCGCCTCGACGGTCGCGCGCCAGGCCTTGGTAGCCGCTGTCGATGGCGGTTCCGGACAGGGAAAGAACACGGGTGACGCGACCGCTGCGCGGGTCGAGTCGGTCGAGCCCGGCGTTGGTGCCGATCCAGATCGAATCGGTCGCGGGAAGCAGGGCCTCCACGCGCGGATGGCTCGCGCCCGGCCGTGGATAGCGATGGAACCGGCCGCTGTCGAGATCGAGCCGGGAGACGTATTCGGAACGCGTTCCTACCCACAATCCCTTGTCGGCGTCGATCGCCAGCGCGGTGACGAAGTTGTCCTGCAGGCTGGTCGGGTCGTCCGGAATCTCGTGGAAGGAGACGAAACGCTGTCCGTCGTAGCGACTGAGCCCGCCTTGCGTGCCGACCCAGGCAAAACCGTTGGCATCCTGGGCCAGCGCGGTCACGGTGCTCTGGGCGAGCCCGACTTCGCTGCCTGCGTGCACGAAATGGATGTCGCGGACCGCGGCGTCCGCGGGCCATGCCGCCGCCAGCGCCCAGCATGCGGCGCATGCGGCCAGGAACAGGATCCGGGCTGCGGACGGGGCGTTCGCGGACATGCGCCAGTGTAGGCGTGCGCCGTTCACGGCAACAAGCGCCGGCAGCAAAGGCGGCAGGTGCAGTTGCTACACTTCCCCTCGGCTTCCGAGAACCCGTTTCCATGACCAGCGCACTGCCGTCCAGGGGCGAAATCGACGAAGCGATCCGCGTGCACGGGCTCGCCACGACGGCGTCCGAACTGCAGGGCGCCCTGCTCGGCTGGCTCGCCGGCGGCGGTGCCGCCGACGGCAATTGGCTCGCGGCGGTAATGGCCGATCCGGCGCTTCCGCAAACCGCGGCCGGTTCGCCGTTGCAGCGCCTGCGCGATCACGCGGTCGAACAGTTCGACGCGCGCAATTTCGCGCTCGACCTGCTGGTCGCCGACGACGATGCCGGCCTGGCCGAGCGCAGCGGCAGCCTGTTCGACTGGTGTCGCGGCTTCCTCGGCGGTTTCGGCCTTGCCGCCGGCGCGAATCCGCCGCTTTCCGAAGAAGGCCGCGAGGCGTTGGCCGACATCGCCAAACTCGCCGCGGCGGCGCCCCAGGAAGAAGGCGACGAGGAAGACGAAGCGGCGTTGGTGGAAATCGGGGAATTCATCCGCGTCGCCGCGCTGTTGTTGCACGGCGATTGCGTGCTCGGCCCGCAACACCGCCGCAGCATGCACTGACCATGGCCTCGCAAACGAAAGCCCACGCGATGTTCGCGCGCCGCCGCAAGCAGCTGATGCGGATCGCCGGCGATGAAGCCATCCTCGTGCTCGCTGCCGCGCCCGAGCGCATTCGCAGCCGCGACACGCATTACCCGTACCGGCAGGATTCCGATTTCTGGTACCTCACCGGTTTCGAGGAGCCGTCCGCGGTGCTGGTGCTGGTGCCGGGGCGCGCGCACGGCGAAGCGCTGCTGTTCTGCCGCGAACGCGACCTGGAGCGCGAGGGCTGGGACGGTCCGCGCCTGGGGCCCGAGCGCGCCTGCGAGGCCCTCGGTTTCGACGATGCCTATCCGATCGACGACCTCGACGACATCCTGCCGGGCCTGCTCGAGGGGCGGACGCGCGCCTACTACCACTTCGGCCGCGACACCGACTTCGACCTCAAGCTGATCGGCTGGCTCAACCGCGTGCGCGAACAGGTGCGCCACGGTGCGCAACCGCCGCACGAATTCCTCGAGCTCGGCCACCTGCTGGACGAACTGCGCCTGTTCAAGTCGGCCGAGGAACTGAAGCTGATGCAGCGCGCCGCCGACATCGCGATCGCCGCGCACGAGGCGGCGATGCGCGCGGTGCGGCCCGGCATGCAGGAATACGAACTGCAGGCCGAACTCGAACGCGAATTCCGTCGTGCCGACGCGGTGCCGGCCTACGGCAGCATCGTCGGCGCGGGCGCCAACGCCTGCGTGCTGCACTACGTCGCCAACAACGCGCAGATCCGCGACGGCGACCTGGTGTTGATCGATGCCGGCGCCGAACATCGCGGTTATGCATCGGACATCACCCGCACGTTCCCGGCGAACGGGCGGTTCACGAAGGAACAGCGCGCGCTGCACGACCTGGTCGGCGCGGCGCAGGCCGCCGCGCTGGCGCAGGCGCGCCCGGGGATTGCCTACGAAGCCATGCACGCGGCCGCGGTGGAAACGCTGACCGAAGGCCTGCTGCGGCTCGGGCTGCTGAAGGGAAGGCTGGAGAAGAACATCGCCGATGGCGGCTACAAGCGCTTCTACCGGCACAAGACCGGGCACTGGCTCGGCATGGACGTGCACGACGTCGGCGACTATCGACTCGACGGCGAATCGCGCCTGCTCGAGCCGGGCATGGTGCTGACCGTCGAACCCGGCCTGTACATCATGCCCGGTGATGCGGGCGTTGCCGCGAAATGGCGCGGAATCGGCATCCGCACCGAGGACGATGTCGCGATCACCCGCGAGGGCCATCGCGTGCTGACGCAGAAACTCGCGCGCAGCACCGAGGAAATCGAGGCGTTGATGGCGCGCTGAGCGCTCAGCCCGTCCTGCGTTCGTATTCCGAAATTTCCCCTTCGGCCAGCAATGCGCGCAACTGCGCGGCGGAAGCGCGGCGCATCGGCTTCTCGTCGACCGCCGAGAGCGGCGCCTGGCGCAACGCAGCGCGCGGCAGCACG